>Ga0189292_10030_pt1 | contig 88057 bp, 75 predicted proteins | sample UW1oraminimetaG_FD_130317 | JGI IMG/M metagenome (GOLD analysis project Ga0189292, IMG submission 130317) | Marine microbial communities from the Costa Rica Dome - UW179A-orange mini metaG | ecosystem: Environmental > Aquatic > Marine > Oceanic > Photic zone | place: Costa Rica: the Eastern...
AACAAAAGCTGAATCCACTGAATTGGCTCCGCGCCATTCTCGAAGCGACGCTGAACAAAACGTCCTATCCTCTGCTCGACGACTTCAAAGCTGCCTGTCAATAGGGCCTTGGTGAACGGTTACGCTATAAGCTGATCACACCCAATAAATCTTGTAGTTGTCTACTAGATGGGGAGGACATTATGTTCTCACACATTTGTCGCATGAGCCCACAGACTCATTTAATCACAATACCTTCAATATATTTGATAAGCTCTGGCAGCTTATTGAATTCTAGTTTGTTGACTAGGCATACTATCTCTGCCATCTCTTCTGATTCACAAAAGAAATAATTTAGTGGTACGTTTAACTCTTTAGCTATACGATTCAAAGTGTGTAAATCAGGAAAATGCCGCCCTTTTTCATAATGGTTCATGCGACCACTTGCCGAGCTTGGCTCCATACCAATTCTGATACCCAGCTCTTTTTGAGATATGTTCGCTCTTTGCCTCGCATTTCTAAGGCGCAAAGGCAAAGGGTTATTAAATGCCAAAGACGTTTCATTTCGATAGTTTTTCAGATACTGAGATTGTCTAAGTTTTATTTTATCACGTATACTTAGGTATCCTAAGCAACTGTTGATAGTCAGAGCTAAAGTAGACTTTCTTCTAACTAAATGAGAAATTTTGAGTGTCAAAAACCTATACATCAGAAATAAAGAATCTAGCTTTGACCTTGGTTTTTGATAAAGGGCTAAGCTCACAAGAGGCCGCGAGTCAAACAGGAACTTCTTATAGCACGGTGAGGAGGTGGGTACGCGCTGCTAATTTTGCGGCAATAACTAATAGAAATCAGTATATTATGAAGCAGCTCGAATGTAGGCTTGAAAAGGCAATCGAAGAGAGAGAAGTGTTGAAAAGGGCCACCATTATTCTTGCAAAAGATCTATCGAAAATTTATTAGTCACACTTCAGATTTCGAGTCTGACAAAAACAACATACCCATTTCAAATATTTCTCGTTCATCACTAACTTTATTATCTTCTATTAAGCGATCAACCTCTTTTATTTTCTCATCATCAAGAAAATGCATAACGACATTTGTATAAACTTTATTAGTAGAAAGGTCTTTTAACTGTTGTTGGTAGCCACAATCAGAAGAAGAGCAATAACTCCCATTTGTTAACGTATCAATCGAAAAAAGTAAAGTAGAATAATTGCAGGAAAGCGGGCTGCATGAATCAACCTTATATCCGTGACTTTTAGAGGGTTGAATGTTGTGCAGTGGATCTAGCAAAAGTATATTGAAAACGCCATTTTCATCCCAAAAACCGACAACGCGTCCTAGCGCTCTAGATATTTGAAATTGAACAATAGGATATTCTGCTTCATTTTCTCTGTAATCTTTTTCCAACCAATCTAGATCTTCACGACGTAATGGAATATTTTTTTGATTCCAATTAATGTTATGGTATCGCCACGCATCACGATCAGAGCCAGATGAAACAAAATTTTTGACTTCTTTTTCAGATAAGTCTTTTAGCTTTTCAATCAATGAAACAAACCATGAGCTACTAGATTTATCTAATCCAAAAAATTCGACTTGTTTCCAATACTGAAAGGAAAATGTCCATTTCTTCTCACCAACTGACTCTACAACGGGTTTATTCGCAGTTGGTGGATTCCCAATAACTGGTTTCATTACGCTTGTGATAAACGACTTTTGTAATAATCTCGAGTTACAGCACTATCGAGTACTTCTTCGCAACGTTGACTAGGGCGATAACCTTTTCTTGCTCTAATCCAAGGCTCTTCTCTATGAGTCATTTCTTCTAATTGGGCGCCAGAAAACTTTCCATAAGCTTCAAGCACGCTATCGATATGGGCTGCGTCATTAATTGACAGGTTCATTTGATAATCTGGCGATCGGTCTTCAATTGCTATGCTTGAATAAAGCGATTTTGTGGCAGAAAATCTATCATAAAGCTCTCGGCTTACTGGTCCATGTATCCAAGCCTGAAAGTCAGTATCTACAAGCTTTTTACCAAAAAAAGCCAGATACCAAGCATCACAGTAGAATGCAAGCTTTTGAAGTTTCAGATTATTGAGCTCTTCACCACCTTCACACAATTTTGTGATGATGTAATCTGCTAAGTCTTTGATATTTAACATAAATTCCATATCCCCCCAGAAATTAAGGGCAAAAATTATACATGAATTGCACAAAAAACACAATCACATACAAGATCCATATATTCCTAAAGCTACTCTAAAATTTCTAAAAGTCCAGCTTATTCATCTAGGAGATTGTTAAAAACATATAGGGAAATCCCTAACTTCCGGATCAAATATAATTTGATACATCGTTGTTTATTTCTGCTCTGCCACTGTTTATAAGAAGATTAAATTAAACTAGAAGTTGTCGAAGATCCAACCACTGAATTGACTATGAATGGCCGATTCTATTTTTTCTACAAGATCTAAATTCGCCATTAACTTTCAGCACAATGCTTTGCGAAGTCCTGCAATTAGGACTTACAAAATAAAGTGGAAGCTCGCAGCTTAAAGGAAATCTAACGAAAATAATCCCGCGTTTTGACTTATGATATGCAATTTTCTAAAGCATCGTTCAGGTTTTACTCTAAAATTTGACAGGTAGGGTTCTGACTAATCATAACTTATGAACTTTTTCATATTTTATGGAGTTCACATACCAGCATTTATAGCCATCTGGCGTATTTACACTAAAGTCATCATCAACTTGTTTACCTATTAGCGCCCTGGCCATTGGTGAATCAACGGATATATACTCTTTGCTTTCACCATATATCTCTTCTGGGCCTACAATTCTAAAACGTTTTACCTCACCTTCGCTGTTTTCAATCTCAACCCAAGCACCGAAAAATACCTTTCCTTCTTGCTCATCCGAGTAGTCCACAATTTTAAGCTCAGGTAGTAATTTACGTAAACACCGTACGCGCCTATCAATTTGACGAAGCAATCGTTTGTTAAAGGTGTAATCAGCGTTCTCTGAACGATCTCCTAAACCTGCAGCCCATGTCACAATTTTTGTTATTTCAGGGCGTTTTTCAAACCATAAATGGTCGTGTTCCTGAACAAGTCTCTGGTACCCAGCTCGCGTTATCAGCTTAGTTTTCACTCAATATCTCCACAAAACGGATTCTGGCTCACGAGGCTCAAAGGTTTTCGATTGCTTTAGCAAGTGCATCAAGGGTTGCCACAGGGAAAAATGTTTTACCAGTTGCCGAGTCTACAACACTACCACTTTTTCCGACTGCCAGATTAAAGCGTCTTAAAAATTCATTAGACATCAGATATTCCAACGCTTCCCTTTCCTGAATATTAAGCTTTCGATTTGCGTATGACGTCGCAACGCCATCATATACTTCAATCACCTGACTAACAGGTACAATTTCTCTTGCAAGCTCTTCTGCTTTCCGCTTTTCAGCATCGAGCATTTTAACTTGTAATCTCAATACAGGATCTTCAATCTCGTCTATCCATGAACAATTCTGCCCTCTCATTGTAGGTCTTCTTGCAGCTTCATTCTGTTTCGCAAACGCTGCTATCAACGTGCGATAAACTTCTCCCGTTTTGTTTCTAATGCTTTGCGCTGCTGGAACACCGAATGGCTTTCCGATAAGAGCTATATTACTGTAACTAAAATCTAACGTACCAGCTTTCACTTGGTCTTCGCATGCTTTGTATATTGCATCTAAGGAGCTCTTTACACGCTTAGATTTTCCTTCTTTTAGACAAGCCAGAACCTCATTTGGTGTTGCATTCTTTTTATTCATTTGATCCTAGCTGCTTAACTGATACTGAGAAAATATCGCTAATTTCCTTACGAAGATGGCAATTTTCAATTGTGAGATCATCAAAGGATAAGGAGCCCTTCATTAGCCTGTCGAGCTTTTCCCAGGAACTTAGTTTAACCAACATCAGCTCAACCATTTGATTTCCTATTTTTAACTGTTCTTCCTCATTAAGTTCAAAAAAAGTCGGGCTAATATTGTTACTTTTCATCATTTTATCTAACATTTGTGAGCGCTTGGTAACGGCGGTACTTGGTAAGCAGCTCTGATATATTTCTGCGTTTTCACAGACTTCGCATAACTGATGAAATAGTGAAGCTTCTATAGCTTCGAGATTTACTTCAAAGTCTGCCGATTTAATCAATTGGTAGGATTTAGTAGTTTGCTTTGGAGAAGGTGCGTTAATCAACTTTTGACAATTCTCAAGGTGATGGTAAATCATATTGAGGTCATTCATTAACAGGTCTAGTTTTTTTGCTCTACTTTCGATTTCTGAGTTCAACTTGCGTCGTTCAGATTGCAACTTAGATTTCTGTTCTTCGGCTTTATCAGTGGGCTCTCCGTTCTTTATATTTTCATAAATTTTATGAGATAGCACATCGATTTTTTCTACCTTGCTATCAAGTAGTTCCAAGAGAGAGGAATGTTTTTGCGATTGTTCATGAACACAATAGCTTACTTCGTTGCCTAATGCTGCGAGTCCACCAATGAATGCAGGTCCGGTTATAAAAAACCTACAAGCGATGCAGTTTTGCTCACCCAAGTGACCAGCAGTTACAGGTAGTCTGACATTACTTTTAGGACCTGAAAAACTCCCCCCTTCGTGACAAAAGGCTCCACCGACAGGGCATATACCATAATCCTTAAACAGGTAACTACTACTTGGTCGGTTATTATTTAGGGAACTTAGAAAATTGGGGTCTTTAGCAGTTAACTGCCCTATACACTCCTCAATACGTTGATTTTCTATTTGACGTTGTATGGTTTCACTCGAATTCTGAAGGGCGATTTTTTCCCCCTTGCTCATTTTTTTATGAAGATTTAACCCCGATTTGTCACTTTTTAAATAAACAACCGTCATGATGATAGAGGAGTGACCAGCTAACTTCATTACAACTTCTATAGGCAATCCAAATTCATTTACATAGGAGTTAATCAAGCTAACCCTCATAGCATGTGGAGTGTACTGAGAGTCAAAGTGACTTATGTTAATAAACTCCCTCTCTGGACAAACACTATCTTCTACCCATTGGCGGTAACTAGTTTCTTTGAATTGGGCATTCGATACTTCTGCTTTACCCGAGAAGAAAAGCGCCGCGGCTAACCGGTTTGCTAATCGCCCACTAAAATGACCAGGTTCGAAACCTTTAAACTCTCTGAACAGAAAGCAGTTTGCTCCTTTATTTTTTCTTTGATTATCATTCAAATATGTTCGTTTACAGTCGAACCAAAGTGTGGCCTTTTTGATAGGATTAAATTTCTGCTGCCAGTTTCGAAGTTTAATTAGCCAGTACGCTAATTCTGTAGGCATATATGGTATTGAGTAGCCTTTACCGTGAAGGTGTGTCTTATTTGACGTGTAATAGACACCGAACTCCCCTCGACTCGATTGACTTACCATTGCTTGACGATTAGTTTGACCTTTAAGGGGACCTTCATTGATCACCCAGTGTAGCTTTTTATCCTCAAATTGAGCGATTTCAAAATCAGCTTCACCTGAGTCACAGTATACAATTTGTCGTCCTCTGGCGGGGAGTTGCATGAGGGCGTAGGTATATGTCCAATGACAAGGATTCCATAAATACTTTTTTCCATTGACCTCCTTAGTAATACAATCGGCATCTGAGGCGTCTATTTCATCTTCTTCAGAAAGATACTCCCAATCGGCCGCAAAGTTATGCAAGTGCACAAGTTCCGCATAGCTGGTGTTCGCAAGGTGCGCATCGGGAGGGAAAATCCAATCTCTTGATCGCTTTGTATATTCATAGGGTAATGCTAGTTTATCAGTCTCGCCACGATAGATAGGGGGAGCAATTTCGCTGTCGAAATTAACATAGCGGAATGGATTTCTGGCGTTCCCAACCCGGCTAATTTCTCCGGTATCAGGATCTTCTATCGTCATGTAAGTTTCTAGGATCCATTTTAAGAACTCAGTTACAGAGGCCAGCCACTTCTTTTTCCTTGTGACCGATGTGGTGTTAAGTAAATCAACAAAAGCATTTACTGGAGGATCTTTTACCACAAGAAAATCAAGGGGCGAATAAGGGAGTTTTTGCGGAACAATATATTCTCGAACAAATTCACATAGATCTTTTTCCTTAGTATCACCTGCACGGGCAGACTTCAGGAATTCACAAATATATTCTCCCCAGCCTGTTAGTTCAGGATCAAAATACCTCACTTTGTATGGTGCAGGGGTCCCGAAGTAGTCATACCAATGAATCCAGCCTTGGTCTTTGTATACTTCATGGGGCGTTCTGGGTAGGCGAGGGTCGGCTAGCTTAATGCACAACTGTTTGTACGCATTTATCGTTGTAATCTTGTAATTATGAGTTATTTCTCTAGCTGTTTTAAAATCATATGGCGTAGGTATGTCTAGCAGTTGAAACCAGCTTACCCATTCATCAGCAAACTTTTTATCTGGCTTTGAGGGTAAAAAAGGGAATTCTGACCTGATTTCACGATAATGTTTTGAATTGCGGATTTGAAGGATTTTGCACGCGCGTTTGAGTTCATCAAGTGTTTTTATCATGTAGGGCAATAAAAACTGTTTCCACCCTCGCCACTCTGATGGATATTGCTTAAGTGGACATTGCGGTAGCCGCGGATCTTCTTGATATCGCGACACATACTCCATGCTATTAGCGATCCCCAGTTTTGCAGCAGAATTCTTAGCATCCTTGTAAGCTGTGTACAGTCGCTTTTCAGGAAAGCCAACGAAGTCGCTCCACCCAAGCCATTCTTCATTATAAAATTTATAAGGGGATGACGGTAAATTGTTTACCTCCTTATACCGGTGCTGGTATTCTGTAAACGTAGTGATATTCAGCTTTCTCACCACTTTTTTTGCTTCACTGAAGCCGAGCATTTGCTGGCCTAAAAAGTCTTTCCACGATACCCATTCGGAAGCGAAATATTTTCTAGGATTGCTCGGCAACCTAGGATTTCTCTCCTTTTCTAGCATGTATTCACTTGCACGTTTTAAACCCAATTCAGCGATTACTTTGCGCGCTTCTTTGAAGGTATATAAAGGTAACTCATTTCGCAAAAAGTGGGACCATGACATCCAGTCACTTCTATATCTTTCGTCTGGTGCACTAGGTAGTCGGGGGTCTACTTTATAAAGCTCTCGATATTCTTTATGTGTATTTATTGATAAACGCTGCGTCGCTTGCTGGGCTTCACCTAGGTTTGGATATGGTGCTTCGGAGCCAGCAATATATTTTTTTTGAGGTGGCTCTCGTGGTTCTTTATTGCTCTTTGCAACACCTGTGAAGTATTCCCAGCCTTGCCAATTATTCTTATATTTTGACTCTGGAGATGAGGGTAATCTAGGATCCTGTTTATACCTGTTTATGTAATCAACGCGACCTTGGATGCCTAGTTTAACGGTAGCTTGTCGAGCCTCTTCATGAGTCGGATATAAGGTCCTATTAGTACCTAAAAATTGCTTCCATCCACCCCACTCGTTCGGGTAAATAGTATCTGGTTGTGATGGTAAAAGAGGATCTTCTTTTCGTGTATAGGCGTACGCTGTCTTGGATTTGATACCTAGATTCTTTGCACTTTTCTGAGCTTCTGCATAAGTTGAGTAGAAATAAGTACTGGTCTTTCCCAAATAATTATCCCACCCTCGCCATTCATCTGTATATCTCGTTGCTGGGCTACTGGGAAGAAGTGGATCGCTTTTGTACCTAAGGTTATAGTCTATTTGGCTGGAAATGCCGAGTTTCTTTGCGGCGATTTTAGCTTCTTCAAAGCTATAAAATTTAGAACTTCTACTCATTTGCAATGTTCCTCATCAATTTTCGAACATCGTCTTCATGTGGTTGGGTATAGGTGTTGCTGCTCACCGGGCTTTTGTGATGCATACTTTTTTGAATTGTTGTATTACTCAGCCCAGCGTTTTTTAATCTATATCCGTAGCTATGTCTGTGAGCGTGTGGAGATAGTCCTGATGCTTTTGAAGGAGCCAGACTGATCCGTTCTAACGCACGGTCATATTTGTCCTTAAAGTTCTTTCTGGTCTCTGGCCCCCCTCGACGATTACAAAACAAGTAAGGATGTTCAGAGGTACTAGGACGCTGGCCAGATGCTAAATATTTTTGCAATGTTAGAAGAAAGAGGATTGCGGCTTGATGAGGGAAAAAAAGCACAGTAAAGGAGCGATTCTTCGATGTTAACAATGGAGTTTTCCAACCAGAATGTATCGTTTTAGATTTTGGGTAAAGATTTCTAGGTTGGAGCCCGTATTTAACATTTAGATAATGAGCTCTGTTATTGAACTGCATTTCAGGAGCATGGCCGTCGCTTGGATGGAAAACCGATACTATTGCCGAGTTATCCGTGGTATCAATTGACACATCTTCTACGTAAATATGAAAGCATTCTGACAATCGAAGTCCTCCATAATGCATAAGAAGAACGATAAGGTGAGCGCAGTAATCGGGCTCATCAACAGCCTTAATGCGGCTTCCGTCTTGAACCTTTCTTTTAAGTCGTAAGCCGGACTCGAGTAATCGGTTTAATTGCTCATCTGGAAATCGTTTCGAAGATTCAATCGCGAACATATGGGGGTTATAGGATCGTATTTCTCTTTCGGAAAACATCTCTGGTTGCGATTGTGGAGAAGATAGGTGATTTAGAAAAAGGTTGGCTTGACGCCGATAGTAGCTGCACCATAGCAGACGCTGTTCGGCTGTACTTGCTTTTCTAAAGGGACTTATGGTGGGTAGATCAGTTCCATTGAGGAAATCCAAGTGATCACAATACGCGTTTATATGACCTAAAAGCGCGTTAACAACTTCAACTCGCTTAGGTTTCCAATATAAGCCTGATGGGTCATCACCCAAAGTATCAATTGTTCCTACAGACAAACTCAAAGAGAAAGAACGAAGTAATTCAGTAGAAGTCGAAAAGCTTGTTTGATTCGCGTTGATATATTCAAGTAGCAACTTAATTGCCTGAACGCTTTTTTCACGCCAACTAGGAGATTTGGTATATCGTGCGAACAAGAATCTTAGATGGGATAGGAGCAAACCCGACTCGGTAAAGAGTGCAGGCAAAGTTAAAGATCTGCCAGATTTATCCGCCCTATATTCGACTAGTTTTTTGATGACGTACGCCATAAGAGCAACATAAATTTGACTTGTTTCAGATCGATATTGCCCTACGCTAACAATCAAATCAAATTAATGAATCATTATTTCTCATATTGTTCGTTTTTTCATATGAAAAAAATTTTTTTTAGTGAAAAGTTGAAATGCCTGCATAAAATTTTAAATGCACATCAAGACAAAGGTTTTACCGTACTTGCTCTTATGACTTCTTCACTGCGCTAAGGAATATGTTAGTTTCACAATTAAGCGGGCTATATCAAATAGGCCTGCACAATTAAGCTTGCTAAGTCTAAAATCTAAATAAAAATCTTCCGATCACAGGATGCGATTCCCCCCTAACAACCCCACGAGCACCATGAGCACCATTGAGCACACTGAAGCACCAGCAGCACATTGAGCACATATGAGCACGCAAATTCATTTAAGTGATTGATAAGTAAATACTAATAAATGCCACAATAGTTTAAATGGAAATTTATTTGCAATTAAATTGTCCAGATGTAATATTTATTACATCTAACCATTAGAAATTGAACTGTGAGTAAGTCTTGAAATGGCCCTTGCAAACACTTAAATCATTGATTAAAAAGGGTTTTAGCATGACACTAAGAGTGTAGAAAGTTGTTCGAGCAAGAAGGCCGTCATATGTTGGTGTCCAAAGCCACAATCTGACATGTCGGTAATTGCGGAAAGTGTCCAAAACTATTCCACATTAGCAACTTTTACAATTCGCTGGCTTGATTGCAAACCTGCAAGTTGGGTGTCCAAAGCTCGATACGATTGTAGTAGCAATAGTTTAGCTTCCAAACCTAAACGCCCAAGCCAGCAACAACATTTGAATAAGAGGTACAGCTAATGAACATAAAACAAAAGGCAGCAAGGTCCACTAAAGTTAAAAAGCAAAAGATGGCTCTTAGAGAACAGGTGTGGGGTAAGGTTGACGAATCTCGTTTGTGGGATAGAACAAAAAATAATGGCTTCACTACCTTGCCAAGAACGTTTCCATTGCTAGCTCAAATAATGGATGACCTTGCAGACAAGGGAAAGCCGGTATTTAACACATATTTAGCCCTATGGTGCCGAGTGTTCGATGAGTCATTCATTGAAATCAAAAGCCCAATACAACTAGCCACAGAATCAGGGTTTGCAAGTCAACGAGCGGTTACGACCTGGAATGGCAGAATGTCAAAACTTGCTGAGTTGGGTTTTATTGAAGTTGAATCTGGTCCTTTGGGCGAGTTTCAATATGTTTTGATTTACAACCCTTACATACTAATCAAAGAGTATTATGATAAAGGAGAGGTTCAAAAAGGAAAATATTTAGCCCTCTTTACAAGATCACAAGAAGTTGGGGCTACGGACTTAGAATAGGACACTTGATACTTTCTTATAAAGCAAGCCCAACATATTAATATTCTGATTTGTTATTCAATTTCAGTTAATAAATTCTCGGAAAGAGTTGATAGTAAAAAAGTAGGTTCAAGTATACCCCCTTGATTTCCAAGAAACTCAAGAACGCCACCGTTTCACACTATTGGTAAATGCAAAATAGTACATTTCGGGTAGGGGTAATATTATCAGTACAATAAGAAGAAGCTGCGAGAAATAGACCGCCGCGTGCGCTATCTTCGCAAATGCTTGGAAAACCTTAAGGTTGTGGACTACGACCCACAGCAAGAAGGAAAAGTCTTCTTTGGCGCCTGGGTCGAAATTGAAAATGACGCGGGCAAAGTAATGGAACTAAGGCTCGTAGGCTACGATGAAATTTTCGGCCGAAAAGACTACATTTCTATCGACTCTCCTATGGCAAGAGCATTGCTGGGCAAAGAAGAAGACGATGAGTTTGTTGTGAAGACTGAAACGGGCACCAAAGAGTGGTGGATAAACCGTATTTGGTACGATTCAACAGACAAATTGTGAACCGTGATATGCGCCAATAAATTACTCGTTGATGACGTAATGATCAGACGACTTCCCCTACACCGCGGTGATATACTCACCGCTCATATTTTCACTACGAACGCTGTGTATATAAGCCTTTCGCACACCGTTTATTCGCCATTGCCTAACGCGAATTTTTAGTATCTTAGAGCGACTTATGATTATCAATAAAATTGCAGATGAACTTAGCGTTCAACCTTCGCAAGTAACTGCCGCCGTTAAACTTCTTGATGAAGGGGCTACCGTACCTTTTATCGCGCGTTATAGAAAAGAAGTGACACAAGGCCTTGATGACACGCAGCTGCGTACCCTAGAGCAGCGCTTAACTTACTTGCGAGAGCTTGAAGAGCGCCGCGATGTTATTCTTAAATCGATTGAGGAACAGGGCAAACTGACCGACGAGCTTAAAAGCAGCATCACCAGTGCAGACAGCAAAACTACCCTGGAAGATTTGTACTTACCCTACAAACCTCGCAGGCGTACTAAAGGCCAGATTGCTATTGAAGCAGGCCTCGAACCTTTAGCTGATGCCTTATTTAGTCATCCTGATACCGATGCTGAAAGTGCAGCAAGCGAATACGTTAATGCAGAAAATGGCATTGCTGATACTAAAGCAGCGTTAGAAGGCGCCCGCTATATTTTAATGGAGCGCTTCGCCGAAGACGCTGCGCTATTAGCAAAGGTGCGTAAATACCTAACTGAAAACGCCTATGTAAAAAGCACCGTAGTGCCAGGTAAAGAACAAGAAGCCGCCAAATATAAAGACTATTTTGAACACAGTGAGAAGTACAAGAACGTGCCGTCTCACCGCGCGCTGGCAATGTTCAGAGGCCGCAACGAAGGCATGCTTCACATTCAGCTAGATGCCGATCCGCAGTCAGAAGACAACGGCCCGTCGCATTGCGAACACATTATTGCCAGCCACTACGATATCATGCACCGCGGCCGTGGCGCAGATGACTTCTTGGCACAGGTTGTACAGTGGACGTGGAAAATCAAGATTGGTTTACACATGGAAACTGAGCTATTCAGCGCCCTTAGAGAGCGTGCAGAAGAAGAAGCCATTGAAGTATTTGCTAAAAACTTAAACGACCTGTTGATGGCTGCGCCTGCTGGTGCGAAAACGACTATGGGCCTTGATCCTGGTTTGAGAACCGGCGTTAAGGTAGCGGTAGTAGACAGTACTGGTAAAGTGGTCGCAACCAACACAATTTTCCCACATGCACCACAAAATCAATGGGATAAATCTATTCGTACGCTCACTACATTGTGCAAGCAGTACAAGGTAGATTTGATCAGCATTGGCAACGGTACAGGTTCGCGCGAAACCGACAAGCTTGTTGGCGAAATGCTCAAGAACAACAGCGAGCTTACCGCACAAAAAATTATGGTCAGTGAAGCAGGTGCATCGGTGTACTCAGCCTCTGAGCTTGCCTCAAAGGAATTACCTGACCTTGATGTGTCAATTCGCGGTGCGGTGTCTATTGCTCGACGCCTGCAAGACCCGTTAGCGGAACTGGTAAAAATTGAGCCAAAAGCCATTGGTGTTGGCCAATATCAGCATGACGTAAGCCAAAGCCAGTTAGGCAAGTCGCTAGACCGTGTTATTGAAGACTGTGTAAACGCTGTCGGGGTTGACTTGAACACTGCCTCGCCCGCGCTATTAAGCTACGTATCGGGCTTGAATAAAACTCTAGCGCATAACATTGTTAATTTCAGAGACACCAATGGAGCTTTCCCAGACCGTAAAGCGCTATTGAAAGTAGAACGTTTAGGGCCTAAAGCCTTTGAGCAAGCGGCGGGCTTCCTTCGCATTGTAAACGGCACCAACCCACTTGATGCCTCTGCGGTTCACCCAGAAGCATACCCAGTGGTAGATAAGATTGTTGATACTACCGCTGTTGCGGTTAACGACATCATCGGCAATACCGAGCTGCTAAAAAGCCTGTCGCCAGATACCTTTACCAGCGATGCATTCGGTTTACCAACTGTTAAGGACATTCTAAAAGAGCTGGATAAACCAGGCCGCGATCCCCGTCCGGAGTTTAAGACTGCCGCGTTTAAAGAAGGCGTTGAAACCATCAATGACCTTAAGCCGGGTATGATCCTAGAGGGCGTAGTGAGCAACGTGGCGAATTTTGGCGCATTCGTTGATGTAGGTGTGCATCAAGATGGACTGGTGCATATTTCAGCACTAACTAACAAGTTTATCTCAGATCCTCGCGAGGTGGTTAAAGCGGGCGATATCCTTAAAGTAAAAGTGCTTGAAGTTGACGTACCTCGCAAGCGTATCTCCTTCACCATGCGCTTAGACGATGCACCGAGTCAAAGCAATAATGCAGGCGGCAAACCAGCAGCAGGAAAACCACAAAGTAAAGGGGCTGGGCGTGCTAACGCAAAAGCAAACCCTCGTTCAAATCAGGGTGGCGGCAATCGCAATAGCCAACCTCAAAATAGCGCTATGGGCAACGCCTTTGCCGATGCCTTTGCTAAAGCGAAAAAGTAAACGGTAGCGCTTAACCATTACTTACTCTTGTTTACAAAAGGGCGTGTTAGTTCACTAACACGCCCTTTTCGTATCGCACTTCCATTGTAGCTACCGTTTTTGCTACATTAGTTTGTGTTACATTAGATGGGACGCATGGAAATTCATGCGCCCTGATACTCTTGAATAAAGAGTGTCAAACTACAAAATACCGAAACAATGAAAAGGTGTGGGTCACACCGAAACCGAAGTTCGTATGTTGTTAGCGTTTAGCGAGGCCGTTGACATGCTGTAAATGCCTTCACGTTTGACGAAGGTAATGTCGCTCATTTGACCACAGCCTTTTTCAAGGCAGCACTTTCGGACAACCGTAATGAGCTAAGGGCTTTCGACCTTTGGTGTACGAACGTTTCACCTGTCTGTACAGCAAGGTTCATTTGCCCTAATCAAAGGATGATTTTATGAACTCGCCTGTCTCAAAAAATATGCTGAATGTCAGCGCCGATTACCCCGACCTTAGGGATCGTTATTACCAACCTAATCTCACGCCACTTAAGCCTTTTATCGACCCGCCGGGCAATTTGGTTATCTTAGACCAAGGTAAAGATGGAGCGTGCACCGGCTTTGCATTGGCCGCTACAATTAATTTCATTTACCGTCAGCAGGGCCGAAAACATACTGTTAGCCCGTGGATGCTTTATGCTATGGCCAAACGTCACGATGAATGGTTAGGCGAAGCCTACGAGGGCTCAAGCTGCCGCGGTGCGATTAAAGGCTGGTATAACAGCGGAGTATGTAACTACTCACTAACTGAAGATATAAAGCACAGTAACGAGTTTGAAATGACCCTAGCCATTGCTAATAATGCCAGCAATCACCGGTTAGGGGCTTATTATCGCATTGAACGGGAAATCAGCGATTTTCACGCCGCGCTTAATGAAGTGGGCGTTATTTTTGTGTCTGCAAGAATTCACGAAGGCTGGCAAGACCGTGAAGGCGATGTCATAGAGTTAAGACCGGAGCCTATAGGTGGTCATGCGTTTGCCATTGTAGGCTACAACGATGAAGGGTTCTGGATCCAAAACTCCTGGGGGACGGATTGGAAGAAGTCAGGTCTGGCACTTTGGCGTTACGATGACTGGGCGTTAAATGTTATGGATGCTTGGGTCGTTCAGCTTGCGCTTCCTATTTCAGGTACAGGGACCTATCACCAAGCTACCCGCTCTATTGCACAGGGGTTATTTTCCCGCTCTACACCGCGAGTGAGTATTCAAGATCACTTCGTCCACTTCGACGATGGTCACTTTGATACAAGAAGCAAATACTGGAGCAACAAAAATCACGTAGATGCCATTATTGAAAAGCTTGCTGACAGTAACCATCGGCACGTGATGCTATATGCACATGGAGGTTTAAATAGCATAAAAGCCTCTGCCAAACGCATTGCCGCCATGAAGGATACGTTCCTTAAAAACGGAGTGTACCCCATTCATTTTATGTATGACACGGGCATGCTAGAAGAACTCAAAGATATTTTAGGCTTTAAAAATGAAGAAATTAGCAACAAAGTCGGAGCATTCACTGATTATACCGACCGAATTCTGGAATGGGCGACACGTAAAGTAGGCGGCGCACTGTGGCGTGAAATGAAATCAGATGCCTGTACACCTTTTACCCGTACCACTTCCGATGGTACTTACTTCTTAACGCAATTAGCCGCCTACCTGAAAGACAATTCAGATATTAAACTGCACGTCGTGGGTCACTCTGCAGGTTCTATTTTTCATGCGCACAGCTTATCTAGACTGTTTAAAGTGGATGAAAGTATAAAGATTAAAAGTCTGCACCTACTGGCGCCGGCCATTAGCTACCCTTTATTTAACGACACGCTCTCTGAGCTTATAAAAGGCAAACACATTGAGTCGACCACGGTATATAACTTATCTGAAGCATTGGAAAAAGACGATCACGTGGCGCGCATTTATCAAAAATCGTTGCTTTATTTAGTGTCAAACGCGTTTGAGTCTAAACCTGAGATGCCACTGTTAGGAATGGCCCTATTTAATCAACCCCTTTCTAACCTGACATTTAAATACAGCGAAGGGAAAGAAGGCGGCGCCACTGCCGCCACATCTCATGGGGGCTTCGATAGCGATGTAGACACCATGAACTCGGTGCTTTCAGACATTACTGGCGATTCACCTAAATACCCATTTACCAAGGCAATTTTAGATTATTAATGTCTACTGTATTTAAGAATCTTCTGGATAAATAGACGTTGTTTCTCTCGGTTTAGCTCACCATTACCGTGGGCTAGACCGAAGAAATGCCAAATCGGTATGTCGCGTGTACGTAAGTAAACACGACTGATGATAGGCAACTGTTGCTTGAGTAAAGATAAATATCAAGAGCGGCGGTAGGCGCAAATAGAGTTAGCCTTGTTGTCACAGCTAAGTCCACTTTCAGGCACTATGCTTGAAGCGATAAACCTTCTCTTGATGGTGTGTAAGACTGTAAATAAGCGTTTTGAATGCGACCTATACGTGCCTGCATAAATTCAGACTCACTCGCCTCTAGACCTTGCGCAGAAGTTACATCTGCAAATGTTGGCTGCGCATCCAAAACCATATCTGCTACCGAGTCGGTAGCTCTGTCTACACTTGTTTCAGATTGCGGGTTTGTATCTGTGTCTGCAACAGTGCCCCCTTCTTGGGGGTTAGCAGCTTCATTAACGCTGCCTTGTGTTGACTCAGTTGAATCAACTTCAGCTTGGCCTTTGGCAATCTCGCTACGAGCCTCGGTGGCTTTCTGAGATGCCTCAGCGGCGACTTTTAAATCTTGTGATGAGGGTTCAGCTGGCGCGAGGGCGGCTGCACGTACCTGCTCCATTTTTTTCAGAGTTTCTTCAGGCGTTTTGGCTTCTGAAACATCAATAGACACTTCGCCATCGGTAACGTAGCGCTTATTGTCTGGGCCGGTAGTGTATTCATACTGTGGCGCCCCTGCATATTGACCGCCCGTTGACGCATGCGCTTGCTCGTGAACTCTCACCTCTTGATCGCGAGCTTTTAACTGTTCAATTTCTGCGGCGTCTTGTTTCTCTTGTTGCTTTTGCTGCCTGTCTTGCGCGTCCTGTTTGCCTGCGCTCTCATCTTGCCCGTTGTCTTTCTCTTGCCCAAAAACGTTCTGAAAAGCTGCTTGAAGCTCAGTTTGTACCTGAGGCCGTTCATAGGTAACCGGTGCTGGCGGCTGGCCTGGACTTTTTGCCTTATCGGCTTCAGACCCTAAGCCCTTTTGAGAAGCGCCTTGCTGGGAATCTGACGCTTGAGGAATAGTTTCTCGCTGTACGTTATCTCTACGCGCAGATTCAGTATTTATGTTAGCCGTAGGATAAGCTATGGCGTTGAGGATTGGCGTGACAATATTCACCCTAACCGCCTCACTTACGCCATTACGTCTATAATGGAGCCGAGCATTTCGTCAGCTACGCCCAGCACTTTAGCTGAGGCTTGGGCATTTCGCTCGTTTACATTAAGCGCGATTAGATCGTCAGTCAGACGGGATGTAGTAGACGAGGAAGTGGGAGAAGTACTATTGGTATCAGTATTAAGTGTTATAGGTTGAGCCGGCGACGCAGTATCCTCAACCGAACGTTGAGCAATGCTCGACGCTGCCTGCGAAATACCTTCACTTGCATTTTGTAAACCATATTGGGCTGCCGTAAATGCAGAGGCTGCCCCGATACCGTCAATACTTGCCATATTCTACCTCTAACCTCTCATGTGCAATTATTAACCAATTTCGCGCAAATGGAAAGACGTGTACGACACCTTGGCATTAACTTCTTGTAAGCAGGTGATTTTTAACCAAAGTAAAAATTGTAAAAAGCTTCAATCTACCAGCAAGGCTGCGATTGAAGCTTGATAATTAGCACAGGGTTAAGATGCCTTTTTCTGATAAACACCCGCGGCAAAACGGAACAGAATGTCGGCGGTTTGCTGAGGATGGGAAATAAACGGTGCATGGGATGCATGAGGTAGAACAACAGTGTCAGCCTGTGGATGGAGCTCGCAAATTCTATCTATTCCACTGGTTGGCACTAGGCTATCTAATCTGCCATACAGTCTTAAAGTAGGTGTGGTTATCCGCCCCACATCCTGGCGCATGTCTTCAGTAGACAAAATACGTAAGCCTTTCTTAAGCGCTTCTTCAGCAGGATCAGGAAATTGGGTTACCTGTTCTCTGATAGCCTTAATGTCCTGCTTTGCCGTTTCGCTACCCATAGCTTGAATTGCCAAAAAGCGTTCCAGTGTTTTCTGATAATTCTTCTCAAGCTGAGTTTCAAACATAGCGAGTAAGTCGGCTGCAATTCCCGGCCAGCAAGGGCCTGCTATAAAACGCGGCGTCGAGGCAATTGTCACCAGCCCTGTTAGTTTTTCTGGCGCGAGCAGCGCTACTTTTTGCGCGACAAGACCACCTAACGACCATCCAACCAATACACACTGATCGGGTAATTCGTTCACAATAGCCTTGGCCAGCGTTTCCACATTATAAGGTGATGGCACGAATTCCGCGTTCTCCCCAAACCCAGGAAGGTCAATCGTGGTGACGCGAAAGTTGTCACTTAGATAAGGAATAAAGGATGTGAACGCCCCGCTGTTCATACCCCATCCATGAAGAAAAACCACATCTACGCCTGTACCCTGAGTACGGGTGACAAGCTCGCCGTTTGTATGCAAACTTTCCATTTACACCTCCTTAGGCAGTCACGTGTTTTTGAGGCAACACAAAATAATGAAAACAGGTCGACAATCGACAATTCAAGGAAGTTGATGGAATCAACACTATGAACCTTTCATGCTTGCTATGTTATCAGGCAAGTCCTACGCCAGTATGTCACTGGTGTGAAGATGACATGTTTTTTTTCGAACCCAGAGTGCACGGAAGCAATCTACTTCAATACGGCCCTGTGGCAGGCCACGTCAAGCATAGCCACTATGACGCGTTAAGCATTTTGGGACTTCATACGTGGCCAATGTCATCGCTGGTTCACCAGTTGAAGTTTACGCATTCCCTCACGGCAGGAAAAGTATTAAGTGACTGGTTTGTCCATAAAAAGCGACAGTGCACTTTATCAGTGCCACACGTACTGCTGCCTGTTCCAATTAGTGCATGGCGTCTTGCAACGCGACACTATAACCAAGCAACCCTGTTGTGTGAGAGCATAAGCAGAGAGCTAAGAATTCCCGTAAACCAGTCATGGGCAAGGCGACGTGGCTTTAGTGTGCAGCATCGCCTGTCTAAATTGGCGAGAGCGGAAAACGCAAACCGTGTATTTAGTCTATCGAAACAGTGCATTGATGATGAGATAGTATCAGTGCAAAAGAACACCGATGGCGGCGATTTCACTGTCGCGATTATCGATGACGTGCTCACCACTGGCGTGACTGTAAATACTCTAAGTAAAAGACTTAAACAGCGCTATCCGAAGATACACATTCAAGTGTGGGCGGCGGCGTTTACTCCACCGCCGAAAAGTAGCCTATTTCAAAAAACCTAAGGCCCTTTGAGAGAAGATTTTATGTAGGAGCGCGATATCCACCGCGCCCCTTAACCCCCATTAACGGATAAAATGAGACTGGTAAATCGCGTTTGCCATCATTTTATTTGTGCCGTACCAATACCCTCTAAACTGGGTATTATCAGTAAAGCCAATCACCACACCACGTCCCATCTTCTGAGTAGTAACAGCGGTTGAATCTGCCATTAGCGCAACCATTGCATTATCGCTAAACCCGGCCATAAGTGGCTCTTCTGTGTAACGCGCGGGGGTAATAAAAGGAGAGCTGCTTGCCTCTACTATCATGTTGTTAGTTTTGAACATAGGCAGCGTGTCGTCATCATAGCCGTAAAATAGTGGGTGGGTTTTGTCGATTTTCGCTTCAAACACGGCACCTGCTACCAACTTTCTAGCGTATAACGATGCGCCATCTTTATAGCTTAGTTCGCTTTCATCAAACGCATTGTCAATACTTTCTCGGCTAACCACTTCCACATCAAGCCATTTATGTTGAGCGAAGTAACGCAATGCCGATTTTTGCCCTACGATCACGCCGCCAGCTTTCACCCAATCTTCAATTTGTGCTCTTTCGCTTTCTGTAAATCGATAGCTTCCGCTAGGAAATAGTAGATGAGTGTAAGTTACGCTTGGATCATTTAGCGCCCTTGTCAGGTGTTGTTGCTCAACGATACTAGGCGCAAGCCCCACTTTCGTATCGAAATAATGCCACATTTCACCCGCTTCGTATTCGCTGGTACCTTCACCGCCGACAATTAATACTTGAGGCAAGGTTACAGGTGCCATGCTTCGGCTACCTAGGTCGTGTCCTGTTGGCGTTAATCCACTACGCAGGCTAAAGACAGGCACCTTAAGTTGCTGTTGCGCTTCACGCAAAATAGCCGCCAGGTTTTCAGGCTGTCCCAAACCTTTAGGCATAATAATACTGCCAGGCTGAAGCTCAACGTTTTTCCCATCATATTTAATAGCAGAGAACACTTCTTCACTGCTGCGTACCTTCACGCCTGCTTCAAGCAATGTTTGAAGCATGGCAGGTGCATAATAGTGCTGCCATGAGAACGCGTAAGCATAAGCGTTAGGCTGAATATCATTGAACGGTAATTGCTTAAGTGCGGTGTTGTCATTTAGCTCGAGACTTCTCGCATCGCCCTTATCTAACGGCGCATAATCTAAATTAAACGCCAAGGCTAAATTCCATGTAGAAACATCGTAGAACGTATTGTTTTCAAACGAGGTTTGAGTAGAGAAAATAGACTTTACTAAGCGGTATTGAGCTTGATTGGTAGGAATATAAATTGCTTCTCCCGCACCATAGCGAACTTTGCTAGCCTCGAAATCTTTTGTTAATACTTCGTACTTAATGTGGTGCTGCTCCAATAAAGCGACAAAGGCATTAAAACGAGCAGTATCATTAGATGCGCTAACTACAAAGCCTACCTGATTGTCCTTTTTAGCCAGTGACTGTGTGCTCTTCACGAAACCCGATTGGTAATCGAGAATAGCAGCCTTGTTTGCCAATGCGCCTTTAAAGGTACTTAGTGATGTGGTTATTTGATTTGCTATGGTGTCTTTGAAAGCAAGCTTGCCGTTTATTGAATCCTGAAGATGCCCACGTGAACTGGCTTGCTCAAACAGAATACCCACACTGCCGTGCAAGTCTGGATAAGTCGACCCTTTCCCTGCGTAGAAGTCGTCAAATGCCTCTTGGGTAAAATACAACTCGCCCTGCTCATCAAACGCATCAGCATGATATTGCGCAAGCGCTTCAGTTAACGTGACGTTCTCATCTGGTGTTAGCGGGTTTTTACGCGAACGTACACCAGGTTGGAAGAAGTAGGTACTGTCCGTCCCCATTTCGTGAAAATCGGTCAGTATATGCGGACGCCATTTATGGAATTGCTTAATACGCGCTTGCGACTCAGGGTGCGCCAGCAACAGCCAATCGCGATTTAAATCAAACCAGTAGTGGTTTGTGCGACCTGACGGCCACCCTTCATCGTGCTCACGATGGCGGCTGTCAGAAACCAATTGCTTGCCCTTATGCATATTTGCCCATTGAGCAAACCGAGAAAGCCCATCAGGGTTGAAAGACGGATCAAACAACACAATATTATCGTTCAACAAGGCATCAATTTCTTCACCTTCAGCAGCGGCTAGATAGTAAGCCAGCGCAAGTGAAGCATTAGTACCGGAAGGCTCGTTACCGTGAATACTGTAGCCCATGTAAAAGATAAGGGGGGCATCGCTACCCACTTTATTACCGCTTTCCATGGCATCGATGTGTTGCTGCCTCATGGCTTCAATATTATTTCTATTTGAAGGCGCAGTGATTGTCATTAACAGTAGTGGGCGATTTTCGTGAGTACGACCGGTTTCTTCAATGGTGATACGGTCAGACTTTTCGGCCAATAACTTCATATAATTGACAACTTGGTCGTGACGTACGTGCCACTCACCAATATTAGCGCCCAGTACCGATTCAGGTGTAGGGATGGCAGGGTTGTAAGATACTGTGTCAGGTAAGTATGCCGTTACCGGCTGACCGCCCACATCAGGTGTAATAGTAACGGCTGATGATAAGGCTGGCTGTGCTGACACTTGTTGACTGCTGGTTGCTCCAAAAGCAATAGTGCCAAGAGCTAATAGTGAAGCAAGTGATAAGGAGTTCTTTCTGGCGGTGTAATGCAAATTCGCGAACATAGCGCTTCCCGTCTTGTTGTTATGGCTGAGAGTAGCGGCGACCTGTGCGCCTCTCAACAAATTCGATTCACTGGAATAATTTATTTAATTAATACCTGACTGTTTTACTCAGGTAAATTTGATACAATAATCCAAATTTCAAAATATGTAGGACTTGCTGATGATAACTATATCAGAAGAAGCCCAGGCTCACTTCGTAAAACTGTTGAGTAAACAAGAGTCTGGCACGAATATTCGTGTATTCGTCGTAAACCCAGGCACTTCGTCGGCTGAGTGTGGCGTGTCCTATTGCCCACCAGACGCTGTTGAAGAGACGGATACCCGTTTGCCATTTAACGGTTTCGATGCGGTCGTTGACGAAGAAAGCGCACCGTATTTAGATGAAGCGGAAATTGACTACGTTACCGATCAAATGGGCTCGCAGTTAACCCTTAAAGCACCTAACGCTAAAGCGCGTAAAGTGTCTGACGATGCACCTTTGATTGAGCGAATCAACTACATGATTGAGTCAGAGATCAATCCTCAGCTGGCCAGCCACGGAGGTAATGTTGTACTGACTGAACTAACTGATGACGGCTACGCCATACTTCAGTTTGGTGGTGGTTGTAATGGTTGCTCGATGGTAGACGTAACGCTTAAAGAGGGTATAGAGAAACAAATGGTAGAGCAGTTTGCTGGCGAGCTTAAGGGCGTGCGCGATGCAACTGAGCACCAAGCAGGCGAGCACTCTTACTATTAAGAGTAATTTTGTACTTTTTAAAGTACATATCTCGATACCGATCTCATGCTAAAGCAAGATATTTACAAAAGCTGGCAACGATTCAAAATAGGTTTATCTATTTTCGTTGTCGGCGTCTTGCTGTTATTTACTTTAAGCGAACTGCATATTGCGCTTCATTATCTAAGCCTTACCATTTTGTTTATCGGCTTTACCATAGCCATGTTGGGCTATTGGGGTATTTTTATTCAGCGTTTCTCGTTTATAAAAAATAAAAAGCCGCCACCCAAGTTTTAGTCGACGAACTTTGCCATTTAGTTCCAGCAATTACCCCTGCAACATCATCAGACATTCCAAACTTTCTATTCATATCAATCACGCATAACACTGTTATTCTCAAATTTTTTTGAGATTTCTATCCATTCACTCTGCCACTGGTCGGGAATGCATTTTGTAGGTAGATTAGAGATTGTGCTTAGTACCTGATAAAAAGAAGGTGAACTGTGGAAAATGTGATAAAGAAGCTAGGCTTGCTCGGTGGTATGAGTTGGGAATCCACAGTTAGTTATTACCAAGCAATAAACCGTGGCATAAACGCTCGACTTGGTGGCCTCCACAGTGCACCGCTAATAATAAGCAGCGTTGACTTTGCCCACATAGAGCAGCTTCAGCATAAAGGCGAATGGGATAAAACCGCCGATATACTCATCCGCGAGGCCAAGTACTTGGAGGCTGCGGGAGCAAAAGCCGTATTGATTTGTACCAATACCATGCACAAGGTTGCGGCTAACATTGAACAGAATATTACTATTCCCCTCATTCACATTGCCGACGCCACAGGACGGAAGTTACAGCACAATAAGGTTAAAAAAGTTGGGCTGCTTGGTACCCGTTTTACCATGGAGCAAACCTTTTATACATCGCGCCTTGAAGATGTTTTTAATATTGAGGTTGTTACTCCCAATGCCCAGCAACGAGACATAGTCCATAACATTATTTATGAAGAATTATGCAAGGGCGTGATTTGTATTGAATCCCGTAACGCGTATATTGAAATTATTAACGCGCTAGCGGCCGAGGGTGCTGAAGGCATTATTCTAGGCTGCACAGAAATTGCGTTACTAGTTCAGCAACATCACACCAAAGTGAAGTTATACGATACTACCGCTATCCATGCTGCAGCCGCGGTGGATTTTGCTTTAAGCTCCCAATGAGGTATGACGGAGGGGTAAAGTCGGGGCGTTAGTAATAAAGCGCGAATAACCCCATTTTGATAAAAGGGGATTTCCCCTGCTATTTTCAGAGGACACAACTATGTTTAGCCACGTTATGTTAGGTGCAAACGATCTTGAAACGTCAAAGAAGTTTTACGACGCCATTTTAGGGGTTTTAGGATACGAACCAGGCGTTTTTGATGAATACGGACGGGTATTTTACTACACGCCTAAAGGCATTTTAGCGCTAACGAAGCCAATTAATGGCGAGGTAGCCACCCATGGCAATGGCACAACTCTTGGTCTCGCCGCGCGTACACCTGAACTGGTAGATGAGTGGCATAAAGTAGGTAGCGAAAATGGGGGCGTGCCATGCGAGGATCCACCAGGAATTCGCGGCAATGGTGAACGCCAACTGTATCTTGCTTATCTGCGAGACCCAGCGGGCAACAAGCTCTGTGCAACGCACATCGTAAGAAAATAGCTGTAGTGCGGCCTGCTTAAATGATCACGCTCTTTTTGCAGGCTATTCGCTTTTAGCTGTCTATTTGGCCCAAAGCCCTTTGAATAATAGCACTTTGAGTAATAGCGTTTTGGGTAATGCCAAGTTAAGTCTACATATAAGCCCTAACCAAACGAAACTGCATAGGTGTTACTGTCTGGCCGCTCAATATCCTAAACGGGTTTCGCCTTTTCTCGTCTTTTCACTTTGCACTATACATTGTTGCTAGATGAATTAATCTTGAACCAGAAAAAGCTCAGCTAACAGAGGGAATATGACACCTGAAGAAACTGGCAAGGCCTACGACACCATTACACACCTTTGGACTCGTCCTGAATTTAATCAGAAAAATGGTATAACCGCCTACCAAAAAGCATTGTCATTTTTAGCGGACACCCCATCACAAGAGCCTGATACGGTGCCCAGCGAAGCGCTTGATAAGGGAGAAGCGAGCAATAAAGACAAACCAAAGAAACGAGGCTACGCACTAGACATAGGTTGCGGATGCACCAATCGTTTTGTCCCGGTTATCGAACGCGCAGGGCTAACTTACGAAGGCATTGATGTTTCCAAAAATATGCTGGCTATTGCGACGTCCCAATTACCCGCTCATACCTTCTATTGCGCCGACGTGTGTACATTCACTATCCCCAAGCACTATTCGTTTATTAGCGCTTGGGATAGCTTTTGGCATATTCCCCTAACGCAGCAAGAGCCTTTGCTTAAGAAGCTAGTGGATCACTTAGACGATGACGGAGTGTTGCTTTTTAGCTGTGGGGGTACAGATGAAAGCGGCCAACACACAAACGAAGTGATGGGCTCAGAAGTCTACTACGCCTCTCTGGGGCTACATAGATACATAGAAATATTGATAGAAGCAGGCGGGTTTGTTCGTCACGTTGAATTCGATCAGCACCCTGAACTACACACTATTATCATTGTGCAAAAAAGAACCGCGCAAAAAACACAGTAGCAAAAAAAATAATACTGAATGATGCCCTAGAAAAACTGAGAGAGTCAGCGTGCTCAGCACGCCTTCCCTAAGTAAGGTCAGCGAAGCGTTATAAAACTCTAGCTTTGCGGTATCGCTAGCTCACCGCGTTTATCTAACCGATAAAAGCTCCAAGCCAATGTCACGCCCCGGGCGAGCAAGAAGGCAAGAAGGGCGTACCACAGGCTGACATTACCTTGGTTTTTGGTGAGATACCAAACGGGGAAGTACACGCCTAGCGCACTAATTATCATGGTATTTCGCATTGCGCTGGCTCGGGTAAGGCCAACAAATACGCCATCGTACAAAAAGCACCAGTGCGCTAATAATGGAAGTAACACCATTAAGCCGAGATAAGGCAGCGCAGCTTTTACAATGTCACTATGCTCGGTAAGCAGCGCGATAATGGCCTCACCGCTAGCGAAAAATATCAAGCTATAAATAAAGGCAAAAATACTCGACCAGACTAACCCTTGGTAGGTGCGTCGTTTCACTTCGCTGCTGTCAGACGCCCCCTTGGCTTCACCCACCAGCGCTTCCACACCATAGGCTATGCCATCAAGTCCCAATGCAATAAGAACAAAGAACTGCATGAGTATGGCATTGACGGCCGCCGACGTTTCGCCGTAACGGGCACCTTGAATGGTGAGAAACGCTAAGCAGCCCTGTAATGCTAAGTTACGTAATAACATGTCACCGTTAAGCTTCATCAGTACCTTCCGAGCTGCACGGTTAAACCACGATGCACTCACCGCGACACCGCCAACGCGCTTAAACGCCACCGCTAGCGCCATTGTTGCCATGGTATACTCAGCGAATATACTAGCCAGTGCCACGCCAGTCACAGACAGGTTAAGTTCAAACACAAATATCACATCAAGTAAGGCATTCAATAAATTTCCAACGATTTGAATCGCCATGACGCTGCGCGTTTTCTGTTGCCCCACTAGCCACCCAACTAATGCCAGGTTAAGCATGGCAGCCGGTGCACCCCATACCCGGGTCGAAAAGTAATTTTGAAGGTGCAGGGCAACGTCACTGTTTGGCTGGGTTAATGCTAAGCCTATAGACAAAATAGGAGATTGAAGCGCAAGTACTGCGCCCCCTAATACCAAGGCAACCGCAACCGTTTGCCACAATACTTTTGCTGACTCTAAAGTATTGTTTGTCGACCCTTTAGCTTGTGCGCTTAAGCCTGTAGACGACATGCGAAGAAACCCGCACACCCAGTATATTTGCGTTAAGATAAGTGCTCCCACCGATGCCCCTGCTAGCATGGCAGGTAAAGACATGTGCCCCAAAACCGCGGTATCCACTAGACCTAATAGGGGCGTGGTAATATTCGCGAGGATCATGGGAAGCGCTAATGCCAATAGGCGAGTATGGTCGTCGAAGAAAGAACGCTGAGTTACATGGGCACAGGACATAAATGATCTCAGTTGGGGTTAATTTCGCTATATACTAACAACCTATGCTGAGGCATAAGTGAAACGCGCGCTGGCAGGCTTAACTTTCGGTTAGGCCACGTCACGTTCTATGGGAGTTTACCATGCTAATGAGATTAATCCGGCACTCAGTGGATGATGATATGAAAACCAACAATTTAATTCAAAACAGAGCGATGAATCGCGCTCGCTTAAAAGCCTTAACTGCAATGTTCTTGGCGGTTTTCAGTGTAGTGTTGGTTGCGCCTAGCCTTGCAGCAGGTTCTGCTGCTGATGCTACGTCCAACACGAAGGAACAAAGCGGAGAAAACATGAAAGCCAAAGTAAGTACCGCTCCCAACGCTGCTATTTTGCTTTATCATCATGTTTCGTCTTCTACGCCAGCCAGCACAAGTATTTCCCCTGAAACATTTAAGTCTCACATGGAATACTTAGACGCACACCACACTGTGGTTTCGCTACAGGACGTTGTTTCAGCTATACAGCACAACACCACACTGCCAGAAAATGCGGTCGCGATTACGTTTGACGATGGCTACGCAAACATTTTAGACAATGCTCACCCAATTCTCGCCGAATTCGGTTTTCCTTATACTGTGTTCATTAATCCTGATGAAATAGGTGTGGGCCCCCAGCAGCTAACCTGGGAACAGGTGATAGCAATGCAAAACGATGGCGTCGTCTTTGCCAATCACACGCTAGACCACCTGCACATGCTAAACGGTGAGCAGGAAATGGAAGAGCGCGCATGGTTAGAAAAAGTATGGCAAAACGTAGAACGTGCTGAAAAGAAGATAGAAGATAAATTAGATATCAGTCTTAAATATTTAGCCTATCCATTTGGCGAGTACAATACGGCGCTCGCTAACAAGCTCAAAGAGGAAGGTTACATAGGATTCGGTCAGCACTCGGGGGCTGTAGGACCAACCAGTGATATGCAGGCACTACCGCGCTTCCCAGCGGCAGGACCTTACGCGAATTTGGCAACGCTAAAGACCAAATTAAATAGCCTTGCCATGCCAGTTACACACAGTTCACACGACAACCCTCGTATGAAAACTAGAACCCTATCATCGCCTATAAGCTTAACGATAGACAGTGACGATGTTCGCCTTACCCAAGTAAATTGCTTTTTTGGCGGTGACCCCATTAAGACCAGTGTTCAAGATAACGTGCTTACATTTCGTCTTTCAAAAACACTTCCTGTGGGACGTTCACGTGTGAACTGTACAGCACCGTCCAATACACATGCGGGTCGTTATTATTGGTACTCAACGCCTTTCTTCGTGGCAGATGAAAAGGGAAATTACCCTGACTGAGTATTTAACTAAGAGCGAGTTTTTTATGTTTCCGCTCGCTCTTGTTTAAAAAAGAAGCATTCACCTATACAGGTTTAGCAAAGCGAATAAAGCCTTTGTTTATCGACTCTTCTACGAAATTGTGTCGCTGATAAAAGCGAATAGCGGGCACATTCGACACTTCAACATCTAACACCAGTTTGCGCTTCTTCAACTTCTCCGCTCGCGCCTGCATGGCATCGACTAGCATCGACCCCACACCAGTACGACGGGCGCTTTCCTCTACTGAGAGGTGCCCTATCATGAGCTCGGTATTGGTAGGCGGCGTAAGGTTGATCGCCACCGTCTGGTTACGCATCAGCACTGTCATTGCTTCGTCGAGGGTAAAGTACGAGGTAATGCTATCAAGGGTAGCTCGGTCGAACGCCGCGCCTAATTTGCTATGCCATGACGTCACGACACCAAGCACTTCATTACCGCTACACGCGACCCAATGATTCTTATAACCATACTGACCGCCACCGAGTTCCCAAGCATGAGAGAGGTAGCCATCGGCCGTTTTATTCTTATTGTGTCCAAAAATAGACGTTAACAACGACTGCGCCGCATTTAATATGAGTGGCGCAGTATGTGCGGCGTCAGATGCCACACCTTGCCTTATTTTGATATCCATATTACTGCTTCGAGATTATTATTGGCATGTCTGCCAATATTTGCTGGGAATCACTTATCGATAGCTTTCCTGGCTCTCTTTTTGGTTTGAATCTTCCTATCACCCTAGCTTCAGGGTCGACAAGTACGACAGATGCACTGTGATCGACTAAATAATTAGGATTATCGGTACTTTCGGCAATGGCATACATCATTCCTAAATTCCGTACAAATGGAAATAGCGCCTTATGCTCTCCAGTAACGGCAATGAACTCCTCATTAAAATAGCTCACATACTCTGAAAGTCTTTCAATCGAGTCGCGATTTGGGTCAACCGACACAAAAACAACTCGAATGGGTTGGACACTGTTTAATGCTTTTAGTTCAGGATATATACCGTTTAGTTCGGCCATGGTAGTAGGGCAGATATCGGGACAAAACGTATAGCCCACAAATAATAAACTCCACTGCCCTTTTAACGATGAATTATCGAACACTTCGCCTTCATGAGACGTTAGTGAAAACGGTGATAATGCTCTTGGTTCAGGGTAAGTTTGAAAGTATTCCGGCTGACTTTCAACACCTGGGGGCGCAATATACAACGCCCCTACAATGCCCGCGCATAACGCTAAAAATGCAACAAGGCCGACGACAGTTTGTTGATTCATAAACTCAGTGGTATGTAATGATCTAAGAGTAATACGACAAACAATACCATGAGATGAATAATTGAAAACCTAAAAGTTTTCATTGCAGTTTGAGGCTGAGCATCAAATTTTAATTTCAATGCATAATATAAAAATCCGATATTAAGCACGCTTGAGCCAATCAGATAAATAAGATCGCTCATGCCGGTAAGATAGGGAAGCAAACACACAAGTCCCAGCAATACCGTATACAGCAACACTGACGTTTTGGTAAATGACACGCCATGGGTTACCGGCAACATAGGCACTTTCGCTGTTGCATAGTCTTTCTCTCTATGAATGGCGAGCGCCCAAAAATGTGGTGGGGTCCAGGTAAAGATAATCAGCACTAACAGCAGGGCATGCGCATGAATTTCCCCGGTTACCGCGGTCCATCCAAGAAGCGGCGGTGCAGCGCCTGCTAAACCGCCAATCACGATATTTTGCGGTGTCGCACGTTTTAGATACATGGTGTAGATAAACGCATACCCCACCAAGCTAGCTAGGGTTAACCACGCAGTAAGCATATTCACAAAAAGGGCGAGTACTACAAATCCAACAACCCCTAATATGCCAGCAAACCACAGGGCGTTATTCACGCTTACTTTGCCTTTTGCGACGGGTCGGTTAAATGTACGCGCCATCACACTATCTATTTTATGGTCGACAACATGGTTAATAACAGCAGCAGAAGCGGAGAGCATACCTATACCCAGTAAACCACAGATAAGCACGGTTGCGTTCACCCACGTGGGGGTGGCTAAACACATCCCAACTAATGCGGTTAACAGTAGTAACATGACCACATTAGGCTTTGTCATTTCATAATAATCTCGCCACGAGACTACATTATGCTGACGTGAACTACGTGCGTGTAAAGAGACCGATTTAGCCATGGAAACCTCCTGGAGCTTTAGGAAGAATATGAGAAGAAGTAGACTCACTAAAAGGAGCGGACAAGGGCTCCTCGTGAATTCTATAAGCACCCACACCCTGCAGTGATTTAGTTCCTGAGAATGAAACTGTATGTGGCTTTTCTTTACTGTAAGCCTGGTCGTTTTCTAAACTTAGAAAAACGGTAAAAATAAGATTGAGTAGGGAAAGCAATAATACCGCTGCTACGGCGTTATGCATTACCGCGACGGCAAGCGGCAGCATAAAGATGATGTTGCTAAGCCCGAGTGCCACTTGTGTGCACAATGCTACCAACATACACGCTCCGACATATTTCTGCTTATCGGTGGCATGACGGCTTACCAAGACGCAAATACCCAGCGCCAGCAAATATAAAAACGTCACAACGGCGCCAAATCGATGGACAATGTGCATAGTGACTCGCTCACCGTAATCATGAGCACCAAATTCATAGTTATCCGCATCGGGTACGCTAAATGCGCCTGCGATATCTATTCTTTCCTGCCAACCACTCTCGCAAACTGGCATTTCTGTACAGGCCAGCGCAGCATAATTTGCAGAAGTCCATCCACCCAGCGCGATTTGCGTTACAAGCACAACTAAACCAATAAACGCGAAGCGCTTAAGGTTTCGCTGAAATACCTTAGCTTGGGGTAAGTCGCCAATTGCATTGTCATGCATTTCAGACGCTGAAGGTGTGTCGTTATTTTTCGGTAATTTATAAGCGGTATTTCGCAAACGAAGATAAAGAATAAACAAGCAGGAGAGTACAGAGAATCCCCCCAACAAATGCCCCATCACCACTACAGGCAGCAAGTTAAGCGTTACTGTCCACATGCCCAGTGCAGCCTGAAATATAATGAGTCCCAGTAGCAATAGCGGTAGCCTAACAGGTACGCCTGTTTTGCGCTGTTTAACAGCGATAATGGCAATAGCCAATACGCATAGCCCGAGCGTGCCTGCAAAATAGCGGTGAATCATTTCGTTCCACGCTTTAGAAGCTTCAACCGGACGCTCAGGAAAAGCGGCATTAGCCTGAGCCACTTTCTCCTCACTTAAGGGCACGGTCATATGGCCATAGCACCCAGGCCAATCTGGACAACCCAGCCCGGCGTCGGTCAAACGCGTATAGGCACCTAAAATAATGACCACCGCGGCTAAAAAGATACTGAATAAGGTTAACTTTTTCATGGCTGTTATCCTATGCGCGATAGCTTTAATAGTTTTCTCATGTCCGCCAGCATGTTGCGGCTTTCCATTACAGCGTCTTTTCTATCGTCCTTAATTTCATAAAACAGCATGGCGTTATTCTGTGTATCAACAATATACACACTGCTAGAGGCGAGCGCGGTTGGCGTAGTGACAGATAACGTTTCTACAAAGGGGTAGTCAGTAAGTGCGGCTATCGCCGCCTGATCACTTGAAGGTGTGGTGACCACCAAGGCTTGGGCGCGGTCAGATTCTTTACCGAGTGCCAGCCACACCTGATTAATACTAAAAAGCGCGTTTTCGCACACTGAATCGCATTTATTGGGCATTACATAAAGTAACCGCCACTTAGGCTCGGCGTCTTTGAGTAGCGCGCTCATGTCGATAGTCGGAGCGAGTAACTGACCCTTATTGGTAGCACCTTTCGTAAACCAATCGTTATCAAGCGCAAGCTTCGCCAAGACCACAGGCAAAACAAACACCGCTACCATAATTATTAATGTTTTCTTTGAAGCCACATTACTCATAACTACGTCCTTTCTTACTAATGGCAAAGCCGCCTATGGCCGCTGCAGCAATGGCTAAACCAAACCACTGAATTGCGTAACCTAGGTGCTTTTCGGGAGACATTACAACGGCCTGATGTTCGCGAATAAACGCAGGGTCAGGCGTGGTAAGTTGGAGAATAAAAGGTAAAAACTTCCGCTCTAAGGCGTTGCTCAGCGTAGAGAATTCGATATGTTGTATAAGTGCTCGGCTTTGAGACAAAGCCACGTTGGTTTCTTTAACTAATGGGTTGTTACCCGGTACACTGAGCACACCGGTGAACTCGCGCGTTTCGCTTTCAAAACTTATGTCCGGTAAAGAACGCGTAAGATCTGGCGCGGGTACCCACCCAAAATTCACTAAGAGCCACCCAAAATTGGTGCGAACTGGTGCTATAACGTCAAACCCCACCCGCTGATTGTAAATCTGGTTATCTAAAAGCAGTACGTGATTAGCATCCAATGTTCCACTGAATGACACGGTAATGTCCCGAGGGTCATCAACATTCAACGCCTCTTCTAAACTCAAGGTTCCATTACTTTGCTTTTGCGCTATGCTAGCTAAGCGTTGTTGCTTTTGGACCATGCGATCAAGTTGCCAGTACCCTAAACCGCACATAATCGCCACACTGACACCCGTGAGTAACCAAGGAATAACGTGGCTTGTGCGAGAAAACATGACTATCTCGCCCCATGCAAAATTAAAATAAAAACAGAGGTGAGTATGTTGATAAAAATAGTCCTTGTTGCATTAGTGCTGTACATGATCGTTAATTTGTTCATGGCGATGCGTATCATGATGAAAAACGACACATCAAAAGGGCCTATGAGTAAGTATATTGGTCGACGCGTGCTCACTTCTGCCATCATCGTTATTATTATTCTTATCGCTATTGGTACTGGCTTAATTACCCCAAACCCAAGGCCCTATTGAGTTTGGGGCTTCCTTTTAAAGTACGTAAACAAAGATGTAGAGCATGACCCACACTACATCTACAAAGTGCCAGTACCAGCTACCCGCCTGAAATGCGAAGTGGTTGTCTGGCGTAAAGTGGCCTTTCAATACTCTGAAAAACATCACTATCAGAATGATTGTCCCAAGAGTGACATGCATGCCGTGAAAACCGGTAAGCATAAAGAAGGTGTTTCCATAAATACCCGATTGGAGGGTTAGTCCCAGGTCGCGATAGGCATGGATATATTCCTCTACCTGCAAAAACAGGAACCCACACCCGAGTAAAATAGTGATACCCAGCATTAGCGTAAGCTGCTTGCGCTTATTCTGCTCTAACCCTACGTGGGCAAAGTGCAACGTGATTGAAGAAACAAGCAGAATAACCGTATTGATTGTCGGCAAACCCGCAGCGCTCATTTCCTGTGTAGTAATACCGCCTGGCGTTGACACCAATGGCCACATAGCCTCAAAGGTCGGCCATAAGACTTCATTGGTCATGGCATTGTTCGATGCACCGCCTAGCCAAGGAACAGAGATAAATCTTGCGTAGTAGAGCGCGCCGAAAAACGCCGCGAAAAACATCACTTCTGAAAAGATGAACCAGCTCATACCTTGTCGATATGAGCGCCCTAATTGATCGCTATAAAGCCCTGACATCGACTCGTCAATTTGGTTTTTAAACCAGCCTACTAGCATAACGAGCAACACGGCTACGCCGACAAGAAGGATGTGACCTCCGTAGCCGGATTCGCCTTTTGTTGCTTGCACCACAAAATTTCCTGCACCGACGGCAATGAGAAATAGTGCGACAGCGCCAACAATGGGCCATGGACTTTGTGCGGGTACATAATATTTTTGGTATTCGTGATTCTGTACTTCGGGTTGCATTTTCTTCTCCTTACCCCTTCGGCCTATTCGCCATTTGATGGTGTTGAAGCCATAAAGGGATTCGGTGTTGTCGTTAGGTCACTTGCTCGCGCTGTGACGTCATAGAGTGTGTACTGCAAGGTAAAAAACGTAATTTCTTTAGGTAGTTGTGGATCTACATAAAATTGCATGGGCATATAGGCTTCACTACCCGCATCTAACGGCTGCTGGTTGAAACAAAAGCACTCTGTCTTATTTAGATAGAGCGCAGCCGTGCCGGGAGATACAGAAGGGATTGCCTGAGCCACAATATTGCTTGAGGCGGGGTTTCTCACATAAAACGACACCGTATTTAGTTCGCCAGGGTGCACTTTCACGCGCTTCGTTACTGCGCGAAACTCCCAGGGCATACCGGTATTTGTGCGGGTAATAAACTCGACCGTCACTTCGCGCGACTCATCAATCTCAACCGATTGATAAACCGCAGCCGTACCCTCAGTTTTGCCGTTAATTCCCGTGACATCACAAAACACGTCGTATAAGGGAACAAGAGCAAAGCCGAAGCCAAACATGCCAATAACAATAGCAACAAGCTTAATAACCATCTTGTTGTTTGCACTTTGCTGTGACATCACGCGACCTCCGGGTAAATCCAAAGGTGAGGATAGCTAAACACTTAAATAAGCTGCTTATCTCCCTCACCACCTGTAATGTGTGAATGTCATTCCCGTCAGCTTTTGCCGGTTGAAAGGAATGACCTACTCACAACTTCACCTGCCGTTACTTAACGACAGGTGGCGTTTCAAATGTGTGATAAGGGGCAGGTGAAGGAATTTCCCATTCCAACCCTTCAGCGCCTTCCCAAACCTGAGCTGATACAGCGTCACCTTGCTTCTTGCATGCCTTAATAAGCAGAGCAAGAAAGATGAGCTGAGATAAACCGAACGCAAAACCACCTAAGCTTATCCATTTATTGAAATCAGCGAACTGCAATGCGTAGTCAGGAATACGGCGTGGCATGCCAGCCAAACCGACAAAGTGCATAGGGAAGAACAACACATTGACCGACACCAGTGAGCACCAGAAATGCCATTTAGCTAAGGTTGTGTCATACATTTTTCCCGTCCATTTAGGCAACCAGTAATACACTGCCGCCATAATGGAGAAGACAGCCCCTGTCACCAGAACATAGTGGAAGTGGGCTACCACGAAATACGTGTCGTGGTACTGGAAGTCCACAGGGGTGATCGCCAACATTAGCCCCGATAGCCCGCCAATGGTAAATAGCACAATAAAGGCAATGGCGAACATCATTGGCATTTCGAAGCTGAGCGATCCACGCCACATAGTTGCCACCCAGTTAAACACTTTTACCCCGGTAGGCACCGAGATAAGCATGGTGGCAAACATAAAGAACATCTCCATGTACACCGGCATACCCGTGGTAAACATATGGTGGGCCCAAACTACAAAGGACAGTAAGGCAATAGACGCCGTGGCGTACACCATAGACGCATAACCAAATAACTGCTTTCTTGAAAAGGTAGGAACAATTTGCGAGATAATGCCAAAAGCGGGCAAGATCATTATGTACACTTCAGGGTGCCCGAAGAACCAGAAAATATGCTGGAACATAACTGGGTCGCCGCCACCAGCAGCATCAAAGAAACTGGTTCCAAAGAACTTATCGGTTAACACCATGGTGACCGCACCGGCGAGCACTGGCATTACGGCAATAAGCAAGAATGCTGTGATTAGCCATGTCCATACGAATAACGGCATTTTCATCCAGGTCATGCCTGGTGCACGCATATTAAAGATGGTCACGATCACGTTAATCGCGCCCATAATGGATGAAATACCCATAATGTGGACAGAGAACACAAACAGTGCGGTGGAATCACCACTGTAGGTTGTTGAAAGGGGCGCGTAGAAAGTCCAACCAAAAGCAGGACCGCCACCTTCCATAAATAGGGAACTTAGCAGAATTAAAAAGGCGCCAGGTAAAATCCAGAAGCTCCAGTTATTCATGCGCGGCAATGCCATATCAGGGGCGCCAATCATCATTGGAATCAGCCAGTTTGCGAGCCCTGTAAAGGCTGGCATAACCGCACCAAATACCATGATAAGCCCATGCACTGTGGTCATTTGGTTAAAGAAATTTGGCTCTACAATTTGCAAGCCAGGTTGGAACAATTCTGCGCGAATGACCATGGCCATCGCACCACCAACTAAAAACATGATAAAGGCAAACCACAAATAAAGTGTGCCTATGTCTTTATGGTTGGTGGTAAATAGCCAGCGCGTTATGCCCTTTGGAATGTGATCGTGATGCTCATGATCGTGGTGTCCATGCGCTTGGTCATCATGAGGCGCAGAGGTATCTGGCGAAATAACTTCTGTTGCTTTGCTCATTGTCTGCTCCTAGTTTCCGTTAACCACTGCGTTGACGTCTTTGGCTTGAACCATATCGCCAGTTTTATTTCCCCAAGCATTTCGCTCGTAAGTAACAACCGCGGCAATTTCCTTAAGACTTAGCATTTTTCCAAACGCTTGCATGGCCGTACCTGACTTGCCATGAAGCACAATGTCAATGTGACCCTGCTGATCCTCCAGCGCCATCTTGCTGCCTTTCAATGCTGGGAATACGCCAGGTAAGCCTTCGCCATTTGGCATATGACACGCTGCACAAGTTGTGTTGTAGACTCGCTCGCCTTCTTTCATTAATTCGTCCATAGACATATTCATAGAAAGCAGACGCTGTTCTTCTTCCTTAGCTTTGCGAACAATTTCTTCTTGCTCGTTCATCCACTTGTCAAATTCGGCTGGCTCTTTTGCGATAACCACAACGGGCATGTAACCGTGGTCTTTTCCACATAACTCAGCGCATTGCCCACGGTAGATCCCTGGCTCATTAACCTTGGCCCAAGATTCATTGATGAAGCCTGGGTTTGCATCTTTCTTCACCGCAAAATCGGGAACCCACCAAGAATGAATAACGTCATCAGAGGTAATAAGAAAACGTACTTTTTTACCTGTGGGAATAACCAGAGGGCGGTCAACTTCAAGCAGGTAGTTATCTGTTTTCTGGAATTTGTTCTCTATTTGCTCACGCTGAGTGGCAAGCAGCGAGTAAAACTCTACGTCGCTGTCCATGTACTTATAGTGCCACTTCCACTGCGAACCTGTGACTAACACTGTCATATCAGGTTTGGACGTGTCTTCCATAGCGATAAGGGTGTTCGCTGCGGGCACTGCCATGAAAATAAGAATGAGAAAGGGAATAACAGTCCAGGCAATTTCAACCTTTACATTCTCGTGAAAATTGGCTGGTTTGGCACCACGGGACTTTCTATGTAGATACATTGAGGCGAACATCACCCCAAAAACTACAACCGCGATGCCTACGCATATGAAGAACATTAGCATGTGGAGGTCGTAGACCTGACCGCTAATGTCGGTTGCACCGCGTCTTAAATTAAGGGAAGAGGCTTCTTCACTTACTTCTTGCGCAAAAAGCAATGGGGAAAAAAGCAAAATGGGTATACTAGAACACCATTTTGCGAATACGGTCATTAGTTGTTTCACTCAGCACCTCCGTAATGGCGAGGTCAAAGACGCTGATTTGTTTGCGCAATGCCCTACCAAATGGTTAGCGAACGATTGACCCACTACTTCAACTTGTAAAACAAATTTAGAGTCATTGTTATTATTTTGTTAATCTTTGTATAAGAATTGCGCAATAATGTCGTGCCGTCTAGTCTTTTCTATTAAAAATTTAACGAAGTGGTTAATTTTTAATCATTTAGTGAAAAGTCTTTGATCTTATTTGATGTAAAAGGGAAGCGATGGCGTTGTGGGTTCCCATAGAAATCAAACGGGCATTTGGAACACACAGTGGGTTTGACAGGTCAGCTAACTAGCTAAGAAATCTACAAGTAATTTGTAAACAGCTGGTGGTTTTAAACAAAGTTTAAAATAAAAAATAGTCTGAGCTTTGGGTATTCACAGAAAAAATAGAGCTCCGGCAGATAAAAATACGCGCGCTGAAAGTCCAAAAGCTTGTCCCCGATGACAAGGGCTAAGTTGCCGAATTCAAGAAAAAAGCAGGAACAAAAGACATAAAAAAAGCGGCTAATGCGCCGCTTTTGTGCAAACAAGCTAAAACACTACATCCAGTCAGCGTTTCTGATCACACCCACTGCAATGCCTTCAATCGCAAAGTGCTCAGTCGCCAAATCTACCTTAATGGGTGCAAACTCATCATTTTCGGCGTGTAGTAATACTTCACGCCCGCGTTTCTCTAAACGCTTCACAGTCACATCTTCATCTACACGCGCCACTACCACCTGACCATTGTGTACATCAGTGGTGCGATGAACAGCAAGAAGATCACCGTCTAAAATTCCAATGTCTTTCATACTCATGCCGTTAACGCGCAATAAAAAGTCGGCGTGAGGTTGAAACAGTGCAGGGTCTACTTTGTAGTGCGATTCAACATGTTCTTGCGCCAAGATTGGCTCGCCCGCAGCGACACGCCCAATTAATGGAAGCCCTTCTTCTTCTTGTGCGTCGTTATCAAGTGGGATGTTGAGCTTAATGCCACGTGACGTACCAGGCAAAATTTCAATTACACCTTTACGCGCTAGTGCCTTCAAATGTTCTTCTGCCGCATTGGCAGAACGAAAACCAAGTTGACGAGCTATTTCCGCACGAGTGGGCGGCATTCCCGTCTCTTGCATGGTGGTTTTAATAAGTTCTAAAACTTCAGTTTGTCGAGCTGTGAGTGGGCGCATAAAAGACCTGTCTGTTCATACAGTTCCTGTAAGTATATACACCTAAAAGTAAATAACAAGCACTAGCCGCGTCTTTTGCTAGCAACCTTTGCGCTACTCTCCCCACACCACTTGATTTCTTCCTTGCTCTTTAGCCTTATATAGTGACTTATCTGCGAGTGACAGTAGTGCGCTAAAATCTGCGTCATAAGTATCTTCAACAAATGTGGCACCAATACTGATGGATAAATTCATGGTGTCTGTTTTATAAGTGACAATCCCTTCTTCGACAGAGATGCGCAACGCCTCTAATTGCTTGTTTATATTGTCTTTACTATCTCCCAGCATGACGATAGCAAACTCTTCTCCACCTAACCGCGCCACAACGTTTGGCGCTTGGTTATGTTTAGCGATTTTTCGTGCGACAGCAATGAGTGCCTGATCGCCAGCATCATGACCGTAGGTATCATTCACTTTTTTGAAGTGATCAATATCTACGATAGCCACACATCCACGGCAATGCTGTTTCGAAAATGCGATACATTCATCTAAGAACGCGCGACGGTTGTAGAGACCAGTGAGTGGATCAGTCATGGCCAGTTGCCGCAGTTTTTCTTCAGCAACTGCCCGGGCTTCTTCAAGCTCTACTGCGTAGAAGAGGCCAGCCAGTGCGTCTAAGAATGGCTGTAGAAACTTTGCATCTTCGTCGGTATAAACATCAAACTTATTCGCTAAGCCTACCATCCCAACCACTTTGTCTTTCACCTTTATGGGCAGACCTAAGAACCGACTAATACGGGGGTGCCCCGGCGGCACGCCTTTGGAATTAGGGTGACTGCTAGGCGCATTACTAATGGTAACTTCCCCGGTTAGAATTGTGGTGCCAAAGAGGTTATCGAAATTACTAAAATAGAGATTGCGCTTTTTATATTCAGCGTATTGAGAAAAGCTACTGTTGTCCCACACTATCTCGGAAATGGCATGTATAAAAAGTCTCGATTTGTTCCCGTCATCTTTCATTTGCCCTACAAAAGCGAACTGGCTATCTGAGATATCAATCAGTTCGGCCAGCACGGATTGGCACGCCATTGTGAGGTCATTGTTTTGAAGGTATGAGGCACGCGTTTTATTGATAAACTGAAGCAGCTGGGTTTTCTTTTTTTCGTGCAGCTCCCTTTCCATTCGCTGTGTGATATCGCGATGAATGCCTGCAACACGAACCGGTTTGCCCTGGGCGTCTGTCTCAACCGTTTTCCCATAGCTTTCTACCCATACCCAAGAGCCATCAGCGTGTTTCATGCGAAATGTGGTATTAAAGACTTTGCTTTTACCAACTAAATGCATGTTGAGCTGCTTTTCTACTTTGACATAATCGGCAGGGTGAATCAGCTGCCTAAAAAAGCGCGAGCCGCTATCGTAGAACTCATATTCCAGACCAACGATGTCACACCAGCGCTTATTGACCTGATTAACGTCTGCAGCCAAGTTCCAATCCCATGTTCCTAACTCAGAAGCTTCAAGTAATAAACGCATTCGTTGATTGGTTTTATTGAGCTTATCTTCCACGTATTTTTGGTCGCTGGTATCAAATAAAAAGGCTTGAACTGAATACAGCATACCGTCTTCGCGGAAATTAGCGGTAGATATCATGCTTACCCAAATAGTACGGGTGGGAGTGACTATCTGAAGGCGACAGGTATGAGTTTCTACCCCTTCCATATGAGCCTGCATCGCGAAGGTAAAATCACTTTCAGCGTCTTGGGTCAACACTTCGCTTAGTGCTACAGAACCTGTAAGCAAATCTTGAGATGACACCCCCAATACACGCTCACTATTTTTCGAAATATAAACCAGTCTTAGCGACGTATCATAGCGCCAGGTTGCCAAAACAATCGGCGATTTTTCGATTAAGCCATGCTCTCGCTTTAGCGCTATGTGCTCTCTTGAAAGCGAGATATGCTGACTCACTAAGACACCAATTCTATTTAGTACCTCTAGGTGTTTTGAGTCTATTTCTCTAGGCACAGTATCAATTAAGCATACCGCACCGATAACCTGTTCATTAATCTCGATGGGCGTACCTGCGTAAAAGCAAATATGGGGTTCACCCGTTACCAACGGGTTGTGCATAAAACGAGGGTCTTCATGCGCATTGCATACAACCACTTGCTTCCGCTCATCAACCACATGACTGCAAAACGCATGTTCGCGACTGACTTTAGAGAGGGTGGTTCCATAACGAGCTTTAAAGGTTTCTTCAAACTCTCCAACTACGCCAATAAGGGCGATAGGCACCTTATATGCCTCAGCTAACACCATCATTAAATCATCAAGATCTAACGGCACCTCACTGTTGAGCATAAAATCATCAATTGTCTTTAATCGGCTTTGATCATCCACTACTACTTGCTCATATTCATTTACCCTTATAAAAGTAGTAATAGTCATGCTGAATCGCAATTAAACATTGCTAATTTTGAAGCGCAGTAAAAGAAATCAGTATGGGCCGTGAAACTTAAGGGGAAAAAGCCAGTGGGCATTTGAACTTCCATAACTGGAAGAAGTCATTACAGCATAAGAAGCGATGATATTGGCTTATCGCGAGATTGTGACGCGTTTGTGTTACACTTCACCCGTTTTTATTTCATAGGATCACATAATTCATGTCGTGGATGCGAAAAGCCCTTCTGTCGGTATTTCATTATCCTGTTAAGTTACTGGTAAAAGCTCACAGCATTCCAGTTAACGTTGAAACCGAATTAGGAATAGATAAAAGCAAACCGATTGTTTATCTACTTCCAACCAACTCAGTGACAGACCAGCTTGCACTGAGAATGTCGACCAAAGCTTTAGGGTTGCCTAGCCCAACAGAAACCCTGACTTTGGCAGGGCGAGAGTATTCGTCGACTTTGTTTTTACGTAAAACCCAGCCTCTTTTCCGCTCGTCGGCGAAGGATACGGGAATTGAAGACGTTTTCACCGACCTCTTTCACTTACATAGAGACCATGAAAACCTCGATTTGCAGGTAGTTCCGGTTTATGTAACGTGGGGACGTGCCCCCGGCCGTGGAAAGCCAGGTTTAAGTGACCTTATTGCTGATAAAGCGGCGCCAAGTTGGCTACGCAAGTTGTTCATTGTGCTGTTTTTGGGCCGCGACAATTTTATTAACTATTCTAAGGCCGTTTCTGCGCGCGCAATGTCCAACCAACATGGCAGCGACCAGAGCATCGCACACAAGCTAGTACGTGTAGCAAGTACTCACTTTCAGCGAAAACGCCAAAGCATGACCGGCCCTACATTGTTAGAGCGTCAAGAGCTCAACAACAGTGTATTGGGTTCAGATGCCGTACGCCGTGCCATCGCGGAAGAGTCGAGAAGCAAAAAAGTCTCACATGAAAAGGCAAAGGAAACCGCACAAAGTTATATTACAGAAATTGCGGCAGATTATCGTGAGGGTCTAATTCGTTTTGGTGACAGACTGCTTACCCGTATCTGGAACAAAATATACAACGGTATAAGTGTAGGACATGCCGATCGTATTCGTGAGTTGGCTGCTAATGGTCATGAAATCATTTACGTACCTTGTCACCGTAGTCACATGGACTATCTGTTACTGACCTACGTAATTTATCACGAAGGCATGGTGACGCCGCATATTGCAGCGGGTATTAATCTTAACTTTTGGCCTGTGGGCAAAATGTTCCGCCGTGGCGGTGCATTCTTCCTACGCCGCAGTTTTGCAGGCAATAAACTATATACCGCCGTTTTCAGAGAATATTTAGAACTGCTGTTCAACAAAGGCTACTCGGTAAAATACTACCCTGAAGGTGGCCGTAGCCGTACTGGTCGTTTGATCCCTCCTAAAACCGGTATGCTAGCCATGACCATTCAAGCCATGCTCAAAGGGGTTAACCGCCCTGTAAGCATAGTGCCTGTTTATATCGGCTATGAAAACGTAATGGAAGTGAAGAGCTATTTGAACGAGCTGAAAGGCTCTAAAAAGAAAAAAGAATCTAATCTTCAGGTGTTCTCGGCTATTCGCAAGCTTAAAAATTACGGCCACGGCTACGTAAACTTTGGTGAGCCCATTGCGCTTAACCAATTCCTTGAATGTCATGTACCTAACTGGCGGGATTGTCGCGATGCCGAGCCAGAGAAGAAGCCTGCGTGGCTAACGCCAGCGGTTAACGAGCTTGCCAATAATGTTATGACGCGCATTAACCGTGCCGCGGCATTAAACGGAATGGCATTAGCGTCTCTGTGTCTTTTGTCTTCTAAAAGACAAACCATGAGCGAAGTCGAATTAAGACAAGCGATGGGTGATTTCATGGACTTGTTCAAAGCGGTGCCTTTTAGTGATGACGCCACTATTCCAGAATCATCAGCCGAAGAATTGCTGCGCGATACGCTGAAATTAGGTCGCTTCGATATTAAAGAGGACGATTACGGACGTTTGATCAGCCCACAGCCTCAGTCAGCGGTATATCTGACTTATTATCGTAACAACATACTACATTTGTTCGCGATCCCTGGTCTTATCATGGCGTCTATCTTTGCGAAAAAAGGCACCACAAAGAACAGTATTCTTCAGCTGATTGCTGCACTGTATCCGTTGCTGCAAAAAGAGCTGTTCTTGCACCTTACCCAAGACGAGGCGCTTGCGCATACTGATGCTTTGATAACTGCATTACTAAATAACGGTTTGTTACGACAAGAAGGCGACGAGCTATTACCACCAGATGCGCACTGCAAGCAATTCCACTCGGCGTGGCTATTAAGCCGATGCATGCAGGAAACACTTCAGCGTTACGCGGTGGTATTGACCATTCTTGATAAAGAAAAAGTGATTAGCCGAAGTGCGCTTGAGCGCGAAAGTAAGCAAGTGGCTGAACGCCTATCTACACTTTACGGACTAAGCTCCCCTGAGTTTTACGACAAAAACGTACTGTCTAGCTTTATCAGTGCATTGAAAGAAAACCACTGGCTGGACTCTGAAAAAGATGGCAGCTTGAAGTACTCAGAAGAGTGTGAAGCCTTACGCGCTGACGTTATGGCCCTGATTTGGCCAGAAATGATGCAGCATTTGGAGAACGTTACACTAAACGCTTCGAATTAAGGCGACGCTAGCTGGCTGAATTTGCCAGAACTACCGAGTTTAGGTAATAAGAGAAAGCCCATGCTATAGCATGGGCTTTTTGTTGCGCGTCAATCTATCTTGGCGGGCATTGGAAATCCCCATACTTCATTGATAGATAGGCGCTAGATAGTGCCGCTTCGTATCGCTCCCCGGTAAACCTGCGCTTAACGCGAAGCAATACAAAGCGAAAACAAAAAAATGGCTAGTTTTCGTTTTGTGTTTTTATAACTGCCTACGCCGGCTGCGATAGGAAGAAACGATAAGCAGGGTTATCGGTCACTTCTTCTACTTTATATCCTAACTCAGCAACATGTTGATTGAAGTCCTCGCGGCTGTCTGGCGCAATGTCAAAGCCAGCCAATACCAAGCCTTCCGCGGCACCGTGGTTACGGTAATGAAATAGGGTAATATTCCACTGTTCACCTAACGTATTTAAGAAGTTCAGTAGCGCACCCGGACGCTCAGGAAACTCAAAGCTGAAGACTTGCTCGTTGAGAATAGTTGGCGGACGGCCACCAACCATGTGACGAACATGGAGCTTCGCTAACTCGTTATCGGTTAAGTTAACGCAGTCATACCCTTTGCTTTCAAGGTCGCTTTGCAGTGCAGCGAACTCTTGCTGTCCGCCTTTAAGCTTAACGCCCACGAAAATATGTGCTTCGCTCTCACTGGCATAGCGATAGTTAAATTCGGTGATTGCTTTTGCCCCAACGCACTCGCAAAACTGTTTAAACGCACCTTTGGTTTCAGGAATTTTAACCGCAAAGACCGCTTCTTTCTGCTCACCTAATTCACAGCGTTCAGACACATAGCGAAGGGTATGAAAGTTGATGTTTGCGCCACACAGAATGCCGCCTAACTTCTTACCTTTGAGGTCGTGTTGCTTAGCGTACTTGCGAATTGCCGCCACCGACAATGCGCCCGCAGGCTCTGCAATAACACGGGTATCATCAAAGATATCCTTAATTGCTCCGCATATTTCATCATTAGTAACGGTAATGGTTTCATCAATTAAACGATTACACAGGCGGAAGGTTTCTTGCCCCATGATTTTGACGGCCACGCCGTCGGCAAAAATACCTACGCTTTCAAGTTCAGTAGGCGCGCCCTGAGCTTTTGCTTTAATGAAGCAGGCAGACTCTTCCGATTCTACTGCAACAATTTTTATGCTTGGCTTTAATTGCTTTAGGTACACCGCAATGCCTGCGGCTAAGCCACCGCCGCCCACAGCAATAAATAAGATATCGAGGTGTGGGTTTTGCTCTAATAACTCGCGGGCGACCGTACCTTGCCCAGCGATGACATCGGGGTCATCAAACGGTGGAACAAAGGTATACCCGTGGGTCTCACACAATGCTTTGGCATGGTTACTTGCCTGATCAAAGCTTGTTCCATGCAATACTACATTTACATTTTCACCGCCAAAGCGGCGTACTGCATCAACTTTAATATCAGGCGTGGTTTCAGGCATAACGATAGTCGCCTGAATACCTTTCATTTTTGCACTGTACGCTAAGCCTTGCGCATGATTACCCGCCGATGCACCAATTACGCCGGCCTGCAATTGTTCGTCGCTTAGCGAGCAAATGCGATTATAAGCACCGCGCAGCTTAAAACTTTTTACCGGCTGCTGGTCTTCGCGTTTCAGAAATATCTCATTTCCCAGCTCTGCCGAAAGCAGAGACATATAAGAAAGCTCGCTTGCTACGGCTACATCGTAAACGGGGGCAAGTAGGATTTTCTTTAAGTATTCGTGGTCGCTAACGTGTTCGGCTGCCATTATAAATTTTCCAGCTTACTGACATCACGTACTGCTCCTTTATCGGCACTAGTTGCTAGCGCCGCAAAAGTTTTAAGTGATGTGGAGACTTCACGAACGCGATTTTTCGGCTTCCAAGGTTTGTCACTGGCTTCCATTTTCACGCGGCGCTCTGCAAGTTCTTCATCGCTAATAGCAATATTGATACTTCTGTTGGGGATATCTATTTCAATTTTATCTCCATCTTCCACTAGGCCAATGCCGCCGCCACTTGCCGCTTCGGGTGAGCAGTGACCAATAGACAACCCACTGGTACCGCCACTAAAGCGTCCGTCTGTTACCAAAGCGCAGTGCTTACCTAACCCTTTAGATTTCAAGTAAGACGTTGGGTACAGCATTTCTTGCATACCCGGGCCGCCGCGAGGACCTTCGTAGCGAATAAATACCACGTCGCCGGCTTTTACTTCATCGCCCAAGATACCTGCTACCGCGTCGTCTTGGCTTTCGTAAATACGGGCAGTACCGTTGAATTTTAAAATAGACTCATCTACGCCAGCGGTTTTTACAATACAGCCATCTTCTGCTAAGTTGCCATAAAGCACGGCTAGGCCACCTTCTTGACTGAACGCATGCTCGATAGAGCGAATGCAGCCGTTTTCGCGGTCGTCATCAGCTTCGTCCCAGCGACAATCTTGGCTAAATGCTTTGGTAGTACGAATACCCGCAGGGCCTGCGCGATAAAACGTGATGGCGTCTTTGTTTTCTGGGTTGGTAATGTCCCACTCGCTTATTACGTCGGTAAGCGGCTTACCTAAAACATGGTTAACATCGGTATTGAGTAGGCCCGCCTTGTTCAGCTCGTTTAAAATGCCCAACACGCCACCCGCTCGATGAACATCTTCCATATGGTACTTCGGGGTAGAAGGCGCTACTTTACATAGGTGAGGCACTTTGCGAGACAACCTGTCGATGTCTGCCATAGTAAATGGCACTTCGCCTTCCATAGCTGCCGCTAACAAGTGCAAGATGGTATTGGTCGACCCACCCATGGCAATATCCAGGCTCATGGCATTTTCGAAAGCCTTAAAGTTGGCGATATTGCGAGGCAACACACTTTCATCATCGTCGCCGTAGTAACGCTTACACAGCTCAACAATTTGTTTACCCGCCTGTTTGAATAAGCCCTCACGGTCGGCGTGAGTAGCCAGCATCGAACCATTGCCCGGCAACGATAAACCTAACGCTTCTGTTAAGCAGTTCATGGAGTTCGCAGTGAACATCCCTGAACATGAGCCGCAGGTAGGGCAGGCTGAGCGCTCAATTTCGTCGGTATCAGCATCGCTAACTTTGTCGTCAGCAGCCGCTACCATGGCGTCAACCAAGTCTAGTTTAATAAGCTGGTCTGAAAGCTTGGTTTTCCCCGCTTCCATTGGGCCCCCAGACACAAAAATGACCGGTACGTTCAAGCGCATAGACGCCATTAGCATTCCCGGGGTGATCTTGTCGCAGTTAGAAATACAAACGATGGCATCGGCGCAATGTGCGTTTACCATGTATTCCACTGCATCAGCAATGATTTCTCGAGATGGTAAGCTATACAGCATACCGCTGTGCCCCATGGCGATACCGTCATCCACTGCGATAGTGTTGAATTCTTTTGCAACACCACCCGCTTCTTCAACGCTGCGCGCCACTAACTGGCCGAGATCTTTTAGGTGAACGTGCCCAGGAACGAACTGCGTAAATGAGTTCGCAATAGCAATAATAGGCTTGCCGAAATCAGAGTCTTTCATTCCAGTTGCTCGCCATAACGCGCGAGCTCCCGCCATATTTCTACCTTGGGTGGTAGTTGCTGAACGTAACTTGGGCATAAATCCTTCCCGTTAATTTAAGGTTCTAGGTTTAGGCGCTAGACCTTTTTGTGAAACTAAAAAACAGTGGTAAACCAGTAATGCTTTGGCTCAACTTCCAATGCGCACTGTTTTACTCAAAATTGCATGTAATACTGATGATGTAACACATCATCTAAGGTCGTTCAAAGCGAGGGACAACAAAGCCTAACCACTAACACATCAGTAGCGCTTTGTTTTATATGATATATTTGACCTACAATACCTATATCCGTTGGTATTGTAATAATGAAATGTTGTTCGTTAGAGGTTATGGCTTGACCTCATCACTTAATATCACGCACCGTGTACTTAGCGGTACGCATCGATATTGGGCAAAGAAATAGCATGAAACGCAAGACCTGATCAAGTATTTTGCGGTAGAAATCGCGAGTTAGTGCAGGTAGTAAAAGGGTAAAAGAACATGTTTGATTGGTTTCATTGGTTGAACCTTGCAGGGGTTGCGGTATGTGCAATTTCCGGCACCCTTATGGCCTATCAGAAGCGTATGGATGGATTTGGAGTAGTAGTGCTTGCCAGTGCGACTGCGATTGGTGGCGGTACACTGCGTGATGTCATGCTGGATGTTCCCGTGTTCTGGATTGCCGATACCGATTACTTATACACTACCCTCATTGCCGCTTTTATCCCTATAATTTGGCTGCGTATTAGCCCGCGCTTTCCTTTTCACTACTTATTAATCGCCGATGCTTTCGGGCTGGCGCTGTTTAACGTAGTAGGCATAGAGAAAGCCTTGGCAAACGACACAGGCATGGCAGTGGCGGTTGCTATGGGCACAATTACTGGTGTGTTTGGCGGACTGTTAAGAGACGTAATATGTAGAGAAGTACCTCTGGTATTAAACGGAGAGCTCTATGCGATGACTTGTATCGCAGGTGGTGTGGCATACGGCATAGGCATGGAGATGGAACTCGCTACTCAGTGGTGCGGTATTGCAGCGCTAGTCACAACCGTATTGTTTAGACTTGGCGCCATGCGATGGCACTGGCAGCTACCCGTTTTCTATAACGACCATCATTAGTGCTACCGGTCTGTGCCTAGCAGAGGTAGTACTCGCCGTGCGCGCTATAAGTAAATCCCATCGTTAGTACAGTTACATCTTCTTTCTAGCCTCATTAGAGTTTACGCCCTAAGACGGGGCTAAATGCATTGATTTTGCCTTTGTTTGCTTTTGCAACACAGAAGCAAGGACGAGCAGGAAGAGGAGCTGAGTACATTATGGGAATGGCTGTGGTTAAAACCTTCGCAGGGCAGGGCGTATCAGCGCCAGAGGTAAGTGTAGAGATTCACCTAGCTAATGGCTTACCTGCTTTTCAACTGGTCGGCATGGCAGAAACCAGCGTTAAAGAAGCGCGCGAGCGGGTACGTAGCGCACTTATTAATAGTGGCTTTGAATTTCCAGCAAAACGAATAACGGTTAATTTAGCGCCGGCAGATATTCCAAAATTTGGCGGGCGATTCGACTTACCTATTGCCGTAGGTATCTTAGCGGCGTCGGGCTACATATCAGACATTAGCCTTCTCAACATTGCCTTTGTGGGCGAGCTTGCATTAAACGGTGAAATAAAGCCGGTTAACGGGCTTATTCCTGTTGTAATGACAGCCGCAAACGAAGACATTGCGCTCGTGTACCCGGGAGATAATGACGTAGAGGCCGCATTGGTTTCTCATGCAACGCGATATCCCGCTTTCGATTTACTGTCTGTTTATGAACACCTAACTGGGAACAAAAAGCTCGCTAAAGGCCAGCCATTTACTTCGCGGGCGCCTAACAAAACCTTAACAGGGTGGGATGACATTATCGGTCAGGAGCAAGCCAAACGAGCGTTGATCATCGCGGCAAGTGGAGCACATAATCTTTTGATGGTGGGCCCTCAAGGTACAGGTAAGAGCTTACTTGCCAGCCGAATGCTGTCGCTACTCCCCGATATGAGTGAGGAAGAAGCGTTGGAAGTTGCCGCTATTCACTCGGTGAAAGGCGAAAAGCTGCATGCAGAACGTTTTCTAACCCGCCACTTGCGTTCGCCCCACCATACGAGCTCAGCCGTAGCGCTTACTGGCGGTGGCTCAAACCCTGTTCCGGGCGAAATATCGCTGGCCCACAACGGTATTTTGTTTCTTGACGAATTGCCTGAATTTGGGCGAAAAGCACTGGATGTATTGCGCGAACCACTTGAAACCGGCGATGTGCATCTGTCTCGTGCTTCAGGAAGCGCCACATACCCCGCTAAATTTCAACTAGTCGCGGCGATGAACCCGAGTCCGACGGGTGATATTGATGATAACCGACTGACACCGCAGCAACAGCTCAACTACTTAAATCGATTATCGGGCCCACTGCTTGATAGAATTGATATACAAGTCGAGGTACCTCGGCTACCTGACTACGACCTGCCAGAGCGCGCCAATAGACCTAACGACTCGTTACACGCAACGCGAGAGCGGGTCATTGCTGCTCGTCACAAACAAGAATTACGACAAGGCAAGCCAAATGGGGCGCTGCATGCGGGCGAGCTTGCCGATATATGCTTACTTGATGACGCTGATTTGCAGTTTCTACAAGCCGCTGCTAAACAGCTTAATTTGTCTATGCGGGTGTTTCATCGCACGTTAAAAGTGGCAAGAACCATTGCTGACCTTGAAGATGAGCACGCCGTATCGCGGGCACATATTGCAGAAGCATTGGGCTATCGCGCCCTTGATAACCTCATTAAGCAGTTGAGCACTAGTTGAGTACTGCCTTTGCCTTACAATTACGCACGAGACTGCAAGTTTAGCTGCATAAAGGCGTTAATAAGTGGCTCGTTTTGCTTATCCTGCAAGCAGCACAATCCAAGGGCATAAGGCTCAATATCGTCTACCTGAATCTGGGTTACCGCATTGGCCATGCTAGAGTGATCGAGTACCACTTTTGGCACAAAACCCACGCCACATTCAAGTGCCACCATGCTCACGATGGCCTCGTTACCGCCTACGTAAGCATACACATTAGGGCGAATACCGTGTTCAGCAAACCAATGATAGGCGGTACGACGGGTTGGTCCAGTTTCAGGCATAATCACCTGATGTTTGGTCCAGTCTAACTGGCTTAGTTGGGTGAGTCGCCATTCTCTTGGGGCAATAAGTACCAAAGGCACATTATCAAGGGCGGTGAAATGCAAATCTGTCGGCATATCAGGGGTGTAAATAGCAATAGATAAGTCGCACTGCTTGCCTTTGACTTTTTCTATCGCAAGGGCAGGATCGCCAGTGATAAGGCGTATATCCACACCCGGGTGCTGCTGCCTGAACTGTCTAAGCATAGCGGGTAAGTGGCTTTGACTGGCGGTTACCGAGCAAAATACGCTGAGCTCTCCCTGCAATGCGTCGTTATCTTCTTTTAAGTCGACCTTTAACTGCTGCCAATCTTTCAGCGCTTGCTTTGAAAAAGACAGCAGCTTGTGACCACTGTGGGTTAGTGCCACTTTGCGGTTATCACGTTTGAACAACGTACAGCCTAGCTCGTCCTCAAGGCGTTGAATCACCCGGCTTAACGTAGAAGGCGACACGTACATGGCCTCGGCAGTAATACCAAAATGCAGACTGGTTGCTAAATGATTGAAGAGCTGAAGGCTACGAAAATCCATAAACATTTCACTTTATGCAATATTATATTGCAAATATATCATTTTCCAAAACAAAAGAAATCTTTTAGTCTCAATACCAAGTCGTCATAGACGAGGTCTGTCAACGCCAAGGTCGGTGTTTGATATTGACAAAAATGAATGTTGTTCGGAAATTTTTATGGCTAATTATTTCAACACCCTGTCACTTCGCCAGCAGTTAGATCAGCTTGGCCGCTGCCGTTTCATGGCACGCGATGAATTCGCTGACGGTTGTCAGTTCTTAAAAGGCAAGAAAATTGTCATTGTAGGCTGCGGCGCGCAGGGCCTTAACCAAGGCTTGAATATGCGTGACTCAGGGTTAGATGTTTCTTATGCGCTGCGTCAAGCGGCCATTGATGAGCAACGCGACTCATATAAGCGCGCAACCAGTAACGGATTTACCGTTGGTACTTACCAACAGCTCATTCCAGAAGCAGACGTAGTATATAACTTAACACCTGATAAGCAGCACGCTAGCGTAGTCGAAGCCGTTATGCCGCTTATGAAAGAAGGTGCAACGCTAGGTTACTCTCACGGTTTCAATATCGTTGAAGAAGGGCAGCAAATTCGTAGCGATATCACAGTAATCATGTGTGCGCCGAAAAGCCCGGGTTCTGAAGTACGTGAAGAATATAAGCGTGGCTTCGGTGTACCAACTCTGATTGCTGTACACCCAGAAAACGACCCTGAAGGTAAAGGTTGGGATCAGGCCAAAGCACTTGCAAGTGCAACGGGCGGTGACCGCGCAGGTGTACTTGAGTCATCATTTGTGGCTGAAGTTAAATCTGACCTCATGGGCGAGCAAACCATTTTGTGTGGTATGCAACAAGTTGCAGCGGTACTTGCGTTTGAAAAAATGGTTGATGATGGTATCGACCCAGGCTACGCAGGTGCACTTATTCAGTACGGCCTAGAAGCTATCACTGAAGCACTTAAGATTGGCGGCGTTACTAACATGATGGACCGTCTTTCAAACCCTGCGAAAGTGAAAGCGTTTGAGCTTTCTGAGCAGTTAACTGATCTACTTCGTCCGCTATTTGAAAAGCACCAAGACGACATCATCAGCGGTGAGTTCTCTCGCACCATGATGGAAGACTGGGCGAACGGCGATGCAAACCTACTTAAGTGGCGTGAAGAAACCGGTGAAACCGCGTTTGAAAACGCACCGGCTTATGAAGGTGAAATCAGTGAACAAGAATTCTTTGACCACGGCATCTTACTGGTTGCCATGATCAAGTGTGGTGTTGAAGTTGCGTTCGACGTAATGGTTGAAGCCGGTATTCTTCCTGAGTCTGCGTACTATGAATCACTACATGAAACACCGCTTATTTCTAACACAATCGCGCGTAAGCGTTTGTATGAAATGAACGTGGTTATTTCAGACACAGCAGAATACGGAAACTATTTATTTGCTAACGCAGCTATTCCGATTTTGCGTGAGAAATTTATGCCTACCATTGATACCAGCGTTATCGGTAAGGGTTTGAATGTTACTTCTAACCAAGTAGAGAACAAACGCCTTGTTGAAATTAACGAAGCTATCCGCTCACACGGTGTGGAATCAGTAGGTAAAACCTTGCGTGGCTACATGACTGACATGAAGGCCATAGTAGTGTAAGAGCAGTGGTTAAGACAGTTTCTGTCGTTAGGTGCTTAACTAAGCCCTCTTGCCCGACCATTTTGGTCGGGCTTTTTTATGCCTGCAAGTCTGCCAATAAGTAAGTCGTCATCACTTTCTTACGCAACTAACCACTGCGACACGCCTTGGAATACACCTTCTAAATAGAACCTTCACGAACGCGCTCAGCATAGCGTACTGATGCATAAGATAAGGCAAAGAAAACGAGGAACCCCCAGCCGATAGGCATTAAATTCCCATTTAAAAAACTGTCGACAATAAGTGCAACGGGCACCGAGAATAGGCTAGAGAACGAACCGATAATTGCTGCGCCTAATCCTGCCATATCGCCAAGCGGTTGCATCGCCATGGCATTCAAATTACCAAATAAAATGCCAACAAAGAAAAAGCCGATAAACATAACTGTAACGGTGGGTATTAACGGTGGCAAACCGTCGTACGCCAACAGCAGCGCCAAATACACTACAGCAAACCCGTTTACCCCTTTAAGAGCAAAACGACAAAGCTTGCGCATGCCAAAGCGCATCACCATTTTTCCGTTAAAGTATGAGGCAAGGCCAATGGAAAAAGCGAGCGTCGCGAAAATGTATGGAAACCATTCGCCCACGTTGTAAAACACCGTAAATATGGTTTGCGATGCGCTTAAATACGCCAGGAATGCCCCAAAGATACAGCCCATAGCAAAGGTGTAACCCATTACCGCTGGGTTAGTTAGAATGAACTTTGACGATATAAAAAACTGCGCCCACGAGAACTTTTTGCGCTTCGCTCTAGGCAAGGTTTCCCCTTGGCGGGAAAAAAACCATATTCCAGCCATAGTGGCGACAATAAGAAAAAGGGTGAAGATATGGAACCACGAGGTCAACTCCATTACCGTTTGCCCAATGATAGGTGCCAACATTGGCACTAGAATAAACACCATCATGATAAACGACATGACTTTTGCCATGGCATCTCCCACGTAAAGGTCGCGAATAATTGCCATAGAGGCTATTCGTGGCCCAGATACCCCAAATGCCTGAATAACCCGCCCCACCAGCATGGTTTCCAAGTTGGTAGCGATCATGCAGACAAACGTGCCTAGGGCGAAAATGCATAGACCCACAAGAATGGTAAGACGACGTCCACGGCTATCTGAAAATGGGCCAAAGAACATTTGTCCAAACGCCATGCCCACAAAGAACACGGTAACAATCAAATGAGTGTGGTGAGCCTCGGCAACCTGTAGCGACTCGCCAATTTGTATAAGCGCGGGCAACATCGCGTCGATGCTAAGCGCCACCAGCGATGTCATTGTTGCCATTAAAGCAACAAATTCAACAAGGCCAAGCGCGGGCTTTTGCACAACGGCAGTATCTTCAGAAACACCATTAGAAGTCTGGGGCATAAAGTCTCGAAAATGAAATTAAGTGGGGAAAATTAAAAAGGCGCGAAATTAACGCGCCTTGATTAGTATACCTGAAACTTGGTTAAAAAGCCGTCAGTACTTATAAAGCTTATCGTAAATACTGGTGCTTTTAACGGGTGTTACTCGGAAGCTGAAACGTTTGCCGTTGCAGCACTCCCTTTACTGACTGGTCTAAGGTACTGGTTCAAAAACGCATCCATTTCTTTAAAGAAAATGTGACGATTCCGCTGAATAGACAAACTGTGATCGCCGCTTTCAAGCTCAACATATTTAAAGACTTTATCGTAGTCGTCTAATTCATCCGCCATGTATCGGCTATGAAGTGGCGGGACAATTCTATCTTCGTCACCGTGTACCAGCAAAATTGGTGTCTTTATCCCTTTCGCATTGTAGTAAGGCGAACGCGCTTCAAGATCATCGTAATCATCCCCGATTTGGTTCTTCACAAACTCATTGTTTAGGAAGCGGCGAGAATGGATGATGACATGTTTAAGTGAACTTACGCCTGCGAAGCTCACTGCACACTTAAATAGATCCGGGGTTTTGACAGTCGCCATTAAAGCTGCGTAGCCTCCGTAACTGGCGCCAACAATACACATGTTATCTTGCTCAGCGTAACCCTGCTTTACCATCCAGTTAGCCGCATCAGTAATGTCATCTTGCATTGCCAAGCCCCACCCTTTCATTTGGCTTTGCGCAAAGCTATAACCATATCCTCGTGAGCCTCTGAAGTTAGGCCTTAGCACCGCATAGCCCTTCGACGTAAAATACGCAGTCCAGTAATCGAAACCGCTGAAATCTCTTGCTCCAGGGCCGCCGTGGGGATGAATAATGGTAGGAAACGGGCCTTCGCCTTTTGGTAAGGTCAGATATGCTTCAATCTTAATACCATCTCTGGCCTCATACTCAATTAGCGTATGTTCAGATAACTTTGCAGGATCTATTTGAGCATATTGTTCAAACAGCATCACTAACGAACCCGCTTTGCGGTCACCCAGTAAATAAACGCCAGGCAAAATATCAGACTCTGAATAGACAATGTATGTCTGCTCGTCGTCACTAAAACTCACCAAGGTATTGTCGTAGTCAGGTAATCCCGCATCAATGCCGTTTTGAAGTGCAACGTAGCGCTCATCCCAGTAATACCGACCGTCATGACGCACACCAATAGCATCTCGCGTAACAGGTGAATAAATAAGGCTACCGTTTACATCGTACCCTTCATCAGCGTAGATCTCTGTTCGCTCGTTAGTAGTTAAATTCAAGGTATACAGCGCACGATAATCACCTTTGTAACCTTTAAAATAAAGAATATTTGGGTCTTTAGCGAAGCCAACAGGGTATTCACCCTTATCTGTCATGGCGTTGTAAGCAAATAAGGTACGCCAATCGTCACCCTCTTTTAGGAAAACTTCTCGCTCACCGGTGTCATAGTCAAGGGAAATGCCGATGCGCACATTATTTTGTTGGTCCGTCATCCAATCTCTAATGCGTTTTTTCCCGCGGATAATTCGGCTTATACCGCCATCATTAACATTGATTTTGTAAACCGATGGCAACCCTAGTACCTCAGCATCTAAAGCAATCAAAATATGTTCGGGATCGTCAGGTAGCCAATCTATGACCTCATCGTGAAACTGAGGTATATGGTTTGGATTACCTGCACGACGTTTTATTCTTTCCCATTCAACCAGATTGAATGCGCCACCATCACCATCAAACTTGACACTTAACAGGCGTGTATCGTGAACTTTGGTAGTGCCTCGGCGAGTTTCGTAGCGCGCGCTAACGACTAAGCGCTCGTTGTTAACCCAGTTGTACCAATTAATTTTTACTCGTTCATTGTCTGAACGCAGCAGAAAGTGCTTTTTACCTTCCTTTAGGTCGTAGGTCGCAAGCATGGCAAACGCCTCTTCCTGTTCAACATTCTGAACAAACGCGATTTTTGAACCATCGGGTGACAGCGAGGGTGTCCAATAGGTTGGTAAGGCACTGAAATTTTCGTAGTTAGGTTTTGTCTCCGCTTGCTCTGCGCCTAGCGTAGAGAAGGAACAAACCAACAGCATTAAGATTAACAGTGACGTAGGTGAGAAAGCCTTTTTAGAAGACATAACATTCCCTTGTTGTTTTTTATTGTTAGTGGAACTTAGCTTAGGCAAGAAACTCGAAGTTAAGTTATATCGAGTATACAAATTCGCGCCCAGATGTACAAAAATAAGCCGACATTTAGTGTAATTTTCAGCACTTTGCACATTCAGTGATAGCCGGGCACGTTTAGAAGAAGAAAGTATATGGAATCTGCTTTCTTCCACGACGTCAGCGTAATAATTTGATCTCTCGTCGTACTTTGCGGATACAAATTGCAAATGTGGTATCATTAACCACAGACATAATATGGATTTTACCATCAAGCGGTAAGCTTCACAGCCCAGCGTTACCTTAAGGATTTAGCCTTTTCATGCCTTCAATTTGGAGCGGGCTTGCCAGTTTGCAAGACCAACTTTTCCGACAATTTATGTTTAGAGCATCCAAAGCAGCCTCTCTTTTGGTGCGTGGAGTATTGTGCTCATTAGTCAGTGCACTCTTTACCTTTTCCCACGCGCAAGAGTCTATTTCATACGATATCCAAGGGGTAGAGGACGACAAGCTGCGTAATAATATCCGCCTGCATTTAAACAGTCTCGATGTGGAAAAATCGTTGCTTACTGACCCTTATTGGCAAGATGAGGTTGGCGAAACGGTAGCCACGGCTGTTCAACCTTATGGCTATTACAATAGCGAAACGAGATTTCGCATTGAAGAAGGCGACAAGGTTACGGTAAATGTTGCTTTAAATACACCACTTACCATTAATAAGGTTACCCGCGAGATTATAGGAGCAGGGCGTGAAGATAAGGCTTTCAGAGAGCGCTTTAATTCGCTAAAGCTTAAAGAAGGCGACGTGTTAAACCAAACCATTTACGAGTCGTTTAAGTCGTCCATGTTTAACTACGCCTTATCTAATGGGTACTTTGATTATCATTGGCAAGCGACTCGGCTCGATTTAGTGCGGGAGGAAAAGCAAGCAAACGTACTTTTGATTGCGCAAAGCGGTCCGCAGTATCAATTTGGAGAGCTTAAATTCGTAGGCGATGACAAGGCAAAAGCCATCATTGAGCGGCTTAAACCATTTAAGGCCGGTGACGCTTACTCTTCAGCGATACTTGCCGACTTCAATAGAAGTCTGAACCAATCTGGGTACTTTACTCGCGTTATTGCTCGCCCGGTTGTGAGTGAGGCCGATGGCTTGCTGGTACCGGTTGAGGTTTCACTCCTTCACAGACCTACCGATGCTTTTAACGTCTCCGTTGGCGCTGCTACTGACACGGGTCCACGCGTTCGCTTAGGCTGGGAACGCCCTTGGGTGAATAGTAAGGGGCACTCTGTGTCATCTGATATTTTCATTTCTGCGCCTGAACAATCCGTGACCGCCGACTACCGAATTCCTATGAGAAATATTACGCGGGACTACGCCAGTATTGAGGCTGGATACCAGTTTATTGAATACAGTAACACCTCCTTTGAGAGTGAAACCTTATCACTGTCGGCACATAGATATTGGCAACATGACAAGTCGCCGTGGCAGCACGATGGCTCGGTAACCTATCTACGTGAGACCTATGACCAAGGGGAATTAAGTACGAACACCACGTCGTTAGTGTTACCCGGATACTCGTTGACTTATCGCGATAAGGACAGTGAACTAAACATTAATAATGGTACTTATCTTCAAATGCTCACTCAAGTTGGCAGAGAAGGCTATGGTTCTGATATCGATTTTGCTAAAGCCGTTGTTGAAGGGTTAGTAATCCGCACTTTTAATGATGTACACAGAATCACGATCCGCGGAGAGGCTGGGGCGATTAAAACGAATAGTTTTGACGAAGTACCTACCTCACTACGCTTCTATGCCGGTGGCGATAAGAGTATTAGAGGCTTTGAGTACCGCGAAATATCGCCTAAAGCCGAAGTTATTTCCCCAGAAACCGGTAAGCTGACAACAGACTCAATAGGTGGAAAGTACTTACTTACATCAAGTGTTGAATACGCTTACCAGGTGGCTGACAACTGGCGAGTGGCTGCCTTTTTTGATGCGGGTACAGCAACAAACGATACCAGCACAACGTTGACATACGGTATGGGTCCAGGCGTTCATTGGCTTTCACCTATTGGACCTGTAAGGTTTTATATTGCAAGAGGCTTTTCCCCTGACCAAAATACGTGGGACATTCACATAATGCTGGGGCCTGAGCTATGAGGAAACGTACGCTTTCGGCTATTTTACTTTCACCGGTGTTTATACTGGTGGGCATATACGCAGTATTAATAAGCCCGTTAGGTGGGCCTACCGTTAAGTTCCTAGCCAACGCTTTTGTTGAAAACCTTTCCATTGATGCCATCGACGGCGGGTTTGCTGACACTTTAGAAGTGCATAACGTTACGTGGGAAAATCCACAATGGAAAGTATCTGCGCAATACGCTTATATTGATATTACGTGGCGTTGTTTGTTTGAACCCAGAGTATGCGTAAACGAACTAACGTTAGAAAATGCCACGCTAACGCAACTTTCAAGCACGCCAGAAACATTGGAAGACGAACCAACCTCTAACAAGATTGAATTACCGTTTCCCATTGATGTGGGATATTTAAATTTAACCAATATCAAGCTAGCACTGCTTACGACAACCGTTGAAATTGATGAACTAGAACTGTCTGATTTTGAGGGTAATCAAAGCCTTGCGCTTGACAGCTTTGCTGCTAAAGGGGTTCGCGTTGCTCTACTCGAAGATACGACTACAAGTGCCTCGCACGTATCCACGACAACCCCGTCGCAATCAGACCAAGAGCTATCAGGAAACGACCCAGAACAGGAAACAGAACAAGCCGTAGAAAAAGAGACGCCAAAATCTGATCGCGCATTACCTACATCGTACTCACTCAGTTACGACGTACCTGAACTTCCTACGATCACTGCGCCTATTCCATTATCCCTTGGTACCCTGTTAATAGAAGATTTACAGATAATTCAGGGGAACGCTAAACAACGTTTTTCGCTCATTTCACTATTGGAAACTCAATTTAAAGGCAGCAATGTCGCGATTGAGGAGATGGCCATTGTACATGAACAAGGTGAGGTGAAGGGAAAGGCAAGCGCTACGCTTGACGGTAACTTTCCGCTAAATGTGGTTATTAACGCCAAAACAATGTTTAGCGACGCACAACAAGAAGTGAACCTAACGGCTTCAGGGGCGCTGGACGAACTTACAATGTCAGTCACAGCTAAAGGTGCTGTGAGCGCAAACGCCAATCTAAATGCCGACATTTTAGATAGTAATCTTCCCATACAGTTCACAGCAAACTGGCAAGACCAAGCCATACCCACTATGGACAATGCCACCCTTAAAGAAGGTCAGTTGACGCTTAACGGCACCATGGGTGACTACATACTTAAAGGGGCTGGCGCCGCGACATTACCTGATATTGGCAACGTGCCGGTATCTCTTGATGTGGTATTAAAAAAGAACAACATTTTTGTGAACCAAGCCAACATTAAAGCCTTAGAAGGTAGCTTAACCAACACGGGCACACTTTATCTCAATGAAAGCATTGCTTGGGAAGGAAAAACAAAGCTTAAGAACGTGTCAGGAAAGCAATTCAGCATTTATGCGCCTGAAAAAATTTCCGGGGAAATCGACAGTATTTTGCAATACTCTGAACGTGGCGGATTACATATGAGCCTTAGAGACATGTCAGTCTCTGGCGTGCTTCAAAACAAACCGTTTCAAATAAAAGGGAACGCTGTTTACGCCGGCCCCAGTGATTTATTCGTGACTAACGTCAATATTATTCAAGAGCACGAGCAGGAGAAAAACACCATTCGTGCTATCGCTCAAGTGCTAAATAAGCGGCATTTAAACGCAAACATTGCAATTAACGTTAATGCTATTTCTAGCTTGTATCCAGAAGTAATGGGGGCGGTGAGCGGAAACATCACGGCAACTGGCCCTTGGCAAAATCCGAGCGCTAACGGCACAATTACTCTGTCTGATATCGTTGTATCACCGAATTTAAATGCGTCTGCCGCACAGCAAGGACCATTGAACGGCGAGATAAAAGTTAACGGTACCTATCGCGATCACACCGCAGATATCGACCTCAATGTGCCCAACAACAATATTGCACTGTCGCTAAAAGGCGCATGGACAAACAATCACTGGGTGGGCGAAATTAGCGATACCGCATTAAAGCTTGCCAATATGCAGTGGTCACTATCCAGCCCATTTAGCGTAGACATCGGTACTGAACCTGTCACGGCTAAAATAGGGCAACATTGTTGGACCTCCAGAAAAGAGGGTGAACTGTGTATATCAAACGTAAACTATCAAGGAGATAAAGCGAGCTGGGATATTAGCGCTACAGCGTTGCCCATTGGCTTATGGGCAAATGAGCTTGCGCCTACTGCTATTTCGAGTCCGTCAGACGCCACGTTAACGGTCAAGACGAAAGGGAGCTACTCACCAAAGGACCCTATCGATGCCACTTTTACCGCTTCGGTAAGCGCTGCGCCATGGCAGCTAGGGGAAACAAGGCCGTTAACACTCACTATCAACTCCATTGAAACTAATGGAACCATTAAACAAGGGCAGCTTACGTCAACCTCAATCATTTCAAGCCAAGATGTGGGAGATGCGACGCTGACATTGAGTACTCGTCCCTTTGATGAACGTATTCCGCTTGATGGAAAGCTAGTAATGCAAGGACTTAACGTTGCCCCCTTTAAACCGCTTTCCCCAGCTATAAGAACACTTACCGGCATGCTAAACGGCGATGTTTCGTTAAGTGGTTATGTTGATGACCCTGCACTTAACGGCGAACTGAGTATTTCCAACGGCGCTATCGATATACAGGATACGCCTGTTACTCTTGCCGATTGGAATCAAAAAGTCATGCTTAATGGTCAAACTGCCGCGTTAGACGGTACCTTTGTACTAGGCGGTGGGAAAGGCGCACTTAAAGGCGAGCTTGACTGGTCATCTAACCCCAGCGCTACTTTCAATTTAAAAGGAAATGGTTTCGAAATTCGTCAGCCTAATATCCGACTTAAGGTGTCGCCCAATATCGATATAGCCGCCACAAAAGAAAAAGTGGATGTAAATGGTGAGGTGAATATTCCGTGGGCGCGCATCGAAATAGAATCGCTTCCTGAGAGTGCAGTTTCTCCATCGAAAGACGTACACCTTCGAGGCGAACCCGATAGAGAGGAGCCTTTAGATATTATTCATGCCTCAGTACTGGTTAACATCGACAAAAACAAAACCCAAGAGGTGAAGCTGGAAGCGTTTGGTCTTACCGCCAGTCTGTATGGCGGTATCCGTGTGAACACCCAACCTGCACTCGTGGGTTATGGTGACCTCCAAATTTTAAATGGGCGCTACAGTGCTTACGGACAACAGTTAATTATCCAAACCGGTGAGGTGCAATTCAACGGCCCTATCGACCAGCCGTTGTTACTGGTTGAAGCCATCCGCGACCCGGCTAAAACCGATGACGACGTAATTGCGGGAATTCGCATTGACGGGGCAGCCGATTCGCCAAGCATCAATCTGTTTTCAGAGCCTGCAATGGATCAGCAGGGCGTGCTGTCTTACTTGCTCACAGGTTCAGGCCCGAACTCGGGAACACAAGATCCAAACTATGCTTCACTGTTATTAGGCTTTGGCTTGTCAAATACGAAGACCTTAACAGGGCAGGTGGGAAGCGCGCTGGGAATAGACGATTTTAGTTTAAGCACTAACGAAGACTTACTGTCAGTAACAGGGCAAATTAACGAACGACTATCTGTGGAATACAACGTAGATGTTGGATTAAGGCAAAACGATGCCAGTAGTACACTAAGACGCAGACAACTACCGCCTGACTTAGCGGTAAAATATCAGCTTTTACCAAGTTTATATTTAGAGGCCATTCAAACTACGCTTGAAGACCAGTCGGAGTTTGCGTTAGATCTTTATTACGAATTCTTCTCGGGCGATAACAGAACCCGTAAAGATAGTGATGAAGATGAAGACGACGGTGAATCTAACGACAGTAGTGAAAGCTCACCAAAAGCGCGGGATGATGAAGTGGGCGCTTCTGACACTTCTAGTAAAAACTAAGCGCCCAAACTCAAAACGTCGCATTGGTGCACCCTTGCATCCTTAGCGCTGCTGCGCCATCTTCTCAAGCGTTTCGAGTTGACGCTCAAAGCGCTTTTGTCTTTTGCTCGCCCACACATACCACCCCAGCATCACAATGCTTATGGAAGTCATGACTATGGTCATTTTCACAATTTTCTCTGGAGTAAGCTCTCCATAGAAATAGCGTTCCAACAAAAAACCACACCCAAATAACACTGCAGTCCATGTCGAGTGTTTAGTGATAACCGCAATCTTTACGTTATTCTTAATTTGCTTTGTAAGCTGCATCAGATGGTCAGCGGTTTGAGTGTCTTTTGAGAACGCAGCCACTCTTCTTAGCCATAGCTGGTACACAAGCAGGGGAAGAGCAGTAATCAGCATAAAGATAAACATTGCCTGAGCGACAAAAGTGAATTCTTCCCAGGTAATAACTAGTACGTAGACCGCTGGGATAAACGCTAAAGAGTCTACCAACATATACCAGCGTTGCTTTGTCCGCTCACTGCTTAAACTGGCTTTTACTTCTTCAAGATCAATAGTCGTAACTGGCTGAGCTTGCCATAGTGCAGATAGGGCATCGTTTTGCTCATCGTCTAATACGGGCGGGTTCGTTTGATTCTCTTTATCTGAGTTATGCATGCGGTTGCTCCTGCATGATACTTTGCTTGGCGCGTTTTAATATCACGCCAACATGGTTTTTAGTCAGACCACATACGTCTGCAATTTCATCGTAACTTAAGCCTTCAAGAGAAAGTGTAAGCACTTGCCTTGATTGAAGTGGTAGCGCCCGTACTGCGCGCAACAAGCGCTCTAGCGACTGGTGCTGGCTAGACATTTCTTCTGGTGAGTGGGTATTACTCGCGAACCCGTCAGAACCAAGATCATCGTGGTCATATTGATGGGTATCGAGACGCTTCACTTGACTTGCTACGTGAGTAACTGCGCGGTTGTGAGCTATCTTCAAAATATAGGTTTTCACGCTGCTATCGCCCTTAAAGCGAGACAGTCCCTGCCAGACGGCAATAGCAATTTCTTGCAATAATTCTTGCTGCATCGCCTCGTTTGCTTCATAGCTGTTGGCTACACGGCTTAAAATTGCCCCGTATTGCACAAAAACATCTTCAAAACCCTGCCCCAACGTCACATCCCTAATCACAAAAACTATTGTTATTTTATTGTGTTACTTCTATCAGTCTGCCCATAGGAATTTTTATTACAAACTTTTTTCATCAATGCTGTAATTTTTTTAAGCAACAAATGACTAGTGAAAACAGTAAGTGCACTAACGTGCGTTTAGGGCATTTTCCCTAAAAGCCTTCAACCTTGAAATTTGGATTAGGAAAACACTATGTCTACATTAAGTTTAGTTTTGTTAATTGGCAGCCTTACGTCGCTTGTGCTTTTGGCAAGCTACCTAGACGCAAAATTTCAGTGGCGATTAAACGACTGGATGAACGGCGAGTGCAGCAACCCTTTCGTTAAAAGCGTGACCGACAAACAGCAGCAGCGTTTAGAGGAAAAAGATGCGCAGATTGAAGCTTTGATGGCGCGAATCGAAACCCTTGAAACCATTGTTACCGAGCCAGCTTATGAACTGAATAAGAAAATCAACGCGCTCAAATAAACGATTTGACCAGACCCTAGCTCGACACCGGTGGGCGACGCATAAAGCGGGGAACTTTCCCCATTGCAATAGCGTTGCCTACCAGCACAATCACTACCCCAACTACAGATAGCACGCTCCAGGTATAGCCTTCAAAAAACGTGGAAATAACCAGTGCAACCATGGGGTATACCAAGACCACATACGCAGCCTTGTCAGCGCCCATTTGCTTTAACAGTTTCATGTACGCGCCAAACGCAAACACAGAGCCAAAGATAGCCAGATAAAGCAGCGACAGGTAGAACTCGGTGTGAGTAGGAATGACCAACTTACCCGGCATTGCCAGTGAAGTGATGAAAAGCAGCACCATGGCGTAGCTCATGGCATAGAAATTCATTTGGATAACAGGCGTACCCGAGGTCAATATACGCTCGGAGATAACGTTACCTGTTGAGGCGCAGAAAAAGCTGACAAACGCAATGGCGAGGCCGGTGGCAAGCGCCGCATCCATGGAGACTTTGGAAAACTCAGGTACAAATAAACACACAATGCCCAGCAAGCCAAACGTCGCGCCTATAACCACTTCTTTTCTTATCGGCTCTTTCAGCCACCAGCGCCGAAGCACAACGTTGATGTAGATAATACAAGAGCTCATGAGGGCTAACAGCGCGCTAATAATGTGCGCTTGCGCCATATACAGCAGCGTGTAATTTAAACTGTATAAAAAGAGGCCGACTGCGGCCATTTTCACATGAACATGTACTGGTAGTTTAAGCGGCAAACGTCTAATAACACAATAAGCCCCCAAGCAAGCTGACGCCAATAAATAACGTAGCGCAATGGCAAAGGTTTCAGAGGTATGCCCTATTTGATAAGTGATAGCTATCCAGGTTGAGCCCCAAATCAAGCAGCACAGGGCAAATAAGGTCGCGTTATTCATACCGGCGCTCTAACCCTGAGGATTTGATGAACAAGAAGATAAGTGGGCAGATAAATGGGCGATAGCGCTATTGAGCAATTTTTGCCTAGCGCCATTACCAATCCACGCATTATGCGGCGTAACCAGCAAGTTAGGTAGCGCCTCTTTGAGCAATATATGATCAACAGGCGGGGGCTCGACACTTAGAACATCTAATCCCGCGCCACCAATTTGGTTGTTTTTAAGCGCATGATAGAGTGCCTCCTCATCAATCAAACCGCCGCGAGCCGTATTAATGAGAAAAGCGGTTGGCTTCATCAGCGACAATGTATCGGCGTTAATAAGTTTATCGGTGGCTTCAGTAAGCGGGCAATGAAGACTTATCAAATCAGCATCAGGTAGTAGCGCTTCAAGGCTTGGACGAGGGTCGTCTTGTTTACCTGGGCGAGCAGCGATACTCACCTGCATACCCATAGCCTTAAACAATGCCTCTACACGCTTTCCAAGCTCTCCATGACCTACAATCACGGCATGTTTGCCCGCCAATTCCACCACGGGGTGATTGAGTAAGCAGAAATGAGAAGAAGCAGACCATGCTTGGTTGCGCACATCGCGCTGATACGCCACGAAATTGGTGGCCAAATTTAGTGCCAAGGTCAAGGTATGTTGAGCGACGCTGTCTGTGCCGTAGCCCTCTACATTTTGAACGATAATACCGGCTTGTTCGCAGTAATCACGGTCGATATTGTTCATGCCGGTCGCAGTTACGCCAATATAGCGAAGCTGACTGGCCTGCTGTAAATCTTTGGCTTGTAGCACGACTTTGTTAACCAGCACAGCATCGGCATTTTTAATGCGCTCGGCCACGTCTTCGGCTTGAGTTTGTTGATGAAGCGTAATCGCGGCGTCGAAATTGTTTTGTACGTCATCGAGTGAAGAGGTATCAAGGCTGGGTAAATCCATGGTTTCGGCGTCTAGAAAGACAACCTGCTTTTGTTTGCCGTTGCTCATCGCTTGTGATGCATTGTGTTTCGTCATTTTTGCCACGCCCTACATCACTTCCACAATCGATTCTAACGCCGTTTTGATGTTGACTGGAATGGGAATGGCCTTGTCGGTTTTTCTATCTACAAACACATGTACAAATTGGCCGTGAGCCACGCGTCGCTTATTCTCTCCGGCATAAACCGATAGACCATAAGTCACTGAACTTCTACCAATTTTGATAACGCGCAAGCCTACAAAAATGTCTTCAGGGTAAGCCGCTGGTGCGATGTACTGACACTGACTGCTCACCACATACGCCACGGTTTGTCCGTTGTGTATATCCAGTCCACCTTCTTCAATTAAAAAGCGATTCACCGCGGTATCAAAGAAACCGTAGTACACAACATTGTTGATATGTCCGTACGCATCATTGTCTTGCCAACGGGTGGCGATAGTGACTTTGTAAGGGTAATCGGCAAGTGTCGGGGTAATATCAGTCATGATCATTCCTTGGCTTATCTAAATTCGACGGTGTAGCTAACGCAAAAAAAGTATCGATAAACGAATACTCACATAAGTGCGGCAAAGCCGTTAGTGAGTTGCAGTTCTAGTCGCCACTGCGCCTATGAATAAAGCACCATATCGTCTCGGTGAACAGCAACGTCAGTGGTTTCATAACCTAACACATTGGCTATCTCTTTCGACTTTTTCCCTTTTATAAGGCGTAAGTCTTTTGCGTTATACAAGCAAAGCCCCTTGGCAATAATTTCCCCTTGGCACACCACTTCAACAGCGTCACCTTGTTCAAACAAACCGGTAACATCAACAATACCCGAAGGCAGTAATGACGCGCCTTTTCGCACTAAGGCGTCTTTTGCACCGCTATCAACTTCTATTTGTCCGGCAGTTTTAAGCGTATGGGTAAGCCACAATCTGCGCGCACTGGCGGGAGTGCTACTTGCATTGAATAATGTTCCCGGCACTTTACCTTCAAGTAAGGTATCGAAGGTTTCGCCTTTGCGTCCGTTTACAATAAGGGTTTGAATACCGCTGCTGGTGCACTTATCTGCCGCTTCAATTTTTGTGCGCATACCCCCAGTTCCTACCGCAGTTCCCGCGCCACCTGCAAGGTTGTAAATGGTGCTGTCTATTTTATCCACCTGTGGAATGAGTGTGGCGTTGGCATCTTTTCTTGGGTCAGCGGTAAACAAGCCGTCGATATCAGAACAAATAATCAAGGTATCAGCTTGGGCAACTAATGCCGTATAGGCGCCTAAGTTGTCATTGTCTCCGACTTTAAGTTCATTAACGGCTACCGTGTCATTTTCATTCACAATAGGCAAAGCCTGATGATTCAATATTTCACGTAAGGTATTTTTGATATTTACGTAGCGGGTTCTATCACGCAAATCATCCGCGGTCAGTAAAACTTGCGCACAGGGAAAGTCGAAAAAGCGCTGCCAGTTGGCCATCATTAGATTTTGGCCAATTGCAGCCATGGCCTGCTTCTCGGCAATAGACGCATTGTGGCGCACCTTTACCTTGCTGCGGCCTGCAGCAACACTGCCTGATGAGACAAGAATAATTTCTTTTCCAGCGTCGCGGCTTGCAGTGATAAATCGTGCAAGAGACAACAGATAGCGGCCACTACATTCATTGCCTTCAGGAGCAATAAGCGCACTGCCAACTTTTATAACGGCACGTTGCCAATTAAAACGGTTCATAGGGGGAAGAAAAAAGAAAACAAGAGCTTAAGAATACGACAGTTGAGGCACGAAACAAAACGATCTGTTACAGTTTTTTTGCGTTAAAACATGGCTAGTTTACGGTCAAAAAATTGGATTGTGACAGCCATACTTATATACTAGGCGGTGTTATCTTATAACAATACTAACTTACAAGTTGCAAGGAAACTGCATGAGCACCGCAAAACGACACTTTTTCTGGCTAGCGCCAGTGTTGTCTATGCTGATTTCTCTTCCTAGTGCCGCCGCTATTAAACAAACTAAAGGCGATTTCGAAGATAAATTCCGTCAGCTGGACGAAGTTCTTCCTACTCCAAACGTTTACCGCAACGCCGCCGGTGAGCCGGGTCATCAATACTGGCAACAGCAAGTAGATTACGACATTGACGTAAAACTACTTGAAGACAAGCGCCGCATTGAAGCAAGCGAAACAATTACCTACCACAACAATTCGCCAGATACGCTTAAGTACTTGTGGATCCAGCTAGACCAAAACAAATTCCGCGACGACTCAATGTCAGCCCTTACAACTACGTTTGGCGGTATCGGTAACCGTGGGCCAGGTACGCAAGCCGCTAGCGGAGACTCTCCTGCTAAGCTAAGCATGGGTGCATTGCGCCGTCAGCAGTTTGTTGATGACAACGAACTGGGCTATACAATCTCTCGCGTTGAAGATAAAGCAGGTAATGACCTACGTCACACAGTGGTCGGTACCTTAATGCGAGTTGACTTAGCAAAGCCGTTAAAGCCGGGTAGCAAAGTTACATTCGATATCGATTTTGCATTCAATATTGTAGAAGAAGACGCCGTTTCAGCACGTGCAGGTTACGAGCACTTCCCAGATGATGAGCGTGAAGGTGGTAACGACATCTTCTTGCTAGCACAGTGGTTCCCACGTCTGGCTGCCTACACTGACTACGAAGCATGGACCAATAAAGAGTTTATTGGCCGTGGCGAGTTCACACTAGAGTTCGGTAACTACGAAGTAGATATTACCGTTCCTGCTGACCACATCGTATCGTCTACAGGTGTGCTTCAAAACCCGAAAGACGTGTTAACTAAGACACAGCGCGACCGCCTGAAGAAGGCAGAAAAAGCTGACCGCATCGTGTTCATCGTTTCACCAGAAGAAGCCATTGAGAACGAAAAAGAAGGTACCACTGAACTTAAGACCTGGACCTTTAAAGCTGATAACGTTCGTGATTTTGCTTGGGCATCTTCACGTAAGTTCGCGTGGGACGCACGTGGTTATCAGCAAGGCGGTGACACCCAGCCATTAGTTATGGCTATGTCTTTCTACCCGAAAGAAGGTGGTGAGCTTTGGCAGAAGTATTCAACAGAATCAATCATCCACACCATGGATGTTTACAGCCGCTTTAGCTTCGATTACCCCTACCCGGTAGCCCAATCAGTAAATGGCCCGGTTGGCGGCATGGAATATCCCATGATCACCTTCAACGGCCCGCGCACAGAACTTCGTGACGATGGTTCGCGCACGTACTCGCTTGCTGAAAAACGCTTCCTTATTGGCGTGGTTATTCACGAAGTAGGTCATATCTATTTCCCAATGACGGTTAACTCTGACGAGCGTCAGTGGACGTGGATGGATGAAGGTCTTAACAGCTTCCTAGATGGTGTTGCTGGCCGCGAGTGGGATCCAACGATTCCATGGGGCGTAGAGCCACGTGATATCACAGGCTATATGAAGTCTCAGACACAGGTGCCAATTATGACGCAGTCTGACTCTGTACTTCGCCTTGGCCCAAATGCTTACACTAAGCCAGCAGTAGCACTGAATATTCTTCGCGAAACTATCCTTGGACGCGAGCTTTTTGACTTCGCATTTAAAGAATACGCGCAGCGTTGGATGTTTAAGCGTCCTACACCATCAGATTTCTTCCGCACTATGGAAGAAGCGTCGGGCGTTGATCTAGACTGGTTCTGGCGTGGTTGGTTTTACACTACAGACCATGTAGACATTAGTCTGGACAGCGTATACAAGCTGCGTTTAGACACTGAAGATCCAGATATCGATTTTGCTCGCGAACGCGAAGCAGAAATGGAAAAACCAAAGTCACTTACCGATATTCGAAACAAAGAAGAAGGTAAAAAACTTTGGGTAGATCGCTTTGAAGATATCAGTGACTTCTACGACGAAAACGATCGTTACACCGTAACTAACAAAGAGCGTAACAAGTACAAGAAATTCTTGAAAGATCTTGAGCCTTGGGAGCGTAAAGCGTTCGAACGCGCGGTGAAAGAAGATAAAAACTACTACGTGCTAGATTTCAGCAACAAGGGTGGTTTGGTAATGCCGATCATTCTTGAGCTAACGTTTGAAGACGGCACAAAAGAAGAAATGCGCATTCCTGCGGAAATCTGGCGTCGTACACCTAAAGCCGTAAGCAAGCTTATTGTTACCGACAAAGACAAAGAGTTGGTAAGCGTAACGGTTGACCCGCATTGGGAAACTGCAGACGTAGATGTGGAAAATAACCACTACCCACGTCGTATCATTCCTTCGCGTATTGAAGCGTATAAGAATAAACCGCGTAACACTTACGAGTACCGCGACCTTATGCACGACTCAAAGACCGAGCTAAAAACCGACGATGAGGAAAAAGATGACGAATAAGTTATCTTTGACCCGCTTGCAGCAGAGCGCCCACGCTCTGCTTGCCAGCGTAAGTGCATTCGCTATTACGGCTGCGCTACTAGTTAGCGCAATGTCGTACAGCACTGCCGCACAGGCACATCAAATAAAAGCCGCAATTACTACAGTGCTGTTCAACCCTAGAACAGAAAATATTGAAGTGATGCACCGCTTTAATTTGCACGATGCTGAACACGCGGTTAAGGCGTTGTTCGACAAGCACGCAGATATTATGGACGACGTAGAAACGCAGCAACAATTCGCTGATTACGTCGCCCATCACTTTGCGATTTTAAATGCGGCAGGCGAGCCGCTAGAGCTTGCTGATGTAGGTTTTGAAGTTGAAGGTAAACACTTTTGGGTTTATCAGGAAACTGCAGAACCGCCTGTGCTTGAAGGCATTAAAATTCGCCACGATGCATTGCGTGACTTGTGGCCGAAACAGGTGAATACGCTAAATGTAGAAGGCAAGGGTGATATCAAAACCCTGACCTTTGCTGATAGCGTAAATTTGCTGGAAGTAAGCTTCAAAAGCCAAAATAGCGACCATCACTAATACCTAACGGTATAAGTTTATGAAAGCCCACCCGCATTCCTTGTCAAACGGCAGTGATTGCGGGTGGGCTTTTTTGCTCGTGGTGTGAGACCGAAGTCTTATAGTCATTTTTGCATGCATGCACTACTTTAACTGTGGATAGAAACGTTACTGAAAACCAGTTAATGAGGTACATCATGACCAATAGCGCTGCAACACCGTTGCCATCAAAGGTCAATAAATCACAATCAAGAAGCGAGCGTAGCGAACAAAAGATACGTGCAAGAAACGCAGCTCAGAGCGCTGAGCAAGCGGAGAATGCAGAACAATCGCAAAACGCCGATGCACCGAACATCAAGCCAAACAATGCGTTCGCTGATAAGAAGAACATCATGTGGGTGCTCTTAAGTGGCGCTATGGCTCTGACCTTTGTTGTTATGCTGTTTTTGCCAGATACAGGAATGGGCAGCGGACTTATATCCACCTACTCTGCCATGCTTTGGTGTGGATTCTTTGGTGCTGCGCTTTGGCGTTACAGAGCGGCAAGTGGTTGGGCAGGGTTTGCTTATGGAAGCGTAGTTGGGCTAGTGATTCAATTTATTTCACAACTAATATAGATTGAGCCGACTATTTTACCCAGTTAAGTTGCATAGACGGCTTAACAACAACTTGTTTAAAAATCGGTAAAGAAAGCGCCAAGATCCCTGGGATTTAACCATTTCTTTCCAGTGTTCGTAAATTACAGCCTCACCCCCCTCTTAAATCAGATCTTGTCAAGTAAGGGTCTGATTTATGGCGCTTTCTTTAGATAAATATTCCTAATGAAAAACAAGTTACTTTGCATATGCAGCCGATCCAGATGCGCTGCCTGAAAGTATAACTAGCAAAACACCAAATACTTTTTTAGGTTATTGTTTAAGCGCTAGACAACAAAGCATTGCCCCCTCGGTCGTCAATAAAACAGAGTGAGTCTATGGCAGATAAGCCCAACAAGTCAGCTGAATCACCACAGCGTTCTAGTAAAGCGGTGCCGTCATCACGCTTATCACGTATAGGGCGCTTAGGCTCCTTGGCGGGCAAAATTGCAGGAAATGTAGTGTCGCAAGGTGCGGGGCAACTGCTAAAAGGTGAAAAGCCCGTATTGTCCTCTTTGCTTTTAACACCAAAGAACATCACCAATATTGCAGATCAACTTGCCAGTATGCGTGGCGCAGCCATGAAACTTGGACAGCTTATTTCAATGGATGCGGGAGATTTTCTCCCCGAAGAGCTTGCTGCAATTTTGGGGCGCTTACGGGATGACGCAGACCCTATGCCTAAAGATCAGTTAATAGCCACGCTGAATCAGTCTTGGGGTGAAAAATGGCAAGACGATTTGCTCTACTTTTCCTTCGCGCCAATTGCCGCAGCTTCTATTGGTCAAGTACACAAAGTCATTACTATGGACGGGAGGATGTTAGCAGTCAAAGTACAATATCCCGGTGTGAAGAAAAGTATTGATAGTGATGTGGATAATGTAGGGACGCTTATCAAGATAACCGGTCTAGTACCTAAGTCATTAGCCATTGATCCGCTTTTACAGGAAGCGAAAGCGCAGCTTCACCAAGAAGCCGATTATGTCCGCGAAGCTGACATGCTTAATCGCTATCACGCATTGGTTGAAGGTACTGATATTCAATTTGAAGGGCACTCTGCATTCGTTATTCCGCAAACCTATGCGCCGCTTACCACCAGCACAGTGCTAGCGATGGACTTCATTGAAGCACAAAATTTAGATGTATTGTTGGACGAGCCTCAAGAAGTCAGAGACGCCGTGATGAGCGCGTTAATGGCCCTATTTTTCAATGAGGTTTTTAACTTCAAACTGCTGCAAAGCGATCCGAACTTAGCCAACTACAAATTCAAACCCGATACGAAAGAAATTGTACTATTAGATTTTGGTGCAACACGGGAAATACCTGACACCATTGCAACGCAGTACCAAGCGTTATTGAACAGCGCAGCAACCCGCAATAAAGAGATGATGCAACAGGCGGCATTGAAAATTGGGCTAATTGATGAAAGCCACTCTGAAATGCAAATTGAAATGGTCGTGGATATTGGTATGGAAGCCTGTGAAGCCATTCGCTGCAACGGTGCTTATGACTTTGGAGAGAGTGATCTTATTGCAAGGCTTCACGAGAAAGGGATGGCGCTTACAATGGAGCACAACTTCTGGCATACGCCGCCAGTTGATGCCTTATTTATACACAGGAAGCTAGGGGGATTGTTTCTTTTAGCAAAACGACTGAAAGCCAAAGTAGATATGCGAAAAGCAGCCGCCCCGTGGCTTACACGCTAAAAAGCTGACACTACCCACACTAGTGCCCTTAATAAGGCAAATCCATGCTAAAAGGTAACGCCATTTGCTCTTTGCTTTTCGGTGGGTTCCCAATCATTTCATCGTAAGGCGTATCGTGCTTCATCACCGCCCGGCTCACGTTACAATGTGCAAACGCCTCTCGAATATGTCCCGCACTGAAAAAGCGCATGGGCTTGTCTTTGTTATCGTAGAGCATTCCACTGTGATTACCGACGGTGAGATAAACTAAATAGACATTCATCTCGTAAGACTGAACTTCTAAGTAATCAATCGTTGTAGGCTTATCTTCAATATCCCGAAAATAAAACTTTTGCATCTTCTACCTCATGAACCTGCATACATTTCACGCCCCGCAATTTTCTTATAAACAGTAGGAGGGGCGAGAAAGTAGAATGTATACGCTAGGCGAGGTTTTCAGGTTCATTAGTTAGGGCAAGAGGCGGGCGATGATTTTTGTGTCTCACTGCATTGGCAAGAACAAACAAAGACGCAAAAGAGAAGGCGCTGTAAAAAAATGCTGCCGTACCCATGCCAGATGCTATCCAAAGTAAAGGAAATACAAGCAACCTAGGGCCTTCAACCGCAAGGGCTACTTTCGCTTTAGAAAGTATAAAACCATTTTGTATACTCATAACAACCACAGTCGCCACAGCAATGAGCTGGTGCTGGGTTGATAGAACATTAATATTTAAAAGTAGATAAAGTATTACACCTAGCATTATTGCGTGCTGCATAATGCTGTAGCGTTTAACCGCTTTGTGCAATTTGGGATGGTATTGTCTAAATTTGCTCACGCTAACTATCCTGTAAGGGTACATTCAACGAAAAGACTCGTTTGTGAAGCCCGATTTTTTTCTAATTTTTATAAATAACAACGAGCTAGTTTGTTTTTTCTGAGTCGTTGATCAACACATTAGTACACAAACCTCTAATTGTTAAACAATTGTTTATTATTATTTTTAGAATTCATGATAACTGATGGAGTGATAGTGGAAAAATAAGGGTTTTCCACTAAATTTTGGATAAAAAGAAATCGAAAAGTGGCCTTTTATCGTTAAAAAGGTGTTTTAAATAAGGAATTTACACTCAAAGGGAACATTTCTCTTGATTGATTTTCTAATATTGGGTGTTATCTCTGGTAGTATTATCTTATGGATATTTTTGTAGCGGAGTCATTATGAGCGAATCGTCGGAAAAGAAATCGTTAGGCCCACACTTCATTATTGTAGGCATTCTTCTTGTTGTTATTCTGGCTGTAGTGTTTTGGCCCAGCGACGAAGAACCCGAGCCTGTAGTTAATCCCGAAGCCGAAGTGACAGAACCAGAAGTAACGGCGCCAGAAGAACCTGAAGTATTTGAGCCTACGCAACCCGCACCGACTGTAGAGCTTGAAGAGAAGGACGATGTAGAACCGCTTCCAGAGCAAGTTGAGCCTGATCCGGAGCTACTTGATACTAGTGACCCAGCTGTAAAAGCCTCACTTATTGAAAGCTCGTCTGCAGGCGAAGAAACCGTAAACCGAATGCTGGTAGATGAAGGCCTTATCCAACGTTTTGTGGTTTCAGTTACTAATCTAGCGAATGACGAGATGGCACCTAACCATCAGTTACTTACGCCTCCAGAGCAGAGTTTCCGCGTATACTCTCAAGCGGGTAAACAGTGGATAGATGCTGCAAGTTATAAGCGCTATACACCGTATGTGGATATGCTGGAATCATTCAATAATGAAGCGCTACTTAACATCTACGGTATTTATAAAGGCGACATTCAAGCTAAATATGCAGAGATTGGAAATCCAGACCAAGACTTCAACAGCGTTTTGTTAGAAGCTATTGATCAGCTTCTTGATACACCTGAAGTACCAGTTCCTGTTGAAGTGTACACCGACTCTGTAGCGTATAAATATGCTGATGATCGTTTGGAAAACCTTAGTGAGCCACAAAAACAATTGCTTCGCACAGGTCCAGACAATATGCGCCGCATTAAAGCGAAACTTCGCGAACTAAAAGTATTGGTTGAAGAGCGTGGATCTAACTAGATTCCAACAACAGCTAAAGGGCACGTCGTCAAAAACGCGCCCTTTGCCTCCGGTTGATAAGTGGAACCCTGATTTTTGCGGCGACATAAATCTAACCATAGCTCTCGATGGCAGATGGTTTTACGAAGGTAGTCCTATTGGACGCGCAAGCCTTGTTCAGCTATTTGCCTCTGTGTTGAAGCGTGAAGACGACAAGTACTTCTTAGTCACCCCCGTTGAAAAAGTGGGAATAACTGTCGAAGACACGCCATTTATTGTTACCCAATGGCGAAAAGAAAAAGACGACACGGCGAGCGGTGATACCTATATATTCACCACCCAAACAGACGACATCGTACGATTAGAACATTCGGATCAGCTTGAGCTTCGCGTTCCCCCCAAAGCAATCCAAGATCCTCAGGCCACCGCCATTCCCTATCTACGCGTTCGCACAAACCTGTGGGCGAGGCTGCATCAAAACGCCTACTATCAACTACTTGAACAAGCCGAAGAGCAACCAAGTAAATCAGGTACGCAATTTACCATTCAATCAAACGGCGTAACGTTTGTACTAGGGGAAGTTGATCACCAGTCCAACTAGGGCTCTTTCCTTTATATTTTTAAGTATTCGGCGAATAAATGTTATTCATCACTAATAATTTGCCGTTGACGGCGCTTTATTTTGCGTTCTGTGACTGACTGCATTACATTCGATATAGTCTATAAAACAACCAACAAGAAGACCTATATCATGAACAAGCCGTTGATTACGCTGGCTATTGCCAGTGCCTTACTTTCATCACCCTTTTCTACTAAAGCCGACACGCTTATACATGCCGGGAAAGTGTTTACTGGTACATCAAAAAACCTACAGGAAAATGTCACCATTGTGGTGGAAGACAATAAAATCAAGGCGGTTAAAAAAGGGTTTGCTGAAGCCCAAGAAGGCGACACTGTCATCGATTTAAGGTCGTCAACCGTTATGCCTGGACTGATGGACATGCACGTTCATTTATCGTCGCAGCACGGTGGGCCACAAACGTATCTGGAGCGCTTTTCACTTAATGAAGCCGACTATGCATTACGTGCGGCGAACTACGCTAAGATTACGCTGGATTCAGGTTTCACCACGGTTCGTAATTTAGGGGATGGTTACAACGAAACGGTTGCGCTAAGGAATGCTATTAGTAAAGGCTATGCTACAGGTCCGCGAATCTATACCGTTGCCAAATCTATTGCCACTACAGGCGGACACGCCGATCCAAGTAATGGCTTATCTCATTTACTTCGCCCAGACGTAGGCCCTAAGCAAGGTGTGGTTAATGGCGAAGCTGAAGCCCGTGAAGCAGTAAGAACTCGCTACCAAGATGGTGCGGACTTAATCAAGATCACCGCAACCGGCGGCGTATTGAGCGTTGCTAAAAGCGGCCAAAACCCACAATTCATGACCGATGAATTAGAAGCAATTGTTGAAACTGCAAAAGACTACGGTATGACAGTGGCGGTGCACGCGCATGGGAAAGAGGGCATGAAGCGGGCTATTGAAGCCGGTGTAGATTCTATCGAACACGGTACTTATATGGATGACGAAATCCGCAAATTAATGAAGAAGCACGGCACCTACTATGTACCAACGATACTGGCAGGAAAGTTCGTAGCAGACAAAGCCAAAATTGATGGCTTCTTTCCGGAATTGGTGCGCCCGAAAGCTGCAGCCATTGGCCCGCTTATCCAAAATACCTTTGAACAAGCACATAAAGCAGGCGTAAAAATTGCTTTTGGTACAGACAGTGGTGTATCAGCCCACGGCGACAATGCGCAAGAGTTCTCATTAATGGTTGAAGCCGGTATGAAGCCTGCCGACGCGCTGCTAAGTGCCACCGTGAATAGCGCGAATTTACTAGGTATCAGCGATATTCTTGGCACGCTGGAAGAGGGTAAGTTGGCTGATATTGTCGCGGTTCAAGGCAATCCGCTTGACGATATATCGCTTATGGAAAGCGTGTCTTTTGTGATGAAAGACGGAGTCGTTTACAAGCAGTAGAGAAAATAAAGTGGTAGGGATTACATGGAACTAGGTAAAAAGGTTAAGCACAAAACCAAAAAACTTGTCGATTCTAAGCATATGTTGAAGGGCATCACTCTTGCCTCATTTTTAGAATCAACCATTGTTCCCATACCACTAGAAGCCGTAATGGTGCCACTAATGCAAGCAAGACGAGAGTCGCTTTGGCAAATTGCATTGATGGCCACCATAGGCTGCGTGATTGGCGCAGTCTTCGGCTATGCTCTTGGCTATTATCTTTTCGATATGGTTGGTCAGTGGCTTATAGATACTTTTTTCAGCCAGGAACAATTTGATAATGTTAAACAGCAAATGCAAAACCAAGGATTTTGGTTTGTAATGACTCTAGGTATTGCCCCAATTCCGTTTCAGGTTGCTATGCTTGCAGCAGGGGCTACCCAATATTCACTCCCGCTTTTTCTTTTAGCCACTGTCATCGCACGTTCAATTCGCTATTTTGGCCTTGCAGTTGTGGTCTATTACACAGGAGACAAGGCAGAACAGTTAATTAAACGCTACAAAATGAGAGCGGTTATCGCTATCACAGCTGCGGTGCTTCTAATATGGTGGCTGTCAAATTTACTCAGCCAGTAAACGTAAATTTCCTTGCTTTATATACGCTTACCAATGGGGTAGGCGGCAATTCATAATAAATGGAACCCAAATTTTAAATTAACATGATAGATTTTTTGAACTTTGCATTTGATAATGATTCTTATTTGCACTAGTGTTATAAAAAAACAGGAGGTGCTTATATGAATGTTCAGCGACTGTGCCCGGTTTACAGAAAGTGGCTACAGCTAAACCCTTCAAATGCGAGACAGCATCGCTATGCTATGCAAGCGCAGACGCAGCAGGCCCATCAACAGGGTAAATTGGATTACGCTAGAGAATTAGGTTATCAGACCTTTGAAGCGGCGAAGGTTATCCTTAACGCGCTGCAGCCCACATCATCGCAAAAGGTTAGCGTGGTGCAAGAGGACGTACTCGCGTTCTCTACTATGGGAATGTACTTATCTACCCTACTTGCTGAAGAACATAGAAAGCGAGAATCTCATGCGATTTTGCAGGAATGCCAGCAACAGCTCATTGCTATATTGCCCCTGCACGCCACAAATCCTTCCGTGTGCAGATTGATAACGTCCATTCAGCATACCCTTGAGCAAACTTATGTCCCCCAAGCAAGTAAACAACTTGCCTCTCTTGCCGTGCATTAAATACTTTAGATAAAGGAGATAGTTATGGCGTCGAAACAAATTTCAAGCGAAGACGGCTTTGTCTCATTAAACGTCAGAGCATCTGTACTTCAAAAAATGCTTAATGGAGAAGTCTTGCACATGACAGATATTCACTGTACCTGTGCAAATAGCAAACGCATGTTACAAAAGCTGCTCCTTCAAGCTGTAACAGAGAGTTCGGAGCGCTAGCTCAGCACTAAGATTAAAGGTAATAGCAAAACGGAACGTAACTTGATAGGCAAATTATTAACTTAACATTTTATTTTGCAATCAAGCTATGAGAGGACACCGTGGAGCCTTCATCTAAATGGAAAAAGCTAACAGCTAGGGTAGGATACAGCGCAAAAACTGTGATGTACGTTATGCTTGGGGCATTTATTCTCACGTCTGTTGTTAACGCGCTAAACCGTGAAAAAGCCTCTCAATCCCATGTCTTTATTACACTCAAGCAGCAGCCACTTGGGCAGGTTTTTTTAGCTATACTCGTTGTGGGTTTAGCGTGTTATGCATTTTGGCGCTGGCTGCAGATTGTAATTACTGAGAAATCGAATGACGACAATATGTTCGTCCATTTTATCAATAAGCTGTTCTTCTTTATTTCAGGTGCCTTCTATCTCGTTGCCGCTTACGCGGGAGGTAAAACTTTATTAGAGATACGAAGTAGCGAGTCATCCCAAGACAATGAAAAGAAAATTAGTGAATTTCTAATGCAATACGAATGGGGGTTGTTGTTGGTGGCCGCCATAGGTTTATGCATTATTATTTTTGCTATTGTGCAATTTAAGCACGCTTTCACTTCTGACTTCTTAGATAAGTTTTCAATGTCTTCACTGAGCGTTTTCGTTAAAAGGTGTATCAAAGTCACCGGGCGTTTGGGCTACACCGCACGAGGTTTAGTGTACTGCCTAGTTGGCTGCTTCTTCGTCATTGCCGCATTACTGAGTAACCCTTCAGAAGCAGGTGGATTACAAAAAGCCCTCGAAATACTGATGGAACAACCTTTCGGACCTTATCTTATAGCTGGGGTAGGCGTTGGGTTTATTATGTTTGGACTTTATTGTGCACTAGAGGCGAGATATAGAAAGGTAGATGAGTAAAGTGAAGTAAATGGGTGGTCTACCCCTTTACGACATTGTTATTCGCGATATAAAAAGGCGCTTAAGCGCGCCCTTTCTTAATAACGTATTGGTATGGCATGGTCTCGGTTTGAGACGCAACCAGCGTATGCTCCATAAAGCGGCAAAAGCTAGGAATATCTCTGGCCGTGGAAGGATCATCGGCTGTCACCGACAGAGTCTCTCCATCGGCCAGCTTTCGAATATTCAGACGCACCATCATTACAGGCTCAGGACAACGAAGTCCTAGCGCATCTAAATGCTGACTGGCTGCGCTGAATACGCTCTCAAAATCAGATGCCATAGTTTTCACGGTAGCTGTTAATGGCGCTAATTTCGCTTTCAAAACCGCCTTTCTCAGTCAGATAAGCCACCACATCGGCAAGCGATACAATAGAGATAACCTGAGTGCCAAAGTCGCGCTCCACTTCTTGAATGGCTGACAGTTCGCCATTACCGCGCTCTTGTCTGTCTAGCGCAATCAGTACGCCAGACAAACTAGCCTGCTGCTGCTCGATTAAGGTCATCGACTCGCGAATTGCTGTACCCGCAGTGATCACGTCATCCACCAGCATAACCTTACCTTCTAGCGGGCTGCCAACCAGATTGCCGCCTTCGCCGTGGGTTTTCGCTTCTTTGCGATTAAAGCAATAAGGCACGTCTAGGTTGTGGCTATCGGCCAGCGCTACAGCGGTAGTGGTAGCAATAGGAATGCCCTTATAAGCTGGGCCGAAAAGTACATCGAACTCGACGCCTGCGTCCATTAGCGCGTCAGCGTAAAAACGCCCCAACTTAGCCAAATCGCCACCGCGATTAAACAAGCCTGCATTGAAAAAGTACGGGCTAACGCGGCCTGACTTTAAAGTGAATTCGCCAAATTTCAGTACGCCACGCTCAATGGCAAACTCGATAAAATCACGCTGAAACGCTTTCATGATGACCTCTTAATTTCTAATTTACGCGTTGCTTCTAATTAGGTTTCGATGACTCGCTTACGCTAGCGCCGCTTTTTGAATGTCGAACAATTCACGTAAGCCGTGCTTACCAATTTTCAGCATTTCGTCGAGCTCTTCAAACGAGAACGGTTCGCCCTCTGCAGTACCTTGAACTTCAATCAGCTTACCGGTTTCGGTCATTACAATGTTCATGTCTGTTTCTGCCTCAGAGTCTTCGGTGTACTCAAGGTCAGCGATTGGCGTACCTTCGTAAATACCCACAGATAGGGCAGCAATCATATGCTTAAGCGGGTTAGTTTTAATAATGCCTTTTGCACGCATATAAGTAAGTGCATCAACAAGAGCCACACACGCACCGGTGATTGACGCTGTGCGCGTACCGCCATCAGCCTGAATTACGTCGCAGTCTAACGTAATGGTGTTTTCACCTAGTAGCTTCAAATCGACCGCTGCGCGCAGTGAACGAGCAATTAGACGCTGAATCTCCAGCGTGCGGCCGCCTTGTTTACCACGCGCAGCTTCACGGCCGCTTCGCGTATGGGTAGCACGTGGCAGCATGCTGTACTCAGCCGTAATCCAGCCCTTACCTTGTCCCTTCATAAAACGAGGCACACCTTCCTCTACCGTCGCATTGCATAACACCTTAGTGTTACCGAACTCTACAAGAACAGAGCCTTCTGCGTGACAAGTATATTGGCGAGTAATAGTAACAGGGCGAATTTGACTGGCGGTTCTGCCGCTTGGACGCATAGTGTTCTCCACAACGTAAGTGCTTAAAAAAGAGTAGCGTTTATAGGTTTTTCCGGCGCTCAGTGAGCAAATAGCCCAGTTCGCTGTGAAAACCTATCGATTCGATGAAGCTACGAAATTGCGCCTAAGTATAACGCAATACCCGTAGCCGTTAAAAACGAACTTTACATGTTTGCTTATCGAATTACGTAAATGTGCGCTAATATACAAATTACAAGAAATCCTGCCGGGGATATTAACGTATACAACACGACGTTCGGGTTGTTTTTGCAGGCTTTCAGTTAAATTTAAAGGATATGTATGATTTACAGCATGACAGCGTTTGCACGCGTAGAAACGAAAAAAGAGTGGGGCTCAGCCGTATGGGAAATACGCTCGGTCAACCAACGATTTTTAGAAACCTACTTTCGCCTTCCGGAACAATTCCGGTCATTGGAACCAGTTTTACGTGAACGTTTCCGCAAGAAGCTGGCGCGAGGCAAGGTGGAATGTGCGCTACGTTTTACCGCGAACGATGCTGCTGTAACCAAGCTAAGCTTAAACGAAGAGTTGGCGAAACAAGTGCTTCACGCCGCTGACTGGGTACAATCCCATGGCCAATCCACGGGTGTAAACCCACTAGACGTTTTGCGCTGGCCTGGCGTAATTGCCGCTGAAGAAGCCGACATGGATACTATTCACGGTGATGTTATGGCGGCGTTCGACCAAGCATTAAACGACTTTATCAGTGCCCGTGCTACCGAGGGTGAAGCTCTTAAAGGTATGATTACGCAGCGCCTTGATGCCATTGAAGTTGAAGCAGAAAAAGTAGCCGCGCGTATGCCTGAAATTATGGTGTGGCAGCGAGAAAAAGTGCAGGCGCGCTTTGAAGAAGCAAAAGTAGAGCTAGATCCGGGTCGCTTCGAACAAGAAATGATCATGCTTGCGCAAAAAGTCGATGTTGCCGAAGAATTAGATCGCCTAAATGCTCACGTAAAAGAAACCCGCAACATACTTAAAAAGGGTGGGGCTGTAGGTCGTCGCTTAGACTTTATGATGCAGGAGTTCAATCGTGAGTCGAACACCTTAGGCTCAAAATCTATTAATACGGACATCACCCAATCAGCCGTTGAACTTAAGGTGTTGATTGAGCAAATGCGCGAACAAATTCAAAACATCGAATAGTTTTTTCACCCGTCCAAGAATGTCTTAGAAGCCCTGTTATTTGCTTGTAAATACAGGGCTTTTTTATTTTTCCCGTCCAAATCGGTTTGCAGATGTCCGTTACCAGTTGCTGTTTAAGTGGTGGGCAAAATGGTGGGCAAGACCTGTTTTTTTGACTCAATAAGCAAAAAGTCAAGGTATCTGGTGAGCAGATTTTTGCATCTATCTCACCACCGCCTTATGCCATCTCCACTTATCGTGCTGCTTGCAGGTTGTTCAATCACTCAACTATCGAACCAATCGATAAACAAACAGTGGTGGGCAATGGTGAGCAAATTTTAACGATTTCTTAGGAATATAGAGTAACAAACGATGGCAAAACTAACCGCAACTCAGGTGCAGTCTTATGCTCGCGCCGCAACAGCAAACAAAAAATACAGTGATGGTAACGGCTTATATTTTTGCGTAAGAAAATCTGGCATGCCGTATTGGATGCTAAGGTATACCAGCCTAAACGGACGACGAGAAGCCACGCTCGGCCAATACCCAAGTATGACCTTAGCAGAGGCTCGACTTGAATCGTCTAAAATGCAGCTACAACTTCAGCAAGGTGAAGACCCATTAGCAATCCGTGCTATTGAAACCATCCCTGAGATTCAAAATGTCAGTCAGCTGTTTCAAGACTGGTATGCCAAAGACTTAAGTCGCCGATTAAAGCACCCAAATATACCCAAACGTGTTTTTACCAAAGAAATTGCACCAGTGATTGGTCAACTTCCTATCCAAGCTGTGCGTCCAACACATGTACGCGAAGTATTAGAGCGCATTCGAGAAAGTAACCGCCCTACCATTGCCAACGATACCTTGATGTATATGAAGCAGCTGTTTCGGCATGCGATAAAGCTAGACTTAACGCTGAACAACCCAGCCGCAGCATTTACCGTAGACGATGCCGGTGGCGTGGAGTCCAGTAAAGACAGAATGCTCAGCAAAGAGGAAATTCACTACGCCTTTAGCGTGTTTCATACCCATATCAATAGCTTTGGCCGCGATAACTACCTCGCTTGCTGCCTGTTTTTGGCGCTGGGCGTGCGCAAAAGCGAACTGTGCGAAGCCATGTGGCGTGAAATAGACTTAACCACGGGCGTATGGGACCTACCCAAGGAACGTAGTAAAACTGGCGTGCCGATCAGCATTCCCTTACCGCGCCAAGCAATTGCTTGGTTTAACGAGTTGCAAATCCGCGCTTGTGGCTCGCCTTATGTTTTCCCAGCCAGACGAGCAAGCCATCGCCCACATATGGGGCCAGATACACTCAACCGTGCCATATCTAAACTCTTTGGTCGCGAGCCTGGGCGCAAAAAGCAGCCTCCCAATAAAATGGGTAAACTTGAACACTTCACCATACACGATTTACGCCGTACCTTTCGCAGCCTTGCCGCCTCTTTAGGCATTGCAGGCAACGTGGCCGAACGCTGTCTTAACCATAAGCTAAAAGGCGTTGAGGGTATCTACGACCGCCACGATTACTTTGAAGAGCGCCGTATTGCCCATCAAACCGTGGCTGATGTAGTTGAACCACTGGTGAACTTTGAGCCACATTCGCAACAGCACGCAGGAGGGCGTTAACATGCCATTTATGATGCGATTCGCTCCCATTACCTTTCCAATAGCCATGCTGGCAGGCCTTGGCTGGTGTATTGGCATTGCCCTACTCGAACAGCCTTATGGTATAGGCTACGCACTTACTCGGTATTGCCTGATGGTATTCTTGGTACTCGCTCCTTGGCTGACATTAAAACTCACGTTCTACGTGATTGTCAGCCTAGGACGCAAACTGGGGCTCATCCCGCCTGCACGCCCAACGTACAGCCTAGGTTATGAAGAATCACTCTATTGGTTCAGAGTATTAGCCTTTTTCGATGGCAAACGCAGCCGCATGCCGAAAAAGCCCATCAGGCGAAACTAGCAGCCCCCATTTACTCACTTACCGTGGGCATTTGGGACAATGGGGCAACACTTGATACCACAAGCTTTAGAGGGTGAATAAGAGGATATTAAACTGCCCCAAGGAATGGGGCAATCGGGGATGCGGTAAGAACTCCTAACCGCATCAAAAATGCCAAACTTGCAAAAGTCCCAATATGGGACTAACATCTGTTTATGAGAATTATCGCACTATCAACCTTAAAAACATTTTGGGAAGACAGCCCAGAATACATTGACGCGAAAGAGCCAACTTTAGCGTGGTATAGACATGCATTAAACGCTGATTGGGGATCACCGTCGGATGTGAAACAGGACTTTAGAAATGCCAGCATCCTCAAAGATGGGCGTGTCGTGTTTAACATTGCCGGTAATAAATACCGATTAGTCGTTTGGATCAATTATGCCTACAAGGTGGTTTACATACGGTTTATCGGCAGTCATGCACAATACGATCAAATTGATGTGCAAACGATTTAAAGCCAAGAGGTAGTAACTAGAGGTAAATATAATGGACATCAGACCTATTAAAACAGATGCCGACTACCGCGCGGCATTAAACGATATCGAAAACCTAATGATGGCGGAGCCTGATACCGTCGAAGGCGAAAAGCTGGACATTTTGGTTACGTTAGTTGAAGCCTACGAAGCAAAGCATTTCCCAATGGATTTGCCAGACCCTGTTGAGGCAATAAAGTTTGAGATGGAGCGCAAAGGCTTAACGGTTAAAGATCTTGAACCCATGATAGGTAAAAGCAATCGTGTTTATGAAATCCTAAACCATAAGCGATCACTCACGCTAAAAATGATTTGGAAACTTCATGAAGGGCTAGGTATTCCAGCAGAGTCACTGATAAAGCCACCTCAAGTTCGCGCTTCATAGCGATGCGAATCAAAATTAGTTTGTTATGAATGACGCTCGCTACCCAAACATTTCTGCTATTGATAACAGGCTAGCTGAGCTTGAAAACGAAAAGCAGCGGCTTCTCGCATTAAGAGAGGCTTTGCGTAGCGCTCAAAACGAGCGTTCAGTACAGACATTCACGCCAGAACAAAAGGTCGCCCTATTCAGACAACGATTTCGTGGACGAGAGGATATCTTTGCCAATCGTTGGCAAAATCAACAGGGCCGCAGTGGCTATTCCGTAGCCTGTGATAATGAATGGGTAAACGGGGTTTGCAACAAACCCCGCATTAAATGCCAAGACTGTTCACACCGAAAGTTTAGCGAACTAAACGAGCGCATTATTTACAGGCACCTTGCCGGTCATCAAGTGGTGGGGCTGTATCCCTTACTGAAAGATAATACGTGCTATTTGTTGGCAGCCGATTTTGACAAAGGCTGTTGGCAAGAAGAAGTCAAAGCAATGTCTAAAGCGTGTCAAGCGCTTGATATTCCACACGCGATAGAAATCTCGCGTTCTGGCAACGGGGCGCACTTATGGATCTTTTTTGAAACCAACATCCCAGCTAACCAAGCTCGGGCACTGGGTTTCGCTTTGCTTGATAAGGCCATGGAAATATTTCCAAATCTATCGTTTGACTCCTATGACAGGCTATTTCCTAACCAAGATGTCCTTCCTGAAGGCGGGTTTGGCAATCTCATTGCGCTACCACTTCAAAAGGAGGCTCGCCTTTCAGGCCGTAGCTGCTTTGTTGACAATGACCTGAATGCCATTGACGATCAATGGCGGTACCTTGCTGAGCTTAAAACGCTCACGCAATCGAGTATTGATCAACTCATAACAACCATTTCACCCAATACCCTATTACTGTCCGAACAAGGTCTAATAGACAACCGCCCTCCTTGGGAAATCACAGCCAAAGCCGCACCAATAAAATTAGAGTCTTTGCCGAAAACCGTGACCATTACCTTGGCCAACCATATCTACTTTTTGATGAGCGAGTTACCTGGGCCACTACTGGCAGGACTAAAGCGATTAGCTAGTTTTTCTAATCCTGTGTTTTTTAAAACACAAGCGTTGCGCTTTTCAACCCATGGCATTCCAAGGTTTATTTCCTGTGCTCGTATTGAAAACGATTACCTAGCACTACCGCGAGGCTGTCTCGATGACGCGATTGCTTTGCTACAAGAGCACAATATTTCACCACTGTTTGACGATAAGCGTGAAATCGGCAGACCATTATTAAAACTTACCCCCGAGTTCACTTTGCGAAAGAACCAGCGAGACGCAGTGGCCGCAATAACTAAACACGACTTCGGTATTTTGCATGCGCCGACCGCATTTGGAAAAACGGTTACTGCCATCGGCATGATCGTAAAACGCAAAGTAAATACCCTAATACTGGTTCATAGCCGACAACTGCTTGAGCAGTGGCAAGAGCGATTACGCACGTTCCTACCAGAAGTAACCATTGGCAGTATAGGCGGGGGTAAAAGAAAGCCGAGTGGCATTATCGACATTGCCACCTACCAAAGCTTGGTTAATAAAAAAGACAACTCCATCACGCCTCTCATCCAAGACTACGGCCACATTATTGTTGATGAATGCCACCATCTGTCTGCGCCAAGGTTTGAAATGGTACTCAACGAGGTAAGAGCAAAATATGTCTTAGGCCTAACAGCAACACCAGAGCGACAAGATGGCCATCAGAAGATCATTTTTATGGCGGCAGGGCCCATTCGCTATAAAGTGAAACAAAGCCCTGATGAGCAATTTACTCAAACCGTGATGATTCATCAGCTCTACGATATACCGCCAGCTGCGCTAATAAAAACAGATGAGCGCCCAAAAATAAGCGATGCCTACCGCTGGCTCGTCGATAACCAACAGCGCACGTCAAAAATCGTCTTAGACGCCTCTCAGTGTGTTCAAAATGGCGGACATCCGTTAGTCCTTACAGAGCGTAGAGAGCACGCAGAGTACATACACTCACGACTTACCGAGATGGGTATAAGCACTGTCGTACTCAAAGGCGCCATGAAAGCTGCGGAACGCAAGAACGCTGACAATCATCTTCAATCGGCTCAAGTTGTCGTCGCAACAGGAAAATATGTAGGCGAAGGATTTGACCTACCAAGACTGGATACGTTGTTTTTGGCTATGCCAATCGCATGGAAAGGTACATTGGCTCAATATGCCGGTCGTATTCATCGTGAATCGGAAGGCAAAACACAAGTCACCATTCACGACTATGTGGACTGCGCCCTCCCTATGCTGCAACGCATGTTTAAAAAACGCGAGAAAAGCTACAAGGCAATGGGGTACGCCCTTGAATACTTTGAGGGTAACAGTGACAAGCAACCTTCACTGAAGTTAGAAAACGTCCCTTCATCAAATACCAAGCAAAAATAAACAGCAGCACTTCATTAAACACTTCCCCATGCCTTTACCCCCTTACGCCAAAACCACTATCCGTTTGGCTTTTGGATCGAAACGCCAAACAGGGAAATTAGCCCATTTACTGTTTGGCGTCTCGATTGAAATCCAACGCTGGTAGGCCTTGCCAGTACTGGCTCAAAGCAAGGTTTGGCACTTTTTGCCCCCTAAACCAACCTGTAACCGTTCACCAGGGCCCTATTGACAGTTAGTAATATTTATTTTCAATGATCGTGGGGATCCTATTGATTGATCCCGCCAGTCTGTCAGAGTGGTTTCATGCCACGTAAAAAGCAGCC
>Ga0189292_10031_pt1 | contig 86794 bp, 73 predicted proteins | sample UW1oraminimetaG_FD_130317 | JGI IMG/M metagenome (GOLD analysis project Ga0189292, IMG submission 130317) | Marine microbial communities from the Costa Rica Dome - UW179A-orange mini metaG | ecosystem: Environmental > Aquatic > Marine > Oceanic > Photic zone | place: Costa Rica: the Eastern...
CACAATAGGTAAAATAGAAACGGCACAGGGCGGCACACTGTTTTTAGATGAAATTGGTGATATGCCCATTGGTCTGCAGGCAAAGATGCTTCGCTTTTTACAAGAGCGGGTGATAGAGCGCGTTGGTGGGCGCAATGAAATTCCCGTAGACATCCGCGTTATTTGTGCAACACACCGCGATTTACAAGCGATGGTGGCACAGGAAACTTTTAGGGAAGATTTGTATTACCGAGTGGGAGAAATGCCAATCATGATCCCGCCTTTACGTGACCGAGACCAAGACATTATTTTACTGGCACGTACATTCTTAAATATCTATCGCGAAGAATTCAAAGCAAAAGCGAAGAGCTTTTCGGAATCTGCAGTTAACGCCATGCTTGCACACAAGTGGCCCGGCAACATCCGGGAAATGCAGAATAAACTGAAGTCAGCCGTTATTATGGCGGAAGGTACAGTAATACAACCTGATGATTTAGGTTTAATGCCGGTAGATGATGTTGATGAGCCCGAGACGTTAAATCTGCGGGAAGTACGTGAAATTGCTGAAAGTCGCGCTATTCGAAGAGCTTATCAAAAAGCAGATAAAAACATGTCAAAGACGGCAGAATTGTTGGGGGTGACCCGTCCAACGCTGTATTCGCTTATCGACAAATACCATATGGAAGATATTAAAAACAACGACTAGCAAGGGCGTTAATGCGATACAGGTGGGAGGCGCACCTCTCACCCTGCATTAACTCATCGACAAGTGTTCTCGACGACCTTTACTGCCTTCAACTCGCTTAGAACACAAATTGGCGGTGAGACTCTGCTAACACGTCGTGGCCACTGTAGGTCACGTCAACCGACACTTTATTGCAACCTCGCTCAACGAAAATGACGCTTCCACAGATATTACACACGTGGTGCGTTTCGCCACTAGACTCGTGCAGTTGGGCTAGTGCTGAAGGCGCGCAGTCAACAATCAGTTGCATCTTTTCAATGGTAACGCTCAACTGACTAGTATCTGAATGAGTTAGCGTTTCGTCATCGGCATCAAGTTCACCGATTTGATCAATCTCATATTGTATCGCTTGGCAGCTACAGCTTCCTCTATACATATCTCTATTCCTCTGCCGCTAATTGTCGAGAGTCTCTGGCCATTTTATGCTTGCCACGTTGTTGAACGACGTGGCAATTCTAGAGCCAGGAAAATTGAATTTAGCATCTAAAGGGGTTGGTTGTTCTTTTGCTGTTTCTAGCGTTTCAATTACCCCAACCCAGCCATTCCTACCAGTCAGTTTTGTGGCATACAGCGCGTAGTCGATGACAGCAAACGTACGCTTCCACGCAAGATCAAAGTTTTCCTCTTTATCAGGAGGAAGCAATGAAAACCCGATGCTACAGGTAATGTTGATGGGTTTTTCTAGGCCAATGTCAAAAGGGGTACTCGCCACCATTTCGCGGCAGCGTTCGGCAACATCAGGAAGCTCTTCCCGATTAGATTGACGACATACCACCAGAAATTCCTCGCCGCCCCAACGAATAATTAAATCTGTTTGTCTAAATACATCTTTTAGGACACGAGCGAATGCCGATAATACCTTATCTCCAGCTATATGCCCGTAGTCGTCGTTAATGCGTTTGAAGTGGTCAATATCAACGAGTAAGCAAAGTAAGTCTTGTTTATCTTTACCAACGCTAGGGCTTTGCTTTGCAGAAAACTGACTTCGTCTTATTTCTCCGGGAAGCTGAGACTCGAGATAGTGCCTGTTATATAAACCTGTCAGCGGGTCGCGTAAGCTCACTTCCTCAAGGGTTTTATACGCTCTTTCTAGCTCCTGATTTTTTTCTTGAAGTGTCAGGGTTTGTTGGCGAACTTCGCGGCGCAGAATGATAGTTTGCTGACGCTGTTTATAGCGGCTCCATACCAAAAAGGTTAACAGCATTGCCGCCAGCGATATACTCCAAAATAAAGTGGTCTGAAGGTTTTCGCGCTCGGCTTGGGCGAGGGCTAACTGTTTTGATTCTTCTAATTTTTCTAAGGTTCTGGACTGTCGAACAAGTTCGATTTCAGCCTGTAGACCTTCTATGGCTGACTTGTTTTCTGAATCAAGTAGCACTTCACGTAACTGCTGCATCACAGATTGAATGTCGAGCGCTTTTTTGAATTCGCCCAGTGATACGAACGCACTAAGCTGTAGAGAAAGAAAGCTGAGTTGCCCTCTGAGGTCGCGATTCTTTCTAGCGTCAATGGTGCCGGTACGCGCCTCTTCTAACGCTAGTTCGAAATTCTGTTCTTTCATATAGGCCTGAGCTAAAGCAAGTCTTCCTTCTTTGACCAGCTTCGCCTGACCTGAAGAATTGGCAAACCGCATGGCTTCTTGAAGCAGTTCTCGTCCGTTGCTCGTGTCACCTTTTTCCACCAACGCTCTGCCAAGCAGCATTTTAGCTTCAGCGATGGCGCCCACATCAGTGGTGGCCATTAATAGTTCTAGACCTTCGTTAATGTCTTTTATTGCTAGTTCAACCGAGCCTGCCTTTAGCGACAATGCGCCCATACGCGCTTTAATAATACCGAGTAGTCGATTTTCCTTAGTCAATTCGATGCTTTCGAAAGCATCTTGGTAATAGGTATGGGCCAGCGTAGCTTGGTTGAGTAAACTGTATATTTCGCCTATGCGCAGCAATGCAAGGCTCATTTCACTCGCCATGTTATTTTCACGAAAGTAACTAAGTGCTTGCTTTAATGGCTCAAGAGCGGTTTCGATTTCGCCTTGCTCTTGCTGAATAATGCCGAGTTCAAGATTCAACCTGGCTTTAAGTAATTCGTCATGTTCGATTTGAGCAATAGACATGGCTCGCCGAACGTACGTCAGCGCGATCGCGTAGTTCGAAAGGTGCCTTTCAGACGTTGCAAGCTGTAGCAGCGTTGTCGCCATTTTATTTAACTCACCATCAGTGGTGTAGCGCTCTAAGGCTGCGTTAAAAATGGCTTTTGATACTTCATATCGCGAGGCGTCTTGCAGTAAAAGACCGAGAGTAGAAAACGTATCAGCAGGCATTTGCTGCTGTTGAAGTGCTTGCTCTAAAAGAAGAAGTGCTTTGCTGTCGGCATCGGCATACTGCTTGGCATTTAGAAGGTTTTCGACATCAGCAATCTCGGTGTTGAAAAGCTCGAATGCTTTCACCGTTTTTACCTGTGCACCATGCACAGTAAATAGCAGGGCACACACCAGCACGCGCACTGTGCTAAATCCTCCACGGCCCATTCGATTGTATCTCCTATACGCTGTCAGAATATGCTGTCGCTGAGTATCCCAGTAGGCTAACGCCAAGGCAACATTATTATTGTGAAGGATAAAACGGGTGAAATACGTATTTGGATTTATACTTTAGTCTACTTTTTTGCTGTGGTCATCAATCCACTCGCGAATGAGTGCAGACTTGGCCTTTCCTGTCTTTTGAGCAATGTTTGCAAGTTTTTCAATACATTGCGGCGTTAGCGTAAAGGTAGCATGTCGCATACCTTCTGATTTTGCCTGCTTTCTAATGGGTACAACGCGGTCGGTACAAACGTTTTTAATTTCGTTTTTAACTGCCGGCGTTGCCTTATTACCCACTTTTCCTTGGGCATAAAGCAAGGCGTCATCGATAAAGTCTTCTACAGAGCGAAGGTTGGGCTTAGCTAACGGCTTCGACTTTTTGAGGTTGAGTAAACTCATAAGCATCCTCCACTTTGCCAGCTAATAGCTCTTCAAACAGGGTTCTTATTTCAGTGGCCGCTTTGCCTTCAGGTTCGCTCTCAATGACAGACTGTCCAGATTCCTCAGAATCGTCATACATATTTCGGCTAAAGGTGACGGAGTTTAGTACCGGAATGCCAAAAGAACGGCACACTTCTTTTGCCTCAAGAATACGGCTAGCTAAGCTGGGAAGAGAAGGGCATTGGGTAATGACAAACGCCGCGTTCATTTTAGGGTTAACCATTTTACAGGTAGATAAAATATCTTCCATGTGAGGTACTGTTTTTAAATCACGACGCTTAGGTCTAAGCGGAATGAGTATATGGTCGGCAACTGCCATTGATGAGCGAAGAGCTAGGTTGTCCTGTCCACCACAGTCGATGACCACGTAATCGTAGTATTGGCGCAAACTTAATAATTCGTTACGTATTTTTCCATATAACTGAACACAATTAATTTCAGCAAGGCGAGGGTTGGCTTTACGCTCTTGAATCCAGTCTGACGTAGTTCGCTGCGGGTCACAGTCGACCATTAAGACCTTGGCACCTTTTTCAGTGCGAAGATACACCGCAATGTTTTGTGCCAGGCAGCTCTTGCCGCTACCGCCTTTTTCTCCACCAACCAAAATAATCATGGTGATAACCCTCAAATGTCTCAGTACGTTAAAATGGTGAGCCCTTTGTAAATCTAGAAGTGCTTCTTAGATGTACTTAATCTCGAATAAAAGCATAGGCAGGCTGGCTGCTGGATTCAGCATCAAAATCGATATTAACGAATGTAAGACAATACCTATTGATTTGTGCAATAACTCATTCTAGTCTTCTTACTTTATAATTGAGATTACCGATAAGAGGTTGTTATGTCAGAAAGTCGCTTCACTTCCAAAGAAGGCCAAAAAGTACCTAGCGTGTCGTTTCCGTGTAGAGAAGGAGAGACATGGGTAACGAAAACGACAGACGAAATATTCTCTGGCAGAAATGTCGTGGTGTTCTCACTTCCAGGGGCTTTTACGCCAACCTGTTCCTCAACCCACTTGCCTCGCTATAACGCCCTAGCCAAAAAGTTTGCGAAACACGGTATCGATGAAATTGTATGTGTATCGGTGAATGATACCTTCGTTATGAACGCGTGGGCAGCAGATCAGGAAGCAGCCAATATTACCGTTATACCAGACGGTAACGGAGAATTTACCGAAGGCATGGGTATGCTAGTCGACAAAGCGGATTTGGGTTTCGGTAAAAGAAGTTGGCGTTACTCAATGCTAGTGAAAGATGGTGTTGTAGAGAAAATGTTTATCGAGCCTGATGTAGCTGGCGACCCCTTTGAAGTATCAGATGCAGATACCATGCTGGCATATATCGCACCTGAAGAGCAAACGAACGCACCGGTATCTATCATCACCAAACCTGGTTGTCCGTACTGTGCGAAAGCTAAAAAATTGCTCGACGAAAAAGGCTATGACTACGAAGAAATTGTGTTGGGTAAAGATGCTTCATTAACCAGTCTAACCGCGATTAGTGGTCGTGAAACGGTGCCGCAGGTCTTTATCGGTGGTAAACATATTGGTGGTTCTGACGATTTAGAGGTTTACTTTAGCTAACGTAATATACGTATTAATCGTCACAAGAAACGGGAGCATGGTAAACTGCTCCCGTTTTTTATTAATTATCCGTAGCGGAGAATAATGGTGTCCTCGAAGTTTTTTGTAAAAATGCTCACAGGTTTTGTTGCGCTTTTAAGTGCGAATATGGCTATAGCCGCAAATTTGTCTATACCCGATACTAGCGAAATGAAAAGCAGAAGTTTTTCAGACCTGCAAAATCAGTTTAAAGCATTTTACGAAAAAGAATGGGGGCAAACCCAGCCGTGTAGAGAAACGGCGCTGAATCGTTTTTCGGTATGCAGCAATGTACTGCGCAACGAAGGGAACGCCCCCTTCATGCTAACAAACAAATCAAGTAGCAAGGTTGCCGTGCTTATCCACGGCCTTAGCGACTCACCTTTCTTCATGCGTGAAATAGCTAATATCCTATTTGAGCAAGGCTTTTCTGTGGTGGTGCCACTTTTACCTGGGCATGGTAAGCGAGATGCAGATGATGACATGTCTGACTGGGATTTAGCCGAGCGATGGCAGGGGCATGTTGATGAAGTCATTACATTGGCTGACAGCATGGGGGATACCTTACTTGTAGGTGGTTTCTCTACAGGTGGTGCACTGGCGGTTGAACACTATCTGGATAGTGCCGATAGCGAAGCAGGTAATATTGATGGTCTTATGTTATTTTCTGGTGCACTGGCGCTGTCTGATAACGCTGAGAGTATGTCTCGAATTTGGGGAATTAAGCTTTTAGCCAGAATTATTGATGGCAGCTATCAAACCCATGGCCCCAACCCCTATAAATACCCTAACGTGGCGGGCTTAGCCGGGTTGGAATTAATGGACTTGATCAACGCCATTCGCGACAAAGTCGAAGAAGGCAAGCAAGTGGAAGTACCTTTATTTGCTGCTCACTCTCAAGCCGATGTGACTACGCCTATTTATGGCGTAGAGCAGCTAATGGAAGCGAGTAAAGGCCCTAATACCTTTTTTGTTATTGATGAGTCTTATGCGTTGTGCCACGCAGACTTAGTCGTTAGTCCTCGACTGCTTAAACAAATGAATTTCAATGCAAACATGGTTAATCAGCAAGAAGAGTGTGCGGTACCTAAAGCAAACCCCTTGTTCCCGACCATGAGCTTGATGTTGCAGGATTATTTGTCGCAATTCTAGAAGGTTGGAGCCAGTATGCGCTATAAGTGAGCTTTACTGGCTCTCGACAACAAGCTATTATTTAACCCATATTATCAACGACACAGAAACCCTTTGAGTAGCACTTGAGTAAGTTTCAGTTTGGTTTAGCGCCTAAATGGTATAAAGAATCTAACGTCAATTCGTTAGTTTTTATATTCTTCTTGATGATGTCCCTTGTGTCATCAGGTCGCGCCGTGTCTGTTGAACATACTTTCAACCACACTCATTCTGTATCTGCGATGGCAGAAAATTCTGTTTCGTCTCATGCTTCTCATTCAACTTATTTGTCAGATGCAGAGGGTAACACCTACGCAAAAAACGGTGTAATTAGAAAGCCTGCGGGACCATCCGAATTCTCGAACACACATTGCCAACATCAGGGAATGTCATCGCAAGATGCGGCATTAACTGCGAACAGCAATGCAGACAAAATGAGTGAAGTCGGCGATGCAGCGTTTGATAGCGCAAATGCAGCGCAAATGGACAACATGCCTTGTTGCAAGGATGAGTGTAACTGTCCTGCCGATCACTGTCTAAACCTAAGCGCAACCGCGCTTTTACAGCCTACTTTCGAGACCGAAGTATTGGTAGCGAGAATGGCGGCCACTGCCCCTGTTTTAGGACAGTGCAAAACCCTTCATTTTGGGCAGTTTCGCCCACCTAAATCACTGCTAACAGCATAGATCTATCTTGCGGATTTGTTTCGCATAGGGATGTATTTTATCTAACGAAGTCCTTACTTCGATTTAAAGTGCCTCTAACCTTTTTATCTCTGTAACGCGTGGCACGCTTTTTTGCTAACTTCCTTTGTCAAAGGCAGCGAAAAGCAGACGAATTCAACACGCATTACGCTTGGAAAGTGATGTTACCCATGAGCATTTATTTGGTATCTAATAAAGAGGGCGTTAGCGCTGATAGGCCCTGTAGCGCGAGCACAGTGTTTATCGTATTTTTCGTGCTGACTTCTTTTCTCCTGTTTATCAAGCCTGCTAAGGCGCAACCGATAAGCTTAGAACAAGCGCTGCAGCTAGCTATTCAGCATGACCCTTTACTCAAAGGGAATGCGCATCGAAAGGATCGCTTTAATGCAGAAGCAGAAGCGTCATCATATTGGGCAAACCCTCAGGTTTCAGCGTCTGTGCAAAACTTGCCTACAGACGGCTTCGCATTTGACCAAGAGCCTATGACGCAGTTTAAAGTTGGTTTGAAGCAGCAGTTACCGCGAGGCGATGAAAACCTTTACAGCCAGCAAAAGTATCAAGTTATGGCTGATCAAATGTCGGTAGAGAGCCAAGCGAGAAAGGCGTGGCTTAAGCGTGAAGTCACGCTTACCTGGTTAAACTGGGTTTACGCAGCACGTCGCCTTGGCTTATTAGACAAAGAGAAGCTATTGCTTACACAGCTGCTCGATTTTACTGAATCCAGATACAGCCAGGCGTTGGTGCAGCGGCGCAGCAAGACATACTGCAAGTGCGCTTGGCATTGTTGTCACTAGACGACAAATATGTGCAGGCCTACCAGCAAAAAAATGAAGCGAGATCGGCACTTTCAAAATGGTTTGGTGCGCCGCTAGATGACTCTGTAAGCGCACCGCTGGCTCAATCAACGCAAGACGCCATTGAAGTCGATGCCATTTTAAATGACAGCAACCTAAGCCTTTCTTCGTTCTTAACGGTTATTGATAGCAGTGAGCCTTTTTCAATACTACAGCATCACCCCGAGGCAACATTACTTAAGATTCAAACCCAGATAGAGGCGCAAAATCTAAATATAGCGCGAGAACAAACTAAGTCTCAGTGGGCATTTGAAGCAAGCTATGGATACAGACAAGACGCGCAAAATGGCGCAAGCCGGGCTGACTTTGTGTCACTTGGTGTTCAAGTAGACCTTCCGTTTTTCAATAAGTCTCGTCAAGACGCTTCAATAGCCGCTGCGGCTTCCAAAATGAGTGCGTCTGAAACGGACTTCCGATTGAAAGTGAACGAGCTTGCCGCGAACGCAGAGGTGCTTAAATCACGCTTGTCAGCGCTAAGTGAGCGCAAAGCGCTTTATGAAACGGCGTTAATTGGTGAAACACAGCAACTTTCTGAAGCTGAACTGACAGCTTATACCACAGATACAGGTGATATCGGTGATGTTGTCAATGCCAATCTCAGGCAAGTACAGGTACAGGATGATTTACTCAAAATCGACATCGAGCGCGCCAGAACATTGGCGTCACTTGCTTATTTGTACCTGCCCACTCACGCCCATTTTTCGAATAAAGAGTAGTTAATATGACATCTTCAACTAACCCTGCTCCAGATACAAAAAGCACGCTAATAAAGGGCTTGCTAATAGGTCTGCTATTTGGCGGCCTGATAGCGTTCGGCTTGGCCTCACTATTGTTGTCTGATTCATCAAAACACGGAAATGGTGAAAGTGCCCACAGCGGAGTAAACACTCACAGCGACGAAGCTGACAATAAAGCCCCTTTATATTGGGTAGCGCCTATGGATGACAGCTATCGCCGTGACAAACCGGGAAAGTCTCCAATGGGAATGGACTTGGTGCCAGTATACGCCAATGACGAAGCAACATCTGCGAAAAGTAATGAGCGTACGCCTGGTACCGTAATGATTGCGCCAAATGTACAGCACAATATAGGTGTTAAAGTCGCGCCCGTTACCATTGGAACACTTCAACAGACCGTAACGGCGGTGGGCAACGTTGCTTACGATGAAGATAGCATTGTGCACATCCACCCTAGAGTATCAGGTTGGGTCGACAGGCTTTTCATTAAATCCCAAGGAGAGCAAGTAGAAAAAGGACAGGCACTTTATACCCTGTATTCGCCAGAATTAGTTAGCGCACAAGAAGAATACGTTTTAGCTCTTAAGCGAGGAGATTCACGTTTAATTGAGGGTGCAGCCGAGCGCCTAAGAACTCTAGGGCTATCAAAGGGCGTTATCGAAGAATTGCAGAAAAGTAGACGGGTAGCACAAACCGTCACATTTAACGCGCCGCAAAGCGGGGTAGTAGAAGCGCTGAATATTCGGGAGGGGTTTTACGTTCAGCCCGGGACAACCTTGATGAGCATCGCACAGCTAGATACGGTGTGGGTGATTGCAGAGGTGCCTGAAAAGTACGCGCAAATCATAGCGCCTCATAATGGCGCTGTGGTTACCCTCGACGAAGTGGACCATGCGTCTGATGCTAAATGGGAAAGTCACGTAGAGTATATTTATCCTTCTTTGTCAGAAACAACTCGAACCTTGAAAGTGCGCATACCGCTAAACAATAACAATCATACTTTAAAGCCCAATATGTTTGCTCACGTTGTAATTACGCCTACTCAACGCAAGGCAGCGTTACTGGTTCCTCGCAGCGCCGTTATTCGCACGGCTGAGGGCGCAAAAGTGGTACTCAGTGATGGCGATGGCAATTTTAAGTCGGTACGCGTAACACTGGGACAAAGCGATAGTACACATTTTGAAGTAGTTGAAGGCTTGCTCCCAGAGGATGATGTTGTGGTATCAGCACAATTTTTGATTGATTCAGAGTCGTCGAAAAGCAGTGACTTTGAACGAATGAAAGCGCCCGATCACCAGGCCACGACAACAGGTACTATAGAGGCAATTGATTTGCCGACTGAAAACGAAACGAATGGCGCTTCGAATAACGCAAAATTAGTGATCGCTCGCGGACCGATAGAAAAGTGGGGACGGGGACCTGCGACAATGTCATTTGCAGTATCAAAGCATATTGATTTATCTCAGTTTAGTGAAGGTGACAACATCATGTTCACCTTTGTGACTGGCGAAGAATTCACGGTTATTGATATGCGAAAGCGTAGTGAAAATGCGGTGGACAAGGGCATGGTGCATGACTCAGGTCACAGCAATCATAAACATGATGCAGGCAACCTGAAGGGCAATGGAGAGCAAAGCGATGCTCACGAGTCGATGGTTCACAAGTCGGCAGAACAAAAATCGATAAATCATAAGGAGCATATGCACCATGATTGAATCGGTAATTCGCTGGTCGGTAAACAATAGAATAATGGTATTGCTGAGCGCTATTATGCTCAGTATTGCTGGTGTCTGGGCGGTGAAAAACACCCCCGTTGATGCTATCCCTGATTTATCTGATGTCCAAGTTATAGTGAAAGTAAGCTATCCCGGTCAGTCGCCGCAAGTGGTGGAAGATCAGGTGACGTTTCCTCTCACCTCTGCGCTAATGTCAGTGCCTGGCGCACAGACGGTGCGAGGGTATTCATTCTTCGGCGATGCCTACGTATATATAATCTTTGATGACGATACAGACATGTACTGGGCTCGAAGCCGTGTTCTGGAATACCTAAGCCAAGCGTCTTCGCAACTTCCAGAAGGCGTGACACCTCAGTTAGGTCCAGATGCGACAGGGGTAGGTTGGGTTTACATTTATGCGTTGGAGAACGATGCTAGTCAGCCAAATGCGCTAGATGCTGGTGAGTTAAGGGCGTTGCAAGACTGGTTCTTGAAGTTTGAGCTTCAGTCAGTTGAAGGCGTATCTGAAGTTGCGTCTGTCGGAGGGATGGTTAAACAATACCAAGTTATTGTCGACCCTGAAAAATTACGTGCCTATAACATTCAGCCATCCATGATAGAAATTGCCCTTAAACGGGGTAACCGCGCGTCAGGCGCTTCGGTTATTGAGATGGCCGAGGCAGAGTACATGGTTAGTGCGCAAAGCTACATTCAGGGCATTGATGACATACTGGCGTTGCCCACAGGTGTTATCAAAGACGGCGTTAGCATAACTATTAACGATGTAGCTCAAGTGGTAGAAAGCCCGTTGATGCGCCGCGGTATTGCAGAACTAAACGGGAATGGCGAAACCGTGGGTGGCATTATAGTGATGCGCTATGGCGAAAACGCAAAATCCACTATCGATGCGGTTAAAGCTAAGCTGGATTCATTAAAAGCGAGCTTGCCGGAAGGTGTGAATATTGTTCCCGTGTACGATCGCTCCACCCTTATTGATAAGTCCGTCGATACCCTCACCAATAAGCTAGTTGAGGAATTGCTGGTTGTCGGTTTGGTATGCGCTATCTTCTTGTTTCACATACGTTCATCTATGGTTGCGCTAATCAGTTTGCCTATTGGTATTCTCGCCGCGTTTATCGTAATGAAGCTGCAGGGACTTAATGCCAACATCATGTCTTTAGGTGGCATAGCTATCGCTATTGGTGCAATGGTGGATGGCGCTATTGTTGTGGTTGAAAATTTACACAAGCACATTCATCAGCATGCTGTTTCATCAAGTCAAAGAGCCTCAGCGAGTCAAAGGGATTCAGCAAGTCAGGTGGGGGCAGGGAGTGCCCAGTCGCAAACATCTATACCAACCTCTGCAAAGCTTTCGGCAGCCAAACGTTGGGAACTGGTGATTAAGTCGACCACAGAAGTTGGCCCAGCTTTATTCTTTGCGCTCCTAATTATAACCGTATCCTTTATTCCTGTTTTTGCACTAGAAGCACAAGAAGGGCGTCTTTTTGCGCCTCTTGCCTTTACCAAAACCTATGCCATGGCAGCAGCTGCGGCGCTGGCAATTACTTTAGTTCCTGTGCTGGCGGGTTATTTCGTACGCGGAAAAATACGATCTGAAGCCCAGAACCCGGTAAATCGAGCTTTAGAACGTGTGTATCAGCCATTGCTAACGCGGCTGCTTAACTACCCACTGCTCACCTTGGCTGGGGCATTTTGCTTATTGCTTTCCATGTACTGGCCGTTAAGCCAACTAGGTAGCGAATTTATGCCCGAACTGGACGAAGGCGATTTGATGTATATGCCTACTACCTACCCGGGTATTTCAGTGGGTAAAGCCAGAGAGCTTTTACAGCAGACGGACAAGCTTATTGCAACTTTGCCCGAGGTAGAAACGGTATTCGGGAAAATTGGACGCGCAGATACGGCCACAGACCCTGCACCATTGACGATGATTGAAACCTTCATTCAGCTTAAACCGAAAGCGCAGTGGAGGGAGGGCATGACCACTGAAAAGCTCAAAGAAGAGCTTAACGCTCTGGTTCAATTTCCAGGGCTGACCAATGCGTGGGTAATGCCAATTAAAACCCGTATCGACATGTTGGCAACCGGGATAAAAACCCCTGTTGGGATCAAGATTGCGGGGCCTGACCTAGCAGGCATTGAAGCCATTGGAAAGGATATTGAGATACTGCTTAAAGACCTGCCCAATACAGCATCAGTATACGCTGAGCGTGTGGTGGGTGGCCGCTACGTTTATATCGATATCGACAGGCAGTTGGCGGCGCGCTACGGCATGACGATAGACGATGTTCACAGTATTGTAGGTTCGGCAGCGGGCGGCAAAGTGGTTACGCAATCAGTGGAAGGGCGTGAGCGTTTTCCTATTGCCATGCGTTTTTTACAGCACTACCGCGATACGCCTGAATCTTTAGCATCCATGCCTTTCGTCACACCAAGCGGTGTTCACATTACCCTTGGGGATGTCGCGACCGTGCGTATTGACGACGGGCCGGCGGGGATTAAAAGCGAAAATGCCCGATTAAACGGATGGGTATACATTGATATCTCGTCAGACTCAGCCACGGGTATTGACTTAGGGGGTTATGTAGATAGCGCGAAACGTCATTTGTCACAGAACCTTGATTTACCCACTGGATACTCAATTACGTGGGCGGGGCAGTTTGCTTACCTTGAGCGCGCGAAAGCAAAACTGTCGGTGGTTATACCGCTAACGTTGGCCATTATCTGCCTTTTGCTTTATCTGGCATTTAAACGCCTTCGCGATGTGGCACTCATACTCGCTACCTTACCGTTGGCGCTGGTGGGCAGCGTATGGTTGCTTTACCTTCTTAACTTCAATCTGTCGGTGGCGGTAGGTGTTGGGTTTATTGCCTTAGCAGGTGTAGCGGTAGAAATAGGCGTTATCATGCTGGTCTATCTAAACCAATATGTATCAGAAGCACTCACTAGCCACGCAACAGAAAATGGCAACACTAAAAAAGATGAGCTTGTGAAAAAGGCTATTGTCCATGCCGCCTCGGCAAGACTTCGCCCAGTCATGATGACATCGCTTTCTATTATTGTGGGCTTATTACCTGTGCTTTATGCTACTGGAACCGGTAGTGAGGTGATGCAGCGAATTGCAGCGCCTATGGTAGGCGGTATGGCGAGTGCACTGGTATTAACGCTGTTGGTATTGCCAAGCGCGTTTTACTTAATTGTGTCACGCAAAAAATAATAGAGTTGAAAGTGTAGTAGAGTAGATAAAGCATGGGGAAGCGATAACACGCTTCCCTACGCTTCATTTTTAAAGTGTTGCGCGACTAGTGGGCTGCCGCGTGATCTTCCGAATAACCTTCCGCATAATCTTCCACTTGTTGCCAAACGCGTAAAAGGTTTCCGCTCAATATCTTTTCAATGTCGGTACGGCTATAACCTCTATCCAGCAATCCTTGTACTAGGTTTGGAAAACTCGCCACGTCTTTAAGCCCAATGGGGAGTGAGTCACCTACACCGTCATAGTCTGAACCAATACCTACATGATCAACACCAATCAGTTTTACCACGTGATCGATATGGTCAAGCACTTCATCAAGGGTTGAATAAGGGTAAGGTACTTCTTTGCGATAATTCTCTTCAAAGTTCTCTAGCTTAGGGCTGTCTTCGCCTTCTTTTTCAACCAGCGCTTTGCGCGCTGCAGTAAGGCCACTGCGCCACTTGCCAGCTTCTTTAGAAACAAAACTAGAACCAAAGTTAATCATAATAACACCGCCGTTTTCGCCGAGTTTTTTGATCATCTCGTCGTCCATGTTGCGCTCAAAACCAGGGGTGAAGCGGCGCAGTGAAGAATGTGATGCTATGACTGGCACCTTTGTTAACTTAATAACCTGATAAAAAGCGTCGTCAGACACATGGGAAATATCTAGCATGATGCCGATGTTGTTCATCTCGCCCACTAAAGTTTTGCCAAACGGGCTAAGGCCTTTCCATTTTCTACGCAGGTCATACGAAGAGTCAGAAATGTGGTTGGCTTGACTATGAGCGAGGGTAATGTAGCGAATGCCCCGCTCGTAAAAAGCCGTTAGATTCGCCAAGTCACCTTGAATAGGAGAACCATTTTCCATACCCATTGGTAGCGAAATTAACCCTTTTTCAAACTGGGCTTTTACGTCAGAAGGGCTTTTAGCAATGGCAAATTTATCAGGTGCGCGGGCAACAATGGCTTCTACTGAATCGATGAGCTCATGGGCAAGCTGAGTAGACTCTGGAGAGTTATCTAAACTAGCGGGCACATAAATACTCATAAAAGGGGCGTTCAAACCACCGGCTACTGCGCGCGGATAGTCAAAGTCGCCATCCTGCGTGGCTTTAGTGACATCAACCCACTTTTCCTTTACGCGATAAGGAACGTCTATGTGACCATCTACAATAATGGTTTCTTTCGCGATGTTGATAGCTTTTTCAGATGCTGAATAAGTAGAAGTCTCAGCAAGTACAGAGTGTGAAGCAAAAAGCGCAGAGATAATTAATGCGCAAGATGAAAGTGGGAAGCGCCCCTTCATAGAAAATCCTTATTTTGTTTATCATCGCTTGGATTAGTAGAGACTAAAGGATAATGAATATCGCGACAATAGGCTTTCATTAGCCAAGCATTTACTACTGATTGTTCTCATTAACCTCTAAATTACCCATAATTGCTCATTTTTAGAGCGCTTGTGCTTGTTTACTTCAAGTTTACATTGCAATAAAAATTTAAAACTTGTTATGGTGAAGACTGCGTGACTTCATTGCGCGAATACGGGATACTCCCAAGCGCTCCGCCAACTATCGATGACAAATATGCATCAGCGCGGCCGACGTAATTTTTAGTGGCACCCGCTCTTCTCACATAATCAAGCCGGGGCCACAGCTAACAAGTATGAGAAATAAATATGGCTATTAATTTTGTACCGCTAGATAAAGAAAAGCATAAAGACCTAAAGGTTGCGGTAAATACATCTTTCAGCTTTGCGAAAGGTACACACCTTGCAGCAGCATCAATCCGTGAGTTTGCTCAACTGGCAGCAACTATGCCGCTAGTATTTATCGAAGACACTAACACTCAGCGCCACCACGTAGTTACTATGCTTGGTATGGAACAAGGTCAAAACCTTTTTCTTACTGGCGACAGCTGGAAAGGTCCTCACGTACCAATGAACATTCTTCGCTACCCATTCGACGTACGTCCGGACGGCGACAAGCTTGGTGTTTACATTGATGAAAATTCTGATCTTATCTCTGACGAAGGTCAGCCTCTGTTTACCGAAGCTGGTGAAGCAAGTGAGTTCCTTGATAGCCGTCAGAAATTCCTAGCAGACCTTGCGAATAGCGAAATGCTAACACAGCGTTTTGTTGCTAAAGTTGTTGAGTTAGACCTTCTTGATCCAATTCAAATTCGTCTTACTTACCAAGACGGTAAGCAGCGCAACGTTACTGGCATGATGAGCATCAACGAGAAGAAGCTTCTTGAGCTACCTGAAGAGCAGGTACTTGAGCTACATAAGCAAGGCTTCCTAGGCGCTATCTATGCAGTTATGATGTCTGTTGGCCAGCTTAACCGCCTTGTTGAGCTTTCTAATGACACCGCGAACCCAATTCGCAGCATGCAACTTTCAGCGGTTAAAGCTGACGCTGAAGCGGCACCAAAAGCTTAATAGCTTCTCAATTCTGAATACCAAAAACCCGCTTAACAGCGGGTTTTTTTATGTCTTTTGCACTCGTTCAGACTTCGTCATGTTTCGTTCAGAAATCGTTAAGTTTGAATGTCTTATCTTATGCGGGCTGGTTATTACAGTTCCCAACACATTTTTAAGGACAAAGACATGAACACTAACACTAATAAGCTAAAAACTACGTTAACTGCACTTTCAATTATCACCGCATCAGTATTTTCAATGTCAGCTGCTCATGCTGCTACGCAAAACGAAGTACAAGTTACAGTTGTTGATTTTGAAGGGTTAGATGACAACCTTTACGGTGCAAGATATGTGCGCTACCTGAATGAAGTCAGTGGCAATAGCGGCGCTTATCTAATTAACCCATATCTACAGCGCGTATCTAGTCTGTCTGGCGGCTATGCCACACTCGATGGTATCGATGTATTTAACCTAGGCAGTACTTTTTACTTAGACGATACTTGGATGCTTGCTATAGAAGGCGCTCACAGTAAATTTGACGACGAATTCGGTGACGAGGACTATACCAATATTGACCTGAAGGTAGGGTTTAACTTGTCGCGTCAATGGCAAATTGGTGCAGGTGTAATCTATCAGCGTGCCACTTACGACTTTAATGCCGGTGGAGAAAGTTACAGCGAAAGTGAGAATGAGACTTCACCACTTGTTTTTACACGCTATACCACGGTAGGCAACGCGGGAACGGGCTGGGACTTTACCGCTCAGTACGTAGCAGACGATGTTGACGTTTTATCGGGCAGCGCCAGATACTTCTTCACTCCAGGTTTGAGCGTTCAGGGAAGCTATAGCTATACCAATGCACCAGATGGTTTCGATAATGTAAAAACCGCAGGTGTTGCGCTTGATTACTGGGTAAATGAGCAATTTTCAGTGTCAGCTAGCTATGAAACAGATATTGATAGTGATGTAGATAGCGACGTGGCTTCGCTTACCGCATCCTATCGTTTCTAAGTTAGGGCACCTTGATTATCGCTAAGCGTTAACATGTCTCAGCTACTGCAACGCCTTAGCTCGAAGTGATGCAAATGCAGTGAGTTAGCACTCGTTAGTGTTAGCTCACTCGCTTTTTCACGTTACCGGGAAAGGGCTGCCGCTTTATTCATTACTAGCCTGTGCTGAATGAAGCTGAAATCGCCCGTAGATACAATCGCAAGATCACGTCTCATATCATTAAGTAAAAATAGCAGTTCAACTTTGTTCAAAAACTGCAGTTCATCGATTAATTGCCCCTTTCTTTTTCCTTGCCTGAATATTTTTTATTCTTTTTTACATGCCTAATCATATACTTCCTAAAAACACTGTATATCTAACCAGTTCAAACCCAGTATTTATGCGGCTTTCACGCCTTTTTTCTACTTGACAGTGGGGATCATTGATACCTAAACTGTATCTCAGTGGGTAAATGTGGCGAATTGTGGATCAAATCATCATCACTTTGCAGATTAGTACTCAAAAAACAAGAAAACCAAGAGCAAATAATAAAAGGCTAGGGGAATGTTCCGCGGCGCTAACGCAATCAATCTGGATACAAAAGGCAGACTGGCTATACCGACGAAGTATCGTCAGTCGCTGCTGGATGATTGTCAGGGACAACTGGTCTGCACAGTCGATACACAACAAAGTTGTTTGCTACTTTACCCACTTCCCGAATGGGAAGAGATTGAGCTTAAACTCTCTAAACTTTCAAGCATGATCCCAGCCGAGCGTCGTTTGCAGCGATTGCTACTAGGTTATGCTTCTGAAGGTGAGATGGATAAAAGCGGGCGCATTCTTGTTCCTACTCCACTGCGAAGTTTCGCAAAACTCTCAAAAGAAGTCATGTTAGTTGGTCAGTTAAACAAATTCGAAATTTGGGATGCCGATATTTGGGCACAACAAGTTGAAGCTGATATAGACACCGAACGCAAAGGCGAATTTGAACTTACCGAACGATTACAGGACTTTTCTCTATGACGCAGCCTAGCGAATTTAAACATATTTCAGTATTGCTTGATGAATGCATTGAAGCCCTAGCGATAAAACCGAACGGTATCTACATTGACGCCACTTTCGGCCGCGGGGGGCACTCAGCACATATTTTGGATGCATTGGGCGAACACGGGCGACTCATCGCCTTTGACCGTGACCCGCAAGCAATCAAAGCGGCAGAACGTTTCGCCGATGATAAGCGTTTTAGCATTATCCACTCACCGTTTGGTGATATGGCAGAAGAAATCGAAGCGCTGGGACTAACCGGTAAGATTGACGGCGTACTCATGGATTTAGGTGTGTCTTCACCACAGCTAGATGATGCCGAGCGCGGCTTTAGCTTCCTTCGTGACGGACCGCTTGATATGCGTATGGATACCTCACGTGGACAAAGTGCTGCAGACTGGTTGGCTAACGCCGAAGAACAAGACATTACGCAGGTTATTAAAGAGTTTGGCGAAGAGAAGTTCGGCAAACGCATAGCCCACGCCATTGTGAACACACGCAAAGAAACGCCTATCACACGTACTGCACAGCTAGCCAAGATCATCGACGAAGCGGTTCCTGTAAAGGATAAGTTTAAACATCCGGCTACCCGCGCGTTCCAAGGCATTCGCATCTACATCAATGCGGAGCTGGAGCAACTTCGCGTCGGGCTTAAAGCAGCGACACAGGTGTTGGCGAAAGAAGGTCGTCTTGCCGTTATTTCGTTTCACTCGCTTGAAGACCGTTTAGTAAAACGCTTCATTAAGGATCAAAGTAAAGGGAAATCAGTACCACACAACTTACCGATTACTCAGGCTGAAATAGATGCAGATAAAGTGCTAAAAGCCTTGGGCAAAGCGATAAAACCTTCAGAACAGGAGATTGCGAACAACGTTCGCTCTCGCAGTTCGGTATTACGTGTGGCAGAAAAGTTATGACCAAAGCCGCGCCAGACAAGGCCAGCACTAATTTTAAATTACTGCTAATAATTGTTTCAGATTTGACCCGCAACAAGTTGCGGGTTTTGTTGTATTTAATGGTTATCGTAAGTGCTATGGCGGTAACGCTTAGCAGCCATCACAACAGACAGCAGGTCATTGCCCTTGAAGACCTCATGCAAGAGAAAGATGAGCTGGATGTAGAGTGGCGTAACCTTGTGCTTGAGCAACGTGCGTTAACCGAGCACAACCGCATAGAAAACCTGGTTGAAAAACAATTAGAAATGTACCGTCCAACCGCAGATGATGAAGTAGTGGTGAGGTTAAAATGAGTACAACCGCGCTTTCTCGCCAACGTAAAAAGACCGGTGCAAAACAAAATGTCACGCCAAGCTTAGTGCACTGGCGTTTTGTCGTTGTGCTGGTAGTGATCATGCTGGTGTTCAGCGTGCTCGCCGCCCGTGCAGCCTACATTCAAGTTATTGAGCCAGACGAGTTAATTCAACAGGGCGACAACCGCACACTAAGAACCCGTGATATGCCAACCTATCGCGGGCTCATTACCGATAGAAATGGTGTTGAACTGGCGGTAAGTGTACCTGTTCGCGCCATTTACGCAGACCCTAAAGTTATCCATGAAAACAACGGCTTCGAGGAAGAACGACGCTGGGAAGCGCTGGCAGATGTACTGCGCCAAGACGTCAATGAACTCAAAGAGAAAGTGGCAAACCCCAAACGCCGTTTTGTTTACTTGCAGCGACAGGTGTCGCCTGCCATGGCAGAGTACGTTGATAAACTGGACATTCCCGGTATTTATCTTCGTCGAGAAAGTCGCCGCTACTATCCTACAGGCGAAGTTTCAGCGCAGTTAATCGGCGTAACCGATGTTGATGATACAGGGGTTGAAGGTCTAGAGCGCATGTATGACGAGTGGCTAACGGGCACGCCGGGTTCTCGTAAAATACGCCGCGATGCGAAAGGTCGTCAGGTTGAAATCTTGGAAACAAAATCAGGCGAAAAAGCCGGCGACCTGCAGCTGACTATCGATCAGCGTATTCAGGCACTTGCTTATAAAGAAATTAAAGAAGCCATGATTTATTACCAATCAAGCTCGGCTTCCGCCATTGTCATCGATGTAAAAAGCGGTGATGTGTTAGCCATGGTGAATGCACCGTCGTTCAATCCGAATGACAGAAGCGATATTTCTGCACACAGAATGCGTAACCGAGTTATTACCGATGCGTTCGAACCAGGCTCGGCGCTAAAACCGCTGGCGGTTCTTACTGCATTAGAGTTTGGTGAAGTAGAGCCTGAAGATTCGGTAAACACGCACCCAGGATGGATGCGTTTAGGCGGTAGCCTAGTTAAAGATTCGCGTAATTATGGCGAACTCACGCTAGAAGAAATCATTCAGCATTCCTCGAATATGGGTACATCAAAGCTGGCGCTTTCTGTGCCTAAACAGTTCCTGCTTGATACCTATTACAACATGGGCTTAATGAGCGATACCGGGCTGAATATGGCGGGTGAGAGTAGCGGTATTTTCCATGAGCGCAGTCGTTGGTCTGAATTTGAATTAGCCACGCTGTCGTTTGGGTACGGCATTTCTGTGACAACAGCACAGTTGGGGCGTCTTTACGCAACGCTGGCAAACGGCGGTATAAAAACTCCGCTTAATATCATCAAGTCACCAGAGCAACCCTCTTGGCAAGCACAGTCTGAGCGGGTGATTAGCGAAGAAAACGCGAAAGCTATTGTTCAGATGATGGAAAGTGTAACCCAGCGTGGCGGTACGGCAATTAAAGCCTCGGTACCAGGGTATCGCGTTGCTGGTAAAACCGGAACAAGCCGAAAAGCGGTGGCAGGCGGGTACGGTGAAGAGTACGTCAACATTTTCGCCGGTATTGCACCTGTGTCTGACCCAAGATTAGTGACAATTGTATTGATCAACGAACCCGGCGGTGACTTGTATCACGCGGGGGATACCGCTGCACCTGTCTTTTCATCAATTATGGGTGGCGCACTGCACATGTTAAACGTTACGCCCGATGACAAGCAGGTTACATCTAGCCGCTTATTGAAAGGAGGTCAAAGTGGTAGTTAGTGCCTTTATTCAAAGTATAAAAGCCTTGTTGGCGAAATTTGGTGTAGACGCCCCAGATATCCGTATTGAAGGTTTAACGCTAGACAGCCGAGAAGTGAATACACGCTTGGCTTTTTTGGCGATTAAGGGCCACGAACGCGATGGTCGAGATTTTATACCCCAGGCAATAAGTTTAGGGGCCCGTGTAATTCTGGCGCAAACTGAAGACAGTAGTGCCCATGGTCAGATGGAAATGCGTGACCACAGCGTCATTATCTCCTTGTATGAATTACCACAAATGCTCTCTGCATTAGCAGCTGCATTTTATGATTATCCTGCCCAGAAAATGACGACGGTAGCAGTCACAGGAACAAACGGAAAAACCTCTACAGTTCAATTGCTTACCCAAATTAAGGATGCGCTAGGTACGCGTAGCGCAAGCATCGGAACTCTAGGGAGCAGTGTGTTTGAAGGCGATGAAACCCAGTGGTCGAACACGCCGGCGGCAAACACTACGCCCGATGCCATACGTATGCAATATTTGTTGGCAGACTTTGTGCAAAGTGAAGTGCGCCATACGGCCTTCGAAGCAAGTTCTCACGCATTGGTTCAGGGTCGGCTTGGTACGGTAAAAACCGATATCGCTGTTTTCACTAACCTTACTCGAGATCATCTCGATTATCACGGCACCATGGAAGAGTACGGTAAAGCCAAGCGCTTGCTGCTAAAGCAGCCAGGTTTAAAAGCTGTGGTATTAAACGCTAATGATGATGAAAGTAAGAAGTGGGATGGTGCAGCAGATAAGTCGATTACACGCGTCTGGACAGGTATAGACGAAAGTGGTCTGGATGGAAGCGTTGAAAGTGAGTGCTTGCGAGAGCATAACAATCCTCAAAGTCGCCATTGTTTCGCCACAAATGCTTCTTATCATGCAGGTGGATGTAGCTTTGAACTAGTGAGTTCGTGGGGAAGCGCTGCTATTTCGCTGCCGCTATTCGGAAAGTTCAATATCAGCAATGTATTGAGTGCTATTGGTACGTTACTCGCTGAAGGTGAGCGTTTTGATGACGTGGTTAACGCGGTAAATGCAATCACGCCTGTACCCGGGCGAATGGAAGTTTTCCCTGTAACGGGTGCGGCTAACTTAGTGGTGGACTACGCGCATACGCCAGACGCTCTGGAGAAAGTGTTGTTAAGCGCCAAATACCATACAACGGGCAAAGTGTGGTGTGTGTTTGGCTGTGGCGGAGACAGAGACAAAGGCAAGCGACCGTTAATGGGGCAGGCTGCCGAGGTTGGTGCTGACGCTATTGTTATCACCACAGATAACAGTCGCAGTGAAAGCCCTGAATCTATCGCCGAGGATATCATTGCGGGTTTGAAGAACCGTGAGCTGGCAGTGTCAATTCCCGATCGCGAGCAAGCTATTCGTCATTGCCTTGAGCATGCGCATGAAAGCGACATCATCATTGTGGCCGGAAAAGGCCATGAAGATTACCAAATTATCGGTGACAAAAAGACTAACTATAACGAACGTGCAGTTGTGGCGCGACTGCAACAGGAGTACAGCAAATGATAACAACAACGCTGTCATGGATAGCCGAAAAGGTTAATGGAAAATTATTGAACGATGCTGCTGACGTTGAAGTGTCAGCGGTAAGTACCGATACCCGCACCCTTGAAGATGGCGCAGTTTACTTAGCCTTGAAAGGTCCGAATTTTAATGGTCATGATTTTATTTCAACGGCAGAGAAAGCGGGAGCAAGTGCGGTTATTGCCAGTGAAAGCGTAGCGACCTCGTTACCTGTCATCATGGTTGAAGATACCAAAGAAGCACTTGGTCTATTAGGGGCGGCAGTGAAAGCTTATGTGGCGCCTAAAACCATTGCCATCACCGGAAGCAGTGGTAAAACCACCGTGAAGGAAATGTGTGCCGCTATTTTGGAGCGAAGAGGCAATGTATTAGCCACAAACGGTAACTTCAATAATGATATTGGTGTGCCGCTAACCCTTTTACGCCTGGAGCCTCAGCATGAATACGCGGTTATGGAGCTAGGCGCAAATCATATCGGTGAAATCGCCTATACCACAAACCTCGTAAAGCCGGACGTAGCGACTATAGTAAACGCCGCCGCCTCTCACTTAGAAGGCTTTGGCAGCTTGCTAGGCGTAGCGCGGGCCAAAAGCGAAATTTTTAAAGGCTTAGGCAGTGACGGTGTGGCGGTAGTCAACGTTGATAGTCAGTTTGCTGAATTTTGGCAGGGCAAACTTAAACAGACCAAAACGCTAACGTTTTCGCCCCAGCAGAAAAACGACGCTGACTTTAGGGCAGAAGATATCACCATTGGTTTAGATGGCTGCGCCGCATTTCATTTGGTTTGCCCGCAAGGTGATATGTCTATTCAGCTCACTATTCCTGGCGTTCACAACGTGGGGAATGCCCTTGTTGCTGCGGCGTTAACGCTGCAAGTTGGCGCAACATTAGAAAACGTACGCGATGGCTTACTTGCCATGAAGCAGGTCAGCGGGCGCTTGAATGTAAAACAGCTCACCGAACAGGTTCGCCTGTTAGACGATACCTACAACGCCAACGTTGCGTCTGTAAATGCGGCAATTGATACGCTAAGTAGCTTTTCAGGCATTCGCGTTCTTGTTCTAGGCGACATGAAAGAGTTGGGCGAAAAAGCGCGTTATTACCACGAGCAGGTGGGGGAATACGCTAAAGAAAAAGGAATTAATTACCTGTATACCATGGGTGTTTTGAGTCAATCAGCCAGTGCTGTGTTTAATGAAAATAGTGGCCATTTCAGCGATGTTGAAAGTTTGTTGGCCGCAATGGAGAGTGATTTGTTAGTGCAGCAGCGCGATATTTCAATTTTAGTAAAAGGTTCACGCAGTTCCAGAATGGAGCGTGTGGTAGAGGCAGTAGAGGCCTCTGCGCTGGGAAAGCACGATAGCCGTCGGGAGCGAATAGCATGTTAATTTGGCTAGCCGACTGGCTGACACAATTCGATTCAGGGTTTAATGTATTTTCATACCTTACCCTTCGTGCAATTTTAAGCACGCTGACCGCATTGCTTATTGCCATTCTTATTGGCCCTAAGATGATTCGTTACTTGCAGCGTATGCAAATTGGTCAAACCGTACGTGACGATGGCCCGCAAAGCCATTTATCCAAATCAGGCACACCCACTATGGGCGGGTTACTCATACTCGCAGCCATTGTAGTAAGCGGCCTGCTTTGGGCTGACCTTACTAACCGTTATGTGTTGGTAACCCTTACTGTGGTTGTGGCCTACGGTATTATCGGGTTTGTCGACGACTACAGAAAAGTGATCCGCAAAGACTCGAAGGGGCTCATCGCCCGTTGGAAATATTTCTGGCAATCAGTGGTCGCGTTAGGCGTCGCATTTTATCTATACAGCAGTGCCACTATGAGCGCTGAAACCTCGCTATTGGTGCCCTTCTTCAAAGAAGTGTTTCCGCAGTTAGGTGCATTCTTCATTATCATTACTTACTTCGCCATTGTTGGTACAAGTAACGCGGTAAACCTTACCGATGGATTAGACGGTCTTGCTATTGTTCCTACTATTTTGGTGGCGGGCGCATTCGCCATTTTTGCCTATGTGACAGGTAATGCTAACTTTGCCGAATACCTGAATATTCCTCATATTCCGCTTACCAGCGAGCTGGTAATTGTGTGCACTGCCATGGTCGGTGCAGGCTTAGGCTTTTTATGGTTTAACACATATCCGGCACAAGTATTTATGGGCGACGTTGGCTCACTTGCGTTAGGCGGCACACTAGGCGTGCTTGCTGTATTGGTGCGCCAAGAATTGGTGTTAATCATCATGGGTGGCGTGTTTGTAATGGAAACCGTTTCAGTCATTCTTCAGGTAGGTTCTTACAAACTGCGTGGCCAGCGTATTTTCCGTATGGCACCTATTCACCATCACTATGAATTGAAGGGCTGGCCAGAGCCGCGCGTAATAGTGCGTTTTTGGATCATTTCAATCATTTTGGTGTTGGTGGGTCTTGCTACCCTCAAACTTAGATAAGCGGGAAAGAGATAAACATTAATGTCGTATAACGTACGTGAGCATAGTTATGTAGTCGGTGGCCTGGGTGTTACAGGTCAGGCTTGCGTGCGCTTTTTGTTGCATAAACAGGCAACAGTTAAAGCGTTTGATACCCGTGCTAATTTTACTGCACCTGCTGGTCTTGATACTGACATGCAAGCGTTTATGGCAGAGAAGGTCACTTGCAATGCACTAAGCGAAGATTACTTTAATGGTGTAGACACTTTGGTGTTAAGTCCGGGTCTTGCTTTGAATATAGAACAAGTGGTGTTAGCGCAAAAGTGTGGTGTTGAGGTGATCGGCGACGTGGAATTGTTCGCCCGTTTAAATGCCTCCACGAGTAGTGCTACGCCAGCTAAGCGCGTAGTAGGTATAACCGGCTCTAACGGTAAAACCACGGTTACTTTATTAGTGAACCATCTGCTCAAAAGCTGCGGCGTAAAAAGCATTGAAGCGGGTAACGTAGGTCGCCCTGTGCTTGAAGCGCTTCAAAGTGATGCAGATGTAGTGGTGATGGAGCTATCAAGTTTTCAACTTGAAACTACGTCTAGCCTGGTGCTTGAAGCTGCTACTGTGCTCAATATTTCCGATGACCACCTAGACCGTCACGGTACCCTTGAAGCCTATATCGATGCCAAGCATCGCATTTTTGATAATGCGAAATCTGCAGTTGTGTGGCGAGATGGCGAGTTTGTAGCACCTTACGAGCAGCTTATTACCGATGCTAAGGGGATTGCTGCATCAAATTCAGTATCTGATGGCGTATCCAATGCCGCGTCTAATGAAGAGTCGCTAGCGTCAAAAAATATCGTTGAATATGGACTGGGAGAGTCGACTACAGGGTTTGCGATTGCGTCTTTTGCTGGTGACGGTAGTACGCTTTGCGATGAACAAAGTCTATACATCACGTTTAATGGCGAAAAGCTTATTGCCCTTAGCGATATCCATTTAGCGGGCATGCATAACGTACTAAACATCATGGCTGCATTGGGCATCTGCCTTCAGCTAGGTGTTTCGCCAGAGCTCGCGGCTAAACATCTACACAGTTTCAAAGCTGCACCACATCGCTGTGTGGAAATAGCCCGCGTAAACGACATCCGCTATATCGACGATTCCAAAGCAACCAATATTGGCGCCACTGTCGCGGCCCTTGAAGGAATAGGCCCTACTATAAAGGGGAAACTTATCCTTATTGCAGGTGGTGACGCTAAAGGGGCTGATATGGGGAATCTTACATCTTATCTAAATCAGCACGTTTCTCATGTGTTTGCCTTAGGCAAAGATGCCCATTTGTTTGAAAAGAGTTTTGCGCATACTACCCGTGTGGCAACGATGAAAGATGCCGTAAAAGCAGCAACAAGACTTGCTGCACCTGGTGATGTAGTGCTGCTTTCGCCTGCGTGTGCAAGTTTAGATATGTTTAAGAACTACATGCATCGCGGTGACGTGTTTAAACAAGACGTGCACGATCTACACAATTTACACAGTGAGAACAACGGCGCTGTGGGGGCCGCATCATGATGGCTGCCTCTACCAAACTTAGCGCACTATTTGCTGCGAAACACGATGGGCAGCCTTCGGCAACGCACCCTTATGACGTAACGCTGATATTAATTGCGCTCGCGCTAATGAGCATTGGGGTTGTAATTGTAACTTCCGCGTCGATGCCGGTGGCCGATAGGCTGCACGACAATCCGTTCTATTTTGCTATTCGCCACGGAATTTATATTGTTGGGGCGATCGTCGCCGCTATGGTGGTACTGAATTTACCCATGCAGTTTTGGCGCATGACCAACCCTTATCTTCTGCTTGCGGCTATAGCGCTATTGCTAGCAGTACTGGTAGTGGGAAGAACCGTAAACGGGAGCACCCGTTGGTTGGCGATTGGCCCTATAACCATTCAAGCCGCTGAGCCGGCGAAGCTCTTTTTCTTTGCGTATTTGGCTGGTTATCTGGTTCGCCGCTACGAAGAAGTTACCGAGAACCTAAAAGGCTTTATTAAACCCCTTGTGGTGTTCTTTGTGCTAGCGATGTTGCTACTGCTACAGCCAGATTTAGGTACCGTCGTTGTGATGTTTGCCACCACGATTGGCTTATTGTTTTTAGCCGGTGCACGATTGTGGCAGTTCTTCGCTCTGGTGTTTGTAGGCATATTGGCGGTAGTGGCGCTAATCGTGTTTGAAGAATATCGTCTTAAACGAGTGACTTCCTTCTTAGACCCATGGGCAGATCCATTTGGTGCAGGTTATCAGCTTACCCAGTCTTTAATGGCGTATGGTCGTGGTAACTGGTTCGGGCAAGGCCTAGGCAATAGCTTACAAAAATTGGAGTTCTTACCTGAAGCACACACCGACTTTGTTATGGCTATCCTGGCAGAAGAGCTCGGCTTTGTTGGTGTACTTGCCGTTCTTGGTCTTATTTTATGGATGGTTCTACGTGCGCTAAGCATTGGAAACAAGGCACTTGAAAAAGGACGAGCGTTTGATGGTTATCTGGCTTACAGCATTGGCATCTGGTTTAGTTTCCAAACGGCGGTAAATATTGGTGCAAGCGCAGGTATTCTGCCCACCAAAGGGTTAACACTGCCACTAGTTAGTTACGGCGGCTCGTCACTTATCATTATGTCAGTAGCGGTAGCCATATTACTTCGTATCGATTTCGAATTACGGGTTGATGGCGTACAGGCGATTGGCCGAGGCGACAGCAAATCCGGTAAGAGTAAAGCCCGCCGTAAAAAGCCGATACCAACAAGCGCGTCCAAATCTAAAGCATCACATACTGAAGGTGAGGCGAGCGTAGAGAGCAAGGCCGATGAAGCTGATTTTTCTACGGCGACGGTTGATGCTAAACCTAGCGTCAAAACATCAAGCGCAGAAGATGAAGGAAAAGCTGGCATTAAAGCTATACTCGCGCGCGTAGCGCAGGAGGCTGACAATGGCTAAGCGTTGCTTGATTATGGCCGGTGGTACAGGCGGGCATGTTTTCCCTGGTCTTGCAGTGGCAAACGCGCTTCGAAATGAAGGCTGGGATATTCATTGGCTAGGCACCGCCGAGCGAATGGAAGCGCAAGTTGTGCCTAAGCACGACATTCCCATTCATTTTATTCCGGTAAAAGGGCTTCGTGGTAAAGGCATCGCGGCACGCTTTGAAGGCGCCATTGCTTTAGTTAAAAGCTTATTTTCAGCAAGACGAATTATAAAGCGTCTTCAACCTGATATCGTGGTCGGATTTGGCGGTTACGCAAGCGGCCCGGGCGGGGTAGCCGCAAAAAGTTTAGGCATTCCCGTTATTGTGCATGAGCAAAATGCCGCGGCAGGCATGACCAATAAGCTTCTTAGTAAAATCGCAAGTCGGGTGCTTCTGGGCTTTGACGATGCCAAAGAACAATTTTCAGGTGGCGCTACTAAGGTGCATACTGTGGGCAATCCTGTTCGAGACGAAATTTGGCAGGTGAAGCCCAAGCCTGTAGACATTGACGCAGACGTTCGTGCAAACACGCTTGAAAGCCGTTTTGAAAACACTAGTGAGCATAAGCAAGGTCTTAATATGCTTGTTGTAGGCGGCAGTTTAGGTGCACAAATTCTCAATGAAACCGTGCCGGAGACTTGCGGGGTGCTAGAAGGTTTATCAATCAAACACCAATGTGGAAAAGGCAACAGTGAAGGTGTCATTAAAGCCTACACGTCGGTGGGCGCAGATATGTCGAAAATCGATGTCAGTGATTTTATTGATGACATGGCCGCAGCTTATGAATGGGCAGACTTTGTTGTCTGTAGAGCCGGTGCGCTTACGGTAAGTGAAGTTGCAGCTGCCGGACGCGCGGCGATTTTCGTGCCGCTACCTTTTGCGGTTGACGATCACCAAACAAAAAATGCGCAGTCGTTAGTAAAGCAAAATTCGGCACTGATGATTGCTCAATCTGTATTGAAAGAAAATTTAGGGCAGGCGGTGCGTCAGTGGTTACAACACCCTGAAGGCTGCTTAAAGATGGGTGCTGTTGCGAAAACATGTGCAAGCACTCATGCCACGGAAAATGTAGTAAGCCACGTTAAAAGCGTGGTAGGAGTAGGGGACTAATGGTTTTTAAAACCCCATTTGAAAGCCCGCAAATGCGCAGGGTGAAAAATATATTCTTTATTGGTATCGGCGGTGCCGGTATGGGTGGTATTGCCGAAGTATTACTGAACGAAGGTTATGCTATTGCTGGCTCTGACATTCAAGAAGGGCCAATGACACAGCGCTTAAGCGAATTAGGCGCTGATGTGAAAATAGGCCACCGCGCGGAAAATGTTGAAGGCATGGACGTTATTGTGGTGTCTAGCGCTATCAATGAGCAAAATCCAGAGATTATCGTTGCTCGTGAAAAGCGCATTCCAATTATTCGCCGTGCAGAAATGCTGGCAGAATTGATGCGATTCCGCCACGGTATTGCGGTGGCGGGTACCCACGGTAAAACTACCACAACCAGTTTAATTTCAACGATTTTCGCAGAAGCTGAGTATGACCCTACGTTTGTTATCGGCGGTTTGCTTAACAGTGCTGGTACGAATGCGCGTTTGGGTAAAAGCCGTTATCTAATCGCTGAGGCTGACGAGAGCGATGCATCGTTCCTTCATCTGCAGCCGATGGTTTCTGTGGTGACCAATATTGAAGCTGACCATATGGATACTTATGGTGGCGACTTCTCAAAGGTGAAAGATACCTTTGTCGATTTCTTGTCGAACCTACCGTTTTACGGGCAGGCCATCGTGTGCGGTGACGATGCAAATATCCAAGAAATTCGCCCTCGTATAGGTCGAAGCATTCTTACCTATGGTTTTGAATCACATAATGACTATCGCGCAGAAAATGTTTCTCTGTCATTCGGTAAAGCGAATTTTACGGTCATTCGTCCAGAACGCGAACCGTTAGATATAACGTTGAACCTCACCGGTAACCACAATGTGCTAAATGCCCTTGCTGCTATCGCTGTCGCAACCGACGAAGGTGTTGATGACGACGCTATCATCCGCGCATTAGCCAGCTTTGGTGGAATAGGTCGTCGTTTCGAGCAGTTAGGTACGTTTAATACCAGCAAAGGTGAGGTCTGTTTGGTGGATGATTATGGTCACCACCCGACGGAAGTAAGGGCGACTATCGCTGCGGCTCGTGCAAACTGGCCTGATAAGCGCTTGGTTATGGTTTATCAACCACATCGCTTTACGCGAACCCGCGACCTTTACGAAGACTTTGTTGAAGTACTGTCGAGTGTTGATGCCTTGTTGCTTCTGGATGTTTACGCAGCCAGTGAACAACCTATTGAAGGCGCTGACAGTAAAGCGTTGTGCCGTTCCATTCGTCAGCGTGGTCAAATCGAGCCTGTATACGTAGGTGACAAAGACGCCTTACCAGCTATTTTGGCGAATATCATGCAAGATGGCGACATTGTCATGACACAAGGCGCGGGAAATATCGGACAAATTGCTAAGCTACTTGCCCGTCATGAATTAGAAGCAACATCGCTTGCAAAGGAAGGGGAATAAGATGTCTAAACCTTCAGTAGGTATGCATTCTCAAAAAACACACTCTCCTGACGAGTATGGAAAAGTTGCTGTACTGCTTGGCGGCGATTCTGCTGAGCGCGAGGTATCACTAAATTCTGGGAATGCGGTGCTAAACGCGCTGTTAAGACAAGGCGTGGATGCGTTTGCGTTTGACCCAGCAGAGCGACCACTTACCGATCTTCTCGACCTAAACGTTGATAGAGCACTAATTATGCTGCACGGTCGTGGTGGTGAAGATGGCTCTATGCAAGGAGCTCTTCAGCTACTGAAAATCCCCTATACCGGAAGTCGAGTTTTAGGTTCTGCACTGGCAATGGACAAAATTCATACTAAGCAAGTGTGGCAAAGTTTAGGCTTACCCACTGCAAAATATGAAATTGCTGATAAAAGGCACTTTGAAGCTGGTAAGTGCAGCGCTATAATGGATAAATTGGGGAATGAAGTCATGGTAAAACCGGCCAGAGAAGGGTCGAGTATTGGCATGGCAAGAGTGACAAGCGCTAAACAGCTCGAAACTGCCATTCAGGACGCCTTTAAATACGATAATCAAGTCCTGTTAGAGCAGTACATAGATGGCCCCGAGTTCACTGTTTCTGTATTGCAGGGACAGGCGTTGCCGTCTATTCGCATGTCTACTCCACATACATTCTATGATTATGCTGCGAAATATCAGGATAATACAACAGAATACTATTGCCCAAGCGGCTTGTCTGAAGAGCAAGAAGCACAGCTAGCAAAACTAGCATCTCGTGCTTTTGACGCTATTTCTGGCAGCGGCTGGGGTAGAATTGACGTTATGCAGGACAACCAAAGGCAATTTTATTTGCTAGAGGCGAACACAGTGCCTGGTATGACAGAAAAAAGTTTGGTGCCGAAGGCAGCCAAAGTTGCAGGACTAACATTTGACGAACTGGTACTAAGTATTCTTTCTACTAGTTTCGATGACGTTGCAAACAAGGCGTAAACGTGGCTGATACCAATACTAATCAAAATAAGCCAGCTTCTGAAAAGGGCGGCAAAAGCAAAACGGCAGTGTGGGGCGGCGTCGCTTTCTTACTGTTTGTTATTGCAGGATTAGTATTTGGTGGACTGAAAGCAAACCAGTATTTGCAAGACGAACAGCAAATGCCGGTACAGGTTATCGATTTTTCTGGTGATTATCAGCACATCGATATTGCAAAGCTAGAGCGGTTAATACGCAAGGCGCAGCCTGGAAGCTTTTTTGCGCTTGATGTAAACGAAGTATTTGAACTTGTTGAAGCGCAGCCTTGGGTTTATCGCGCGTCAGTAAGAAAAAAATGGCCAAATACGTTAAAAATTTATTTGGTTGAGCAGCAACCTGTTGCCCAATGGAATGAAGATTTGTTGTTAAACCCCTATGGCGATACGTTTAACGACGAGGGCGTGAAGCTAGACTTACCGCGCCTTTACGGCCCGGGTGGCAGCGAAAAAACCGCCCTTGAGGGCTACAACGCCATGCATGCGCTAATTGCGACAACGGATATGACGTTAGAAGAATTATCCTTAAGCGAGCGATTTGCATGGCAAGTGCAGTTGAAAAACGGCATTAAATTGAATTTAGGACGTCAGGAGTTTATCGATAGGCTACAACGCTTTATTGATGTTTATCCGCTTCTGGCGCAACAAGAGAAGGCGGTGAAATACGTCGACCTTCGCTATGACACGGGCGTAGCAGTCGGATGGAAAGACGACAGCGCCACAGATGAAGAGAGTTAAGGAAACCATGTCAAAACCTGCTGAACGCAATTTGATTGTAGGACTAGATATCGGCACCAGCCAAGTAAAGGCCGTGGTGGGTGAATTACTAGAAGATGATCAAATCAGTATTGTTGGCGTGGGCACCCATGCATCGAAAGGCATGGATAAGGGCGGCGTTAACGATTTGAACCTGGTGGTTAAATCAGTCCAGCGTGCAGTAAACGAGATGGAGTTAATGGCAGATTGCCGTGTGTCTTCAGTTTTCATGTCTATCTCGGGACGTCACGTTAAATGCCAAAATGAAAATGGCATGGTACCGATTAATAACCAGGAAGTAACACAAGAAGACGTAGATAACGTTATTCATGCAGCGCGTAGTGTGCCGATTGCAGCAGAACGTCGTCTACTTCACGTGTTACCACAAGAATTTACCATTGATGTGCAGGAAGGGATTAAGAACCCTATCGGTATGTCAGGAGTAAGAATGGAAGCGGATGCTCACATTATTACCTGTGCCGACGATATGGCGAAAAACATGGTGAAATGTGTAGAGCGTTGTGAACTTAATGCCGATCAGCTGATCTTTTCAGCGTTGGCGTCAAGTTATGCGGTACTGACTGACGACGAGCGCGAGCTTGGCGTATGTGTGGTTGATATTGGTGGTGGTACTATGGATATGGTTATCTACACTGATGGCGCTATTCGCCACACAGCGGTTATACCGGTTGCGGGTAATCAAATTACCAGCGACATCGCTAAAATATTTAGAACACCTATTAGCAATGCAGAAGAAATTAAGGTGAACTACGCCTGTGCATTGAAAGACATGGTGAGTATGGAAGACAGCATTGAAGTACCTAGCGTAGGCGGACGCCCTGCTAGAGTGATGTCTCGTCATACATTAGCTGAGGTAATTGAACCTCGCTATCAAGAACTTTTTGAGCTGGTACATGATGAAATTCGTGCCAGCGGTCTGGAAGAGCAAATCGCTGCAGGCCTTGTGCTTACAGGCGGGACCGCTAAGATGGAAGGTGCCGTGGAATTTGCCGAAGAACTTTTCCAGATGCCCGTGCGCGTGGGCAAACCCATCAACGTAAAAGGCTTGTCTGAATATGTTGATGACGCTGGATTTGCGACAGTCGTAGGACTGCTGCAATATGGCAAAGTACAATCTGATAATAAGAAGTCCAGTACGCAGAAGACCGGTGAAAGCTTATTTCATCGAGTGCAAAGCTGGTTTAAAGGTGAATTTTAATTTTATTTGGGGGCGCTATAGCTACGGCATTAAGGCTAGCAGGAAGCAATTAGCCTGAGGGAATGACCTGGCGTAGTGTTGAAAAAGACGTACAACCGGAGAGTAAGTATGTTCGAATTAATGGATAGTCACGGCGAAGAAGCCGTAATTAAAGTCATCGGTGTCGGTGGCGGCGGCGGCAATGCGGTTGAGCACATGGTGTCTCAAAGTATTGAAGGCGTAGAATTTATTGCAGTTAACACCGATGCACAGGTGCTTCGTAGCTCAAGTGCTGACGTTACACTTCAAATTGGCTCAAGTGTAACCAAAGGGTTAGGTGCGGGCGCCGATCCAAACATTGGTCGTGAAGCAGCCCAGGAAGATAGAGAAACTATTCGTCAGGCGCTAGACGGTGCAGATATGGTTTTCATCACTGCCGGTATGGGCGGTGGTACAGGTACGGGCGCCGCGCCAGAAGTGGCGAAGATCGCACGTGAAATGGGTATTCTTACGGTAGCTGTAGTAACTAAGCCGTTCCCATTTGAAGGTAAAAAGCGTACCTCTTTTGCGGAACAGGGCATTGTCGAGCTATCGAACAACGTTGACTCGCTGATTACTATTCCAAACGAAAAACTACTTAAAGTAATGGGTCCAGGCACGCCGCTTCTTCAAGCGTTTAGCGCAGCAAATGACGTATTACGCGGTGCGGTTCAAGGTATTGCTGAACTGATTACCCGTCCTGGTCTAATCAACGTTGACTTTGCAGACGTACGTACTGTTATGTCTGAGATGGGTAAAGCTATGATGGGTAGCGGCGCAGCAAGCGGTCCTGACCGTGCTGAAGAAGCTGCTGAAGCAGCGATTGCTAGCCCGCTTCTTGAAGATATCGACTTGTCAGGTGCGCGCGGTATTCTTGTGAATATCACTGCGGGTCCAGATTTCGCTATCGACGAGTTTGAAACTGTAGGTAACGCTGTTAAAGCGTTCGCATCTGAAAACGCGACCGTGGTTGTAGGTACAGTTATTGATATGGAAATGACAGATGAGCTTCGCGTGACGGTTGTTGCAACCGGTATTGGCGCAGAGCGCAAGCCTGACATTTCGCTAGTAAGCTCTGAAGGTTCTCGTCTTACTACACCAGCAAAAGAGTACGGCAGCACACACTCAAGTGAGCCACGTTCTGCAGTTGGTGGTACAGAAGGCAACCAAGCGCTGAAAGCAGACGACAGTGCGCAGCCAGAAAATGATTTGGAATATTTGGATATTCCTGCATTTCTTCGTAAACAGGCAGATTAATTTAGCTGCCTGAAACGGAAGGGAATTATTTCGCGTTTGTGATGTCTTACTTGGTAAGGTGTACTTACACGACGTGAAAAATTCGCGTGAATGGGTTAACAAAATACGTAATCTGACAGAGTTAAATCCGTCAGATCGGGTGTTTTTTGACATGTGAGTAATAACTCACTATAATTCGCGCCCGCTTTTTTTAATAGGTAAAAGCTTAAGCAGATGATTAGACAACGTACAATCAAGCAATCGGTCCAAGAGACCGGAATTGGGCTTCATAAAGGGGAAAAGGTCACAATGACTCTCCGACCTGCGCCAGCAAACACGGGTATCGTGTTTAGGCGTGTTGACCTTGAACCACATGTTGACATACCTTCGCGTGCGAACGCGGTAGGTAATACCATGCTGTGTACGTGCCTCAATAACGAAGACGGTGTAACTATCCAAACGGTAGAACATTTAGCGTCTGCGCTTGCAGGTTTAGGTATCGATAACATTATTGTTGAAGTAGACAGTAACGAGCTGCCAATTATGGACGGAAGTGCTAGCCCGTTCGTATTCTTGCTTCAATCTGCTGGTATTGAAGAACTAAACGCGCCTAAGCAATTTATCCGTATTAAAAAGCCAGTTCGCGTTGAAGATGGCGATAAGTGGGCCGAATTAGTGCCTTACGACGGTTTCCGTGTTGATTTTCAGATTGACTTCGATCACCCAGTGATCAGTCAGACTCGTCAGCATATGGTGATGGATTTCGATTCATGCTCATATGTTAACGAAGTAAGTCGTGCACGTACTTTCGGTTTTATGCGCGACTTAGAGTACATGAATGCTAATAACCTAGCGTTAGGTGGCAGCATGGAAAACGCGGTGGCGCTAGACGAATTCCGCGTACTTAACCCAGAAGGGTTGCGCTATGACGATGAGTTCTTGAAGCATAAGATTTTGGATGCTATTGGTGACTTATACCTTGGTGGCCATAGTCTGATTGGTGAATTGCGTGCGTACAAAACAGGTCACGGCCTGAATAACAAGCTATTAAACGCTGTACTTGCGCAAAAAGAGTGTTGGGAGTTCGTGACCTACGACTCACAAGAAACAGCGCCAATTCGTTATGCTCAACCCGTGCTAGCGTAAGATTTTCAAAAAGCCGCCTTACGGGCGGCTTTTTTTCATATGGCAATTACTGAAATAAATGATACAGTAGCCGAATAATTAATATAAATTTCACCCATGTGACATAAAAACTATAGGTTGAAGGTTGTCGCCTTTGGCTAAAAACACATTCATCGTGGTATGAAGTGGTATGAAAAGAGTGGCGTGAAACAGCAATTTTCTTCGTGGTATGAAACTAACTATTACACTAGCAGGTAAAAATAAACGCTATAGGCACAGCATTAGTGTCCGTACGCTTGTGAGCGCAACCGTGCTCTCGTCTATTTTTATGCTAGTGTCGAGCCGTTCAACTGAATCGGTGTCAGAAGATATTGCCCGCGTTCGTTTGGCGCAAACTGAAGTCAATGAACGACAAAAAGACGTTGAAGCGCTAAAAGAGCAAACAACGGTTAAATTACAAGCTTTGCTTTCTCACGTCGCAGAGTTATCTGCGCAGGCTACATTGCTGGACGAGAAAGGTAAGCAAATCGCAACAGAATTAGGTATGTCAGCGGCTGACCTGGACGCTTTCGTACCGGTATCGATACCGGATAACCTTCAAGACGATCCCATCCTTTACGAAATAGCCAAACTAGAGCAATCACTCGATTTGAAGTCTCAACAGTTGTCTATGCTTGAAAGTTTGGTCAGGGGTCACCATATCAACGAGCAGAGCCAATTATCTGGTCGTCCGATAGAGTCAGGGTGGTTGTCTTCTTATTATGGTATGCGGGCCGACCCGTTTACCGGCGAACCTACCATGCACAAAGGGTTAGATTTCGCAGGTAAAGCAGGGGAAAACGTGGTGGCAACTGCAGCAGGTATTGTTACCTGGGCGGGTGAGCGCTACGGTTATGGCCAACTAGTAGAAATTGATCACGGTGATGGTTTTGTTACCCGCTATGGGCATAACGATACCCTTACTGTTTCGATTGGTGATGTGGTAACCAAAGGGGAACCTATCGCCAAGATGGGCAATACGGGGCGCTCTACTGGCGTTCATGTTCACTACGAAGTAATAAGAAACGGAAAACAAGTCGATCCTCTACCTTTCGTCTACAAAAAGTAGCGTAGGTAGCAGCCAGGTAATTCTCGTTGATGGTGAATTTATTAACTAAAGTCACCTAAAACGAAGAAGTATAATTTTAGAACATCGCAAAACACAACGAGCTTATCGTTGTGTTTTATACGTTTAATTTAGCTGTGCACGTTGTGCGGCGCCTCGACAAGTAGTGGAATAAAAAAGCTAATGTTTTCAAGCATCCTTCGAAAAGTATTCGGTAGTAGAAACGACCGATTATTAAAAAAATTACGCAAAAACGTAGATGCCATTAATGCACTGGAAGCAGAATTTGAAAAGCTTTCCGATGAGGCGCTAAAGGCTAAGACCGACGAATTCAAAGCGCGCATTGAAAAGGGTGAAACCCTTGACGATATTCTTGTTGAAGCCTTCGCTACTGTGCGCGAAGCGAGTAAACGCGTATACGGCATGCGTCACTTTGACGTTCAGATGCTAGGTGGTCAAGTACTTCACCAAGGTAAAATTTCAGAAATGCGCACGGGTGAAGGTAAGACGCTTACCGCTACCTTGCCAACTTACCTTAACGCCTTGTCAGGCAAAGGGGTTCACGTTGTGACCGTGAACGACTACCTTGCCCGCCGTGACGCAGAGTGGAGTAACCAGTTATTTACTTACCTAGGCATGCGCGTTGGCTGTAACGTGCCTGGCATGTCGCCACAGCAAAAACGTGAAGCTTACCAAGCAGACGTAACCTATGGTACGAACAACGAATTTGGTTTTGACTACCTTCGTGACAATATGGCATTTAGCCCACAAGACCGCGTACAGCGCCCGCTTAACTATGCGGTAGTGGATGAAGTTGACTCAATTCTTATCGACGAAGCCCGTACACCACTTATTATCTCTGGTCAGGCTGAAGATAGCTCAGAACTGTATCGCCGTATCAACACTATTATTCCTAAACTTGTTCAGCAAGAAAAAGAAGACGAAGAAGGCCAAGAGGGTGACGGTGATTACACGATTGACCTTAAAGCCAAACAAATTCACCTTACCGAGCGCGGTCAAATTCACGTTGAAGAAATCCTTCAGCAAGAAGGTATGTTACCTGAAGGTGAGTCTTTGTTTGCCGCTGGCAATATTTCACTGCTTCACCATATTAACGCTGCACTTCGTGCGCACAAGTTGTTTGCCAAAGACGTAGACTACATTGTAAAAGACGACCAAATTGTAATTGTTGACGAGCACACCGGCCGTACGATGGAAGGCCGTCGCTGGTCTGAAGGTCTGCACCAAGCTGTAGAAGCGAAAGAAGGGGTTCGTATTCAAAACGAAAACCAAACCCTTGCGTCAATTACCTTCCAGAACTACTTCCGCTTGTATAACAAACTTGCGGGTATGACAGGTACAGCAGATACAGAAGCCTTCGAATTTAACCATATTTACGGCCTGGAAACGGTAGTTATCCCAACTAACCGTCCTATGCAGCGTAAAGACATGGCTGATCTCATCTACCTAACGGCAGAAGAAAAGTACGAAGCCATTGTTGAAGATATTAAAGATTGCGTAAAACGCGGTCAGCCTACCCTTGTAGGTACGGTTTCTATCGAGAACTCAGAGCTCATCTCTCGCATTCTTAAGAAATCGAAGATTCCTCACAAGGTACTAAACGCCAAGTTCCACGAACACGAGGCTGATATCGTTGCTCAGGCAGGTAAACCTGGTGCCGTAACGATTGCAACTAACATGGCGGGTCGTGGTACTGATATCGTGCTAGGCGGCAACTGGCAGGCAGAAGTTGAGAAGCTCGAAAATCCAACTGAAGAGCAAATTAAAAAGATTAAGGCTGAGTGGAAAGAAAGACACGATGCCGTGCTTGCATCAGGTGGCTTACATATTATTGGTACAGAGCGTCACGAGTCTCGCCGAATTGATAACCAGCTTCGCGGTCGTTCAGGCCGTCAGGGGGACCCGGGTTCAAGCCGTTTCTACCTGTCATTAGACGATGCACTTATGCGTATCTTTGCCTCTGAAAAAATGGGCAACATGATGAAGCGTTTAGGTATGGAGCGCGGAGAAGCCATTGAGCATCCGTGGGTAACTCGCGCCATCGAGAATGCACAGCGCAAAGTAGAAGGTCGTAACTTCGACATTCGTAAGCAGTTGCTTGAATACGATGATGTGGCCAACGACCAGCGTAAAGTTATCTATGAACAGCGTAATGAGCTTCTTGATGAAGGTGATATTAGCGAGACTATCGCGGCCATTCGTGAAGATGTTATTTCAAGTGTTGTGGATGAGTATATTCCGCCACAATCTCTTGAAGAAATGTGGGACGTTAATGGGCTTGAAGAGCGTATGCGTGCAGACTTTGCCGTAGACCTGCCGATAAAAACCTGGCTTGAAAATGACGACAAGCTTTACGAAGAGAAGCTTCGCGAGCGCATTCTTGGTGAAGTAGTGGATGCCTATAAGCAAAAAGAAGCGGTAGTGGGCGAGCAGGTATTACGCCAGTTTGAAAAAGCGGTAATGCTACAAAACTTAGACAGCCACTGGAAAGAGCATTTGGCAGCGATGGACCATCTGCGCCAAGGTATTCATTTACGCGGCTATGCGCAGAAGAATCCTAAGCAAGAATACAAGCGTGAGTCGTTTGCCTTGTTCTCTCAAATGCTAGAAGCGCTTAAAGTTGAAGTGATCACCATTCTTGCGCGTGTAAAAGTACAAGCTGAAGAAGACGTGCAAAAAGTAGAAGAGCAACGTCGTCAAGCTGACGATGTGCCTAAGAACTTCGAGCACGAAGAAGCGAGTGCAACACCAGAAGAAGCTAGCGACAGAGTGCGTACGCAAGTGCGCGAAGGCGCGAAAGTAGGCCGTAACGACCCATGTCCATGTGGTTCGGGTAAAAAGTATAAGCAATGTCACGGTAAACTTAAGTAATGAAAGTGGTACACGTTGCTGTGGGCGTTATCGCCCGCGGCGATGAGATATTTATTACTCTTCGCCCCGACGACGTCCATCAAGGCGGGAAATGGGAATTTCCTGGCGGTAAAGTGGAAGAGGGTGAAACCGTTCTTCAGGCGTTAAGGCGAGAGCTTGCTGAAGAAGTGGGAATTACCGTTAATCACAGCGAGCCTGTGATTGTCATTACCCACGATTACGGCGACAAGCAAGTTAAGCTAGATGTACACCGTGTGAAAGATTTCGCTGGTGAGCCCCATGGCAAAGAAGGACAGGCATCGCGCTGGGTTAATGTGAAGTCACTCAACGCCAATGACTTTCCCGAAGCGAATATACCCATCATTAGCGCTTTACAGTAATTTCGCCCTACGCATCTCATCAATTAAAGCGGCCAAGTGCCGCTTTTTTCTTATACGTAAGTATAAGCTGCTAATTCATCAGCATTTTTTCTTAAAAATAATCTCGCCAACGAATAACCTTATTAGACTTTTGTACTTTGACAAAGTAGTAAGTGTCACCTTATCCAAAGTTACGAATATAAGTTTTTGTTTTTATACTGGTATGTAAAAAAGTGCCATTTATGACATTTGTGTCATCACTGTGCTGAGTTTTGATTTTGCAAGACAGGCGTACCTTCTTCTATACAAACGTATCTCGTTTAATACATAAACGCGCCTCTTTCTCAACGATATTTGAATAGTGCATTAACAGCCATTCACATATCGAGGTTACTTATGGCGCTCAAAAAATCTACCGAACAAACAGTCGCACCTGAAGTGCGAGTTGATGCAAAGATGCGTAAAGAAGCGGAAGAGGAGCGCCGCAAAGCAAGAACACTCGCAAGGCAGCAGCAAGCTGCAGAACGAGTTGCTTCCGCTACCACTGAGCTTGCAAGTGGTATTAATCAGGCATCAAGCGCAACCGATCAGTTATCCACTGCAGTTAACGAAATTGCAGCAGGCGCCGAGGAATCGAGCAGTGCAAGCCAAGAAAGCTTAGCGGCTATCACTCAGATTTCAGGTGGCCTTGTTGCACAGCTTAAATTGGCAGGCTCGACAATGGACAAAACCAACGAGCTTCAAACTTACCTTGAGCGTGTGGTTGGCGATTTAAGCACCATGATGACCAGCGTTAAAACTGCGTCTGAGCATCAATCACGCTCAGTGGTCATGATGAGCGAGTTAGAGCAACAAGCATCAAACATCGGCGAAGCTGTCAAACAAGTGACCCGCATTGCCGATCAGACGAACTTGCTAGCGCTTAACGCCGCTATAGAAGCGGGTCGAGCTGGTAAGCACGGAAAGGGCTTTGCTGTCGTCGCCGATACGGTTCGCGCGCTTGCAGAAGTGTCAGACAAGAGTGCCGCTGATATAGCCAAGCAGATAGAGCGTATTCAACAGCAATCTAACAGTGTCTCTGATGCCGTTAAATCATCGTCGCAAGCGGCGCTTGAGGAAGTGACCAAAGGCCAAGCGGTTACCGAGCAACTTATCACCATAAAATCAGACATGCAGAGCATTGCTGACGGTGCGGGTGAACTACAGGCACAAGTCAAATCGATGGATGCAGCGGCTAAAGAAATTCAAACTGGTTCAGAAGCAATATCGTGTGCTGCCGACGAGCAATCTACCGCAGCCCAAGAAGTGTCGTCTAATGTTTCTGAGCAGAGCGTGGCCTTGTCTCAAGCTGAACAGGCTGCGCAGTCATTAGAAATAATTACTGAAGAGCTGAAAAACAGTACAGACATTAACAAGAGTGCAGAATAAGTGGCGTCTTCTGCAGAAGAGTTGTCAGCAACCCTTGAAGAAATCAATCGCTCATCCAGTGAAATCATGACGGCATTGACCCAAGTGAATAATGGCTCTCAACAAGCTGCAAGCTCTGTCGACCAAGCCGTCGGAAATATCGACTTGTTAAGAGAAGGCGTTGATAAAGCTTCTGCGCAGTGTGATGTGGCTTTAGAGAAAGGCAAAGCTATTACTGGATTACTTAAAGAAAACCGTGCGTTGATTGAGGGAATGGTTAGCGGCATAAACCTGGCCCTTGAAACAAGCAAAGAAAATGTGAGTGCCATCAGTGAGATGGAAGTCATGACGCGTCAAATAGACAAGGTTATCGACACTATTACCACGGTATCAGTGAAAACCAGCATGTTGGCAGTAAACGGCGCAGTAGAAGCCGCGCGAGCAGGTGAGTATGGCAAAGGTTTTGCGGTCGTGTCAGCAGATATTCAAAGCCTAGCAGATGAAGCTGCTGAAAATGTAGAGCAGATAAAAGACCTCATCAAAGCCATTCAAGACCAGACAATGAGCGTAAAAACAGACTTAACTAATGTTGCTGAAAGTGCATCTAGAGAGGTCATGAAAGCGAAGCAAACTACGCAAGATGTCGAGCAAATTGCGACAGATATCGACGAAGTTGTTCAATATAACCAGGCAATGAAAGAGCGGGGTGAAGAAATTGCCGCGGGTGTTACACAGGCCCAGCGGGGACTAGAGCAAATTGCGACGGCAAATGAGCAAGCGAGCAGTAACTGTCAACAGGCGCTCAACGCTGCGGATCAGCAGAGCAAAGGTATGGAAATCTTGGCCAAGTCAATTGAAGAGATTGCTTCAGTGGCAGACGAAATGCAAAACGGCTAATCCATAGCGCTTGTGTCAAATAGAGGAGCTTGCCTCATGAGTAACGAAAAAACGAACAATGAGACCGCAAACGAAACAGAGCAAATGGCTGGTGGTGAACAACAGTTTGTTTCTTTCATGGTCAACGACGAGCGTTTCACTTTTCCAATGCTCGCGGTGGGCGAAATCATTCGCGTACCAACTATGGTTTCTGTCCCACTTGGTCCTGCGCAAATGATTGGCCTCGCAAACTTACGTGGAAACGTGTTGCCAGTTTACGACTTAAGCACAATTTTACTCGGTGTACGGGCACAAGTGAGTGATGTCACCCGCGTAGTTGTAGTGGAATCTGAACTTGGTAGCGTTGGCTTTCTGGTAGACAGAGTGCTACGAGTTTACAGCGTTAGCGGCGATGCTGTTATTGATAAAACCTCAATGACAGATTCCATCGCCTACGACTATATGCAAGGCATCATTAAACAAAGCGACCAGCCTGTAGAGCAAATCTTAGATGTATCTGCACTTGCAAAAGCGCAGGCTGTTGTTAAGCAAGATGGCAACACAATGCAGCTTTCGGGGATGAAGCATATTGATAATGACGCGCCTGTGGATGCTCAAGAGGAAGACCATTTACAGCAGTTAGTGTGTTTTTCGCTAGAAGACCAAGAGTTTGCATTTCATCTTCAAGACGTGGAAGAGATTGTGCGCGTTCCCTCCGAGATATCTCAATTGCCAGATAGTGCACCTTCTGTCCTGGGATTGGTCAACCTTCGCGGCCGCATTATTCCTATTGTCGATTTATCGAATTCCATTGGCATGATGCCTACTGAGATTAACGAGGCATCGCGCATTGTGGTAACACAGCACAGCGAGTTTGGTAGCGTTGGCTTTGTGGTAGCGAAAGTCAGTAATGTGGTATCCATCTCTGAGGCTGAACTGGAATCAGTACCCTCGGTATGCAATGACGGTGCGGAGTCAGGGCTACTTGAAGCCGTATATCGCAGCGATGGCGGCAAACGCCTGGTGTCTATTATCAACCTTTCCAACATCTACAGCCGGGCGCTGATGAGCGTATTAACCAGTCTTGATGCCGATATTCAGCAGGAGTCTCAAATGAATGATAGCAACGATATATCAATCGATGAGGATGATTGCGAGCAATACGTCATCTTTTGGATCAATGGGCAAGAATATGGCGTGAGCATTGATGATACTCAAGAAATTACGCGAGTACCTGAAAAACTCGAAAGTGTGCCGAGTACGCCAGATTACTTAAAGGGGATTGTTAATCTTCGGGGTACGGTATTACCGGTTATCGACTTGCGCAGCCGCTTAGGTTTGCCGTGTAGCGAAACCTCAGAACGTCAGCGCATTGTTGTTCTTACTAAAGATAAACAGCGTACCGGCTTCATTGTTGATGGCGTCGCCGAAGTGAAGACTGTGGTTAGGCAGACAATCGAAGAAGCACCTTCGCTCTCTGAGATGCAATCTGAGTTCTTAAACCGTTTGATCAAGCTTAATGATGAGAAACGCATAATTCAAATCATTGAGCCAAAGGTTTTACTTGATGATAACGCTATTTCCAAAGCTCAAGCGCAGCGCTAGCTAATATTCGAGGTTATGTATGGCAGTAAAAGTACTTATCGTCGACGATTCCGCGTTAATGCGAAAGCTATTTACGCAACTTTTCGAGAAAGAAGGCTTTATTGTTCAAATAGCACGTAATGGCGAAGAAGCGCTAACGAAAGCTATCGAGTTCCAACCAGATTGTATTACGCTGGATATCAATATGCCGGTAATGGATGGCATGACGTGCCTGGCGATGCTTAAGAAACTCTATCCGTGCCCTATTATTATGGTGTCGTCACTTACACAAAAAGGTGCAACCATTACTTTAGAGGCGCTTGCCTTAGGTGCCAGTGACTTCGTGTTAAAAACGGGGGGCACAGTATCTCGGGACATTTCCGACATAGAAGTACCGTTAATAAATAAAATCCATGCTTTGGCCAAAACTGGCAAGCCCCAACGCCCTACAATTAAACCGCCCCCAGTCGTGACACAAAAAGCTGTTCGCAATAAAAAGAGCATTCCCTTTGAAGTCGTGTTGATAGGCGTTTCCACTGGTGGTCCCAAAAAGCTTGAACATCTGGTAGCTAACTTAAGCCCTACATTCCCTGTTCCTATTGTTATTTCACAGCACATGCCTGCGTCTTTTACCAGTGCGCTGGCTAAACGCTTGGACGGAATTAGTCCGCTAAATGTGGTTGAGGTGAACACGAAGATGCCCATAAAGGCTGGCAATGTCTATCTTGCAAAAGGGGATGCCGACCTCGCCTTCTCAAAAATAGGTGGTGAAGTCTCAGCGCGTCCTGTGCCTTCAAGCCCAAGTTTTTTATGGCATCCCAGTGTAGATCGTATGGTCGACAGCGCCCTCAATTGTTACAAGCCTTTGTCTATGCTTTGCGTACAGCTCACTGGAATGGGGTGTGACGGGGTTGCCGCTATGAGCAAAGCATTCAAAGAAGGGGCGACAACTATTGCAGAGAGTGAAGCGACCTCAGTTGTCTTTGGTATGCCAAAAGAGCTTATTGAGGCGGGCTGCGCCAGCTTCGTACTAGATAGTCCCAAGGTCGCATCTAAATTGAATGCGCTTTGTCGATAAGGGGAGAAGTAATCATGGGTCTAAAGAAGAAAATAGCGCCTATTGCCGATATTTCCAATGACTTTGAGGAAAAGCGCGAACACCCTCGAACGAAAGATCAACTTATTAGTGACCTGAGTTCTAGCGACAGTGATGTGCGCCGGTGGGCGGTAAGAGATTTGAGCGGCCAAAAAGACGCACTCGATGCTTTTATATACCGATTGCCACAAGAAGATGACCCAACTGTGATAGAGGCATTGTTTAGCGCACTTGAGCACGACATGACTCAAAGTCATGCCTCGCAAGTCATTACCATGCTTAAAAGCGAACATGTGCAGTTGCGAAATGGAGCCATTGAGCTTATGCAGCAAAACCCTGATATTTTTGCCGCGAATGTTAATTTGCTCATGCATGATGACGACCCAGATACTCGTATTTTCTGCGTAGACATCATTGGAGCAGTCGCTCATATAGATGTAGTGAACTGGTTACATCAATTTGCTTTAAATGACGACAATGAAAATGTTGTTGGAACCGCACTGGACAAACTCGCTGAAATTGCCGATGTGTCGACGTTAGATATCCTGCAAACCGTCGAAAGCCGCTTTCCTAACCATAGCTACATTCAGTTTGTTATTTCGCTAATTCGTGATCAAGTGAGAAATTCCGATGAGTAATGTAGCGCTAGAACAAATAGGTGCTGCCGATTTCGAACGGTTCCGCTCCATGTTTTACCGGAAAACCGGGATTCATTTCGAAAACTCGAAACGCTATTTTGTAGACAAACGTCTTCATGAACGCATGAAGGCCACAGGACATACAAGTTTTAAGGGATATTTTACCTACATGCGGTTTCAAGCGTCGGGTGAAGAATTCCAGAATCTTGTGAATTCGATGACTGTCAACGAAACGTATTTCTTCCGTGAAGAATATCAATTTGAAGCGATGACAAGAGAAATAATGGATGAGTTAGACAGTTATCGTCCTGCCGGAGAGGATTTGCGCATTTGGTCAGTACCTTCAAGCACTGGCGAAGAGCCATACTCAATAGCGATATATCTTATCGAGTATTGGAAAGGGCTAGCGCACAGAGATGTAGAGCTTATCTCATCTGATATTGACAGCAACGTGCTGGCATCAGCAAAAAAGGGGCTCTATTCCAAACGCTCAGTCCAGAACATTCCACTTCCCCTGGTGAAGAAGTATTTCAAAGAAATTAATGGGCAATTCCAGCTAAGTGATGACATCCGTGAGTCAGTGTCTTTTACGCTCGCTAATATCTTATCAGCAAGCAATATGAAGCAATTCAGACATTTCGACCTCATTTTCTGCCGAAACTTGCTCATTTATTTTGATGATGAATCGCGTAAGAAGGCAGCGCAAGTGCTTTACGACGCCATGAAGCCAGGTGGGTACATTTTTTTAGGACACAGTGAATCGATGAGCCGTATTTCGTCCATGTTTAAGGTACGTAAGTTTGGCGATGTGATTGCTTATCAGAAGCCACTTGCAGGAGGGGCATAACATGAAGACAGTGATGATTGTTGATGATGCCTCTACGGTAAGATTGTTCCACAAAATGCTGGTGTCTTCACCAGTTCGAATTATCGAAGAGGCGGAAAATGGTGTAGAAGCGCTTGAGAAGGCGATAGGAACAAGCGTGGACTTATTCCTTGTTGATGTAAACATGCCGAAGATGGATGGCTATCGGCTATGCAAGGAAATAAGGCTCAATGAAGCACTACGAGCAGTTCCTATTATCATGATAAGCACCGAGTCAGCCAATCAAGACGCCGAGCGAGCCTATCAATGTGGTGCGAATTACTACATGACAAAACCTGTCGATGCAGACACGTTAAAGTCGGTAGTAAGTGCAGTGATTGGAGGGGAAGCCAATGAGTGAATTACTCGACGTATTTATTGGCGAGTCGCGTGAGAATTTAGAGTCGGCGAGTCAGGAGCTTTTAGCAATTCAGTCTTCAGGCCCAGCTTCAGAGCGCGTGGATAAAATCTTTCGCGACCTGCACACCATTAAAGGCTCCTCTGATTTATTTGATATTAAGCCGTTAACTCGATTAGCTCATGCGGCAGAAGATTTACTTGATAGTGTAAGGTCGAATGAGGTCACCTACAGCGACGACATAGGCGACTTGTTGCTTGAAGCCTTGGACCAAATTTCAATATGGTTCGACGAGCTTGAAGTAGGCTCGCAGGATTTAGAAAAGTGGAAACCAATATCGACTCAGCTAAGCGCTCAACTAAGGCACTTTATCGACCCAACGACACCGAGTAACATCGAACAGAGCAATAACGCAGTCAACAATGAAGGTGTAGTTGCCGATGCGCAAGCATTAAGCGAAGAGCAAATCGCGCTGCTAGCAAGTTTCGGTGAAAATGCTGAACTACAATTACTTTGTAAGGCGACAGGTTCACACTGTTACTTCATCAACTACACACCCGATGAAGGCTGTTTCTTTCGCGGAGAGGACCCAATAAACGTTGCGGCAGCCTTGCCAGGGTTAAAAGCTCTTGAAATTGAAATCCCCGAATTAGCCGAAGATGCAGATATTTATAACTGTTTTACTTCAATTAAGGCGCTTGGCGCTGCTAGCGAAGATGCAGTTAAACAACATATGGCGTATTACGAGGGGCAGTACTCTTACGTCATCTTCTCCATTAAAGCGTTACAAGCTGCATGCGTTAATAAAATACAAAAATGCGTTAAGCATATCGACGACAACACCTTAACCCAGGCCATAAACGAAAAAGACATAGAGCAAGTTCATGCTAGCGCCGGACTATTGCTTGCCTCACTCAACTTTGATGACAGCGAAAATGCTAGCGCTAATAAGGCGGTGCTAAGCGTGTTATCTTCAATCGACGATGTGAGTTTTCTTGATAACGAGAGTCGAGATGACGAGAGCTTGAGTGCAGACATTAATACCAATGTGTCTTCTGAAGTCGGTCTAAGTAAGGCAAATGAAACAGGCGACTCGAAAGGAGAAGCGTCTAAGCCAAAAACCTTAGCGTTGCACGAACGAGCGATGCTGAAACAACAGCTTACGCTACTAAATTCGGATAACTATAAATCTGAATTAATGTTCCCTTCTATCGCAGGGCTGGTGGGCAATATTCTGGGCGCCTCATTTGAAAATGAGGACGCGCTGGCGGTGGCCATTAGTAATGCGTTAGATGAGGAAACAATTCAAGAGCAAGCAAATGATGAGCAGGCGCAACAAACATCGAATGACGCGACAGCTGAGGCTACACAGCCCGCTAACGCACCAGAACCAACTGATGACATAGCCGCTCCTGTAAAAGCTGAACGCCAAGCGGTGAAAATGCTCAAGGTCGACCAGTCAAAAATAGACTACCTGATGGACATTGTTGGCGAGCTAACCGTTGCCAAAAATTCTCTGCCTTATCTAGCAAAGCAAGCTGAAGAGGAGGGAGGCGGCAAAAAGCTCAGTAAGCAAATCAAAGCCCATTTCTCCATTGTTAACCGACTAACTGAATCGCTTCAAAGTGCTGTACTGCAGATTCGTATGGTCCCGGTTTCTCACGTATTTCAACGCTACCCTCGCTTAGTGCGGGATTTAGCAAGAAAGCTCGATAAAAAAATCGAATTATGTATGCAGGGTGAAGACACTGAGTTTGACAAAAATCTAATTGAATCACTATCTGAACCGCTTATTCACTTGCTAAGAAATAGCATAGATCACGGCATAGAGACTCCTGCAGAGCGACTTGCAGCAGGAAAACCTGAAGTAGGTCGAATCGACCTCATTGCAACACCGCTAGATGATAGCGTAATTATAGAAATTCGTGACGATGGTAAGGGCATCGACCCCCACAAAATAAAGCTTCTGGCGTTTCAAAAAGGGGTTATTAGTGAAACGCAGCTTGAAACGTTGGACGACAACGAAGCGCTTCAGCTTATTTTTGCAGCGGGTTTTTCTACGTCCGAGCAAGTGTCAGATTTGTCAGGACGTGGCGTTGGAATGGATGCCGTAAAAACCATGGTTAGCCAGGCTGGTGGCACCATCGAAATGCAAAGTGAAGTGGGTGTAGGAAGTACCTTCAAGTTGCTATTACCTCAAACCATGTCGGTAAATCGGGTAATGATGTTCGAAGTGAACGATCAAATGTTCGGTGTTGGGATGGATGCCGTAGTAGAAACCGTTAAAGTCCCTGCCGCCGATATTCAGCGTATTCGCAATGAACATGTACTGGTAATCCGAGAAAAGCTTATACCTCTATGTGATTTACGAGTAGCACTGGGTTTCGAACAAGCCGGGGAAAGACAAGAGCATTCAATTCTCGTGGTATCGACGCCCCAGGGAGAATTCGGGTTAATCATCGATAAGTTTCACGAAGGAATCGATGTCATTCAAAAGCCGCTTGAGGGTGTGCTCGCCGGATACGCTCACTTTTCGGGAACAGCGCTGCTAGGCGATGGGCGTGTGTTGTTGATTATCAATGTTCAAGAGGTACTAGCAAAATGCCTGTAGCTTATAAAAAGAAAGTCGCGGTCATGACCGGTCACTGTGAAATTGAAGAAGCTGAAACGCTCTTTGCTTGGCTGAATGAAGAGACCTCACGACAAGTCAATTTAAAAGCGTTAACTAGCGCACATACCGCTGTGTATCAGGTGCTACTCGCTAAGAAACCAAAAGTGAGCGTGTGGCCTGAAGCCGATGCACTCTTTTGGCTAACTGAAATGATGCAACGCCATCAAAGTAGAGTGTGGTTCGAATGAGAGTGATCACGGTAGCTAATCGTAAAGGCGGTACGGCGAAGACCACCACGGTGGTAAATCTCGCTTATGGCTTCGCACAAGCGAACAAGCGGGTTATGGTGCTGGACCTGGACAATCAAGGCCATGTTATGCATGGGTTAAAGGCACTCGGGTGCGTTGAACAAAACGACATAACTCAGCTGCCGCTCAACGCCTTTTTCAGAGCTATCGTGAAGTGTTCCGACAATATTTATGCAACCGATGTTGATACCTGTAATGCCAAAACGACTGATGAAATTACGCTGGATGTTCTACGTAATTGGTGTGACTCGGAAGCGGTAACTGAACATTTCGATATTGTTCTTATAGATACGCCGCCAACATTGAGCCCGCAGTTGATGTCCGCGCTCTCGGCTGCGACCGATATCATTATCCCCGCTACACCGCTTCCATTGGCAAGTGATGGTGTTCAAAAGCTTCTCAATGCCTGTAGAAATGCTATGGCAGAACGAAAATTCAGAGCAACCAAACTCACTATTTTACCTGTTATGGTAGAGCAAAATCTAAAACTGCATAGACAGGAGTTAAATAACTGGTATGGGCGCTATGGACGAAGCAAAGTACTAAGCCCCATTAGAAAAAGCATCAAACTCGCCGAGGCATTTGCAGAAAATAAGCCTGTATTTGCCTACGCGCCCAATAGTCGTGGCGCACATGACTATCTTGAATTATGTAAACAGTTAATAGGCTAACACGAGAGGTAATGCAATGAGCGCAATACACTTAATAGATGACTCGGCCACCATGCTAATGAGCATGGAAATGTTATTAAAACGCGCAGGCTATACGGTCACAAAATCGGAAAGTGCGGAAGCGGCTATGACAGCCCTTGAATCAATCAGTCCTAAATTAATTATCACAGATTTGAACATGCCGGGCATGAACGGGATAGAGCTTATAAAAGCGTTAAAGCAGCAATCTAAATTTAGATTTACTCCCATGCTGATGTTGACCACAGAATCGCAACAAAGTCGTCGCGAAGAAGCAAAATCGGCAGGCGCAACAGGTTGGCTGGTTAAACCGGTTGAGCCAGAGCAATTGTTAGGTGTAGTAAAGCAGTTGGTGCCAACTGCATAAGGTTAGATTATGAAAGTACTTGAAAAAACAAAGCAGTATTATGAAATGGTACTCGCTGAGAAGTTTAAAGTGCTTAAGGATAAGACTAAGAATGTTCAGGACTCACTTTTGCTTTGGAGCGGTTTGGTCAGTGCGTCTGCATTAGGAATGGCAGTTTCGCTAAACGCCCCCACAGAATTATTTAGCGGGCATGCAGGCACCATTGCCACAATCATTGGCTTCTTAAGTTTTATTACGTGGTATTCAAGAAGGCAAACAAGTGTCTTCACAGCCAGCTTTAATCAACAAGAAGACTACCTACAGGAAACCTCAGAACAACTCAACGAGACACATGCTCAAGTCAGCGAATACGTAGCCATTTTAAAAGGGCAAATGGACGGCATTAGCGCTATCACCGAAGACGCCTCGATGGAGTTGATGAAGGCGCTATACGAAATTGAAAGTAGTATTCAAGACAGTATAGACAATGTCGAGTTAGGCCAAAAGAACGCGCTTAGCTGCAAAGAAAAAAGCGCCGATGAGTTTGAGCTTGCCGCGCAGCGTTTATCGAGTATTAAAGCCATGATAAGTACCCAGCGAGAGCAGCAGATTGCAGATACTGAAGCGATTCAAGGCGTAATGCGAGAAGTCGAGAACCTCAAAGAATTGACGGAGTTAGTTAAAAATATTGCATCGCAAACTAATTTGCTAGCGCTAAACGCCGCTATCGAGGCAGCTCGAGCAGGAGAATACGGAAGAGGCTTTGCGGTGGTGGCAGAACAAGTGCGAATACTGTCTTCTCAGTCGTCAGATGCGGCAGAAAAAATTGAGTCAGGTATAAAGTCTGCTCTTGATGCCGCGCATCATCAAGGAGAGAAAATGCTTAATTCAACACGGTCAAACGATACGTGTGAGTTGCTAACGGGTTTTTCTGAATCGTTAGAAAACATTACCGCTCATTATCGAGTGCTGGAAGAGCTAAACCCTAAAATGCTGGCGTGTTTTTCACAGAGTGCAACAGAAGTAGCGTCTAAAGTGAGCGGGGCGATAGCTAAAATTCAATTTCAAGATATTATTCGCCAGCGCACCGAACACGTGAAGTTAGAGCAAGACGCGATTGTTAGCTTGTTCGGGCAGTTCTCGTCTTACATCAATAATCGAGAACATTTCGATGAGTCGTTTAATTTAAGCACGAAAGAAATGTTTGAAAAGTACGTCATGGAAGATCAGCGCAAAATACATTTTGATATTAATGAGTCTTCCCCAGAAGGGAAAAATGAGTTTGAAGAGGCGCGAGAGCCTAAGATAGAACTCTTTTAATAATGGGCCCATAAGGGCCCAATAGATTTTTTAATTAATTCTTTTCACCACGCTGCTGGCGACTAACAATAATAAGGCAGCTTAAATCTACAAGGTTATTCGCTCAGCCGTGGCAAACGCTACATCTAATTTGAAATAAGCGGCTTCATTAATGAAGTGAGGGTAGGTTTCGGTGTCGCCGTCCCACACAATGTCTTTGCCATCAAACGTCCTAAACATGGGCATGCCAGGCATGAGAGGCTTAAAATCATTGTCTTGTAGTGAATGATGAATCATGGCGGTACGTTTTCCATTAACATCTAGCGGAAAAGACACGTTATCACCTAATCGAAAAGCCTCGCAGGCGGGCAATGCCTCGGTACTGATCTCACCGTTGTTATACGCTGCACAAAAATCCAATATAGCTTCGGCCATGGTTTGCGTTAGAAGATAAACATCTTCTCGTAGCACGCCCTGCGGCTGCCCACCCACTTCTATCATTACCCCTTTTTTACCCGTGGTGCACAGGTAACCATGTTCGAGGTAGGGCTTTTCGTCCTCTACCAGAATGTTGGCTTCTGGCATTTGCTGCTTTACGTATCGGGCCATTTGAATATGAAATTCATCCGCTTCTAGAATGATAAGCGTGGCACCCATTTCACTGGTGGTGTTGTGGATATCAATCACCAAATCCGTATTCGAATTACCTTTAGGCCCAAACTTATTGTTAAGCGATTTAGCCAACACGGCTTCTTTGGCTGGATTGTCGCCCGACAAACGCTCAAGCGTAAATTGTCGGTTTAAGTCTTCTTCTACAAATCGTACGTTTGCAGCAAGGGCGGCTTCATTGGCAATATTCAATGAAACATTAAGTCCATTAAATCGCGAAGGTAGGCCGAACTGTTGCCAGTTTCGAATAAGCTGAATACCACTGGTTTCGTTACCGTGAGTACCACCAACAAGCGCGATAGAATTAAACATGCATGTTCCTTTTTGTTTAGAGTGAGTATGAGGTAGGAAGGCGCAGCGAAATATTGCTTAATATATTTGCTCAACGTCTTGATTAATCAATACGGTTGAGTAGTGTACATTTACCTGTTACTTGTACCTAAAACACCTACCAATTACTTGGTTGCCAAGTAAGCAGATACTACACCACTGCGCTTGGTACGAGAATACGTCTAAACGGAATTTACTTAAATACTGGTGCTAGTCAGATTCTAGATAGTAGCAGTGCGCAACTAGTGCTTAAAGAAGTCATCAGATTGCTGCGCTAACATAGCCTCTATCTCTTCAACATCGATATGCTTAGGTGTTGCGTCTTCAGCAGGCTTACCCGCAATTTTTCTGTCTTCCGCTGCCCATTCACCTAAATCGATAAGCTGGCATTTTTTACTGCAAAAAGGGCGGTATTCGCTTGTAGGTGCCCAAACAACTTGTTTGGCACAAATGGGACATTTCACTTCCATACTTTACTCCAGTGAAATACGTCTTAACGGCGTAGTTTGTAGAACCTAATCTTTACCGTAGACGGGAAATAAAAAACTGACGGCTAGTTTAACAGGCAGCTAAACGAAACTGAATACTGCTTTCCACAGCGCCAGTTTGACCTTCCTGAGGAGAAAACAGCATAAAACGAAGTGCGTAACGGTACTTGTTGCCGCTCAGCGTAGGGTAATACCCTTCATCGACGCTACATTTGACGCGAATTAATTCGTTCTTATCTTCAGCTGCACCTTGGTAAAAACCGTTGTCAGCCACCACGTTGACAAATTGACCGCGTTCGCGAATAAACGACAGGCTTACGGCAATGGCGTCGTCAAGCAAGGCTAACGTTTCAAGCCATTGTGCTATTTCAGCAAGGCGTTGTTCTAGTGGCTGCTGTAGCCAAAAATGTAAGTTAGGTAAGTCGAAACTGCACGCGCCTCCAGGAATAGCAAAGCGCTGCCTAATCGCGCTAAGCAATTTATCTTCTTTTAGGGCGCTGCCGAAACGGCGGTCGGTTTTTAGCTTTTGCTTTAAAGTCAGAACCGTTTTTAAGGCTTGTTCTAATGCAGTGCTGTCGATTTTGGGATGCTTAGACCAATACACCAAATTCTTTTCATGCGCCTCAAGATCTTTGGTCAGATCTGAACGAAGATCCAACCTTTCTATAAGGTCGAGCAACTCGAAAAGTTGTTCGAAAAATACAAGTTGAAGGTGAGTATGTTCAGATTTAGCCGTAATTTTGAGTTGTCCAAGCAGCTGCTCAACACGTAAATAGTTACGTACTTTTTCCTTAAGTGGAAATTCGAAAACAGCGTGACCCATGGAACCCCTTAAAACACATAGACTTAGAGAAATTGTGCTAAAAAAATAGCAGAATAGCGAATGCCAACAAGCCTAATGCATCAAAGCGTTTAAGCCAAGTATACTTGTTCGACAAATTTCTACTTTGACGTTATTTGGTCAAAAAAGTTTCAAAAATCAACTTCTAACACGGTGATCGCTCAATGGGGAGGGCAGGAGGCTGTGTTCAGGTTGTGGCTTTAGGTCAATCTCAATATTTACAATATTGCGTCAGACAGCCCGAGTAATTTGTTATGCAAGGATTTAACTTGCGAGGAAAGGGCATTTAAGCTGGTACTGTTGTCTAGTACATCGTCTGCGGCACTAAGGCGTTCTTCACGAGTGGCTTGTGACGCCATAATACTTTTAATCGTAGCTTCAGAGCTGCCGTCTCGCTTTAGAGCGCGTTCAAGTTGCAGTGATTCAGGGCAATCGACCACCACCACATGATTGCACATTACCGTAAGTTTGTTTTCAACTAATAATGGTACAGACAAAATGCAATAAGGGGAGTTAGCTTCGCTAATAAGTTGCTGCATACGAGTGCGTATAAGCGGGTGAAGTAAACCGTTAAGCCAGTGTTTCTCTTCTGGGTTGGCAAATACCTTTTCGCGAAGTGCGGCGCGATCTAGGCTACCGTCTTCAAGTAAAATACGCTCGCCAAAGTGTTCAGCTATTTGCTGTAACCCTTCTGAACCTACGGCGACCACATCTCTTGCGACCTCGTCGGCGTCCACAATGTCTATACCTAGTGACGCAAAAATATCAGTGGCAGCAGATTTACCGCTACCTATTCCGCCAGTAAGACCCACTACGAAATTGTTTCGTTTTTTCATATCGCTGGCGCCTTGTTACTAAAGTACATAGTCGAGGTAGGTGGTGATAATGGTGTCTTTAAAAAGCAGCGTTAGCCAACCTGCCACAGCAAGGTAGGGACCAAAAGGAATAGCTAATGACTTCCCTTTATTTTGAACAACCATAATCAAAATTCCAGCAATAGCGCCAACAAATGAAGAAAGTAAGATTATTATGGGCAAGCCTTGCCACCCGGTAAAGGCACCAAGCGCCGCGAGCAATTTGAAGTCACCATAACCCATGCCTTCCTTGCCTGTGGCAAGCTTAAATAGCCAGTAGACAGACCACAAGCTTAAATAGCCAGATGCTGCCCCGATGATAGCATCAGTCGTACCTACAAAAATATTTTGCGTGCTTAACAGTAATCCTAACCATAGAAGAGGCAGTGTTAATTGGTCAGGTAATAGCATTTTATCTAAGTCAATAAACAGCAGCGCAACGAGCATATAAGTAAATAATACAGCCCAAAGTGCTTGTGAAGTGACACCAAACTGATAGGCCGCGAATGTACAAGCAATAGCAGTAAACAGTTCAACAAGTGGGTAGCGTATGGAGATGCCCACTTTGCACTTAGCACATTTGCCCTTTAGAAACAGGTAACTAATAACAGGGATATTTTCCCATGCACGAATTTTGTGGCCGCAACTAGGGCACGTGCTGTCAGGCTTTACCAGATTAAACACTTCGTCTGACGACGATGGTGTGACATCAGTCGGTGGCTCACTTTCGCTAAAGTAGCTTTGGTACTCCTGCTGCCAGCTTCGTTCCATCATAATAGGCAAGCGGTAAATCACCACGTTCAGAAAACTGCCAACTATTAAGCTTACGAAAAAAACAAGGGAATAAAATATAGCGGGGTACAGCTGGCTAAGCGTTATTATGGCGTCCATGGAGTGTGGTTCTTATCGTTCTTAATTGATGTTTATTATGTGCTGACGTTCTCTACATTACCTTGGATTAAAATTGTTTCACTTTGGTTATGGTCTGTGTCAAATGACTGATATAAATAAGTTTCTTTCATCTAATTGTCCTCTCGTATGCTAATAGTGTTTCATTATTAGCCGTTTTTGCAAGGGGAGAGGGGTAAATTTTTATAAAATGAAACGAATTCCCAATTTGTTTTTCTCAATCATCAAACTGCAAACCTATCAATTTTTTCTTAATCTGAGTTAATGTAATTCGCCTACCTGTGACTGTTTCAATCGATAGTACATTATTATCATAAATATGAAACTCAATGATCTCTATACCACCGTATGAGAAGTAAGCATTATCTGGGAGACGGTTGCTAGATTTGCCGATGCAAGACAGTTCGTGGTCAGTCATGTTTATACTCATTACGTTTTTATTAGTTACAACCGTAACCGAGATTAAAATTGAATGAACCTGTCCAATAGAGCATATTTCTGGTAAGGCATATAAGATATTTTACTAAATGAACTAACCACGCGTATGCTTTGATGCACCACTTAGCGGTGTAGCTATTAGTCATCGCCAAATTGGAGGGCTGCTACGTGTCGACTATTTCTTTTCCGAGAAGGTTTGATCGGGATACCCTTACAGGTTTTTTTGCGGAGTTGGATCAATGTCAGGCAGAACCAGAAGTTAGGCTCGATTGCTCCACACTTAGGTACTCATTTCCTACAGCGATGTTGGTTGCGGGTTCGAAGATAAGAACTTGGGTAAGTAAAAGGCATAAGGATGGTCTCACAACAAGAAAGGCGGGTTATCAAACCCTGCGTGATGTTCATTCTTACTTATCTCACTTAGGTTTCTTTGATTATATTCTGATGGGAGAGGGTAATGCTGTTGGTGCTGCCCGTGGTTCAAGTACATACCTTCCAATAACGCGATTGAATAAGCCAGAGTTTGATGCTGATTCTTCAACCACCGTATGGTATGACCAAATTCACTCAGCGGTTAGAGGACTAGCAAGAGTCGTTTCAGGTACAGTTGAAGATAATGAAGAAAATAGGCTGTATACCTACGCCTTTCGGGAGATAGTAAGGAATGCATTTGAACATTCTGGCGCTGATGAGTGTTACGTATGCGGTCAACGTTGGTATAACGGCAAAGTTGAGATAGCAATTGTTGACGAAGGGGTAGGTGTTACTGGGTCACTGCGCCAGTCATTCGACATAGACACCGATGTAGATGCTCTTAATCTTGCAATTCAACCAGGAAAATCGAGAACCACCTTCACTGATACTAGTGAGAATATTTATGATAATTCTGGATTTGGTCTCTATGTATTAAGTGAAATAGCTAAGAGCTTCGGCTGGTATGTATTTGGTAGTGGGGAGTCAAGAATAGTAAATGCAACAGGCGGTTACTCAGTAACTGAAGCACTGAAATTCAAAGGAACTTACTTTGGTATGCAAATTCAAAACCCTCCATCACAATTCAGCGGCCTGATAAAAGATATAATAGCTGCTGGAGAAGATGAGGCAGAAGCCAGTGGTATTGCCACAAAAGCTTCGGGAATGTCCAAATTTATTTAATTTAATTATAAATCTGCTAATCAACAATATCTGGTGTTGTCACAACAGGCTTAAAGGACATCACCACTTTTTCATACTCAGCCTCGTTCGAGACGAAATTTTTCAGAACAGAGTAGTCAGCATCAACCGACCTTTGAATTAGCTGCGCCCTGTCTGCTAGGTTTTTCTTGTCAAACTCGAACAATGCCAACAATAAATCTTTTGAGATGTTCTTATTCAGTCTTGGCTTGTAAACGTCAGGGAACTTACAAAGGAAGTCATGCATAGCCAAAGCTATTTCATCTGTGAGGTGTATTGCTACCTCTGTAAGCTGAATAATCCTCTGGGTATATTGGGGAGAAGTAAGCTGATGAAAGTCTTTGATACAACCAGTGCCATTATAGTTCGAATCCGATATTGACTGAATCAGGTGGGCTATTTGCTTATTTCTTTCCCTCCAGATCTCCATTAGGGAATTGTAATTAGTCAAAAGAACTTCTAGTTGTGCTACCTGATCCCACTTACTAATACTCTTATCACCTCTCTTGGGGTGAATAAAAAACAGCTTGTCTAAAAAAGCCGTGTCAACTAGTTCAAATCTGGCTGCTTTGATTTCAGGTATTTGAAGTACTCTGCCGCATAAGCTTGGTGTTAAACGGTCTCGGTATTGATCTTTTATTGAAATTAACGTTATAAAACAAGTATTTATGACTCTGTTTGTCATGTTAATTGTTTGAATTTTCTGATTTTCTAACTCAACAAGTTTACCTTTGTGAAACTGACGTTTCGTTATCTGATAGGTTAGCACTGCTGTCAGGCCAGCTATCACAACAGAAGATAACAACGGCAGAGTAACATCCCACCACCAACTTTTCTGACCAGCATTGATCAAGGCTTCTGATATTCGCGCCAATCTTTCAGACAAAATAACTACATCAAGTTCCGATCCATCGGTCATAGCAAGCAAACTCCCTTCAAAGTATTAAAAAGCATTTGAATCATTGGTTGACATATTATCAAGCTCAGAAGCACAAGGTCTTAAGAGTATTCCCTGTCTAGGAGATATACTTTAAGCAAGGTTAAACTGAAATCATCCTTAATGGAAAACGTGTAACCCCACTCATCCATTTCATCTAACCTTTTGAAGTAATAGTCCAGCATCGGATCATCATATCTTTTAGACAAAAGGCAAGACATAAGTTTGCCCATAATATAACTGTCATGACTGTAGAGGTTATCCACTGAAAGAGTGCTATGCTGACTCAGGTCTTCATCAAATTTGCCGTTTTGTAAATGTTCATAGATTTCGTGTACCAAGTGCTCTAAATCATTTTTGAAAGCTTTTTCTTTATTTCTAAGACTCTCACTCTCAAGTGAAACAGAAAATATATCTTTAATGGTGGTCAAATTATCTTCAAAGTAAGGCGAGTCTAACCGTTTTTTATTTTCATAGAGCAGAACATCAATTTGCTCCTTTATATTTTCCTTCGTTTCTATCACGTTGGTTTTACACTCTAGAATAAACTCAGAGTATTGCTGCCTGATCACCTCAATCAGAGTTATTAAATATCCATACCTTATCTCGACAAAGTTCACCAAATCAGATTTATTCAATTTTATATGCTTGTCTTGACCGCCAACCCTGTTCGAGTAAAGGGTTACTTCAAGGTCACAGTCACCATACATTGAGTCATAAGGCCACGATGCAAAGTGCCTTTCTTTGCTGTGTTTATCATTAAGATTTACAGGGTGAGCACCGAACCTAGCCCTAAGTTCCGTGAAATATGTATTGTCATCTTTGCCCTCCATCCCTTGGAAGACTTCTTTATCACCGCAAAAAGGACTAACTCTTTTGGTTTGCGATTTCAGCACCGTGTGTAGGGTGGTAATAGACTCGTTTATAACGTCAACATAAGAAATCAGAGTGAATAGGGCTGTTACTTTCCCATCAATATCTTTAGGTATCTCACCAATTGAATTGATTGCCCTAACCGCGACAGTAATCCAATCCATACAAGAGCAGATTGCATTCCAGTGACTCTTTCCGCCTACATCTTTGTATCTGAAATAAATGAAGTCACGCTTGTTTACTTCATCCCGAAAGTTTCTGATATAGCTCTCTTTCAGCATCAATCTAACCTATTGAGGGTTATGTTTTTTTATTCTAAAAACTATACCAGCTTTGTCTCGTAAACGGTTCAAATTCTCTTTCTATTCTCAGTATAAATTCTTATCGTTGTAGTTCTTTACCGTTGCACATAGTTAGCGATTTAGAAGGGCAGAAAATAACTATCACGCTACTGTACAATTTTATACTTATTGAAACTTTGGTATTGGACAGTGACAATAAGGCAGATTGATGGTTTTACCGCTGTACGCGAGCCTCGTGCAAGAAATGTAATTGTTGCAATATGAATAGCCAGTTGGTGTATTGTCCTAATATGCATCAATAGTTGTTGATGAAGTGAAGAGTCAATACAACATAGAATAATCAAGGTGAATCAATCCGGGTTTGTCGGAGGCTAATTATCTTGAGAGAATTAGCCAATGAACAAAAGAGTAACTTATTCCCCAGAAGTACGCGAGCGTGCAGTTCGCATGGTTTTGACATCAGAGCATGAACATTCATCGAGGTGGGCTGCGATGGTGTCTATTTCATCTAAAATTGGTTGTACACCCGAAACATTGAGGGCTTGGGTTAACAAAATAGAAGTCGACACAGGTAAGAAGGCTGGGGTCACAAGTGATTCCGCAGCTAAGATAAAAGAATTAGAGCGGGAAAACAAAGAGCTTAAACAAGCCAATGAGATTTTGAAAAAAGCAGCTGCATTTTTTGCTCAAGCGGAGCTCGACCGCAAACCTCAGAAGTAGTCCAGTTCATTGATTTATATCGCTCGTTGTATGGTGTCGAGCCTATTTGTCGTGTTGTGCGAATTGCACCATCAACGTACTACCGTTGTAAATCACTAGAGGCGAAGCCTGAAAAACGTTGTCAGCGATATCACCGAGACGAAGCGCTAAAGCCTGAGATTATGCGCGTTTGGCAGGAAAATAGACGGTGCTATGGTGCCAGAAAGGTCTGGAAGCAGATGAAGCGTGAAGGCTTTACTGTGGCTCGTTGCACGGTAGCCAGACTGATGAATGTGCTTGGCATTGAAGGTGTGCGCCGTGGTAAACACTGTATCACGACTATTCCCGACGATAGCGCGGATAAACCACTCGATTTAGTTAATCGTGAGTTCACGGCACAACGGCCCAATCAGCTGTGGGTGGCCGACATTACCTACGTCGCCACTTGGTCAGGCTTTGTCTATGTGGCATTTGTAATCGATGTTTTCTCACGCAAAATCGTTGGTTGGCGTGTGCTAAAAACAATGCAAACACAGTTGATATTAGATGCCCTAGAACAAGCATTGTGGGCACGAGGTAAGCCAAAAGGCGTTATCCATCACAGCGATCGCGGTAGCCAATATGTTTCAATTCGCTACTCTGAGCGCCTTTCAGAGGCTGGCTTCAACGCATCAGTCGGCAGTGTTGGTGATTCTTATGACAACGCGTTGGCCGAGACAATTAATGGTCTCTACAAAACTGAAGTCATCCACAAAGACGGCCCTTGGAAAGGGCTGGAGCAAGTTGAACTGGCTACTCTGGATTGGGTTGATTGGTTCAACAACCGGCGCCTGCTAGAGCCTATCGGAGATATACCTCCCGTTGAATATGAGGAAAACTATTATCGACAATTAGGTAAAGATGCGGCAGCATAACTCAAACAAATCCGCCTCCGAATTTACCGGTGCGATTCAAGGAATGATCATGAAATACTTGCCTATTATCGTATTTCCGTTGCTCTTGAGTGCTTGTTCAAATGAGGATAAGTTCGATGTCGGTTATGATGATGGATATGCTGCTGGTTACAATACAACCTGTGAGATCAGAGCCACAATGGTTGAAGGGGATTGGGACAATCAATCGTACTCAAGGGGATATAAAAAGGGCTATGAGACAGGTAGCCAAGATTGCAAGAATAAGAATTAGGCGAATTATCAATGAGGATACTTGTAGGCTTCATAGGAAAGACTCTCAACTCTCTTAAATATCAAGTCGATAAAAATATAAAAGAAACGCTGTACCAAAATGAAGCGTTTTTATCTAGTAAGTGGAATATCATAGAACACAATATCGTTCGTTGGTCGAGATATCCTTTTCGTTATGTTTTGCTTCTTTTAGTAACTACATCCCTCCTCATAGCAAACTATTTTCTATGGAAAGATGATCTAGCCATATGGGGAGTCCAACACCTTCCACATTGGAAGAAGTTGATTGAGTGGCAAGGCGGCTTCCTTGCAGGGCAGTTGACAATAATAGGGGTAATCTACCCATTAGTAATAGGTTTGGTTGGTGTCTTATTCCAAAACAAGGCCGCAAAAAAAGTTCTGCTCCCGATATATCAAACCTATTCGGGCTTTATGTTTGCAGGCCTTAGCGGTCTAGTTCTCTCCATTTCTATCGTTGGGATGTACTTTCTTAGTGCATTCCTAAGTCAATCAGAATACCTAATCTTCTGTGTCTTAACTGCTGCGTGGTTGAGCTTCAACGTACTTCTTACCATTTGGTTCTTCAAAGTTACATTTTCAATGCTTGATGACACCACACGAGATAGGTTAATAGTTCAGTATACAATTCATGAGCTATGTGAAGCTGATATTAGATTAAGGATTCGAGATGCACTAATACTTCGTGCTTTAGAGAACAAAATATTAATTAACCCAGACCCTGAGAGGGTCAAGGTTAGCACGTTCAGTATGTTGAATGACAAATATGAAGATATTGCAGTAGAAAAAAAAGGTACTTATGAAGTAAGCAACATATACTTTTTGATAATAAATATTGTCATTAATTACAACTTATTGAAGTCAAAGCTATATGAAAAGTTTTTTCCAGAAAAAGATTTTAACCCTGAAATAGTATTGCAACCAAGGTCATCTTCAAAAGAGGTAGGCACTTTCGTATTAGCGAAGCATGTAGATCTTGATTGGCTGTCAATAGCTCTTTTGAGGGCTAGTTTCAGTCTAAAGAAAAGTACTAAGGGTGATAGAAAGAGTATTAGCTCAATGATACTTGGCTTTACTGGCTCTGCGAAAGACGCAATGCGAGAAAGAAACACCAATGAGTTTACATCTTCCATAGATAATATTGTTGAATGGCACTCTGAAATAGCCCAAGCATTAAGCTTTAAAAATGATGATAAGGAAGACGATAATTGGCTTCTTCTTGAGAACGCCACTTTGTTTGGAAGAAACAATCTTGATGAAATGCTCAGAGAGTATCTTGACCTTTCACGTTCAGCGGTGGAGCTTATACCTGAAGACATCACCTACTTTGATAAGGTGATTGTTCTGTATAAGAAAATTTATTTGAGACGAAGTTCTCCAGTACAAAGAGAAGGTCATGAATTAATAAAGTTCAACTATTTCACATGGATGCTCTTGATGGAATGGAGATCGTATAATTCATCATCATCAGACACGCGAATAGCTAACAAATATGAGGATGTTCTTTACGATTTTGTTGGAGCATGGGAATCATGGCTAGACTTTATTTCTCCTAAAAGAAATGAGTTAGAAGATCTAACGAGATTACTTCAGTTGCTACTGTCTCACCTACAGTTTACATCCCAATTGTCTGTACTTAGCTTGCGATATGGGAATATTGAAGCAGCAGGTTGGGGAGTTGATATGCTCAACAATTGGGTTGAGAAAATGCATCTTTATGAGTTTGAGCAAGTGATGGACGAATACAATTGGCTATCCCAACTTGTGACTCATGACTTGTTAAGTTTGGATTCGTCACAACATCCTTGGCCTACTATCCTCAAAGGCAATGATTTTAATAAGCGATCCGCTTTTAATCTGGCACTAAGGAATACAGTTTTTGACTTAAGGATAATTACTGCATGTTACATGCTATTGAAACCTAGAAGTCAGGAAGACGAGAAAATCAAGGAGTATGTTGAGGCGCTGTTATCTTGTTCACCGATACACCCCACAGGAGCTATAGGCGGTAGGGAAAAAGTTATAAATTCTGCAAGCGATGTTTTAGGGGCTTATATAAGACATTGCTTTTACCAAGCGAATGAAAATTCCAATTACAACGCTTGGCTTTCCGGAGTTCTTGAATCATTTAGCAGGGTAAACGAACAACGTAGAATTTCAGGCCGCATATACTCAGGTTGGGGGCGTGAAGATCCCCAATCTATGAACTTAGCATACGTTGAGATAGCTATTTTCTATTCTTCAAATAAGTGGAACTTGAACACTAGATGGCTGGACATGATTTTCTCGGACTTATTCACCCTTGGTCAGCAGGAAGCTCTTATACGTGAACTAGAAGAGTGGATTGGCCTTGCAGACAAACTTGAAAACCCGATTCTGCTAGTTAAAGAAGATAGTGAGAGGAAAATAGAGAACTTTAAAGAATCAATCAGAGATGTAATTGATACTCTGGGAAAGAAGAAAACTGAAATTATTGTTGGCATGGAAGTGGACAAAAACAAACTTGTTTCCTTAGAAAATGCTGCTTCTAGAGCAATCGTTAAAGAAGACGGTGAGGTAAGGTTCCCTGTTAGTTTGTTTGAGCACATAAACTTTGACTCGAATAGTGATGAGCAGGTAGAAAATAAACTTAGAATTACGAACTATCCAAAACAACGAGTTGCAAAGGATATAGATGCAAATAGACCTGTCAATGAAGATGATTGGATAGAAAAAAATCTATCGGAGACAGTTAAGAACGACATACTCAGCAAAGTATTTAACAGTGATGTCACAGGCGAGTACAGATCTAATTCATTAGAAGACTGTATTGGAGATATATCCAGTCTATCAAAAGATATTGTCAGTCCTGTGCTATTTTCAGGCTCAAGTGAACTTAATTCATTATTACGTCAGGCTAACTATAAAAGAGATATGTTAGATAAATACAATATCTCTTTTATCGATGGTTATGGTTACAATTATATTTGCCATATTGGTAAAGCTATTGTCTACGGTGTTAATTTTACTGATGTTGATTATTGTCTACTAACTTCACTAGAAATGTTTCAAAAAATAGAGTTCGGAAAAACAGCTTCAAGTAGTTTGGTTTCAGTTGATTTTGTTCCTGATAGTAATGACCAGCCTATAGGAACTCTGTTGCTTAAGTACTTAGTGAAAATAACACTCAGAGATAATCTTCCGCTCATAAAAATAACTCCCCATGAAATTCATGAAGAGTGAATCGACCAGAGTTCTCTAGACACTTAATTGCTTTATAATTATGTGTACCAAGGAGAAAAGATGTCTCAACGATTTACAGAAGAATTTAAAATACAAGCTGTAAAACAAGTTACCGACCAAGGTTATTCGGTGGCAAGCGTCTCAGAGAGGCTAGGAGTGACTAGCAGTTCGCTTTATAACTGGATATAAGCTTATGGCCCAGATAGTGAAGAACATAGGCAATCTCAAGAACAATCTGACCGTATTAAACAACTCGAAAAAGAGCTTAAACGCGTGACAATGGAACGCGACATCCTAAAGGAAGCCACCGTATTTTCGCGGGCGAGTCAAAGAAAAATACGCGTTCATAAAAGCTAGGCTCAAGAATTACCCAACAAAATTGATGTGTGAAGCTCTAGCAATACAGCGAAGCGGCTTCTATACATGGATGGATAAGCCGAAGTCAAAACGACAGCTTGAAGACGAGCGTCTAACAGGCTTAATTAAGCATTCTTGGCTAGAAAGCGGTTGTGTCTACGGGTATAGAAAAATCACGAGTGACCTTAAGGATTTAGGCGAAGCTTACAGCAAACATCGTGTAGCTAAATTGATGAAGCTAGAAGGTGTAAAGGCACAAGTCGGTTATAGGAAGCATAAAGGACACTTCAGCGGCAAGCCTGCGGTTGTTGCAGATAACGTGCTTGATAGGCAATTTACGGTTGCCAAACCGAACAGATATTGGGTGACTGACATCACTTATATCCGCACCCATGAAGGCTGGCTCTATCTTGCCGTTGTCTTAGATTTATACTCTCGCGCTGTCGTTGGTTGGTCGATTAGTTCTCGCATGGAATCTGAACTCGTTACTCAGGCGCTGTTAGCTGCGGTATGGCGACGAAAGACCAAAAAGGAGGTACTTATACATTCAGATCAGGGTAGTCAATTTACAGGCTATGAATGGAGTGACTTCCTAACTGAGCATAATCTAAAAGCTAGCATGAGCCGCAGAGGAAACTGCCACGATAATGCGGTAGCAGAGAGCTTCTTCCAGCTACTTAAGAGGGAACGAATAAAGCGAAAAATTTATACAACACGTGAACATGTAAGAGCCGACATATTTGATTACATCGAAATGTTTTACAACTCTAGACGCAAGCATGGTGAAGCGAATAATATGCCTCCATTGGCTTATGAAAAGCTAGAAGAATTCAAATAAAAATCTGTCTAGTAAAGTCTGGTCGATTCAGAACGTTCTAACTCTCCGTTCACTACAACCAAAGGAAGATACATGTCGTTTAATTTTTTAAATTTGGTTTTGCAACTTGTACACTCTTAGCATCTGCCTCCCTTCAGATAGCTTGGCAATAAACAGACGCTTAACCATACCCCCAAAAAGCACCAAACAATGAAACACTTTTTTTGCCGATGAGTATAAAAATAGCTTTTATTAAAATGAAACGTTTTGGAATTGATTCAGAAGACGCGGGATTTTTTGAATCCCGCTTATAGTAGGGTTTAAAAGCATTTTTTTCAGATCGTGTAATGAAACACATGTAAAAATGCTTAAGTAAGTTATACTACGTTACCCATCTGGAATATAGGGAGGTACATGGCCACAATCAAGCCGCCGATTACCACGCCAAGTACTGCCATGATCATAGGCTCAAGTAGGCTGGTTAAGCCGTCTACCATATCGTCAACTTCTGCTTCGTAGATGGTAGCAATTTTACTTAGCATCTCATCAACCGCGCCCGACTCTTCACCAATGGCAATCATTTGGGTCACCATGTCAGGAAATACTTGTGTAGCGCGCATAGCAACATGCATGGGCATACCGCCTGCCACTTCTTTACGCATGTACAAAATGGCTTCGCGATACACGGCGTTACCCGATGCACCAGCTGCTGATTCCAGCGCTCCGATGAGCGGAACCCCCGCAGCAAAGGTGGTGGCTAAGGTTCGAGTAAAGCGCGCAATACTGGCTTTTTTCAGTATTTCGCCAACTACAGGAATTTTTAAAATGTTGCGGTCTACTGTATCACGCAGCTTTTGGCTTCGCTTATAGGTCCGCATAAACATAAAGCCTGCACCGCCAATACCTATAGCAATGAAAATGCCGTAATCTTGCACGAAACGAGAAATAGCCAGTACGAACTGGGTGAAGGCGGGGAGTTCAGCCCCAAAGCTACTAAAAATCTCCTCGAACTGAGGCACAACGAAAATAAGGAGGATAGTCGTAACAATAAAAGCAACAACCAAAACCGCAATGGGGTAAAACATTGCTTTTTTGATTTTTGATTTTAGTGCTTCGGCCTTTTCTTTATAAGTCGCAATTCTGTCGTAAATGGTTTCAAGTGCACCCGACTGCTCACCGGTGTAAACCAAATCGCAATATAAATCGTCAAAATAAAGGGGGTGCTTTCTAAGCGCTGATGAAAGTGGATTACCCGATTTAACTTCGTCAGTGATTTCACCCAATAGTTTTCGCATTGAAGAATTTGCGTGCCCCTGAGCTATCATTTCTAAAGATTGGATAAGCGTAACGCCTGCGGCAAGCATGGTGGCGATTTGGCGCGAAATGACAGAAATGTCGGCAGGTGTTATTTTTTTCGCACCACCAAATAGAGGTTTAGAAAGCTTCTTAACCTTATTTGCAGAAATGCCTTGGCGTCGCAATAGGTTTTTAGCTTCTGAAATGGTAACTGCGGATATTTCACCTTTGCGCGACTGTCCATGCCGATCCTTTCCTTGCCAAATAAATGTGGTTGCTGCTTTTGCCATCATATTTCGCCTTGAGAAGTTTTCACTTAAGTATCAAAAAAGCCCAGTATTTCACTGGGCTCTCCTGATGTCCTTTGTGATTAGCAAAGCGTTGCTGGATCACAAGCTGAAGACCAGATGATACGGTTGTTATCAAGGTTTGGAGTAAGAGTATATGTACCTGCTCCAGTCAGCCCAAGGTCGCCGTGTTGAGTAGCGGTAATGACGCCATTTGCAGTAGCAACACCAACCACATCGACGCCTGCACCTGCAGCTGACGCACCAATATCAGCAGGAATACCGTTAGTACCACCGTCACACGCAGCGATGTCATTTGTCGATGCGTAGCAAATCTCAACAGCAGTTTTCGCTGCAGCGGTTGCATTTGAAACTTCAGTAAACTTCGCTTTCTGCGTGTAGTTTTGGTAAGCAGGAAGTGCGATTGCTGCAAGAATACCGATAATGGCAACAACAATCATTAGTTCGATAAGGGTGAAACCTTTTTGGTTTTTAGTATTCATGTTCATCATGGTTTTTCTCCGGGACGTGTATAACACGCTAAGTTTAAATCTAATTCAAATTGACGTTTATACCCGAGTCGTCCATTTAACGCCCCTGGTACTTGATACTCAGTATAGAATTTTATTTGTTGCTGACAAGTATAGGCGAATATACCTATGTCTAGCTTTTTCAGTATGACATGGTTCGCCACGCCTTGGCAGGCGTATTCACTTGAACTTTCGTATAAAAGTTAAGGACTTAAGTGCGTATGCCTATCTATACACAAAAAGCATTATCGAGAAATGACTGAATAGAAGGGGACGTAATCGTATGGCAAATCATACATCTACTTAGCGCTTTCAAATCACTATATTACCCAGCGTAAGCGGGTTACAGCGAACAAATTGTTGTTTAGCGTTTAACTACCATCACCGTGTGATGAATTTTATCAAAGTCTAACAACCTTGTAATTTAAAAGTGATGTGAACCTATGGAATAACAACACAGTTGCCAATCTAGTGCTCACACCACCGTTAACGTTTTTAATAGCGCTCTATCGCTTTCTTGCTTCGCTAGGACAAATTAATGCGCAAAGACAAATCAATAGCCTGAACGTGTTTAGTTAAAGCACCAGATGAAATGTAATCTACGCCTAATTTCGCGAGCGAAGCCAGTCGTTCATCAGTAATGTTTCCTGATACTTCCAGTTTACATTGACCTTTATTTAGCGCTACTGCCTGTTGGATCTGTTCGTTAGAAAAGTTATCCAGCATAACAATATCTGCACCTGCACGAAGGGCTTGTTCAAGTTCCGTTAAATCTTCTACTTCTACTTCAACAGGCTTGCCTGGCATCATCGCCTTTGCTCGGCTGACTGCCTTTTCTATATTTCCGCAAGAAAAAATGTGGTTTTCTTTAATTAAGAAAGCGTCGAACAAACCCACGCGGTGATTTTGCCCGCCGCCGCATCGCACCGCATATTTCTGCGCATAGCGAAGACCTGGTAGTGTTTTGCGGGTATCTAAAATTTTGGTGTTAGAGCCATCCAAAAACTTAGCGTAAAAAGCGGTAATAGTAGCGGTTGCCGACAGAGTTTGCAGGAAGTTAAGCGCCGTACGCTCAGCAGTTAATATACCACGAGCAGAACCTTCCAAACTAACCAGAACGGTGTTGGCATCAACCTTATCGCCATCTTTCACATGCCAAGTTAGTGACACCGACTCGTCAATAAGCGCAAACGCTTGGTTTGCCCATGCGATTCCGCAAACCACGCAAGGCTCTCGCGTAATTATTGTGGCTTTTGCATTAACGCTTTCATCTATCAGGTTTGCGGTAATGTCGTTTGCGGCATTTAATTCGCCGCCAAGATCTTCAATAAGCGCGTTAGATACTTGCTCTCGAATTGCTTGCATGTCTTGTGATGTCATCTTCATCGCTATGGTCTATTTAGAGGGTACGCAATATTAACCAATCTCCGCGCTGAGTAAACTCTAATTGGCGAAGAACACTCATTCCAAGCAATATGTGGTCATCTTGCATACCGGGATTTAAGTTTGCTTTTACATCGCGCACTACAATTTCACCAATACGCAGAGTATCAATGGTCGATTCAGCAACTCTCACTACACCGTTTGCCGTGCTAGCAAGACCTTGTCGGCCGGCTCTAAGTTGTAATCTATTTGCCAAATGGGCAGGCACGGCAACATCAGTCGCGCCAGTATCTACAAGGAATACCACTTCCTCACCATTGATATAGCCAGTGGTGACATAATGACCTTGGCGATTTTGCTTAAGACGCACTTCGGTTTGTGAGCCGATCCGCTCAGATGCGGGCTCACTATTGGGGTTAATCTGCTTTTCCAGTAAATCCGAAAAAACAAAAACCAGTAGCCCAAAGCCACAAATCCATGCAAGCGCCACCATCCATTTGCCCGTTGATGTTGTCGGGTCTTGTTGTTCACTCATACATTAACCTTTTTTATAACAGCGGTGGCCATTGCTTTTTTCTCAGCCTAATTTCTTTAAATCTGTAATTAAACAGTTCGCCTTGTGCAGCGCAACACGTATAGCCCTATACACTTATATCCATATACAATGTAGGCTATAACGCAGAAAATCAATTATCGAAGCAAATACTATGGTGCTCTACAATCACGCGAGCTACACGGCAAGTCCGCATTATGATGCTCGCCCTGACAGCACAGACATCAGCCTGTTAGTAATACACAATATCTCACTTCCACCTTCACAGTTTGGTACGCCAGGCATTCGCCAATTGTTTACCGGCACACTTAACCCTGATGAACATCCTTTCTACAAAGAAATTGCTGGGTTACGAGTTTCCGCTCATTGTGTGATTTATCGAACTGGTCAAGTAGAGCAATTTGTACCCTTCGAACAGCGCGCATGGCACGCAGGATTGTCTTCGTTTCAAGGGCGCAGCCGCTGTAACGATTATGCCATTGGTATAGAACTTGAGGGCACTGATACTTTGCCATATACCGATGAGCAGTATAAAGCGCTCGGCGAACTCACTGATTTTATTACAAGACGCTATCCTCGGATCACTTTAGGGCGTATCGTAGGCCATAATGATATAGCGCCGGGGCGAAAAACTGACCCAGGTGTTGCTTTCGACTGGGCAAGGTACAGAATGCGCGTTGCTGGGTTTAAGTCATTTTAATTAACCTCGGCCGCTGATAAAAAGGAAACCCAATACCTATGATGTTAATGAGCCTGCTGTTAGTTCTCAGCCTAGAACGGTTGATAACAAAAACACCTAATTGGCATATAGAAAAGTATGCTGGCCAATATCGCGCTTTCCTTAAAGATATGGGCTTAATTAATCTTTACGAAGAGAAGGGGAGTGAAGATGCGCGTAAGAAAGCGTCGTCCGCTGCGCTTTATTTTTACCTTCTGCTTCCCGCAATATTACTCGGTCTAATTGAATACTGGGTGCTTGGCGCATTTCTGACTTTTATAGAGCAGAGCATCGTCTTGTTCGTTTGTATCGGCTGCCCCGCATTACGCGCTGTTTATAAGAACTTTCTTAATGCCGCAGACCGAGGTGACCTTCAGGCGTGTAGCATGTACACCGATCAGTTAGGTCACTGCGCCAGTCAATCAGACAGCGATGGCAGTGCCGGTGCAGAAGGTAAAAGCTTTGGGCAACACCTTACTTGGCTCAACTATCAGCATTATGCCGCAGTCATGTTATGGTTTATTGCATTTGGTGCACCGGGCGCATTGTTTTACGCCCTAAGCCGAAGTACTACCGAGGCATTATGCAGTGCTAATCATCCTTTAAAAGGGGCTGCTGGCAGATTAATGTTTGCCCTTGATTATATCCCTGTTCGCGTGACAGCCTTCGGTATGTTGATGATGGGACATTTCTCTCGCGCGTTACCTGAGTGGATAAAATATGCGCTCCAGTTTGATGTCTCAGCATATGATGTGCTTACTGAAATCTCCTCCAAAGCTGAGGTATTAACCCCTGATGAGCAGCAGCTTCAGGCTGAAAATGCAGCAGTAGAGCCAAAAGTGCTTGTAAAGTTAGCAAAACGTAATGTTATTTTTCTGCTTGTAATCACATCGGCACTTACGCTTGTAGGCAGCTTGGCATAATCATTATTTTTAACATTTACTATCCAGTAAAAATTGGGAAAGCGTCTGGTCTATTTATTAATTGTATGTAGATCAGACGCTTTGATGACTACCGCGTGTCCCTTCCTCCTCATCAGACCAGTTTGCTGCTTCTGATTTTTCTTAACAATTTCAACAATAAAGCTTAACACCCAGCAAATCGCACAGGCTTTGCTATGCTTGGGAGTATTTACCTCGAAATCGATCTGCCTTAAACTAGATAGGTAAAATGGTATTACCAATTGTGAGTGCGATTAAATTTTCTACGATTATTTTTTACATTCACCGCTGTTATAACGCCGCTATTGTTATAAAGCATGGTTTAGTTAGAAGGATATGTAGAGCGCATGCGTCAGCAGCGAAAAAAACTCTCTGATGTAATTACAGAACAACTCGAGTCGATGATACTCGACGGCACGCTGTTGGCTGGACAAAAGTTACCACCAGAGAGAGAGCTTGCACTTGAATTTGACGTATCGAGACCTTCACTTAGGGAAGCCATTGGAAATCTGCAGGCTCGCGGGCTGGTAGAGCGTAAGCAAGGTGGTGGTACGTTTGTAAACCGCAACCTTAACTCAGCCATGACAGACCCATTAATGGATTTAGTCAGTCAGCGTCCTGAAACTCAATTTGATTTGCTTGAATTTCGTCATGCTCTTGAAGGGATGGCGGCGTACTACGCGGCACTTCGCGGTCAACCAGAAGACTACGAAGCATTGAAGCAAGCATTAAATGACGTACCTACACCTAAAGCGCACGAAAGCAAACGTGCCCAAGCTGAGGCGTTAGGACAGTTTTATATCATTATGGCAAGAGCATCACACAACATGGTGTTGTTGCACGTAATGAGCACCATGCAAAGCATGCTGGTGGACAATATTGAACGAAACTTTGACATGCTGGCAGCGCACCCCGAAGCGGTGGAAGACATTGCTAAACAGCGTCGCGAAATTGTAGAGGCCATTGCTTCTCGCGACCCTGAAGCTGCGCGTCAGGCATGTAATACGCATTTGGCGTTTATCGAAAAAACGCTATTAACCATTAATCAACGCGATTCCCGCGTGCAGCGCGCATTGCGACGATTAGAGATTTAGTTACTAGTCTGATTTTGTATAAATAAGGGCTAGTTAGCTATTCATTCGCAGAGGCCGGTCAGGTTTTTCCTGTGCCACTGCAAAAGCAGGTGAGCCAGATTGGGTCACTGTGAGTACAACGTAATTTAGTTTTCCTTCTTTTAGCGCCTTTAAGATTAGGGGCAATGCTAAGGGAGGATTTTCTATATAAGCAAAAAATAGGATGGCACCATGTCTGATATGATGCACCAAGATGTAGATCCTCAAGAAACTAAAGAGTGGATTGATGCGCTTGAGTCGGTTTTAGAAGAGGAAGGCGTAGAACGCGCCCACTATTTACTCGAAAAACTTATTGATAAAGCTCGTCGCAGCGGTGCGCATTTACCATATGACGCTACTACTGCCTACATCAATACTATCCCAGCAGCGCAAGAGCCAAAAATGCCTGGTGACTTGACCATCGAAGCGCGCATCCGTGCGGCAATTCGTTGGAACGCATTGATGATTGTATTGCGTGCATCTAAGAAAGACCTAGAGCTTGGTGGTCACATTGGTAGCTTCGCATCATCAGCTATGCTTTACGATGTGGGCTTTAACCACTTCTTCAAAGCGCCGAATGAAAATCAAGGCGGCGACTTTATTTTCGCACAGGGCCATATTTCTCCAGGTATTTATGCGCGCTCTTACATGGAAGGCAACTTAACTGAAGAACAGTTAAACAACTTCCGTCAAGAGTGTGCTGGCGATGGTCTATCGTCTTACCCGCACCCTCACTTGATGAAAGACTACTGGCAGTTCCCAACGGTATCTATGGGTCTAGGCCCACTACAAGCTATCTACACAGCACGTTTCCTTAAATACCTAACTAACCGTGGTATTAAAGACTGTTCAGGTCAGCGCGTATACTGCTATATGGGCGACGGTGAGTGTGATGAGCCAGAGAGCTTGGGTGCAATCGGTCTTGCGTCTCGCGAAGGCCTGGACAACCTAACGTTTGTTATCAACTGTAACCTTCAGCGTCTAGACGGCCCGGTACGAGGTAACGGCAAAATTATCCAAGAACTTGAAGGTACGTTCCGCGGCGCAGGCTGGGAAGTAGTGAAAGTCATTTGGGGTAGCTACTGGGATGAGCTTCTAGCTCGCGATAAATCTGGCAAGCTAATTCAGCTTATGGGTGAAACGGTAGACGGTGAATACCAGAACTGTAAAGCCAAAGGCGGCAAGTACACCCGTGAAAACTTCTTCAACAAGTATCCTGAAACAGCGGCGCTTGTGGCTAACATGTCTGACGACGACATCTGGCGCTTGAACCGTGGTGGTCACGATCCAGTTAAAGTATTCGCGGCTTACCAAAAAGCCATTGATACGAAAGGTCGTCCAACGGTAATCCTTGCTAAAACGGTTAAAGGTTTCGGTCTTGGTGCATCAGGCGAAGCGCAGAACGTAGCGCACAACGTTAAGAAGATGGACGTTGAATCAATTAAAGCGTTCCGCGACCGTTTCAATATTCCAGTAGCAGACGACAAGATTGCTGACCTACCTTACTTCAAGTTTGACGAAGACAGCGAAGAAATGAAGTACCTTCGCGAGCGTCGTGAAGCGCTAGGTGGATACCTGCCTTCTCGCCGCGAGCAAGCCGAAGAGCAGCTTGAAATTCCTGAGTTAAGCGCGTTCGACGCTATCTTAAAAGGTTCGGGTGACCGTCAAGTATCGTCAACCATGACGTTTGTACGTGTACTTAACGCACTACTGAAAGACAAGAAAATTGGTAAGCGTATTGTGCCAATTATTCCTGATGAAGCTCGTACATTTGGTATGGAAGGCTTGTTCCGTCAGGTAGGTATTTACGCCAACGAAGGTCAGAAATACGTACCTCAGGACGCTGACCAGGTAGCTTATTATCGCGAAGATAAGAAAGGTCAGGTACTACAAGAAGGTATTAACGAGTTAGGTGCAATGGCATCGTGGGTTGCGTCGGGTACGTCTTACTCAACGTGTAACGCTACCACTATTCCGTTCTACATCTACTACTCGATGTTTGGTTTCCAACGTGTTGGTGACTTAGCGTGGGCAGCAGGTGATAGCCAAGCGCGTGGTTTCCTTTTAGGTGCAACAGCAGGTAGAACAACCCTTAACGGTGAAGGTCTACAGCACCAGGACGGTCACTCTCACGTTCAGGCAAACCTTATTCCTAACTGTATTACTTACGATCCAACATACGGTTACGAAGTAGCAGTTATCATTCAAGACGGTCTACGTCGTATGTACGGTAATAACGAAAATATTTTCTATTACCTGACATTGATGAACGAAAACTATCAGCACCCAGCAATGCCAGAAGGCGATGATATTGCTGAGCAAATCATTAAAGGCATTTACAAGCTAGAGCGCGTTGAAAATGACAAGTCTAAGCTGAATGTTCAGTTGATGGGCTCAGGCACTATCTTGAACGAAGTGCGTAAAGCGGCACGAATTCTATGTGACGACTACAACGTGTCTTCTGACGTTTACTCTGTGACCTCGTTTAACGAGCTAGCGCGTGAAGGTCAAGACGTAGCGCGTTGGAACATGCTAAATCCAGAAGCCGAGCAAAAAGTACCTTACATTGGTCAGGTAATTACGAAAGACGCAGGTCCTGCGATTTCTGCTACTGACTATGTGAAGAACTACTCAGACCAAGTACGTGCGTTTATCGACACTGAATACCGTTGTCTAGGTACAGACGGTTTCGGTCGAAGCGACAGCCGTGAAAACTTGCGTACTCACTTTGAAGTTAATGCGTCATACATCGTGGTGGCATCACTTTATGAATTAGCTCAGCGCGGCGACGTTGACAAGAAAGTGGTAGCAGAAGCCATTAAGCGTTTTGATATTAACGCTGAAAAACTTAACCCACTTTACGCGTAAGCCAGATAAGGTATTTTACATATGTCAGATATTCAAAAGATTATCGTACCCGATGTAGGCGGTGACGAAGTTGAAGTTATCGAGCTATGTGTTGCCGTAGGCGACAACATTGAGGCAGATGAAGGCGTTGTTACTGTTGAAAGTGACAAAGCGTCAATGGACATCCCTGCACCGTTTGAAGGTGAGATTGTAAGCCTGTCTGTATCAGTAGGCGATAAAATTAAAGAAGGCGATGTGATTGGTGAGATGAAGGTTGCTGGTGGAGATAGCGGCAGCGCCGCTGAATCATCATCTTCAGATGAATCTTCTAAAGAAGATGCACCTAAGCAAGAAGAAGCACCAAAAGAAGAAAGCAAGCCAGACGCAGCACCTGCTGCATCTGGCAGCAGCGAAGTCATCGAAGTTGCAGTTCCAGATATTGGCTCTGACGACGAAGTAGACGTAATCGACGTATTGGTTTCAGTGGGCGACACCATTGAAAAAGAAGATGGGCTTATTACCCTTGAAACCGATAAAGCGACCATGGATGTTCCTTCAACACACGCAGGTACTGTGAAAGAAGTATTCATTAGTACTGGTGATAAAGTGAAAGAAGGCATGGTAGTGATCAAACTTGAAGTTGCCGGCTCTGGCTCATCTTCAAGTGAATCGGCGTCTAGCGAAGCTTCTTCTGAAGCGTCTGCACAGGAAAGTGCAAAGCAAGAATCAGCGCCAGCGGCGTCTGCAAGCAGCGAAACTATTGAAGTTGCTGTACCTGACATTGGTGAAGACGGTGAAGTTGACGTTATCGACGTACTTGTGTCGGTAGGCGACTCCGTTGAAAAAGAAGACGGTCTAATTACGCTAGAAACTGATAAAGCCACCATGGATGTGCCTTCAACGCATGCAGGTACGATTAAAGAAGTCTTTATCAAAACGGGCGACAAAGTTAAGCAAGGCACCTTGGTTGTTAAGCTAGAGACCAGTGGTGGTTCGTCTTCAAGTGCAGCTGAAAAGCCTGCTGAAGCGCCTAAGCAAGAAGAGACTAAACAAGAGTCACAGCAGGAAGCTTCACAAGGCCGTTCTCCTGTGCCCCCAGCGCCAGAAGCCAAAAATACAGGTAAAGCACATGCTTCGCCTTCGGTACGCCGTATCGCTCGTGAGTTTGGTGTAGACCTGACTCAAGTTAACGGCTCTGGTCCTAAAAACCGTATCTTGAAAGAAGACGTTCAAGCCTATGTTAAAGCTGAACTTGCGAAACCTCGCACAGCAGCAGCTTCTGGCAGCGCGCCAGTAGGCGACAACGTACTTCAAATCGTGCCAGTTAAACCTGTTGATCACAGCAAGTTTGGCGAGATTGAAGAGCAGCCATTATCTCGTATTCAGAAGATTTCTGGTCCGTTCTTACACCGTAACTGGGCGACTATCCCGCACGTTACGCAGTTCGACGAAGCCGATATCACTGAAGTTGAAGAGTTCCGTAAAGAGCAAAACGCTTACCACGCGAAAATTAAGTCTGGTCTTAAGATCACGCCACTAGTATTCGTAATGAAAGCGGTAGCGAAAGCCCTTGAAAAATACGAAGTATTCAACTCATCACTGTCTGATGATGGCGAGAGCTTAATCATTAAGAAATTTATCAACATTGGTATTGCGGTTGAAACACCGGGAGGCCTTGTTGTACCTGTTATTCGTGACGTGAATAAGAAAGGTATTGAGCAGCTGTCTCAAGAACTTATCGAAACATCTAAGAAAGCCCGTGAAGGCAAGCTTAAAGCGGCCGACATGCAGGGTGGTACGTTCACCATCTCTAGCCTAGGTGGTATTGGTGGCACGGCGTTTACGCCTATTGTAAATGCTCCAGAAGTCGCCATATTAGGTGTGTCTAAGTCTGAGATGAAGCCTAAGTGGAATGGTAAAGAGTTTGAGCCGCGCTTAATGGTGCCGCTAAGCTTGTCTTACGACCACCGAGTAATCGATGGTGCGGTAGGTGCAAGGTTCTCTACTGAGGTTGCTGCAAACCTAACTGACTTGCGCAGAATCATACTTTAAATAAAAGGTCGAAAAAGTTTACAATATCAGTAACATTTTCGACGATTTTATAAGCCCATTTGGTGGCATTTAGGTTATGCTATTACACAAAAGTAATAGCATGACCCTACAAGAACAGGATTGAGGTTCACAATGAGCGAAATTAAAACGCAATTGGTGGTACTGGGCGGCGGCCCTGGCGGTTATTCAGCAGCATTCCGTGCGGCTGACTTAGGTATTGAAACAGTTATCGTAGACTCACGCGACACGCTTGGTGGTGTTTGTCTTAACGTAGGCTGTATCCCTTCAAAAGCCCTTCTTCACGTTGCTAAAGTGATGAAAGAAGCGAAGCACCTTGCTAGCCACGGTGTATCGTTTGGCGAGCCTACCATCGATCTAGATAAAATCCGTGAATACAAAGACGGCGTTGTTAAGCAATTAACAAACGGCCTTAGCGGTATGTCTAAAATGCGTAAAACCAAGCATGTACAAGGCTTCGGTAAATTCACAGGCGCAAACACCCTAGAAGTAAAAAATGGTGACGACGTTACTACTATTACTTTCGAAAAAGCAATTATTGCTGCGGGTTCTGAGCCAGTAAGCCTACCGTTCATCCCAGAAGATGATCGTGTAATCGACTCAACTGGCGCACTGGAAATGAAAGATATTCCAGAGAAAATGCTAGTTCTAGGCGGTGGTATCATCGGTCTAGAAATGGGTACTGTATACGAAGCGCTTGGCTCGAAAATCGATGTAGTTGAATTCTTAGACCAGCTAATTCCTGCAGCTGATAAAGACATCATGAAAGTGTTCATGAAAGACTACAAAGACAAGTTTAACATTATGCTTGAAACCAAAGTGACTGCGGTTGAAGCAAAAGACGACGGCTTGTACGTAACATTTGAAGGTAAGAATGCGCCTGCTGAGCCAGTGCGCTACGACAAAGTACTTGTTGCTGTTGGTCGTAAGCCAAACGGTAAGCTAGTAGGCGCCGAAGCAGCTGGTGTTAACGTTGACGAGCGTGGCTTCATCAATGTTGATAAGCAAATGCGTACTAACGTTGACCACATCTTCGCAATCGGTGACCTTGTAGGTCAGCCAATGCTTGCGCACAAAGCAGTTCACGAAGGTCACGTTGCGGCAGAAGTTATTGCTGGACAGAAGCACTACTTCGACCCACGTGCTATTCCTTCAGTAGCATACACTGAGCCAGAAGTTGCTTGGGTTGGTCTAACTGAAAAAGAAGCGAAAGAGCAGGGCGTAAGCTACGAAACAGCGACCTTCCCTTGGGCTGCTTCAGGCCGTGCAATTGCATCTGATGCAACTAACGGTATGACCAAGATGATCTTTGATAAAGAAACGGGCCGCGTTATCGGTGGTGCAATGGTTGGTACAAACGCCGGCGAGATGCTTGGCGAAATCGGCCTAGCTATTGAGATGGGTGCTGACGCTGAAGACGTAGCATTAACTATCCATGCTCACCCAACGCTTAATGAATCAATTGGTCTTGCTTCTGAAATCTTCGAAGGAAGCATTACTGACCTACCAAATCCAAAAGCGAAGAAAAAGAAGTAATTTAGCTTCTTTTTTCGAACTATAAAAAAACCGCTCATTGAGCGGTTTTTTGATTTTAAAATTGCATTGGAAGCTTTTAAGGCGCTAAAGTAGCCGGCTAGGCCGTTTCTTTTCCTACAGCCACGTTGTCGTTTCCATCGTCTATTTCATCATTAACTGGCATCTTCAAATGCGCGGGTGTGAACGCTTCGCAGTCCATATTGCGCTGGTCCATAAAGCGCTTAACCGTTTCCGCACAGTATGCTTTTCTGCAGCATTGAGAGAGCAGCATTTCATGGCGTTGTACTCGTTCGCGAATAAATTTAACTACCAGTCCTCTAAGCCACTGCAAGCCCGCGTCTTGATCCTGACGCTTATGCCACATAACAGACAAAGGTGAGCTTACAATCTCTATCGGTGTTTCAAACACAGCCAGTTCACCCGAAAAAATCTCTTTTTCCATCACTAATGAAGGCGCAACACAGATTAAGTTACTGTCTTTAAGTAGCGGCGTAGCGTTGTAAAACTGATTTACAGACATTGCCACACGGCGCTTAAGGCCCAAATTCGCGAGTACCTGATCTGTGGGACCAGTCACATCCCCGGTCACCGACACCAGAAGGTGGTCAGCCGCGACAAAGTCCTCTAGCGTTAACTGGGATTTTGCTAAAGGATGATCGGGGCGCATTACCACCACCCAACTTGGATCGAGTACGTGTTCAGCGCGAATAACCGAGCCAGGCTCCTGATATTTAGAGAAAGTGAGTTCTGCTTCAGCATCTTTGAGTATTTTATCGGTTTCCATGTCGTAATTAGGAATGGCATGGATATTAATACCTGGCGCTTCATTCTCAATAACTTTACGTAGCGGCCCCCATACCATGGAAACAATGCTGTCAGTCGCTGCAATACGAAAGGTGCGTTTAGCCGTTGCTGGATTGAAGTCTGTAGGGTTAACGGCGACTTCAAGTTCGCCTAACGGGCCTTGAATCTGACTCCACAAATTTTTAGCGAAGGAGGTAGGTTGAATACCGCGTCCGTCTTTTACAAAAAGCTCATCGTTCCAAGCGGTGCGCATACGAGAAAGTGCGTTAGAGACCGCCGGCTGTGTCATTGACAGCCTATCAGCTGCGCGGGTAATTGCCCCTTCAGTCATGATGGCATCAAAAATCATTAATAGATTTAAATCGTGTGGACGCATGGTTCTCTCCGCTGCCTGTTGTCGTTCAGCCCGATCCTCAATATATAACATCATGTGATGTGTTGCATATTAAAAGATAATTATTTTTATTGTTGGATGGTGTGCATAATGCGCTTCATCAAACTTTAGTTTAATTTTTAAGAGAATCTTGCAATGAAAACTTTTACCCGTTTATTGGCAATAGTAAGCCTAACTGCGCTAGTCGCTGCATGTGGTGATGATGAGCAGGATCCAAGTCAATCGATGAGCGCGAATGCAAATGCTGGAGTGCCTGTGGATGTGGCTACGGTGGTGTCTCAACGTTTAACCGAATGGGATAATTTTACAGGTCGCCTAGAGTCTCCGCAAATTGTTGCGCTTCGCCCGCGGGTGTCGGGTTATATAGACTTTGTTGCATTTGATGAAGGCGAATATGTTGAACAAGGGCAAACCTTATTTTTGATAGATAACCGTACTTTTAAAGCAGAAGTCGACAGGTTAACTGCGCAGCTTGAAGAGGCGAAAAGCCGGGTGCAACTGGCTGAGCAAAACTACAACCGTGCTTTTAAATTGCGTAAAACCCAAGCCGTGTCTGAAGAGGTGCTTGATGCACGCTTAGCCGAGAAAAATCAGGCGTTAGCCAGCCTAAGCCAAACTCAGGCAGCGCTTGAAGTTGCGCGCTTAAATCGTGGGTTTGCTCGTGTTGAAGCTCCAATTTCTGGGCGTATTTCTCGCGCTAATATCACAGAAGGTAACTTTGTTACCGCTGGTCAAACCGAGTTAACTCGTATTGTATCGACCGACCGTTTGTATGCGTATTTCGATATTGATGAGCAAACTTACCTTAACTACTTAACTGACAAGGCAAATGCATCAAGTGCAGTTAGCGACCAACCTGTAGCTATGCGGTTGGCAAATGAATCTGATTACAACCACTGGGGTCAAATTGACTTCATCGACAACCAAGTGAATGCCAGTACAGGTACTTTGCGTGTTCGTGCCGTATTCAATAACGAAGAAGGCCGGCTAATTCCCGGCTTGTTTGCGCATTTGAAATTGGCAGGCGATACCGATGAACAGGGTATTCTTATTAAAGAAAAAGCCATAGGCACAGATCTTAACAACAAGTTTGTTCTGGTTGTGAACGACGACAATAAAGTGGAATACCGTGCAGTTAAGCTAGGTGACAAAGTGGGTAGCATGCGCATTATCACAAGTGGCCTGAATGCTAACGATACCATTGTGGTTGAAGGCTTACAGCGTGTACGCCCTGGCGCCCAGGTTACTCCTAACGAAGTACCTATGGGTGATGAAGATGCACTTGCTAATTTATCAAGCTGGCAGTCGCGCGTTGATACCGCAACCCAAGTAACGCAAAACATGTCTCAAGTCGAAGATGTTCTATCTGGTGGTTCATTTACCGCAGGTACAGCGACAGCAGGTCTTAAGTAATGAATATTTCGCAATTTTTCATTAGCCGCCCGATTTTCGCGGGCGTGCTGTCCCTCCTTATTTTTATAGGTGGTGCCATTGCAGTTTGGCAACTGCCTATTACAGAGTACCCAGAAGTGGTGCCGCCTACTGTGGTGGTTACGGCAAGTTATCCTGGTGCAAACCCTGAAGTAATAGCTGAAACGGTTGCAACACCGCTAGAGCAAGAAATTAACGGGGTTGAAAATATGTTGTACATGTCATCACAGGCAACCAGTGATGGCCGTATGACGTTAACCATTACCTTTGGTATTGGTACTGATCCTGACGAAGCGACTACGCTGGTTCAAAACCGCGTAAATCGCGCAACGCCGCGTTTGCCTCAGGAAGTACAGCGATTAGGTGTGGTTACTGAAAAATCTTCGCCAGATTTAACCATGGTAGTGCATTTAACATCGCCGGATAAACGCTATGACATGCTTTACCTTTCAAACTATGCCGACCAGTTTGTTAAAGATGAACTAGCCCGAATTAATGGGGTAGGGCAAGTGCGCTTATTCGGAGCAGGTGAATTCAGCATGCGCGTTTGGCTAGACCCTAACAAATTAGCTGCGCTTCAATTAAATCCGGGGGATGTCGCCGCTGCTATCGCCGACCAAAACCAACAGGCTGCGGCGGGAAGTCTGGGAGCTCAGCCCACAGGTACTAGCGAATTTCAGCTACTTATTAACGTACGCGGTCGTTTAAAAGACGAGACCGAATTTGAAAATATTATCGTTAAGTCGGGCGAAAATGGTGAAATAACGCGCCTAAAAGATGTCGCGCGTATTGAGCTTGGGGCTGATAATTACGCGCTTCGCTCGCTTTTAAATAATAACCCCGCAGCGGCAATTCCAATCTTTCAAGCGCCAGGCTCTAATGCAATTCAAATATCTGACGATGTGCGTGCGCGCATGGCGGAGCTTTCTAAGGCGTTTCCTGACGGCTTGGAATATGACATTGTTTATGATCCTACGGTATTTGTAAGGGGCTCAATTGAAGCTGTAGTGAATACACTTTTTGAAGCGATATTACTTGTTGTTCTTGTGGTGGTGTTATTTCTTCAAACTTGGCGAGCTTCTATCATCCCCCTAGTAGCAGTACCCATATCACTGGTAGGTACCTTCGCGTTCATGCAGTTAATGGGTTTTTCACTTAACGCCTTGTCGCTATTTGGTTTAGTACTGGCTATTGGCATCGTCGTAGATGACGCCATTGTTGTGGTTGAAAACGTAGAGAGGAATATTGCCGAAGGTAAGTCGCCTTTTGATGCTACTGTTCAGGCAATGAAAGAAGTGACTGGGCCCATTATTGCCACCACGTTAGTGTTGGCAGCGGTTTTCATTCCTACCGCATTTATGAGTGGTTTGACCGGGCAGTTCTATAAGCAGTTTGCGCTTACTATTACTATTTCAACGGTTATATCAGCGATTAACTCACTTACCTTAAGCCCTGCTTTATCAGCTTTGCTATTGAAGCCTCATGGAAAAGCCAACGACTGGCTAACTCGTGGTATGGATAAAGTGTTCGGACGCTTTGTATTTAAGCCATTTAACCGTGTGTTTGAACGTGGTTCAAAGCGTTATACAGGTGCAGTGGGCGGGTTAATCCGTAAAAGTGGAATTGTATTGGTATTGTATGCTGGCCTGATTGCACTCACCTACAATCAATTCGCCACAACACCCACAGGTTATGTGCCAGGCCAAGACAAACAATACTTGGTTGCTTTCGCGCAGCTTCCTAACGCAGCAAGTTTAGACAGAACAGAAGAAGTGATCAGGGAAATGTCTCGTATCGCCATGGAGCACCCTGGCGTGTCAGATGCCGTGGCATTTCCGGGCCTAAACATCAACGGTTTTACCAATAGCCCTAGTTCTGGAATTTTATTTACACCGCTTAAGCCGTTTGATGAGAGACAGTCACCAGAATTATCCGCTGGCGCTATTGCTGCCAAATTAAATCAGCAGTTCGGCTCGATTAAAGGCGCTTACGTGGCTATTTTTCCACCTCCACCGGTGATGGGCTTAGGCACAATAGGAGGCTTCCGTTTGCAAGTGGAAGATAGAGGGAACCTAGGTTTTGAAGAGCTTGAGCGTGTAACGCAAGAAGTGATAGGTAAAGCGTGGGCACATCCAGCGCTAACCGGCTCATTCACTAGTTTTACTGTTGCGGTGCCACAACTTGATGTGGACGTAGATCGCGAAAAGGCAGTAAGCCAGGGCGTGAATATCGATACGTTATTCACCACATTACAAGCCTACTTGGGTTCGTTATATGTCAACGACTTCAATTTATTTGGTCGTACCTACCAAGTAAACGTGCAGGCAGACGCGCAATATCGTCAAGAAATAGGCGATATTACCCAGTTTAAAATTAGAAATAGCCAAGGAGAAATGATTCCACTAGGTTCTTTTTTAGATGTTCAACATAGCGCCGGCCCAGACCGTGTAATGCACTACAATGGCTACGTTACCGCAGAAATTAACGGTGCCTCTGCGCCTGGTTATTCATCAGATCAAGCGAAAGCGGCTATCGAAGAAATTCTGGCTGAAACCTTGCCGTTAGGAATGACCTACGAATGGACAGAATTGACTTACCAACAAATGTTGGCCGGTAACGCATCTGCGTTTGTGTTTCCTCTTGTAGTGCTTTTGGTGTTCTTAGTCTTGGCTGCGCAATATGAGAGCCTACGCTTGCCGCTGGCGATTATATTGATTGTTCCAATGACCTTATTGAGCGCGCTTATCGGTGTACAAATTTACGGTGGCGACAACAATATCTTCACCCAAATCGGGTTGATCGTGTTGGTTGGCCTTGCAACGAAGAACGCCATTCTTATTGTTGAATTCGCCAAAGAGTTGCAAGACGGTGGCATGGATGCACTTTCAGCAATCAAAGAAGCAAGCCGCTTACGTCTTCGCCCAATCTTAATGACGTCAATTGCATTCATTATGGGTGTGTTGCCTATGGTTATCTCTACTGGAGCGGGTGCAGAAATGCGTCAAGCTATGGGAGTAGCGGTATTCTCAGGCATGATTGGTGTCACTGTGTTTGGACTTATCTTAACCCCGGTATTTTATTACCTCATACAGCGTAAAGGTTAACTCTCCCGTCTACCCAAGCGTTGCCCTCTTAAGGGGCTCTTTAGGCCACTCATATGAGTGGCCTTTTTTTGCCACCATTGGTCAGCATTCTTCTCATTTTACGTAGCTGTAAAGCTTATATTCGCTTATATCCTAAAAGTTACGTGAAAGCACAACAGATAAAATGGAGATTAAAATGAAGGTAGGTGCGGCAATAGTGATGGCGTTGGGCATGGTCATTGCGGTGTCTTTACTTGGCGTCCAGGTATCTTCTGCCATGAACGATATGCAAACATGGGATAGGGTAGTCACCGTAAAAGGGCTGTCAGAGCGAGAGTACATCGCAGATCAGGTCATTTGGCCTATTCAATTTGTAGACGCGGGCAACGATTTACCTCAGCTGTACGAGCACATTGAGAAAAACAGCCTAAATGTGGCTAAATTCCTAGAAGAAAAAGGGATAACTGCTGAAAGTATTACGATAGGTAAGCCTGAAATCAACGATAAACTAGCACAGCAATATGGAAGTAGCGAAAAAGCGCCATTTCGCTACAGCGCTATTCAAACCGTTACTGTATTTTCAGACGATGTTGAAAAAGTGCGAGAGCTTATGCAGCAAATAGGCGAGCTGATTAAAACCGGTATTGTATTATCAGACCAAAGCTATCGCGCGCAGCCTGACTATGTGTTCACGCGCTTAAATGACGTAAAACCTGAAATGATAGAAGAGGCTACGTTAAACGCACGTGAGGTTGGGGAAAAGTTTGCTAAAGATTCGAAAAGTACCTTAGGCAAGATTAAGCGTGCTAACCAAGGGCAGTTTAGTATTTCAAGTCGCGACAGTCATCATCCGCATATTAAGAAAGTGCGTGTGGTTTCCACCATTGAATATACGTTAATTGATTAGTTTAACAGGCTATAGGGTAGGGTCTAACGGTCAACGATGGAATGGTCTCCCCCCTCAAACGGCATCGCAATGTGCCAAACTTGGAATTGAACAATCAAGTTAACAAGGTGAGGAGACCAAGATGAATATTACAACGGTTGGACTGGATTTA
>Ga0189292_10032_pt1 | contig 86453 bp, 92 predicted proteins | sample UW1oraminimetaG_FD_130317 | JGI IMG/M metagenome (GOLD analysis project Ga0189292, IMG submission 130317) | Marine microbial communities from the Costa Rica Dome - UW179A-orange mini metaG | ecosystem: Environmental > Aquatic > Marine > Oceanic > Photic zone | place: Costa Rica: the Eastern...
CAGCTCCGCTTGCTGTGCTTCCAGATCCATCAGTTCCTGCACCTGACGACCCAACGTGATCTCCTGCTGGTGGCTCAGCAGCGGCACGCGGCCGATGTCGCGCAAGTAAGAACGCACCAGGTCCGCATCGGGTAGCAGGGACAAGGGCGCCATCGACTAATTACGAAACCTATCCGTTTCTTAATTTACCATCGTTTACAGATGTTCCCCGCTAGCAGACCAGAGAAGATCCATGGCCAAAATGGGGCCAATTCAACCGACCCAGGTGACCTTCGCCACCGCAAGCACCTCCGCCGCATCCAACAACGTCAGTGATGCTCACCTTCTGGTTGTTGAGGACGACAACTCCATCAGAGAGACCGTCAAGGAAGCGCTTAAAGCCGAGGGCTTTGATGTCAGTGCCTGCGGGAATGGAAGCGAAGCCTTGGCCATGCTCACCGGACCGGAGGCAAACAGCGTTGATGCGCTAGTGCTTGATTTGATGCTTCCAGGACTGGGAGGACTGGATCTCTGCCGCGAGCTCAGGAAGCTCAACAACAGCACTCCGATCCTTGTCATCAGCGCCAGGGACAGCGAAACCGATCGAGTCCTCGGCCTCGAGGTGGGTGCTGATGATTATCTGGTCAAACCATTCGGGCTCAGGGAGTTGGTGGCCCGATGCCGGGCCCTGCTGCGCCGCTCCCAGCGAATCAGCCCCGAATCCACAGACACGGATGACGTCATTGAACACGCCAACCTCTGTCTTTACTGCAAGGAATGCCGGGTGACGCGGAACGGAGAGGATCTCAGCCTTGCCCCCAAGGAGTACAAGATTCTGGAACTACTGATGCGCAACCCGAAGCGTGTCTGGAGCCGCGATCAACTGCTCGAACAAATCTGGGGCATCGACTTCGTCGGGGACACCAAAACCGTCGACGTGCATATCCGATGGTTGAGAGAAAAAATCGAGACCACTCCCTCCTCTCCTAACCACATCCGAACGGTGCGTGGATTCGGATATCGATTCGGCTGATTGATGTGAGTTCAGCTGCTTCGCTCATCCTTGGCATCACGGTCGGTGTGGTGAGCGGTTGGGCTTTGCGCAGCCGCTTCAATCTGAACGCCGGTTCGCGACGGCACTCAGCACAGATCTCGCCGGTGTTGTCCGGTCACTCGCTGAGTACAGCGCAACTGCTGGCCTGGATCGATGCAGCCACCCAAGGATGGCTCGTTCTCACACCGGATGTCACCATCGGTTTCATCAACTCAAGAGCGGAACGATTGCTGCAGTTCTCCAGCAATCGGCTCGTGCGCGGGCAGGCCCTCGACGAGGTTCTCAACGTGCCTCAGCTCGAAGAGGCGATTGTCAGCGTGCGGTATCAACAACGGCCGCAACGCTGTGAATGGGAACAGCAAGGAGTGCCTCTCGAAGCCATCGTTCTGCCCGGTTCGGACGAGTGGTTGCTGGTGCTCCTCCAGAACAGACAATCTCTGGAAGCACAGCAGGAGCAACAGGAACGCTGGGTGAGCGATGTCGCCCATGAACTGAAAACCCCTCTCACGGCCCTAATGCTCGTGAGCGATCGACTGGAAACAGCAGTCTCAGCCGATGACGCCATTCTTGTGGAGCGCCTGCAGAAGGAACTCAGACGTCTGCAATTGTTGGTGGAGGATTTGCTGGAGCTCTCCAGGCTGGAGAACATCCTTCCCCACGAGCAGGGAGGCTACACACCGGTCAATCTTGAAGAGCTGGTGGAAGACGCCTGGAACAGCATCCGTCCACTTGCTGATCAGCGCGAGGTGAGGCTCTGCATCAACACCCAAGAGCCAGGACCACTTCTGGGGGATCAACGCCGATTGCATCGAGCCGTCCTCAACTTGCTCGATAACGCCTTGCGCTTTTCGCCTCAGGGAAGCGCCGTTGACGTGAAGATCCTCCCCAGTGGTGGATGGTGGCTGGTCTGCGTCCGAGACCATGGCCAGGGGCTGAGTGAAAGTGATCTCAGCAACATGTTCCAGCGCTTTTACCGCGGCGACCCATCTCGGGCCCGCTCCCACCAAAGTGGCAGCGGCCTCGGACTGGCCATCGTCCAACAGATCGCCGTGAACCATGGAGGCCGAATTCAGGCCCGTAATCACCCTGACGGAGGCACATCGATTGAACTGTTGCTACCGCGCGGTGACCACTAAGTCACAATCGATTTGAATGCGCCAGCGACTTCAGAAACTGATGTCCGCCGCGGGGCACTGCTCCCGCCGCCAGGCAGAGGAACTGCTGCGCCAGGGTCGAATTCACGTCAACGGAACGATCGCAGCACTCGGAGATCAGGCTGATCCGGAAACAGATCTGATCTGCGTGGATGGGACGCCTTTGGCCATGGTGAATGCGGAGCGAGTACTGCTGCTCAACAAACCTGCCGGCGTGATCAGCAGCTGCCATGACCCTCAAGGTCGCGAAACCGTGCTGGACCTAATCCCCGCCGAGCTCCGGAAAGGGCTGCATCCAGTCGGACGTTTGGATGCCGACAGCCGTGGAGCTTTGTTGCTCAGCAACCAGGGAGAGCTCACCTTCAAGCTCACACACCCCCGCTATGCCCACAGCAAGACCTACAGGGTGACGGTGACCGGAACACCGGATCACTCGAAGCTGGAACGATGGCGACAAGGCATGCAACTGGATGGCTCTCGAACCCTCCCTGCCAGCGTGAAACTGCTCCACAGCAAGCGTGGACACAGCACCCTTGAGGTAATTCTGCGAGAAGGACGTAACCGGCAGATCCGCAGGATTGCCTCGCTGCTCGGTCATTCGGTACTCGACCTGCAGCGGATTGCAATCGCTGGACTGGCTCTTGGATCAACGGAAGAAGGATGCTGGCGCGAGCTATCCAGGCAAGAATGGCGAAGCCTGATCAGCTCTCAGGCAGGTGAGGCGTAAACCGGCCATGGCTTTGTTCAAACGTTCCCTCCCATGGCGCTGGCGTCGAAGGCGCCAGAGTGAAGCCAATCCAACGGATCAAGCGGCCAAAGAGGCCCCGCTGATCGAGGCTGGCCAACGTCTGAGACAGCACCGTGAACAACGCGGGCTGAGCCTGAGAGATTTATCGCGAGAGGTGCGCATCACCACGCCGGTGTTGGAAGCACTGGAGCGGGGCTGGTCAGACCGCTTACCGGAACCGGCTTACCTGGTAGCAATGCTGCACCGTTTGGAGCAATACCTCCAGCTCGAGCCCAACAGCCTGAGCGGAGCGCTGCCTGAAGACTGTTTTCAACAAAGATTGCCCCAAGATCAGCGGCGGACACGCTTCACGCTTGGAAGCATTGACATCTTCACCACCTGGCAGGGAAGCCTCGTTTACATCGTTGTCATCAGCGTGTCCTTGCTCGCGCTAAATCAACAGCAACGACAACTGGCGATCGATAACACCAAGGCATTCACTCCTGTTCCACTGAATCTTCAACAGGACTCCGATGCACTACTGCAAGGCCTACGGCCGCTCGCAGAGCTCAGATCGCAAAAGACGGCTGACTCCGTTGCAAAGCTGATTGACAACCAACCGCTGCCGGGCGTGCTTGAAGTCACCCTCAAGCAACCGAGCACCTTGACGCTCAGCAGTGAGGGAGGCGATCGCAGTTCTCTCAAAGGAGCAACCGGCACGCTCACCCTTCAGCTGCTGCCACCCCTTCAGCTCAGCGTTCAACCGGCACCCGCTGCAGGAGATGTTCGATGGGACGGGCTCCCCCAGAAAGCGCAGAACAATCAACCCGGGATCTATCGCCTTGACCAGACTTCAGCACGCAACCCATAACCCTGAAGTGCTCCTGCAACCGAGTCATCAAACACCGGTAGACGCCAACTCCAGTTGCCTTCAACCGTCCCGGGTGTATTGAAGCGGGCGACGTCATCCAGGTGCAGCAGGTCCTGCAGTGGTGCAACCACCAGCTGCGCCGTTGAAGCCATGCCCAGCTCGAGCAGCTGCCAGCCAGGGGCCTCAACCGGGCAATCAAGACAACTGGCCAAACGAGCACGGGAGTCGTCATCCAGCCTTTGCCACCAGCCCAAACTTGTTGGATTGTCGTGAGTTCCTGGATAGACCACCCATCCGGTGCCATGGATGTTGGAGGGCAGGTAAGGGTTACGAGGATTGCCATCAAAAGCGAACTGCAACACCTTCATTCCAGGCAGATGGAAATGATCACGCAGCTGCTCCACATCAGGAGTAATTACTCCCAAGTCTTCGGCCACCAGCGGTAAACGGCCTCCTGCATCTCGACGCAGACAGCTGAGCAACTCACGACCAGGAGAACGTCGCCAGGATCCGTTCATGGCCGTGGACTCCCCTCCGGGAACTGACCAGTAAGACGCCAGCGCACGGAAATGATCAAGCCTCAGGCGATCGGCGAGCTGCCACTGACGCCGCAGACGATCCCTCCACCAGCGAAAACCTGTGCTGCGATGTCGGGGCCAGCTGTACACCGGCGTTCCCCAAAGCTGTCCGGTCGCGGAGAAATAGTCAGGCGGAACACCACTTTGTTCTCGCAGCCTTCCATCCGCTGCAATCGAAAACAAGGCGCGATGGCTCCAGACATCAGCGCTGTCTCGGGCCACATAAAAGGGAAGATCCCCGAGAATTTCCACATCGAGTTCACGGGCAAGCTCGCGCAGCCATGTCCATTGCCGGCTCAGATGCCACTGAAGGAGCTCCTGCTCCAGAAGACGATCCTGATGCGCCTGGCGCCACTCGCCCAAAGCTGTCTGATCGTGAACTGCCAGCTCCTGAGGCCAGTCCCACCAGGGACGTCCCTGGTTCTGATCACGCAGCACCATGAAGGCTGCGTGATCCTGAAGCCAGCGGGATTGATCCCGTCGCCATCGATCAAAAGCCGCATGGTGAGCGTGCGACAGCTGGTCCCAGCGATGGCGCAGTTGCCTGGCCAAAGCTGCAGCCCGCCTGTCTGCGAGGGGGAAATCCAGTAGGGGTTCGGCTGCCTCAACACCCGGAAGAGCATCTAAATCACCAGGTTGAAGAAATCCCTGATCGCTCAGATCCTTGGCATCCAAGAGCCAGGGATTGATGGCAAAACTGGATGGAGAGCTATAAGGAGACCCGGTTCCATCCGGCGGTGACAGCGGCAACACCTGCCAGACGCCGATCCCGTTCTGCGCAAGGGCCTGGATCCAAAAGCGGGCAGGAGCTCCCAAACCTCCGCAGACAGGCGAACCTGGCAGGGCAGTCGGATGCAAAAGAACACCGACACGACGGCGCGGCAAAGAAGCAGCTGTCACGCGCGACTCGCTTTGAAAGTCAACGACACGACGTCAGAACAGAGCGGCATCACCGAGGTCCTGGCCGTCCATCCCATCACGCACAACGCGTTCAAAAAACTGCTCCAAAGTGTCGCTGCCATAGGAGGGCGTCGCTGCACTGTCGTATTGCTGACGCTGTTCGTCCCAGACAAGCATTGACTCCCCAGCGTAGTAGCGGCCGATCCTTCCAAATTCAGCCGTGTCCTCGAGTGAGGGAAACTTTCCGGATAGAAATTCAAGACAACCCACAGGAAGATCCATCAACGCAATCGGCAGGGAAATCATCCAGGTTTTTTTCCCTAAAGCCTTGAAAAGCAGTTCACCCTGCTGTCGAGCACTTAACGCCTCTCCAGGGCCTCCAATTGGCAAGATCTGGTTGATCTTGTCTTGATCAACCACGCAGTCACTGAGATAAGACGCCAAGTCAGACTCACTGATTGGCTTGCAACTTGCCAACTCACCATCTCCGAACATCACGTAAGGGGCGCCCTTGCGACAACTTTCAACCTGAGCTCCGAGGCTTTTGAAAAATGCTGTCGGGCGAACGATGGAATAAGTCACATCATTGCCATCGCGAAGCTCCGCCTCAAGCGCAAGCTTCGCTTTCTGAAATTCCAACAAAGGTTTTTGAACGCAGATCGCTGACAAAAGAACGAAATGCGAGAGCCCAGCCTTCTTTCCCTGGCGATAAGTGTTGAGTGTGGCCTGATAATCGATGGCCCATGAATCCTTGCGACCGCCGGTACGTGACGCGAGGCAGCTGATCACCACATCCACTGGCTGATCGAAAGCATGGCGAGCTAGAGAGTCGGAATTGGTAACGTCACCGAAGCGAACCTCCGCGCCAGGGAAATTCGCTTTCACGCTCTCCTGATCTTGGCGGCCGCCCACACCACTGCGATCACGGGCGAAAGCCACGACGTTGTAACCGCGCGTGATCAGCTCTTTCACCACAAAACGACCGATATATCCGGTCGCACCAAAGACCACAACACGCACCTTGTCTGGCGAACGATTACGGAAGTCGTCGTTCAGAAGCATGGCCATTGGGTCGACACCTTCCATTATTCGCTTAGAACCAGGCGAGACTGAGACTCAGTTCTGGAGGATCCGGCGCAATGAAGGACGAGGGACCAACGGGTGATCCTTCACCGAGCCGATTGACGCGATGGTTCGGAAGCCATCCATTTAGAACAGTTCTGAGAATCGCCACTGCTCTTGCAGGAGCCAGCCTGATCGCTGGAGGGCTTGGTTTGATCTGGCCGAAACCCGACCCGATGGCAGCTGAACCGCCTTCGGCGGATGATCCCGCCAGCCTGGCGCCACTTCCCGAGCGTCCGGTCATGGTGCTGGTGGTGGGCATTGATGCAGATGGAATCAATGATCCAAACAACAATGCCGCGCCCAACGGACCAGCCAATGCCGACAGCCTGATGCTCGTCCAGGTCAGCTCCAGCGAACCCGTCCAAGTGCTGCAGCTTCCGACAGAACTCGCGGTGAATCTGCCGGGGCGCAAAACGCTTCAGTCGTTAGCTGATGCCTATCCGGTTGGCGGCGTAGCCCTTACAGCTGATGTGATTGCTGAAGTAGTCGGATTGAGGGAGGGGGAACCAGACCGATTTGTAGTGATGCCGCGACAGGCACTTCGCAGCCTTGTGGATGGACTGGGTGAGGTGGAAGTCATCCTCAATCAGTCCTATGAGCACAAGGACAAGACCCAGAACTACAGCGTGAACCTTCAGGCGGGGCGGCAAACGCTGAACGGCAGCCAAGCGGAACAACTTGCGCGCTACAGGCCTCAGCCCAAGAATGATCAAGCACGGCGCACCCGACAGCAGAGTCTGTTGAAGGGGATCCACGAGCAGCTGAATCAACCGAATGCCGTCGCCCTACTGCCCGCAGTGATTGGCGAAGTGAGCGCCCAGATGGAAACAGATCTCACTCCTCTTGAGATCATGAGCCTGACAGCGGCGGCACTCAGCAGCGCTCAGCCCCCTGTGATCAGTCAACTGGAACTCAGCCCTCGCATCGGGAAACAGGTGATGCGGGAACTCAAGCCGAACCAGCCGCTTCCCCTCTGGCCAAAACCCCCTGACGATGCTGCAGACAACTGATCAGCCCTCTTGGGTCATCATCAGGGCCCTGCAGACATCCACACCAGGGGAGACCGTCATGGCGTCGTGCAGGCGCATCCCATTCGCCGCCAAGTTGGACTAACCCCAGCAGGGAGAGGTTGAGCTCCCGAGCGAAAGCCACAGAAGCTGGAACAATCCCACTAAAGCGACCATCAGGTCGTGGTTGAGCCAGCATCAGCACAGGAACTCGCCAGGCCGCCAGAGCTTCCATCCAGCTGCCTTCTCCGCTTTCGTCCACCCCAACGTCACCACTCAAACGAAGCACGGTCAACGGGCTGGAAGCGCTGGTTTTAGCAGTCAGTTCGCTGAGCAGTGAGTGGGGCGATAGGCCACAGCCTTCTTCCATGAGGCCAGCTCCAAACTCGGCGGCGAGGGAGCTACAGGCTGCGGACATCTGCAACTCAGGCAGTGCACCGGCGCCGATGACAACCAAAAGGGTCTGAAACATCCAGGCAGGTTAAAAGAACCGGTTGAGGAAATGCCCAGGGTGAATGGGACCATGCACCTCTACGATCGAACAACCAGTTTCTCGTTCGCGGGCATCGTGACCGGATTCCTGACTGCAGCCCGCGCCGAACAGGAAAAGATTCAGCACGACACTCGGCGGCTGCGACTTTTTACCGGAACGTCAAACCCTGCGCTTTCGCGTGAAATCGCGGCCTATCTCGGCGTACCGGATGGTCCAAGAGTCTGCAAACGCTTCGCTGACGGGGAGCTCTACGTGCAGATTCAGGAATCCATTCGTGGCTGCGACGTCTTCCTCATTCAGCCTACTTGTGCTCCTGTCAACGATCACCTGATGGAGCTGCTGATCATGGTGGATGCCTGTCGTCGCGCATCCGCCCGTCAGGTCACCGCTGTCGTGCCGTACTACGGCTATGCCAGGGCTGACCGCAAAACAGCAGGCCGCGAGTCGATCACCGCGAAACTAACGGCCAACCTGCTGGTGACCTCCGGTGTTGACCGTGTACTGGCGATGGATCTCCATTCCGCTCAGATCCAGGGCTACTTTGACATTCCCTGCGATCACATCTACGGCTCTCCGGTTCTTGTCGACTATCTATCTGATCAGGATCTAGGCGAGGTGGTGGTGGTGTCGCCTGATGTAGGGGGAGTGGCCCGCGCCAGAGCCTTCGCCAAACAGATGAACGATGCGCCACTGGCGATTATCGACAAGCGGCGCACAGGTCACAACATGGCCGAAAGCCTCACAGTGATTGGCGATGTGCAGGACAAAACCGCCATCCTCATCGACGACATGATCGATACCGGCGGCACAATCTGCGCCGGTGCTCGCCTTCTGCGTGAAAAGGGAGCGCGTCGTGTGATCGCCTGCGCCACCCATGCCGTGTTCTCGCCACCTGCGGCGGAGCGTCTCTCTGCTGACGGTCTGTTTGAGCAAGTAGTGGTAACTAACTCGATTCCAATCCCTTCAGACCGTGTGTTTCCGCAGCTCCAGGTACTCTCGGTCGCCAACATGCTGGGCGAAGCGATCTGGCGTATTCATGAGGAGAGCTCCGTCAGCTCGATGTTCCGCTGAACCCGTGACCAGAGCTCGAAAGCAGCTTCGCCGAAAGATCACAGGGGTGGTCGCTGGGTTGCTGAGTTTCTGCGCTGCAGCTCCGGCATCAGCCCAGCTGCCCTCCGTTCAACCCAAGCGCACGCTGGGAGTGTGGCTGACCAACAGCCCAAGCCGTCTCTATTACGACCGTCAAACTCTTATCCAGGCAATGGATGAACTGAAGGCCGCAGGGTTCAATGCCATCTATCCCAACGTGTGGAGTCGCGGTACAACCTTTCATCGAAGTCGTTTCGCACCGGTTGAACCAGCCTTAAAGAAAGCCGGACTTCAACTCGACCCCATTTGCACCCTGAGTGAACAGGCGCGCCAACGCGGGATGAAGGTCATCCCATGGTTTGAGTACGGACTGATGGAGCCAGCTAATTCTGAGATCGTGCGTCAACAGCCTGAGTGGGTCTTAGCTCGAGCTAACGGCAACACCGTCATGAAAATGCACGGCAAGAACATGGTGTGGCTCAACCCAGCCCATCCCGAGGTACGCGAACGTTTCATCGGCCTGGTGGTGGAGGTGATGAAACGCTGCCGGATGGATGGTCTCCAACTGGATGACCACTTCGCATGGCCGGTGGAACTGGGATACGACCCATTCACCGCTGCTTTGTATGAAACACAAACCGGATCACCTCCGCCCAAGGATCACACCAATCGCTATTGGATGACCTGGAGACGTCGTCAACTGACAGGCCTGCTGAGGGAACTACGAGAACGATTGGAAAAGGAAGCACTCCCTCAACGCATCAGCCTCTCGCCGGGACCTTTTCGCTTTGCTTACAACCACTGGCTTCAAGACTGGGAGCTGTGGGCAGTTGGAGAATTGATTGATGATCTCGTTGTGCAGAACTATGCCTATTCACTCAAGGGATTTGCCAAAGATCTCAATCAACCTGCATTGCGTAAAGCCCGTCAGTGGGGATTACCCGTTCAGATTGGAGTTCTTGCTGGTTTCGGAAAAAGAACTACACCAATCCCTGTACTTGCTGAAAAAAAGCGCCTCAGCAATGAGCAAGGTTATGGAGTAATTTACTTTTACTGGGAAGGGTTATGGGGCAAACATAGCGGAAAAGAAGGTTCTAAGTTTCGTCAAGATGCCTTCCAAAGGCTAGGTTCCATGAGCCAATAAACGTCAATTTAGTATTAATGAACGAGGTATTTTTCAGGGTTCGATGAGCAGCGATTATGCAACCGTCCAGCTGCATCGTGAGTAGCGACCACCTTGCAACGCCATTGCCTACTTACAGTGTGAGAATCAAATCTCGCATCTCAAGGGACGACAAATCACCCATCACATCCAAAGAAGACTGATGCTCACTCTTGATCATGTACACACTTGACGCTGACTCATGATTCGCCATCTATCCATAGGGTTAATTACTTCTGTCGTGAGCTTCTCCTCATTGCCTCTGATAGCACTGGAAGAACATAAAGTATCAAACATTTTTTACTTCGAATGCAGAGGCAAGAGAACGCAAGGCTCTGGCACTGCAACAGGATTCCCAATGAACCATCCAGTCCATGTTCAATACAAATTGGATCTGGGTGCATCAACACTGACAGAGGTTGATATCGATACTGATAAATTATCTGCTGGAAAGGAGCCTATTGATATTAAAATCTATGGGAAAACACTTACTACAAAATTCCACAATAAAAAAATAAAGAAAGATTATGAGATTCAGATTCGCGGAGATGATCGCCTTTTCTCAATAACTATATTTCCATCCAGCGGATTTAACCCTGACGCTTGGTATGGACGATGCACCAATAGCTAATCCCTCTAAACCATTACCAACTCATTCATCACGAACAAGCCCGCAGAGAAGGAGCTAGCAACCAAGGCAAACGATCAGATTGTGCACAAAGGGCAGTACCACTTAACATCCCACGACCAATCTCTGTTAATAACCAGCACAGAATTCTAAATGAGACAAAGGTGATCAAAGCGGTAGATGAATGCAGGGAAATTGACGCATCGACACAGGATGAAGCAGCAGAGAAGCTTGACTAGAAATGTCCCTCAGAGCTTGTGCACTAAGTTATCAAGATAATCTCTATAATCCTCTAATAGCCTCAAAGAGGAGGCAAGAAGCTTGGAAACATTCTCCCCAGTTCTTTCAGTCGATGATACTCACACATTCCCTCCAACATATTGATGGTGACATCAACATCACTGGTGATAGATGGTGGTAGGTATTGAAAGCTGCTTTGTGGGCTTTTAGGGTGATTGAACCAATAAAAAACCCAGCACTTAGCGGGATTTTTATGAACACTTTGGCAATCACCAACCGATGTATAGTTCGTCAATCATATGGAAGGCACCTGTTCTGGAATCACCCAGCTGCCGACATTTGCATTAATACCAGCTGTGAATAGTTGATCGTCTGTAACAAGCTGATCAGTTAAGAGTGGAGCAAATACGTCTGCCTCAAGCGCAGTAAGTGTTTCAGGTTTGGAATTGAAATCTGTGTCGGGAGTATTTTCAGATAAATCTCCATAATTAGATTTCACTTTGATCGTGATACCGATGTTGATGACAACCTTGTAATCAGCATTCTCGCCAGTAATAGGATCAACTTGACGCAGCTCAAGGTCTGGGTCAGGAGCTTCAGAAGGCTTTTGAACTAATTCCAACTTTTTGCGAGGCTTAATTCGTGTAGGAGAGTCTCCCATCTTTTCTTTCCACCTTTCATAAAGTTCACGAACAACTCGACCAGTCAGCTCGTCATCCTCATCTTCATCATGAGGATGTGACGTGAGATGCAATCCACCTTGATGACCCACGGCTTTAGTTTCTATAACTGATTCTGCAACATCCCAATAGGGAAAACGGCCAATTGGTTTTGAATCTAAATTTCCCATAGCATCAACATCAGAAGCGTTCAAAAACGCTGTGTCAACTTGATCGGCGTATCTCCCCTCTGCTTCTTTCAACGAAGCTTGCTTATGCCCCTCTGCCGACATCGCTTGCCTCTCCTCATGGGGTAGCTGAGCCCACTTTTCCCATGGATATGGGTTTGCATTAGACCATTGATTGGAAGTCGTCATCGCTTTCAGGAGTAAATGTATGGGAGTGCAGCCCCCTCGACTCCTTCAAGATCACAGCCCTTCTGATGAATCCCGCTACATGACTCTGGTGCGGAATCCGCGGGGTTCTGGTGAACATCTGGTGAATAGCTCAGACCGAGGTCTGATCATGTTCTAAGCGGAGACCAGCATTCTTGGTCAAGCAATCTAGACGGCTGCTGCGGTGGTGAGATTCGTTGAAAACTGGCCTGAACTGTTTTCCTGCCGGGTGAAAGCCTTAAATTCAAACAATGAAGGATCCGACTCTCATTGTTAGAAAGCTCATTAGCGAGCTTCGCGACGAGATGTCGGATGCTGCACGGGAACTGCGTAACAGAGCCGCCTGGGATTTGCAGTGCCCTGTGATTGTCATTGATGCCAGAGAGCATCCCAAACGAGTTCTGAAAACTTCAGTACGAGGTCTCACAGGAACCATCAGCACAAGCAACGTGATCGACAATCCACTGCTGCGCTCTTTTCTGGCGCGTTACAAGCAGGTTGGCGCCGAAGAAGCCCTTGACGAATTCATGCATGGACCGGAAGCAAAACACTTCTCCAGGCTCTGGGATCGCTATTGCGATGAACGCCATCGGCATGGAATCGCTGTTTGGTCGTATTCCGAAGCAGCTAAATTCGCTCTCAAGTCGAAGCAGTGTTTCGAAAAAGGGGAGATTGCATGCGTCGCCATCACGGAGGGGAATGAGACAGAAGATCACGGCGTACTCACCTTCTCTGTCGATTCCAACTGGCTCTCCTGAGTGCAGCGATCCACCAAGCTGAATGCTCTTTCGAGAGAATTGAACAACGACTCCCTCCGAATCGGACTAAACCAAGAACGCTCATGTCATCGAATCGAGCCCGTCTGGACGTCTTAGTTGCTGAATGCCGGGAGACATTCGTGCAAGCAGCAATCAAGCTCAACGCTGTAAGAGCCTGGGATTTCTCCTGTCCTTGCGTCGTTCTCGATGGTCGCGCAGATGAAATCAAAGCCGTAGTGATCGGCGTCGGCAGCATTGGCAACGTGGTGCCGACATCAGCCGCAATCGACAGCCCCGAGGTCAAAGAATGGCTTCGCATCGCAACGGAGAAAAGTCCCGAAGTGGCATTCACAGAGCTTCTCAATGGCGATGAGGAACGCGCCAAACGGTTTAACGAGGCTTACGAACTGCTGATTGAGGAACGTCGAACCGGAATCAAAGGCCTTTGGTCGACCGATGATCTCTGCTCGTTTGTATCCAGAAGTCAAGCGGCGTTCCCCAAGGCCATCAGTGCCATTGCACTCTTACCAGGGCAAAAAGGTCAAAGTCACAGCATCCTCACGTTTGAGAGTGACATCACATCTCTACTAAGTTAAATAATAAAAATCCCCATTCTGCTTTGAACTAAGAATCCAATTCGCAAGACTTGCTTTTATACATACTGAACTCCTTAAAGACAGCTTCTGCCTCGTAGAAATCTTTATCTTGTCTCAAAAGGTAGAGATGAGACTTCCACCATTCCCAGGTGTCTTCATGAATATCTTTCTTCAGGAGATCCTCCAGAACTTCGTTGCTCATGCCTCCCTCGCGAGTTACTGCAAGCTAGAGAGCATCATTCGCGAGTCAATTGAGTTTCACAGGGCGTAACGCGGTGGTCCTTAACGATTCAATGTCTGGCACCCGCTCAGAATGAAAAGTGACTGTCGCAGCCTGATTCACAAGCCTGAAGAGGCAGAGGTGCAGACCACGACGAGGTTGAATTGAACTGACCAGGCTCAACTCCGGCTGCTCAAACAAAACAAGTCGATCGCGTTTCAGGCTTCCATCAACGTCACCACTTCACGAGTGTTTGTGGACAGATCCGCTTTAGCCAATGTTGACAATGCCCGCTTCACGGCGGCCTGACGTTCGCTGCCGTAGGTGCGCCAACGACTGAACACCTTGGCAAGCCGCGACGCTGTGATGGCGTTGCGCTGATCAACAGCGATGATCTGCTCAGCCATGAACTGATACCCGCTGCCGTCAAGAGCATGGAAAACACGTGGATTGCCCACTAGCCCACCCAGAACGGCACGCACGGAATTGGGCGCCATGGGGTCATAACGGGGGTGTTCCAACAAGGCAGCAACCCGTTCAAGGGCATCCGCTCGCGGTGTTGAAGCTTCCAGCGAGAACCAGGTGTCAAAAATCACAGGACGCTCTTGCCAGCGATCATGGAACGACTGCAAAGCCTGATCGCGCTCAATACAGTCGATTGGCTGCAACGCCCGAAGACCAGCACGGGCCAGCGTCATCGAGGGGCCTTGCACAGCCTGAGCGGCATCAGAGCGCGCCATTGAATCACCAGCAGCAGCAAGCCAACTCCAGATCAGACCTGTGAGCTGGCGCTCACCCTGGCCGGCAGGCCAAACCTGATCCAGGCTGGACGCAACGCCATCCAATCTGAACCTCAGCAAAGGGGCCAGCTGAGATCCAAGCTGCTCTCTCAGTTCACAGGCCGCTCGTTCGAGCGCAGGGGGGTCGGCTTCGCTCTGCAGCGACTCCAGTTCGGCTGGACCGGGAAAAGCCAAAAGAGTGGCCAATACGGCAGGGTCCTGTTCTCCACTATCAGCAAGCAGCTGGCGAAGGGCATCCAGCATTCTTGACTCCAGTTCTGACTGAGGCGTTCCTGCAGCACGGGGAAGGATCAAACGCTTCCACAGCTGTTGGCCGGCATCCCAGCGCGCAAAAGCATCGTTATCCCCAGCAAAGAGCGCGAAAAGATCGTCGATGGCCTGGCCGGCATCCCAGGTCACAGGAGCTGAAAAACGACGAAATAAGGAGAGCACCGGTGGCTGCTCAGCAGGGGGCAAACCTTCCAGGACGATGGTCTTTGCCTCCTGATCGAGCACCAACAGCCGTTCCTCTCCGGCACATCCATTGGGTTGCAACACAGACCAGAGAACAGGGATGACCAGCGCTTGCTTCCATTCTTGCCCTGGAGTGGGGGCCGTGGATTGCTGCAGCGTCAGGCTCAAGCGTCCGGCTGCGCCATCCCAGAGGGATTTCACAGCCACATGAGGGGTTCCCGCCTGGAGGTACCAAAGTCGAAATTGCTCAACATCAAAGCCAAGAGGCTGACCATCAGCTCCAGCACCATCCACAATCGCCGCAACAAAATCCTCTGTTGTGGCGGCTTCTCCGTCGTGACGCTTGAAAAATAAGCTCATACCCCGCATGAAACGCTCAGGCCCCAGCAGAGTCCGCAACATACGAATCAGTTCTGCCCCTTTTTCATAAATCGTGGTTGTGTAGAAATTATCAATTGCTTGGTAGGAATCTGGCTTCACCGGATGGGCTGTTGGACCAGCATCTTCACGAAACTGCGTGTTACGAAGCATCGCTGCATCTTCAATTCGCTTCAAGGGTTCGGAATGAAGATCAGCGGTGAAGCATTGATCACGAAACACTGTGAGACCTTCCTTGAGCGACAACTGAAACCAATCGCGACAGGTGATTCGATTACCAGACCAGTTATGAAAATACTCGTGTCCAACAACACTTTCAATCCGCTCTAATTCACCATCTGTTGCAGATTCAGCATCAGCGAGAACCAGCTTTGAATTAAAAATATTCAAACTTTTGTTCTCCATTGCGCCCATATTGAAGTGGCGCACTGCAACGGTATTGAATTCATCAAGGTCGTACTCGAGTCCGTAAACGGACTCATCCCATTCCATCGAACGCTTCAACGACGCCATGGCATGGGCCGTGAACGGCTCATCACCTGCTTCCACATGCAGGCGCAGAGTCACCTTGCGCCCGGAAGCCGTCACGTAATGGTCCCTGATCTCACGCAGGTCACCAGCCACGAGAGCGAAAAGATAGGAGGGCTTTGGGAACGGATCTTCCCAGACAACCTCATGCCGGGAGTCATCGGCTAAGAGAGCCGAAGCACTGATTTCATTTCCATTTGAAAGCAGCACTGGAAACCGTGTTCGATCCGCCTCAATCCGAACCCGATAGCGACTCAGAACATCAGGACGATCTGGATGGAAGGTGATACGTCGAAACCCTTCGGCCTCACATTGAGTTGTGAGCATTCCGCCGCTTTCATAAAGGCCTTCCAGAGAAGTATTGGCCTGGGGATCAAGACGACTAACAGTTGTTAACGTGAATGGCTGAGTAGGGGGTTCAAATATTTCCAGCTGCTCATGATTCAAGTGGTAAGAACTGGACGCCAGCGGTTGCCCGTCGAGAGCGATTGAAACCAATTCAAGGTCAACTCCACGCAAGATTAATGGTGTAGTTGCCCTGGTTTCGGCAGGCTCTAGGTAGAGATTGGCCGTGACCAAAACCGAATCAGGCTGATGAACCACCACATTCAGCTCAATCCTCGGAATAGCGAAAGGGAAAGGCCGGTAGTCAGACAGGCGCTTGGGTGGAGCAACCCCCGCCAGGCTGGTGGTCGACTCAGAGGATGCGGTGGAAACCATGGACAGCTCACTCTCCTTTGATCCTGGCTCGCCCGATCAACAGATGGCGGGAGGGAAAACCTCACCAGTCAGTGGACATCTGAGTTTTAGCGCCGAATTGGCAACGACAGGAGCTGAGCTGATGGATCGGGGTCTGAAATCAAGTAGGCCTGAGATGATGACCAATGGATATGGCGGGTGCGCTCGAATGTATCCAGCTCAGATCTGCGATGCATTCAACATGCTGGGGCGCAACGACCCCTCCAGAAATCATCACGCGAAGCAATTTTCTGCAAGCCAATCTCAACTTCCAAATGAATAAGAAGGGATTGACTTGTCGATTGATGTCTCCCAACCAACCCAATCAAAGGACCTAATCCCAACCCCAAAAAATCGGAACAGATCAGGTGAACCAATGGTCAGCTTCCAGACTGAGACTTCAGCAGCTTCTCTGCTTTTGTAACCTCTTTCTTGTAATCCTGTGGCAAATCTTTGCCACAACGGACTCCTACAACAGGCAACAATTGCATCGCCAGGCCATTCGCAACCTCCTCAGGCGTCAAAGCCTGTCCGTTTTTGACGCCTGAAATCTTGGAACCGTTAACTTCCTTGATGTAGCTCACCATTGGAACCATGTTTGCCTGCATTGCAGTCAAGAATGGAACCTTGCTTTTCGACAAAATGCACATGTTGATCGAAGCGATTGAAACCATTCGCTCGATTTCGATCGCTGTCGCCGGGGATGTCGCTCCACCTGCCCCTTGAGCGAACGCAATGGAAGTATTGAGAGGAAGCGCTGCGAGAAGCAAAACAGTTCTGAACGCCTTCGGAAGACTGGGACGGGGGATACGCACTGAAAGACTTAGGGGAGCGGCACCATGCTGCCTCATACCAGCTAAAAATGGCTAGCTACTTGTTGCGACAAGATCAATCCCAGACCAACAGCTGAACTGCTCAAAACCTGGGCCATTCAGTGTTCCCAGGTCGAGAACAGAACAAACCTGGTTGATGTATTGGTCACTTGCGACCCACATCAAGCCACTGAAAGCCCATCAAGCTTTGATGCCTAGCTAATCAGAAGCCAACGTCTCGCTGAACAGGTAACACGTGACTGATTGACTCCACCGGGCTGGTTTGGATCAGATGACAAGCCTCTGCAACAAGTCTGTGAGGCTTCGTCGAGCCATGTTCAAGACCCCAGCGAGATCCCCAAAAACCAAGCCCTTCAAAGATCAAGAGGACATTCGTTAGAGGACATCTGTCATCAGAGAACCACGAATGTCACAGCCAACAGGTCTGGCTAGGACTGCGCTAGGAAGCCGAATACAGAACAACTCAATCCGAGTCAATCGGAGCCGAAGCATCTTCAAGGCGGGTTTCGTGGTGATGTTCCACGATTTCCAAATCACCTTTTTGCCAGCTGTAGATGGCGCGCGATCGGAAACGATCTTGATCAATCAGCCGTGTATATTCCTGGACATCCCAATCGAGGTAATGCGATTCGAACACCACCTCGTGTTCATCCACCTGACGAATCCTCGTTCGCGACTCGACTTCTTCGAGGTAGGCACGACTGCGCAGCAACTGGTGTCCCATCAGGGTTGCTTCCATCACCCCTTCACGCTGATAACGGGGTTTGCGATCAAAGAAATCTGTTTCGTGCTCAGGCCACCAGCTCATGCGGTAGTGAGGCTTGCCTACCCGTGATTCCGCAAAGATCTCAACCCGGATCATCATGTCCAGGAACAACACCTCCTCATTTTTAAAAACGTATTGACGTCGTGAGCGCCAAAGGCCAAGGTTTCGCGCAAACCAACGCCTGAGATTGCTGTCGAGATAAACCCGCTGCGAAGCAGGAGACTCACCATCCGGGGGTGGAGCACCACGGCTTTCAACAGGAAGAAGGGCCATGCGAAGTCCTGACTGACAACAGTCTGTTCAAAATCGTCTTAGCGGTTCTGCTGACCTTTGCAAAAACCCATAAGGTAAGGCTCATCTTTTGGAGCAACACCTGGTGGGCGGGATCGATCCCACACCACGTCAGCAGCTGACTCTGCTCCTGGTCGCAGGTCGTCACCATCTCTCCAGCGGGGATCTGCGTTCGCTGATCCAGTTTCTGGAACAGGAGGACTGCGGATTTGACGTGACACTCCAGTTAGCTGATCCTGTCGAGCACCCGGAACTGCTGGAACTTCACCGGTTGGTTGTCACACCTGCCCTGGTGAAGCTGCAACCCATGCCAAAGCAGGTCTTTGCAGGAAGCAGCATTTTCCAGCAACTTCGCGGCTGGGTACCTCGATGGCAGCAGGATGAGGTCGTGAGCGGACTGGGCCTGAGCCTGAAGCCCACAGAACTCGACGGGAGTCGTACCCAGCGTGAGCTGCAACTGGAGGATCAGTTATTGGTTCTGCGGCAGGAGAATGAAACGCTGATTGATCGCCTGCAATCTCAAGAACGCCTTCTGAGAATGGTGGCCCACGAACTTCGCACGCCCCTAACAGCAGCGACGCTGGCACTGCAGAGCCAGCAACTGGGTCAGATTGATTTCAATCGATTCCGCGACGTCCTGAAGCGACGCCTCGACGAGATCGCCCTACTCTCCAAAGATCTGCTGGAAGTGGGAAGCACACGCTGGGAAGCTCTTTTCAACCCCCAGCGACTGGATTTGGCCAGCATTGCCGCAGAAGCCATCCTTGAACTGGAAAAGCTCTGGCTCGGCAGGGACGTAACCATCAACACCGACATTCCGGCAGATCTGCCGCTCGTCTTCGCAGATCAGCGGCGCATGCGTCAGGTGCTGCTCAATCTTTTGGAGAACGCGCTCAAATACACCCAGGACGGCGGCACGATTGCACTGGCCATGGTGCATCGCACCAGTCAATGGGTGCAGGTGAGTGTCAGCGACAGCGGTCCTGGCATCCCAGAAGCAGAACAACAACGCATTTTTCTAGACCGTGTGCGACTTCCCCAAACCTCAGGAGGAACATCTGGCTTTGGAGTAGGGCTCTCCGTTTGCCGACGAATCGTTGAGGTTCATGGTGGACGCATCTGGGTTGTCTCAGAACCAGGAAAAGGAGCCTGCTTCACCTTCAATGTGCCTGTCTGGCAAGGACAAGGACAGGAGAACTTGATCACTGCCTTGACGGAGGGTCAGTCGGAACCGTAATTTCATTTGGTGCCCGGGAGAACACCTGAGAGCACGGCCTCGCCCCCATCGTCTAGAGGCCTAGGACACCTCCCTTTCACGGAGGCGACAGGGGTTCGAATCCCCTTGGGGGTATTGATTGATTTGCTTTGCTTTGCAACACATCCATTCTGTGGATGTTTTTTATGACAATTGATCATCATTTCAGGGCCTCATTTAAGGACCTAAAAAAGCTCAAACAGAGAGAACCTTTTAGGCCTCAGTGAAACGTCGGATAGTTTCTTGCTCAACCGCGAGAAGGTTGTCATTGAGGTCTTGCCGCAGACGTTGTTCGATCAGTGCAATTGGCATTCCCAGACATCCCTGAACTGTGAGCTCGTACAGCACAAGAGTTTGATCAGGAACAGCCTGCAAACGCCAAGCGCCTTCGAAACGACGAAAATCACCTTTCAACATTCTGAACTGGAGCAATCCTTCTGGACGATGCTCCATGAGTTCAAGCTTCACTTCAGCCGAGAATTTGAGGCCTAAAACCAGTTGCTGACTGCCGACCTGAGCGAGAGTCACTCGATTTCCAGCACGCTCAATCAGCTTGCTGCTGCTGAGATTGGGGATGAATTTGCTAAGTCCTTCGTAGTCAGTGAGCACCTGCCAAAGGTGGTCCACTGTCTGATCGGTTCGCAGCTGAACAGCCAAGCGACGAACGCCCTGAGGCAGACGCTCGATGGTCTGCTCAATCGTCTGCTGACGGCCTCTGGTTGCTCGCTGAAGAGTCGGCAAGGAGTCGGCGAAGTTCAACCTGAAAAAGGTAACAACGAAATCCTAATGAAAGTCAGGCTGAAGGCCAGACCGCAATCTGATGTGAGGGTAAGGACGACTTGGGCTTGCTCTTGATGACACGACTATGATCGCGCGATCTTTCAAGGGAACAGACATTCCATGCGTGTCAGCTCGGCGGGTACCAGCAGCTACAACGAACGGATGTTCACGCTGGTCGTTGTCTGGCTGCAGGCCGGCAAACACCTTCGATCAGAAGAGCGAATCACCGTCTCCTACGACCGCCTGCAAACCACTGTTCAAACCATTAATGGCAGAGGTGGCCGGATTCAGTCTGTGATTCCAAACAATGAGCCGATTCACGTAGGTGCGCAGGCTACAAAAGCTACAAATGCTAAGGCTGTTGCTGCCAAGGCTTCTTCCTCAAAGGCTTCCGCCTCCAAGGGTTCAGCCAAGCAGGCTGAAAAATCGGTAGCCGCAAAGGCTCCCGCAAAGCCTGCTTCCAAAGCAGCTGCATCCAAAGCTCCCACCAAGCCTGTAACCAAAGTGGATGCTTCCAAGGCTCCTGCAAAGTCCGCTCACCAATCGGTTCCTGTCAATCTCTACAAGCCCAAAACTCCTTTCGTCGGAACCGTTCTCGGCAATTACAGCCTTCTGCAAGAAGGGGCTATTGGACGCGTTCAGCACATCACATTCGACCTCAGTGGTGGTGACCCCCACCTCGAGTACGTCGAAGGGCAGTCGATCGGCATCATCCCCGAAGGAACTGACGCAAAAGGCAAGCCCCACAAGCTTCGTCTCTACTCAATTGCCAGTACTCGCCATGGAGATGACATGGCAGGCCAGACTGTTTCCCTCTGCGTCCGACAGCTCGAATACCAGAACGAAGCCGGCGAAGAAATCAAGGGTGTGTGCTCCACCTATCTCTGCGACATCAACCCTGGAGACAAAGTCAAGATCACAGGCCCAGTAGGCAAAGAGATGCTTCTTCCTGAGGATGAGGAAGCCAATGTGATCATGTTTGCTACTGGTACCGGCATCGCCCCAATGCGGACCTATCTGCGCCGCATGTTTGAAGCCACTGAACGTGACAAAAATGGTTGGACGTTCCGAGGCAAAGCGTGGCTTTTCATGGGTGCTCCGAAGACTCCTAACCTCCTTTATGACGACGATTTCGAGAAATATCAGGAGGAGTTTCCTGACAACTTCCGCTACACAAAAGCGATCAGTCGCGAGCAGAAAAACACCAAGGGCGGTCGCATGTACATCCAAGACCGTGTCCTGGAGCACTCCGATGAAATCTTCTCGATGATCGAAGATCCCAAGACGCATGTCTACATGTGTGGTCTGCGTGGAATGGAACCCGGCATCGATGAGGCCATGACAGCTGCTGCAGCCTCCAAGGGGTTGGACTGGGCAGAGCTACGTCCTCAGCTGAAGAAAGCTGACCGTTGGCACGTCGAGACTTATTGAGTTTTCAGAGTCAGATCAGGACAAAAGCCCACCGAACGGTGGGCTTTTTTTTGTTTGGGTTGTCCCGAGACGACGACAAAACATGGCGGGATGTTCTGGAGCACTGTCAGCGCGGGGATTCCTGGTTAAACCTTCGTCAGAGCTTTCGGTGTCATGAGCGCAACGATGACAAACCCGCTGAGGGTCGGCCTGCGTCAGGAGCGAGTGATCGCCCCCCAATGCTTGGTGATCTTCGGCGCAAGTGGTGACCTCACGCATCGCAAGTTGGTGCCAGCGTTGTTCGAGCTGTTTAAACAGCGCCGCCTGCCAAGTGAATTCGCATTGCTGGGATGTGCCCGACGCCCATGGAGTGATGAGGAATTCCGCCAAAAGATGGCAGAAGCCATGGAAACCACGGTCAATGAAAACCGTGCGGCCTGGGAACAGTTCTCAGCAGGAATGTTCTACGAACCGGTGGATCTTCAGAAACCTGAAGATCTGGTGAAGCTCGGTCACCGACTCGACGAGATCGACAGATTGCGAGCCACCCGCAGCAATCGCACCTTCTACTTATCAGTTTCTCCGAAGTTTTATGGCAGCGGTTGCCGTGCTCTGGCCGACGCAGGCTTGCTGAAGGATCCGCAACGTAGTCGTGTTGTGATTGAAAAGCCCTTCGGCAGGGATTACGGCAGTGCTCAGAACCTGAATCGAGTCGTACAGAGCTGTGGACAAGAAAATCAGATCTTCCGCATTGACCACTATCTGGGCAAGGAAACAGTCCAGAACATCATGGTTCTGAGATTTGCCAACACCATCTTCGAACCGATCTGGAATCGGAACTACATCTCAAGTGTTCAGATCACAGCTGCTGAAACGGTCGGAGTTGAGGAACGGGCCGGCTACTACGAAACATCAGGAGCCCTCAGGGACATGGTGCAGAACCACCTGACCCAGATGCTGGCGATCACAGCCATGGAAACGCCTGGGCGCTTTGATCCTGAAGCGATCCGCAGTGAAAAGGCGAAGGTTCTTCAGGCAGCACGGCTGGCAGATGAAAACGAACCCTGGAACTGCTGCATCCGTGGTCAGTATGGCCCGGGTGGGACCCAGGACTCACCCTTGCCCGGCTACCGCCAGGAGCATGGTGTGGATGCCAACAGCACGACAGAAACCTATGTGGCGATGAAACTTTTCATCGACAACTGGCGGTGGCAGGGCGTGCCCTTTTATGTGCGCACAGGCAAACGACTGCCCAAGCGCCTCAGCGAAGTGGTGCTCACCTTCAGGGAAGCACCGGTACATCTTTTTGATGCCGCCGGAGGAGGTCCAACCGCCAATCAACTGGTGTTGAGAATTCAGCCCGATGAAGGTGCTGAATTCCGTTTTGAAGTGAAGTCTCCGGGTTCCGGAATGCGTAGCCGACCTGTCGAGATGGAATTTTCCTACGACGAATCGTTCGGAGAACCATCCGATGAAGGCTATGTCCGCCTGCTGGCCGACGCCATGCTCGGCGATCCCACGCTGTTCACTCGCAGTGATGAGGTGGAGGCAGCCTGGCGTCTCTATACCCCTCTTCTGGAGCTGATTGAAGACAGCCCCTGGCAGCTACCGATCCACCCCTATGAGTCAAGAACTTGGGGGCCCGCTGCATCTGATGCTCTTCTTGCCCGTGATGGCTTGCTCTGGCGTCGTCCCTGACCAGATCCGACTGACCACAACCTGTTCTCATTAACTGGCTGCACCATGTCCCCCCAGCTCACGCTTCAAACCCCTCTCGAACTGCCGCCCTCTGAAGTACCTGGCTACCTAGAGCAACTCTGGTCGCGGGACCAGCCCAACAACGTCGGGGCCCACACCTTCTGCCTACTCGTTTGGCAACCGGCCTGGGTTGAACAGCAGCTGGTGCGCACCGGTCGCCTGGATGGACCGATCACCGGAGTGCAGAGATCGCAGCTGATTGCCGCAGGACGTCAGGCAGTCGTGGATGGCGATCTGCCCATCAGCACGCCACCGCTCACAGAAGCCGTGGCGACTTGTCTCAGCCAAATGGATGGAGGTCATACCAGCGAGGATCTTCGAGGTCAGCATGTGGATGCAGCTCTCAGCAACTTGCGCCCTCGGCGACTGATCACGCTGGCTCCAAGCCTCGATCCAGAACAGCCCCTTGAAACCCTGGTGGCGGCCTACTGCCCGCTTCCAGAAGAAGGTGGTGGAACGGTCGCCTGCGGGGATGTGGTGGTGTTGCGTGGAGGCAAACCTGCGCTGCAGCAGGGCCTCACAATCCTTGATCCTCTGTTGCCGGAAGAACTCCCCTCCTGGGTGTGGTGGAACGGAGCCCTCGATGAAGCCCCTGAGCTGCTGCAGCAACTTGCCAGCTCACCGCGACGGCTGATTATCGACTCCGCCCTGGGAGAGCCTGGTTTTTGCCTCAACCTGCTGGCCTCCAGGATCGAAGCAGGGCAGGCGGTTAACGATCTCAATTGGCTGCGCCTTGGCAGTTGGCATCAAACCCTGGCCATGGTCTTCGATCCACCGCATCGCCGCGATGCCCTTGGTCACGTGGTTCAGCTCGATATTGATGTCGAAGGCGACCATCCAGTCCAGGGACTGCTTCTTGCATCCTGGATCGCCGACCGTCTGAGTTGGCAGCTGCAGCACACCGAGCGCAACTCTGACCAGAGCATCAGCGCCAACTTCAAGCGCACTGATGGAACTGATGTTCAGATGCGCGTGTCGCCGGTTCCCATGGGGCAACCGAGCATTCATCCCGGTCAGATTGTGGGGCTGCGCCTGATCTGCAAGCCGGACAACCAGCCTGCGATCTGTGTGATTCTCTGCGCTGAGTCCGGCGGCTGCATGCGGCTAGAAGCTGGAGGCATGGCCAGCATGGAGTTGATTGAAGAAGTCGTTCCGGTGCAACATTCCCCAGTGGAGGCGGATGTTTCTCGCCAGCTAGAAGGCGGCCATGACTCCACCAACCCTTTGCTCGCTTCAGCGGCCCCTCTGGCTGCCAAGCTGATCAGCTGAATCCCCGCTGAGCGGGGTCTCTACTGTCGCCCCGCTCAAACATCTCCGCTCACACCATGGCCTGCGTGATTGCTGCTCCGGCCAGCGGCAGCGGAAAAACCCTGCTCAGCCTCTGCCTGATTGCCTGGGCCCGCCAACTTGGCAACAGTATTCAGCCCTTCAAGGTCGGACCCGACTATCTGGACCCGCAGCTGCTTTCGCTGGCGGCGACACAGCCCTGCAGAAATCTTGATCTGCCCCTTTGTGGCGAGGACTGGGTCCAGCTGAGTTTCAACGGTTACGGCGGGCGTTCTGACATGACCCTGGTTGAGGGCGTGATGGGACTGTTCGATGGCATTGGAGCCAGCTCCGAGGGAAGCACCGCCGATGTGGCCGTGACCCTGGGCCTTCCGGTGGTGCTGGTGGTGGATGCCGGAGGTCAAGCCCGCTCTCTCGGAGCCCTGGTTCAAGGCTTCAGAGATCTAGACCCACGCCTCAACCTGGCTGGCGTTGTGCTGAATCGTGTGAGCAGTCCCAGGCATCGGGAGCTGCTTGAGGAGGTACTCACGGCGATCGGCGTGCACTGCCTGGGCTGCCTGCCGGACGATCCGAGCCTGGAGCTGCCAAACCGGCATCTGGGTCTTGCTCCCGCCCATGAACTCAGCTGCCTTCAAAAGCGACTGGGGCGCTGGGCTTCTCTGGCGGAGCAGCACCTCAACATGGGATCGTTCCGCACGCTCCTGCAGGCACCCAAGCCCGGACCGGACCCAGTTCAAAGCGTCTTCTCTCCAGCGCTGGAAACCACACAACAACAATCTCTGCCGGTGGCCGTCGCACAGGATGAGGCCTTCCACTTCCGCTACCCCGAGATGCAGGAGTGCCTGGAGCTGCTAGGGATGCCGGTGCTGCCCTGGAGTCCCTTAAGCGATGCCGCTCCACCAGCGGAGGCGACAGGCCTGATCCTGCCAGGAGGATTCCCGGAGCTGCATGCAGACCAGCTGAGCGAGTGCAAGACAACCTTCTCAGCGCTGCACGCATGGATTCGCGATAAGCCGATCTACGCCGAATGCGGAGGGATGCTGCTGCTGGGTCGAGGTCTGGCCGGACCAGATGGAACTCTGCAGACGATGGCTGGTCTCTTGCCGTTTGAAGCCAGACGAGGGCAGCTACAGGTGGGCTACAGACTGATGGAGGCAAGGTCCGACAGTCTGTTGTTGCGCAAGGGTGAAAGGCTCAGGGGCCATGAGTTCCACCGCTGGGAACTGTGCAGTGAATCAGATGAAAGCGTTGGCAGCCTGGGGGCGCTGTGGCAGGTTGAAGGTTGGAAAGTGAGGCGCAGAGCAGAGGGATGGAACCTGCCCAATCTCCACGCAAGCTGGGTCCACCTCCATTGGGCAGGATCCTCGACGATCCCCTGCAGATGGCGCGCCGCGCTCGACTTCGCGGTGAAGCGGAACGTCGCCGCTTTGTGACCCGCAACTCCCGACAGCGCTCTGTCACCCTTCAGGAACGCTGGCGTTTTCTGGTGGAGGGGACCGTTCAGGGTGTTGGCTTCCGGCAGGCCTGTCGAAGACGTGCTCTGGAACTAGGTCTCAGCGGTTGGGTCCGAAATCTGGATGACGGCAGAGTGGAGGTGCAAGCCGAAGGCGATCAGCTTCCCCTCAACGAGCTGAGACTTTGGTGTGAACAGGGTCCAAGCGAAGCGAGAGTTCGTCATGTGAGGCCCTGCCAGATACCGATCACCGGTGCCGACTGGTTCGAGATCCGTCACTGATAACAAGCTCGCAAGCGGTTGCAGACGAAGCCAAATCAATCCCTGAAGGTCACAATCTGGAAAGAGAAGGCTCTTTCTGGCCATGACAAAACAACGCCAGCTTTGGCTCCTTCGACATGGAGCAACCGAGTGGGCTCGCAACGGACGTCACACAGGTAATACCGACCTCCCTCTGCTTCCAGAGGGTGAGCAAGAAGCACGTCAACTGGCTCCTGTCCTGAATCAACAGCATTTCGCTGCCGTCTTTAGCTCACCTCTGCAACGCGCTCGCCGAACCTGCGAACTGGGCGGACTGGGCGCAAACATGATTGTGATGAAGGAGTTGCTGGAATGGAATTACGGTGATTACGAGGGAATCACCACTCCGGAGATCCAGCGCACGGTGCCGGACTGGAGCGTGTTCTCCCATGGCTGTCCCAATGGCGAAGACGCTGAAGCCGTGCAAAAACGCTGCGAAACCGCGATTCGAATTGCTTTGGAATCCCCAGGAGATGGAGACGTGGCACTGTTTGCGCATGGACATCTTCTGCGGGCCTTGGCCGGGACCTGGCTCGGCCTTGGAGCTGTGGGCGGCAGGCTGCTGATGTTGAGCACTGGAAGTATCTGTGTGCTCGGTTTCGAACATGGAAAGCATGCGATCGTGCGCTGGAATGCGCCTGCTGACTGCCGGTTCTGATGAGCGACACAACCCTCTGGGCGGAACTTCTGGCCTATGGCACAGGCATTGGCCTCTCACCGATCCATATCGCCGTTCTCTTGCTGCTGCTTTTGGGTCCGAACCCCATCAAAAGAGGCGGATGGTTTGTCGCAACCTGGGTGATCACCACGCTTCTCGCAGCAACGCTGCTGGTGACGGTGGGGCATTCGCTTTTGCTGGACATGAGTCATGGCTCCCATCACCGCACCGGCTTGGATCTACTGGCAGGTGGCGCGCTGGTCGCCATTGGTGGGCGAGAACTGATCAAATCCTTCACCGAGGGTTCGGAGCCACCGGCCTGGACGAAAGGCATCGATCGTTTCCTGGCCATGCCGCTACCGCTGCTGCTCGTGCTGGGATCGATCGGTGAAATCATTAGTCCTGATGACATCGTGCTGTTTGCCAAGTCAGCAGGAGTGGTTCTTTCCGCACAGTTACCCACCTGGCAGGAAGCGGTCGGCCTGTTCGCTTTCACATTCGGAGCCAGCCTGTTTCTGCTCACTCCTTTTGTTGCAGTTGTCATCGGCCGCGACAAAGTGATCCCCCTGCTTGAGAAAGGCAAATCGGTGCTGTTTGCCCGGGGCAGTCTTCTGGTCGGTGGGGTCAGCCTTGGGCTGGGGATCTACCTGGGATGGCAGGGCGTCAGCGGCATCACAGCAATCTGAACCGGACCACAAGCATGCTTTGGCAAGGCCATGACTGCTAGCCCATCCCGCGCAAAGCCTTGTTCCAGGATGCTGCATTGCATTGGCTATCACCCACCAGATAAACCCCATGCCTGGCACGACTGACAGCCACATAGGCCAGCTGTTGATGAAACACCCGCCGCTCAGGCGCGAGACGATCAAGGCTGCGGGGGAACACATCATCGGCAACAAAAACCTCACCAAAGCTGCTGCCCTGACTGCGATGCACCGTGAGCACCGCAGCAGGCCCAAGTGATGCGAAAGCATCCCTCACCAGGAAGTAGCGGCGCCACAGCGGTCGCCCGCCCCGTTTTCCAGCATTCCTTGCTTCCTGAGCCAAACGCTTCAGCAGTGCATCGAGTTGCTCCCTCGCCTGGCTTCCAGAAGGAGGCTGAAGGCGCAGATTGAGCTCAAGCTCTCCACTGCGAACCTTGGCATTGAGGGTCTCAATCACAGGCACACCCAGCCCGGCCAACGACAGCTGCGCTTCACCGGAAACTCCGAACTCCGCCAGGTCGCAGCGTTCCGGAGTCACATCTTCAACGACGAGTTCTCGATTAGAACCCAGCACCAGGTCGGGTTCCTCGCCGGTCTCCCCCCCGTCGCTGGACGCCGGTGCCATCACTGCTGTACGCGTGATCAACACCTCACCGGGCAACACGGCCATCTGATCCGCCATCTCTCCATGAATAGCCCTGCGGGCATGGGGCACCAAAGCCTCCAGTCGGCGATTGGTGTAGCAGAGGATTCGAGCCGCATCAGGGTTATCACAGGCCGCGGCCTGGCGCAGACCCTCCTGCGCACGCGATAACCAGTCGCTTCGGTTCAGCACGCCCACCTGACCCAGATCAGAGCGAACAGGAGGCAGCAGCGGTGGCACTTCACAGGGCAAACGACCATCGCGCAGACAACTGGCAAGCTGAAGGACTGGTCCCTGATGACGAACAACCTCACGCAAACAAGCAGAAACAGCACGATTCATGCCAAACACAGGGCTTTCGCTTTCACCCACCGGTGGCAACTGGGCAGGATCACCCACAAACACCAAGCGTGTTTTGAACGGGTGAGCACACTGCAAAGCAATCGACAGCAGCGAGCTGTCGACCATGGAGGCCTCATCGACCAGCACCAGACCGAGATGCTCCAACGCTCCGGCAGTTTGCTCAGTGGATTCGCAAAGCTCCCGATCACCCTGTCGCTTGAGCTTCAGACGCAGCAAGCGATGGATCGTGGAGGGGTACCAGGTGGGCTGAAGACCTTCGAGACTGAGGGCTTGCCGTAAAACACCCACAGCTTTGTGGGTTGGAGCCACGACGGTCCAACAGAGACCACTGCTTTCCACCTGCCTCAGCAAGCGCATCGACAGAAAGGTCTTGCCACTGCCGGCATAGCCGCTGAGGACAAAGGGAAGGCCAGAGTCATTCTGCTGCAGCCAATCAGAGAAGGCTTCTGCAGCCTTGTGTTGATCCTCGGTGAGGCTCAGTTCAGCATGGGGAAATGACGTCACCCCAGAGCGTTGGTGATCAGTAACGTCAATTGAAGCGGTGATCCCAGAAAATTGAGGCCAAGCAAGGCAACTATCGGGCCCAACAGGCTTCCGACCAGAACTTCCGTTCGGGAATGCCCAAGACGTTCCTTGAGTGGTTTCTCGAAGGGTGTCTTCCAGAGAGACTCCGGCAAGGCATTGACCCGTTCAGCGGTAAAGCCGGCAGCACGCCTAATACCGCTGGCGTCGTACATCACCACAAACGCCACTGTGGCTGCCAGAGCAAAAACGGAAGAGGCGAATCCCTCCTGCCAACCCACCGCCGCGGCCGTACCGCTCACAAGTGCTGCATGACTGGACGGCATCCCACCGGTTTCGAACAGCACCGCAGGCCTCCAACGACGGAAGGCGACGAGTTCAATCAACAACTTCGACAGTTGAGCCAGACCGCAAGCTGCAAGCCCCCAAGCCAGAACTCCATTGTCAAGAATCTGCAGGGGGATGCTCAGAGAGACCTCATCCATACTCAACGATCCCTACTGGCCACGTAATCGGCCAGAGCCAGCAAAGGATGCGCCTTGTTTTTCCAAGGCTGCAGAGCGGCCTTAGCATCTCTCACCAATTCAAGGGCGCGGGTTCTCGAAGGCTCCAGGCCGAGCAGTTTTGGATAGGTGGTCTTGTCCGCCAGTAGATCCTTGCCCGCCGTCTTTCCCAAGACTTCACTACTGGCAGTGACATCGAGAATATCGTCCACAATCTGGAACGCCAGGCCGATGCCATTGGCGTAGGTGCGCATGGCCTGGACCTGGGCATCATTGGCGCCGCCGATCAATGCGCCCGTAACCACGCAGGCTCTGAGCAGCGCAGCGGTCTTATGCAGATGGATGTATTCCAGCGTCTCGAGGTCGACTTGTTTGCCTTCGCATTCCAGATCAACCACCTGTCCGCCCACCAGGCCAGGAGCACCGGAGACCATGGCGAGCTCTCCGACCACCTTCACCAACCTCTCGGCAGGCACATCAGCACTCCGCACCGCCACCATCTCAAAGGCGCGACTGAGCAGTGCATCACCGGCGAGAATGGCCATGGCATCGCCGTAGACCTTGTGGTTGGTGGGTCGGCCACGCCTGAGGTCGTCATTGTCCATTGCCGGCAGATCGTCATGGATCAGCGACATGGTGTGGATCATCTCAACCGCCACCGCCGTGGGCATGGCCTGTGAGGCATCACCGCCTACAAGCTCACAGGCAGCAAGGCAAAGAATCGGGCGAAGTCGCTTCCCTCCCGCCAGCAGGGAGTAGCGCATCGCATCCCTGAGAGATTCAGGTCGCTCAGGCCCCATCGAGGCATCCAGTGCAGCTTCGACCCGCTCGCGGGACTGGTTCAAATAAGCCTTGAAATCAAAGCTCTGCTGAGGCTCACCCGGCGGCGGAACGCCTTCAGGGCTGGTCGCCGTGGCGGTCATGGGGAGCGCAATGCTGGGCGAATTCTGTCAGGCCGACGGGCCCGCAAGCACCATCAGATGATTAAGTCAGCCAGATCGTGATCGACCCCATGGCGACGGCACCAGGCCACAACGGTGTTCACCAGCAGCATCGTGACGGTCATGGGGCCAACGCCTCCGGGCACGGGAGAAAGTGCTGCGGCAATGGGCTCCAGCTCTGCTGCCTTGACATCACCACAAAGCCCCCCCTCAGGACGACGATGGATCCCAACATCCACCACAACCGTGCCTGGGCTCACGTGCTCGGCTCCAAGCATTTCCGGACGACCGGCCGCCACAACGAGAATGTCTGCCTGACGGGTTAGGACAGCGAGATCCTTGGTTCGCGAATGCGCAATGGTCACCGTTGCGTTCGCGGCCTGAAGCATTAGGGCCATTGGCTGCCCCACCAGAATGCTGCGTCCGATCACCACAGCACGACGACCCGCCGGATCGATGTCAGCACTGCGCAGCATCGCCATCACGCCGGCCGGAGTGCAGCTGCGGGGACCCTGCTCTCCCTTGAGCAACCGGCCCAGATTCAGCGTGTGTAAACCATCGGCATCCTTTTCAGGATTGATTGCAGCCAGCAGAGGTGTTTCATCAAGTCCCTGCGGCAGGGGAAGCTGCAACAGGATCCCGTCCACTCTGGGATCGTCATTCAACGCACGGATTGCCCGTAACACCTGCTCAGCCGAAGCATCTGCCGGAAGGTGAGATCCATAACTCTCAACACCGATACGGGCACAGGCCTTTTCCTTATTGGCCACGTAGACCGCACTGGCAGGATCGTCACCCACACGCAAAACAGCCAACCCCGGCGGACGACAGGCGGACTGACTCGCGGATTGGATCTGAGACTGGAGCCTTAGCTCGAGCGTCTTGGCCAGGGCCTTGCCATCCAACCTGAGGGCCATTGACATCCGATGCACGTGAATCCAGCATGCCGCTCCAGCAGAGCTAGCGTTTGTGCTGGATGCTCCCGGCTGACTTGCGTTCGCATCGCCTTGCACGTCTATGGAGGTCCTGGCTCAGGAGCGAATCACCGCGCCGACCGGTGCTGCGCTGGAACAGGCTGCAGAAAGCCACACTGCTGATCCTCTGTGTGCTGGTGGCGCTGGTTTCAAGCTGGCCCTGGCTAGTGGAACCCGACCTACGGCCAGGTCTGGCCGCCCCCTTCGATGCAGTAGCCCCAAAAAACGCAAGAGTTGTTGATAGCGAAGCACTGGAACAGAGGCGATCAAGCCTCGGATCGAGCACCTTCGTGCAGGTTCTGGATCCTCAGGAAAATGAGCAAATCCGCATGCGGCTGGAGCGACATCTCAGCGAATTGGAACGGGTCGCCAAAAGCGATGACGCCGAACGAATCGGACCCGTGAATCTGACTATGGATGAGCAGCTGTGGCTGGAAAAAAGAACCCAAGATGAGCGTCGAGTCTGGGATATGGCCCTGCGCCGAGCCCTTGACAGGATGCTCAGTCAGGGGCTTGTCAACACACTTGCACAGGAACAGCTGCAACGGGCCAGCGACCTGCAGCTCGAAGACCTCAACAACGTCGAAAAACCAGGGCGCAGTCTGGGCAGCAAGGTACTGACCACCACGCTCCAAGGCGCCAGCAACCTTCAAACCGATCCGGTGCGGAGCCAGCGACTGATCGAAGACCTGATTACCCAACAAGGCATCCCCACGATTGAAGTCAATCGAGGCGATCTCATCACCCGCAAGGGGGAGTCGATCAGCTCTCAGGCCTATGACGTCCTGGATTTCTTCGGGATGGTGAATCGCAGTCCGAAGCTGGGAATCTGGATCACTCGTTTCACAGAAGCACTGGCCAGCTGTGGGGTTCTATTGCTGGTCATGCGCCGCGAACGTCCCTGCCTCGAGGCACCCCATGGCCTGCTCGCTCTGGGTCTATTGCTGCTGAGCCAGGCCTGCAAACTGTGGTTCGGCGCCTCAGTGAGCCCTCTGGCTGTGATCGTGCCGCCCACCCTTCTCCTGGCTCAAGGTCTAGGCACAACAAGTGCACTGGCCTGGATGGCTGTGGCCAGTCTTCTCTGGCCCACCCCAGTCACAGGCCTAGGCGAAGGGCGCCTGCTGATTGCCGCAGCCACGGCCACCATCGCTGCATTGCAGGCAGGTCGTTTGCGAAGCAGAGCCCAGCTGCTGCAACTCGCTGTCTTGCTGCCAGTAGGTGCATGGCTGGCTGAGCTTGTGCTGATAAGCCGAGAGGGCCAACCGCTTGCAGGGTCATGGATTCGCCTGCCTTCCGATGCAGGTGAACTCGCATCGGAAGCTCTAGTGCTGGGGCTGGCGATGATGCTGACGATCCTGATCATTCCTCTGCTGGAAAGCTCCTTTGGGTTGCTGACAAGAGCGCGGTTGATGGAACTGGCCGATCAGGAGCGCCCGTTGCTTCGGAGGCTTTCTGCAGAGGCCCCAGGCACCTTTGAACACACACTGATGATCTGCGGTTTGGCCGAGGAGGGTGCGCGGTCGATCGGCGCTGATGTCGACCTGATCAGAACAGGCTCGCTCTATCACGATGTAGGCAAGCTTCATGCCCCCAACTGGTTCATCGAAAATCAGACCAGTGGAGAGAATCCACACACTCAGCTGAACGACCCCTTAGCCAGTGCAGGAGTGCTCCAAGCGCACGTCGATGAAGGGCTGAAATTGGCGCGACGACATCGGCTTCCGCGCCCCATTGCCGACTTCATCCCTGAACATCAGGGCACGCTGCGAATGGGGTATTTCCTGCATCAAGCCCGTCAGCAGAACCCTCAAATCTCGGAGAAACGCTTCCGCTATCACGGACCAACGCCTCGCTCCAAGGAGACAGGGATCATGATGTTGGCGGACGGCTGTGAGGCGGCGTTGCGCTCGCTGCCTCCAGACACCAGTGATCAGGAAGCTCGTGACACGGTCAAACGGATCGTGGAGGCACGAATCAGCGACGGACAACTGAGCCAGAGCAGCCTCAGTCGGGCCGAACTGGAACTGGTGATGCATTCATTCGTCCGAGTGTGGCGAAGAATGCGTCATCGCCGCATTCCCTATCCCATTCCGGCAAAGCGCAGCTTCTCCGCTTGAGGCCAATCCACCTGAGCCCAGTCCTGCTGTGCCCAAGATGGGAGTGCAGAGCGCACACGAACCCGTCGGTTGTCAAAAGGGTCTTTAAAACTGAGCGCATAAGCATGCAGATGCATGGGGCCGAGAGCGTCGGAGGAGGTATAGATGCGATCAGCAGAGATGGGAGCCCCCACAGCAGCCAGATGGGCACGTAACTGATGGGAACGGCCTGTTAAGGGACGCAACCACAGGCGCGTGCAATTGGTTGATTGCGTCCACTTTCGCCAGAGCGTGCAACAGGGCTTGCCATCAGGATGCGGTCCATACACAGGCGGCATACGCTGCAGCCTGGCCAGAGGAAGCTGAATGCTTCCTCGCCTGCCTGACAAGGGCCTGACCACATCAGCGAGGTACAGCTTATGAACTCTGCGCACAGCAAACAGAGCACTGAGCGACCGGAGGCTGCTCTGATTTCTGGCCACAAGAATGAGTCCTGACGTATCCCGATCGAGGCGATGCACCAAGCGAAGCTCAGGGCAACAGTCCTGAAGTCGTGTGATCAGGGAATCGCTTTGACGGGAACCAAGTCCGGGCTGACTCAGCAGGCCTGATGGCTTATCAACCACCAGATACTCCGGATGCTCGTAAATGAGCGAACAACCGGCGAGCTGAGGAGCCGTTGCTGCCAAGGGATCAAAGCCTTACGCCACGCCGGTGGGATGGGCGACACCAGTAGATCAGCGCCAGCACATTGATCAACCCGAGCAGGACAGGCCCCACACCCATCGTCTGCGGCTCTAAACCGAGGACTAAGCGAACCAAACCATAGGGAATAGCCCCTGCAAGGCTCATTGACAAGGCCACAATGGCCAGGATCACACCCCAGCGACGCTGCGCCAGCAGGCCAGCTGAAGCCACGATGCCCACAATTGCAGCGGGCCAAGCCAGAGAAAAGGCAAGGCTGATGTTGGTAATGGCGATGCCCGAGGAGGTTCCTTCTCGAAATGCCAGGAGTCCAATCACTGGCAGAGCGATCAGATTGGCCACCAGGCCAAGCCAGGTCATCAACCAATAGCCGTTGAGCCGCGGACCCATGGAGAGATGCCACACATCTGCACACCGTAAGGTCCGTTCCCCATCCGGCTTAACCAGTTTCGCTGGGACGAGCATGCTGCTCCAGCTTCAGCTTGAGGACTGCTCAGAACGGAGATCAAAGAGCAGCAGGGGGTTGAGCAACCTTGCGATCACTCAGACGTTCGGCGCAGAAACTGCGAAACAGGGCTTCCACTTCGTCGGGGGGCATCCCCTGCACAAGACGTGCCTCGATTTCATCGCGGCGCTGCGATTGGTGATACAGACGCAGCTCCTGGAAGGTGGTTCTGGATTGAGCTTCGATGCGCGCGAGGGCGTTGCCGACCTGGTGATCAGCGAGCAACGGCCCGCCATGACAGTGCTGCATGACATGGGCTGACTCGTGGGCAAGAACCACCCAGACCTGCCTTGGATCGTCCTCGATGTTGTTGGCACAGAGCAGCAGGGCATTGCGGGGCGCATGGAAAGCACCCAGAAGCGCGGACGGACAATCCTTAGCCACCAGAGTGTGCGTTCCCGCTCGACGAATAAGAGCGGCATAGCTTCCGATCCTGTCCCAGGTCTCAGCCTTAGACGATCCGGGGAAGAAAGGCGCGACCAGAGTCAGCGCCAGCGCAGCAAAGGTACGCACTCGAACCGACGGGGCCAGACCCAACAAACCAATCTCTCCAGTTCCTGGTCTCATTCAAGACACGCTGGACACAATTGGCATCCCTCCTGTCGCGATTCACGGCATCAGGCGATTCACGCTGTTCACCTTGTCGCGAAACGACTGGATGCGATCAATGCGAGTGTTGACGCGAAGTGTGGCGTGAATCCGCTGCACTCCTTCCTGATGCAGCCGCTCATGACAGGCCTTCACACAAGCGAAGAGCTCATCCCAGCCTCCTTCGATGGCTGTGCCATCAGGTCCGAGCTGATGATCCAGTCCGGAAGCGTTGATCACCCGTTGGCACTCAGCGATCGAAGGCCCTAACGACACACCAACCCCCAGCGGAACCAAACACAGATCAACGCTTACCCGCACGAATCGCTCAGCCAACTTCCTCCATGGTCGAACGTGATCCAACAAGGACGCAAGCGAGTTAGATCACGACGAGAGACGTGTCCCCAGGAGCACAACCAACAAGATCGCGCGCTCAAAATAATCTCAGGGAGCCCCGACACCGCTCCCAGACTCCAACAGGCAAGCACTGGGATAACCAAGGGTGCGCCAAGCCCCGCAGCGGGTTTGTACCTCTAAGGCAATCCCGCGCTGAACCACCGACATCGAACGCCCCTGTCCAGCACACCAGCGGATGGCCGCCGCTTCCGCCGCAGCGATCGATTCATAGGGAGCATCTAAAACCGGATGCGGCTGCCCGTCCAATGCCATAAGCCTGTACAGAGGGCAACCGGACTCAGGCATAGGTCCACTTTTGCATCTGTCTACAGTGTTCCACGGCACAGAGGGATGCGCCATCCCGGAGTGTTGACCTAGCCCTCCTCGCGCGATGCCAAGTCAAGCTCTCACTGACGCTTACACAGCACTTCTGAGCCGTGCTCCCGCGCCTTTGTTCGCACGAGCAAGACAGCTCTACCTCTACAAATATTGCCTGGATGGACGCACGACCCAGAGCCGTCTGCGCCTGTTCGTCGTGCGAGAGACCCTTGATGAACGAGTGGACATCGATCAGGATGCTGGCCCTCTCGGCAGGATTGCCACACTTCAATCGAGCACGGAGGAACTGGCGCTCGTGCATTGGCAGCGTGATGAGCACCCTGGGCAGACGCTGATTGAGACATACCTCCAGCAAAGCTGGCACCTGCAACCCTCTCTGATCGCTCCAGTTGAAGAACCTTGGTTTCGCAAAGGCGGCTTTCAACTGCGTGTCACCTTGCAGCAGCCCTTGACCTGGGTTCGGAGCAGCCGATATCAGGAGATTGATAATCAATCAGGCAAAGGAAAACCCACGAAAAGCTGAAGTCACCGCCACTGGCTGCATAAAGCTGGCTAGGCAGAGTTCATGTCTCGCAGAGATTCATGATGAGATCATCACTCCTTGAGCGGTATGTTCTGCGCTACGCGAACTCCGGTCACTACCTGCGGGTCAACGACGAAAGCCAGGAAATTGAGCGCAGCTCCAGCCCTGAATCAGCATGGGAATTTCATACTCACGAAGGAGCAGTGACGCACGCACTCTGGATCGGTGAAGTGTTTGGCCAGACGCCCGACGTGGTGAAGATGGTTTGAACGTGTTGGCAAAACTGTGTGAAGACAAAGCACTGTGATCTCACTCAGCACGTAGTCCATGTTGTGTGATCAAGCTGAAAGCAAGTGTGTTCAATGCCATAACTCAAAACAGACCTTGATCATTTTTTCAGCAAGGCTGAGTTTGAGTTCTGATCTTCAGTCAACCCTGAATGAAATGCCTTAACCGCCTGGACTCATCTGCCATACGCTTTTGCAGCTCAGCGGACGGAGCGTCGGAATCTTCCCTCAACTGAGCGCTGATCACGTCGTCTTCGGTGATCGAGAGTCCACGCTCACGTCCGAGCTGGATCAAGGTTTCGACAGACACAGGCTCCGAGAGTTGCTGTGCCAGGTCCTGCTCGTTGTGGCGTTGCTGGAGAAGGGTATCGAGATCCTGAAGGGACATAAACAGCAGCGTGCAGTGATCAGAACCCCATTCCATCAGACCATTGCTAGACATCGCGAAGGACTTTGAAAGACCATGAGGACCCCCCGTTTCACGACTGCTCTGCTCGGCCTGAGTGTTGGTCTGATCAGCCTTGAAGCAGGCTTATCAGCAGCACAGGCTGGTTGCAACTTTCTCCCTCCAGTCGGCGGAAATGGCGGCAGCAACATCGTCAAAAAAAGGGTCAGTAGAGAGAAGCTGATCGGCCGCACAAACTGGAACACAGACTTTGCTGTCAATGCTCCATACAGCAGTTTCAAGCTTTTTTTCACCGCGGACTCCACAGCCAGTGGCACCTATCCAGTTGAAGCATTCTTGAAGTTCACCGACGGCAGCAATCTGCGCGTGGTGAAAGAATCGATGACTCCTCCAATCGGCACAGGCAAGGAATTCGGACCATTCACAGTGCCCCAGGGCAAACAGGTCAACCAGGTGAACTTCAAGATCGGTGCAGGTAGCGATCCCAACTCAACAGGATTCAGCTACCGCATTTCTGTTCAAGGCTGCAACTGACCCATCCCAGAGAGCAATGCGTGATCGCCTCTGGATTGTCATCCCCGCAGCTGGATTTCCATTCCTGCTGGTGATGTTCATTGTTCTCTGGCAGTCTCTGCAACAACAGAAACGCATCATTCAGGATCTGGTGAAGCAGCTTGACGGACTCGAAGTTGTCGAGCTGCGTAACAGGGAAGGAAGCCAAGCACTGATCGAACAGCAGCTGGGAGTTCTACAGACAAGACAACAAGCGCTGCAGAGGCAAATCGGCAATCTGGAAAGCTGGCAGCGTGCTTCCGGTGATCGGGAACGGGCCCTCTGGAACAGGCTCGAGACACCGTCCCCATCCAAACAGGGTTCAGACCTTACGGACGAGCGGGACACTGAGCGAACAACACCACCCGCACGGCCATCTTCTCCAGAGCTGCCATCGCCACCGCCTTCAGCTCAGCAGCCAATCATCAGCCCTTAACCGCATCGCCACTGGCACTGGGAAGAATGAAGCGCTGCAGAAGGATGAACAGCAGCAGCACCGGAAGAATCGAAATCACAGATCCTGCGGCCACAATTCTCCAATCGAGGGAAAAACTGCTGGCCAGCTGCTGCAGACCCAGCGGCAGTGTGAACAGCTGAGGATCGTCCAGGATCACCAATGGCCAAAGGAAATCGCTCCAAGTGCCGATGAACACAAACATTGCCAAGGTGATGAGATCAGCTCGTGCGGCTGGAATCATCACGTTCCACCACTCACCGAGCTTGCTGCAGCCATCCATTCGAGCAGCCTCTTCCAGCTCAGCAGGAACGCCAAGAAAGCTCTGACGGAGCAGATACAAGCCGAAGGCGGTTGCTGCCTGGGGAATGACAAGAGCCATCAGGGTGTTGCGCAGTCCCAGCTGCACCATCAGCAGATACAGGGGGATCATCACCACCTGAAACGGAATGAGGATGGTGGCGACCACCAAGCCCAGAACCAAGCCACGCCCGGTGAAGCGCATTCGTGCCAGGGGGTAGGCAGCCAGGGAACAAAACAGCAGATTGGCTACCACAGCCAACAGGCTGACCACTGTGCTGTTGAACAGGTATCGACCTAGTGGGTTGTCTTGGAACAGCCGTGCGTAGGCATCAAGACTGGGTTGCAAGGGCAACAGGCCAGGAGGACTCGTGAAAATGTCCTCTGCTGGGCCCTTCAGAGACGTGCTCACCAGCCAGAGAAGGGGCACAAGCACAACAAGTGCCAGCAAAATCAGCAGCAACAGCTGAAGCAACGCCCCGGCACGAAGCCCAGCTTGGCCCGCTGGGTCTCGAGTAACGGAGGACTGCATCAATTCAGAGAGTGGGGCGGGCATCAAGAGGTGCTGTGTCCCTCTGGGGATGCAAAGCCTGTTGTGCAGTCCCAGCAACCAGACGATTCAGTGCATTCACGAATGCCTGAGCCGCAGCCACCACCACATCCGTATCAGCGGAATGACCCGAATACAACTCGCCGTCGCGTCGCAGCCTGATGGTCACCTCACCGATGGCATCAATGCCCTCGGTCACCGACTTCACGGAGAACTCAACGAGTTCATTGGGCTCCCCAGCCAGAGCATTGAGGGCTTGACACACAGCATCCACAGGACCGGTGCCGATCGACGCCATGGTCTGCTCCTTGCCATCCTCATCCGCCAGGGTGACCGTGGCGGTGGGGCTGAGGCTGCTGCCGCAACTCACCTGCACCAGCTTCAGCTGATAGCGGGCCTCCGGCTGCTGAACCTGCTCACTGACGATGGCTTCAAGATCGCGATCGGTGATTTCGCGCTTGCGATCGGCAAGGTCCTTGAAACGAGCGAAGGCGTCATCGAGATCCTCACGACTGAGGTTGTAGCCCAGCTCTTCCAGACGCGCGCGCACGGCACTTCGACCACTGAGTTTGCCCAGGGAAATGCGGTTGTCACTGAGACCCACAGTGCGGGCGTCGACGATTTCGTAGGTCAGCCGGTTCTTGAGAACACCGTCCTGGTGGATCCCCGATTCATGGGCAAACGCATTGGCGCCCACGATCGCCTTATTGGGCTGCACCACCATGCCGGTGAGGTTGGAAACCAGACGTGAGGTTTTGGTGATCTCCTCAGTGCGCACCGCCGTGAGTGGAGTCGGCGAGTCCGCATCGCGGCCAAAGAAGGGATTGAAATAGCGGCGGCGCACATGCAACGCCATCACCAATTCTTCAAGGGCAGCGTTACCGGCTCGCTCACCAATGCCGTTGATCGTGCATTCGAGCTGTCGCGCTCCGTTCTTGACAGCCTCCAGGAAGTTGGCGACGGCAAGACCGAGATCGTTATGTCCATGAACGGACAACACCGCATCGCCGATGTTGGGAACATGGCGATCAATACCAGCGATCAGCTCACCGAACTCAGTCGGTGTGGTGTAACCGACCGTGTCGGGAATATTGATGGTGGTGGCGCCTGCAGCGATCGCTGCCTCGATGACTTCGTAAAGAAATTCCGGGTCACTGCGTCCTGCGTCTTCGCAGGAGAACTCAACATCATCGACCAGTGAATGGGCGTAAGCCACCATGTCGGGGACGATGGCCAGCACCTCCTTTCGACTTTTTCGCAGCTTGTGTTCCAGGTGAATATCGCTGGTTGCGATGAACGTGTGAATCCGTCTGCGTGGAGCAGGAGCCACCGCTTCCGCGCAGGCCTTGATGTCGCCTTTCGACGCCCGCGACAGCCCACAGATCACTGGCCCGTGTTCTCCACCGACCTGCTGGGCGATGCGCTGGACAGCTGCGAAGTCCCCAGGACTCGCGAAGGGAAAACCCGCCTCGATCACATCAACGCCCAGTCTCGCCAGCTGCTGCGCGATCGCCAGTTTCTCCTCAAGATTGAGACTGGCTCCCGGTGATTGTTCACCATCCCTGAGGGTGGTGTCGAAGATCAAAACGCGGCCTGGGTCGTGGGCCATGGCAAAAGCCTCGACGCGATTTAGTCGGAATGACTATGAGTAAGACCACTCTAAGCGAGTAAGCCAGTGGCAATCTTGTAAATCCCGCCAGAAATCCCGGTACATTCACACGGTTGATGGGACGGAAAAGTGGCCAACGGGGCACTGGCTCTTGTTCTGCACGCCCATCTGCCGTTCGTCCGCGGCGCGGAAGCTCACTCGCTTGAAGAGGACTGGTTCTTCCAGGCGTTGATCGAGTGCTATCTGCCCCTGCTAGAAACGCTCGAGAGTGCTGCTGCCGATCCGGGGCAGAGCCCACAGCTGACCATGGGGCTTTCGCCGACCCTGCTGTCACTACTGGCGGATCCCACTCTCAGACAACGTTTTCCTGCCTGGATCGAAGCGCGACTCAACCTGTTGCACCATGCCCCAGCTGACCGTCGAGCGGCAGCGGAGCATTTGACCAGCAGCTTCCAGCGCCACCTCGCAGCCTGGCAACGCTGTGACGGCAACCTGATTCCACGCTTCTCAGAACTCCAGCGCCAGGGCGTTCTCGATCTGCTCACCTGTGGAGCGACCCATGGGTATCTACCACTGCTGAGAGAGCATCCAGAGGTGGTGCGTGCTCAGTTGCGAACTGCCGTTAGAGAGCACCACAGATTGCTGGGAGAGAGGCCTCTTGGCATCTGGCTGCCCGAATGCGCTTACTACGAAGGACTGGATCGTTGGATGCGCGATGCAGGGCTGCGCTACGCCGTCCTCGATGGGCACGGACTTCTGCATGCCCAACCGCGCCCGCGTTACGGGGTTTATGCACCGATTGTGAGCCGTCAGGGGGTGGCCTTCTTCGGTCGCGATAGTGATGCCACCCTGCCGGTCTGGTCAGCGAAGGATGGCTATCCAGGCGATCCCTGGTATCGGGAATTTCACAGGGATCTGGGCTGGGATCTGCCAGCTGAACAGATCGAAGCCATGGGTCTGCCGGCCCAGCGTCCACTGGGACTGAAGTTGCACCGGGTCAGCGATCCTGCCGGAGGCCTGGATGGCAAACAGCCTTACCAGCCTCAACGAGCGATCGAACGCACCCGTGACCATGCCCGGCATTTCCTAGCGGGCAGACGGCAACAACTCAATCGACTGGGCAAGGGCATGGCCATCGAACCTCTGCTCGTAGCACCTTTTGATGCTGAGCTCTTTGGCCACTGGTGGTTTGAGGGTCCTGGTTTTCTGGCTGAACTATTCCGCCAGGCACCAGAACAGAACATCCGATTCACAAGCCTGCGTGGCGTCCTGAACGCCCAACCGAATCTTCAGATCTGCGATCCCTGCCCTTCCAGCTGGGGCAGGGGTGGCTTTCACGATTATTGGCTCAACGAAACCAACGCCTGGATCATTCCTGAATGGAGCCGAGCAGGTCGAGTGATGGTGGATCGCTGCAGCCGCGGTGTGGGCAGTGAACTCGATCTTCGTCTGTTGCATCAGGCCGGGCGGGAACTGCTACTGGCTCAGTCCTCGGACTGGAGTTTCATTCTCAGGGCAGGCACCACAACGGAACTAGCCCGAGAGCGCATCGAGCGTCACCTCGAACGCTTCTGGCGGTTGATCGCCGCGATCGAGCGACGAGAGCAACTACCAGAGGGATGGCTCGAGGAACTGGAGCAGGAAGACGCCCTGTTCCCCTTGATTCAGCCAGCTGACTGGAGCAGCATCAATGCCTGAACTCTGGCTCCTGCCGTTTCGCTGCTCCGAGCACAAGCCCACGCCTCAGTTCCCATGGAGACAGGGCAAACAGTCGCAGCATCACTGCCATCAGCCGGGGCAGCGGCAAGGTGTTGGTCAGGAAGCCAAACCAGTCTTCTCTGGCCAGGGAGAAAAAGGTGGCGAAATGGCTCCGAAGCAGGCTTTCGTTGAATCCCATTAGACGGCTCAGACCAAACTGATAAAGCTGATGCCGAAGCACCAGCTCAGTCGGCCAGAGAGCCTGCCAGCCCTGCCTTGCAAGCTCGGCCGGTCTTAGCGACGGGTCAGCCAAAACTGCAGCCAAGGTGTCCGCCAGTCCAGGCCCACGACGCAGCAGCGCCCCAACCATGTAGCCCGATGCTGGGTGCACCATGCTGGCAGCACCACCAAAGGCGAGCAACGGTTGATTGCGATCCGGTAGAGGCAGATTCATTGGAAACAGACAGAACTCCTCGTGAATTACATCGATGATCTGAACGCCGCGATGCTCTAGGCGCTGTTTCAGCCGCTGCTTGAGAACGTTGTAAGAAACGCCCGGTGCCAAAGCCAGTGATGTCTCTTCGACAAAGAACACCCCATCACCGAGATCCATGGCATAAAGAAACGTGGGAGGTTCCAAACGCTGCATCTCACTGAGATGGTTGCTGCGGTAATCCATCAACACGAAACGTCCGCTGCGGATCGGGGCCGCTGAGAAACGCCCAACGAGTCCATAGGCTGCCTGCCCAGCAACCGGGCCCTGATCAGGCCTGCGGATGTGCGGGCTACTGGCACCGGATGCATCAATAACAAGCCTGGCCTTGCGCACTTCGCCGGAGGCGCAGCTCACCAGGGTGTGCTCTGCTCCTGCTTCGACCCGTTCGGCGGAGTCCTGATGCCAGAGCACGCCATCGGCTCGCTTGAGCCAATAGCTCTGTAAAGCAGCCCGATCGAACAACCCGTAGTCGATGCCGTGAACCAGCGTTTGATCTGCGACCCCTGAGCCACCAGCTCCGAAGTAGCTGACCGTGTCGCTCCAGCGATGCTCGATCAAGTGCTCAAGGTCGAGGGCCTTCAACTCATCGACCCAGATGCCGTAGGTGTTAGGCCATGGTGCGTCAACGGGCTCAAGAGCAATGCCCTCAACAGCAACTCCGCGCTGGTGCAGTTCAGAAGCAATACAGAGAGCGGCTGGACCGCCCCCAAGCACCAGCACATCAGCGCAGCTAGCCAAGGTCAGCTGTCCGCCGGCGCACTCTCAGAGTTGACGTCGACAGCCTCACTGGAATCAGAGCCGGCTGAAGCGTCTTCAAGCTCATGCGTCTCGGCTTCCGGAGGAACCAGCACCACCTTGAGGAGGCGATCACCCTTGTCGAGCTTCTGAAGGCGAACACCCGTGGCTGCTCGTGATTGCTGCGGAATGGCATCGGCACTGGTCCGGACGATCACCCCTTTTTCACTCACCAGAAGTAACTCCTCCCCGGCTCCAAGAACGCTCAGACCCACCAGCTGATCAGCATCTGTGCGGAATTTCATGGCCCTCAGACCCATTCCAGCGCGCTTCTGCAGCCGGAATTGAGTCACCGGAACTCTCTTGCCGAGTCCCGCTGCTGAGGCCACCAGCACCCAGGGCCCTTCGCTGGCAGGGGTGCCTTCGTCATCACCGTCGTCGGAACTTGCAGCGATCTGATCGGCCAGCTCTACCGGCAGCACATCCATGCTCACCAGTTCATCCCCTGCGCGCAGATTCATCGAGCGAACACCGCGGGCGGTGCGGCCCAGAGGACGAAGTTCATCGTCACTGAGGCGGAAGTGAATGGTCATTCCGGCTTTCGAGCCGATGAGCACACTGTCGCCGGGCACGGATAGCCTCACCCACGTGAGCGCGTCACCATCCTCAAGACCGATGGCAATCAAACCGTTGGAGCGGATGTTGCTGAACGCCGACAGGCGAGTGCGTTTGATGAATCCCCCCTGGGTCAGCATCAATAGATCGGTGTCGTCGTTGAACTCAGACACGGCCAGTAGCGAGGTGATTGCCTCCTCTCTGGGAATGGGCAATAACTGCACCACAGGTGTTCCCTTGGCCGTTCGGCTGCACTGAGGAACGCGATACGCGGGTAAGGCATACGACACGCCCCGGTCACTGAATAGCAACAGGGTGTCGTGGTCATTGCAGCCGATGAACAGCTTGACCGCATCCTCACCCTGACTTCTGGTGCCAGCCTTACCGCGCGTTCCCCGACTGGTGGCTTCAAATTCGCTCACCGGCATCCGCTTGAGATAGCCCGTTTCGGTCACCAGCACGACCGAGCGCTCGTTGGCGATCAGATCAATGTCTTCGAGACCGCCGCCAAGATCGAGAATCTCAGTTCGACGGGGAACGGCATGACGATCCCTCAGCTGATTGAGTTCGTCCTGGATCAGTCCGAAGACCCGTTCCCGCCGCCCGAGAATGTCCTTGTAATCAGCGATCTTGGCAACCAGATCCTCATGCTCTAAGCGGATCTTGTCGGCCTCAAGAGCAGTGAGTCTCCGCAGCTGCATCTGCAGAATCGCGTCTGCTTGAACCTCGCTCAAGCCATGACGCTCCTGCAGCTGCTGACGAGCTGTGGCGGTATCGGGGGCAGCCCTGATCAGGGCGATGATCGGATCGAGCTGGTCGAGGGCCAGCAGCAAACCGAGCAGGATGTGATCGCGCTCCTCAGCCTTGCGCAGCAGGTAGCGCGTGCGGCGCTCGATCGTCTCGACCCTGAAGTCGAGAAAGACCTCGAGCATCTTGCGCAGTGTGAGCAGGATCGGCTCACCATTCACAAGGGCCAGCATGTAAGCGCTGAAATTGCTCTGAAGAGGTGTGAGCTTGTAGAGGTTGTTCAGCACCACCTGGGGATAGGCATCGCGGCGAAGCTCAACGACGATGCGCATGCCGTCGCGATCACTTTCATCCCTGATATCTGAGATCCCTTCCAGCTTTTTGTCGTTGACCATCTCAGCAATGCGCTCAATCAACGCTGCTTTGTTGGTCTGATAAGGGAGCTCGGTAATAATCACGGCATCGCGATCAGGACGGCCGGGCACCTCGAGTGTTTCTATGCCGGCCACACCGCGCATCGTCACCGAACCGCGACCACTGAGATAGGTCTCCTTAATTCCTGTGCGACCCAGGATCTGGCCTCCGGTCGGAAAATCAGGGCCTGGGATCAGGGCCATCAGCTCCTGGTCGCCGATGTCAGGCTTCTCAATAAGGGCCAGAAGACCAGCGATCAGCTCTCCCAGGTTGTGAGGAGGAATATTGGTCGCCATGCCCACGGCGATTCCGGCCGAGCCGTTTAGCAAAAGCTGGGGGATCCGTGATGGCAGAACCGTGGGCTCTTGTTGCGAACCGTCGAAGTTGTCAATGAAATCGACGGTCTCCGCCTCGATATCTTCGAGGAGGGAATCGGTCGTAAGTGCCTGTAACCGCGATTCGGTATATCGCATGGCGGCTGGCGGATCGTTGTCCACCGAGCCAAAGTTGCCATGCCCGTCGATCAGAGGCATCGACATGGAAAAACTCTGGGCCATCCGCACGAGTGCGTCGTAGACAGCCGTATCCCCATGGGGGTGGTATTTGCCGAGCACTTCACCCACCACACGCGCGCACTTGCGGTAGGGGCGATCACTGGTGAGACCCAGCTCATACATCGCATACAGAATCCTGCGATGTACGGGTTTGAGACCATCACGGGCGTCAGGCAGAGCTCTGCCGACGATCACGCTCATCGCGTACTCGAGATACGAGCGCGACATCTCGTTGCGCAGGTCTGTCTGGATGATCCGATCGTCGGAATCGCCGGGACCGCCGCTGCCGGGCCCCACTGAATCCGTCATACAAGACCTTTAGATCGTTAGCTACTTTATCGCGGATGCGTGATCGGATGACACCCGGCGCGTCACCTTTTGCTGTCTGTGTGGGATCAACCACGGATCAGGACCTTACGCTTTGGCGTCGCCATTTGGACCGAAGTTGATGTCGTCCGACAAGCCCTCCGAAAATCAGGCTCCTGCCGAATCCATCAATCCTGATCTTCCAGCTCAGGGCGACATCACTGACGGCGGAGTAGAGACGGACAAAACCGCAGAAGCTGCAAAGTCCGAAGCGGCACCCGCAACTGCTGCCTCTGCTCCGCCTCAGACAACGGTGACTACCGAGCCAGTTGCGCAACCCGTTGCACCATCTGCCTCAACTTCGATTGCAGAGCGCATCAGCATTCCAGCCCAGGCACCTGCTGACGACAGCGGAGAGGAAGGCGGCGAATGGGACTTGCTCTCCAACCGCATCAAGCAATTCTTTGAGGCAAACAACCTTCAGGATCAATGGCAGAGCCTTCGCCAGCCTCTCTTTCTGCTCGGCGGACTCATTGTTGTGATCCTGACGATGCGGATCTACGGGGGAATCCTCGACGCCATCGCCACGGTTCCATTGGCTCCCCGACTGTTTCAACTGGTCGGCACTTTTTATGCCATCTGGTTTGCAGCCACACGCCTGATTCGAGCCGAGGAGCGGAAGAAGATTTCGGCCAACGTGAATGATCTCTGGAGCAGCTTGCGGGGAGGCTCAAAATCCTGACCCAAATCGTCACGAAGCACGAATCACCGATTGGTAGCTTGATCCAACTCTGTTAGCTCCTGCGGTGGACATTCAGCTCGGACGCTCCAAGGTTGTACGCCGGGCCTATGGCATCGATGAAATCGCACTGGTGCCCGGCGGCAAAACCGTGGATCCAGAGGTGACCAACACCAGCTGGTCCATTGGAGGAATTGAGCGAGAAATCCCGATTATCGCCAGCGCCATGGATGGCGTTGTTGATGTGGGTATGGCCGTCAATCTGTCCAGGCTTGGAGCCCTCGGTGTGATCAACCTGGAGGGAGTCCAGACCCGCTACGAAGACCCCAATAGCGTTCTCGATCGCATTACTTCGGTTGGCAAGGACGAGTTCGTTCCTCTAATGCAGGAGATCTATAGCCAGCCTGTGCAGGAACCCCTGATCCGCAAGCGGATTCAGGACATCAAGGCCCAGGGTGGCATCGCCGCTGTCAGCGGAACCCCTGTCGCGGCCCTGCGCTACGGCAAGGCGATCGCTGAAGCAGGTGTCGATCTGTTTTTTGTCCAGGCCACGGTGGTGTCGACAAATCACATCGGACCTGAGGGCCAGCAGACACTTGACCTTGAAGCCCTCTGTCGAGATCTGGGTGTTCCCGTTGTGATCGGCAATTGCGTGACCTACGACGTGGCTCTGCAGCTGATGCGCGCCGGGGCAGCTGCCGTGATGGTGGGGATCGGCCCTGGAGCTGCCTGCACCTCAAGAGGCGTACTTGGAGTTGGGATACCCCAGGCCACAGCGGTTGCGGACTGCGCCGCGGCCCGAGAGGACTACCAGAAAGAAAGCAACCGATACGTACCTATCGTTGCCGACGGGGGCATTGTGACGGGCGGAGACATCTGCAAATGCATTGCCTGTGGGGCTGATGCGGTGATGATCGGATCACCGATTGCCCGCGCAGAGGAAGCACCCGGTCGTGGCTTTCACTGGGGCATGGCCACTCCAAGCCCAGTCCTACCCCGCGGCACCCGCATCAATGTGGGCAGCACGGGAAGCCTGGAGCGGATTCTTCGGGGACCTGCCAAGCTTGATGACGGAACCCATAATCTTTTGGGCTGCCTGAAAACCTCCATGGGAACCCTTGGAGCACGCACCATCAAAGAGATGCAGCAGGTGGAGGTGGTTGTGGCTCCATCGCTGCTCACTGAGGGCAAGGTTTATCAGAAAGCCCAGCATCTGGGCATGGGCAAGTGAGCGCAGTTCTCGCATTGAGATAAGAATGACCCCGCGGAGACACAGGTAAAATCAAGCAGTGCGGGCCTTGGCTCACACACTCCTCACACCCTCTGGCCCGACGCGTTCGGGCTTTCTGTCTTTATGTCATCCATCACAGTTCAGGCGAAGAGCTGGGTGATTGAGCAGCAACCTCAGAAACGGTTGCTAAATTTCGCCCAATTCGACCGATCCTGAATGTCCAGCGCTGCCGCTGTCACCGACGCCTCCTTCGAACAGGACGTCCTTCAGAGTGACGTTCCCGTGCTGGTCGATTTCTGGGCCCCCTGGTGTGGCCCCTGTCGCATGGTGGCTCCCATTGTTGATGAAATTGCCAAGGAGTTCGAAGGGAAAATCAAGGTGTTCAAGCTCAACACCGATGAAAATCCCAACGTGGCCAGCCAGTTCGGCATTCGCAGCATTCCAACCTTGATGGTGTTCAAGGGTGGACAGAAAGTCGACACCGTTGTTGGAGCCGTCCCCAAAGCAACTCTCTCTGGCACCATTGCCAAATATCTCTGAGGCCTCAACTGACTTCGTCAGCAGACCAGATGCCGGGGGACTCTCTAAAGCCGATCCAGCGGATCGGCTTGATCGATTACGGAATGGGCAATCTCCATTCCGTTCAGACAAGTTTTAACCGGTTGGGGCAGCCATTAGCCCAGGTTCGGCATCCTCAGGATCTTGAAGCCTGCGATGCGCTGATTCTCCCTGGAGTCGGGGCTTTCGATCCGGCAATGGAGAAGCTTCATTCGACTGGGCTCGTGCAGCATCTGCGCAGCTGGCATCACAACAAACGCCCTCTGCTCGGAATCTGCTTGGGCCTTCAGTTGCTTTTTGAACGCAGCGATGAAGGCAATGCCGAAGGGCTGGGACTCTTCGAAGGCGAAGTTCAACGCTTACCTGATCAACAGGGGGAGCGGATCCCACACATGGGCTGGGCTCAACTGAAACCCCAACACCCCTGCCCGCTTCTTGTCCAAAGCGACGCGCAACCGTGGGTGTATTTCGTGCACTCCTATGCAGCGGTTCCCAACAAGGCCACTGATCTGGCAGCGACCATGACCTTCGGGCAGGGGGAAGCTACGGCGATGGTTTGGAGGAATCGCACTGGTGCCTGTCAGTTTCACCCTGAAAAATCAGCAAAAGCCGGCGCTCAGTTGCTGAAAAATTGGATTAGCTGGCTGCAGTCCGGCGCTCAACTGCCGAAGTGAAAGGTGCACAGCTGCGTTTAATTGGCGGGCGACGACTGCGCAGCCCTCAAGGTCAGGGCACCCGGCCAACTACCTCCCGGGTGCGTGAAGCCTTGATGAACATGTTGAGCTCCAAGATCAGAGGCTGCCACTGGCTAGACCTCTGCAGCGGCAGCGGAGTCATGGGCTGTGAGGCGTTGATGCGAGGAGCCTCCCACGTGGTTGCTGTGGAGAAGGATGCGCGAACAGCAGCCATTTGTCGCGAAAACCTAGAACTGGTCGCCACCAGCCATGCCTGCGATGCAACGGTGAGGGTGATTAGGAAGGATCTTCTCTTATGGCTGAAACAGGGATGCCTTGAGGGCAAGCAAAGGTTCTCAATCGTTTATTTCGACCCGCCATATGCATCTGGGCTTTACGTCCCTGCACTCGGCATGCTTCAGAGTGGCGGATGGGTTCAACCTCAGGGTCTGGTGATCTGCGAGTTCGCCAGCAAAGAGAAATTTGAAGTGCCTTCAGGCTGGAAGGAAGCAGACAGACGTCATTACGGAAAGAGCAGCCTGCTGATCCTCAACCCCCAAGAGCACTGCCGCGTCGATACTGATTCCAAGCCGCGACAAACAGGCCGAGAAGGGTGACAGGAATCAGACCAAGAACGATGCCGCAGAGCAGAGGTTCGATCATGGCGTCGCGCCGAGTGGAAGGATTGACCACAATTGTTCCATGCATATGACGCAACTGTGACGACACCGTCATCAACTGCTGCAACGTTGGAACGACGCCGTGGTTTGGTGACGGCGCTGATCGTCATGGCTGTGATCACAGCTATAGCCCTAGGGGCCTGGTTTTATGTCAGCACTCGTCTCGATCCTTACAGCAAGGCTGCGCTGGCTTTGAATGGCGATGTGCAGCATGGAGCGCAGCTGTTCCGCATCAACTGCGCTGGCTGTCATGGCATCGCGGGACAGGGACTGGTGGGTCCAAGTCTTCAGGCCGTGAGCGAACGACGGCCCGACCGTTCATTGATCCACCAGATCGTGAGTGGAGAAACCCCACCGATGCCACGCTTTGAAATTGAACCGGAAGGAATGGCAGACCTTCTGAGCTACCTACACACCCTGAACTGATGCCATCGTGAGCCTTGCCGTGGTGTTGGTGGAGCCGTCCGGTCCGCTCAACGTTGGAAGCGTGGCTCGGCTCTGCGCCAACTTCGGTGTTGAGGATCTGAGGTTGGTCGCTCCACGATGTGAACCGAGTGACCCCGACGCACAACGCATGGCCGTGCATGGAGGGCAGGTTCTCAGCCGAGCTCGTCGCTTCCCGACACTGTTCGAGGCACTGGTCGATTGCCAACGCGTCGTGGCCAGCTGCGGCCGCATTGACCATGGAGAGATTGCTCTACAGCCTCCTGAACAGGTCATGCCCTGGGTGCAACAGGGTCTTGAATCGGCAGCACAGGTTGCACTGGTCTTTGGCAGAGAAGACCGCGGACTGAGCAATGAGGAGCTTCTACTCAGTCAGCGCGTTGTACGGCTTCACTCCTCGGAAGCCTATCCATCCATGAATTTGTCCCATGCGGTGGCCGTGATGTTGCACGAACTAGAGAGGGTGCGCCGGCAATCCTCAGGTCCGCTGAAAGACACACTTCACAGTGCAGAAACAGCCGCACCAACCCAGCTGATCGACTGCCTCAATGACGCGGAGGATTTACTTCTGGAGGCAGGTTTCTTGTTAGAGCACACCGCCAGGGCACGCATGGCCAAGGTCAAAGGACTGCTGCAACGATCCCTGGTGCGTCCTGAAGAATTGGCCATGCTGCGTGGCATGGTCCGACAACTTCGTTGGGCGATTCGTTGCCACCGCCCGTAATCTCTGGCTTTCTCGCGCAGTTCATTGGCCTCCAGTCGATCTAGACGCCAAAACCCTGGCTGGGGACGTCCTCTGCGGCTTGTGCTGCGACTTGTTCTGATGGGCGTCGGACTTGGTGTCATTACAGGCTCCTTACTGAAACTGGCTGGCCCTGCAGTTGAAAAGGGAGATCTCGCCCTACCTGGCTGGCTGCCGTTAACCGAGCAGAGCCCAGAGGGCAAAGACCAGCCCGAAGCGACTGCCAACACCAGCGGAACCTCTTCCCTCAATCGCACCGAATCCCTAGGCCGTTTCGAAACCCGCAATGAACTCAAGCCGCTGAGTGCGCGCTGGCAGACACTGGCAGCAGAACAGCCCGACCTAAAAGTGAGCGCCTTCATGCTCGTGCTGGACGACGGGCGCTACGCACAGCTGGAGCCTGACACTGCACTGCCGGCCGCCAGCTCCATCAAGACCCCGATTCTGCTTGTCACCCTTGAGGAGCTTGATGCAGGTCGTTTGAGCTGGAACGAGCCTCTGAAACTCAGCAAAACCGTGGTGGGAGGCGGTGCCGGCTGGATGGCGACGAAACCACTCGGCACTCGGTTCCCAACCCATGAAGTCGCCACTGAAATGATCCGGGTCAGCGACAACACCGCCACCAATCTTCTGATCGAACGCCTAGGAGGGCAGGAGACACTGAATGCCCGTTTCAACGCTCTGGGCCTGAGCGCCACCAAGGTGAACGATTGGCTACCCGATCTCAAGGGCACCAACAGCACTAGCGCCAGAGACCTGGCTCGATCGATTGCGCTAGTGGACACCGGTGAAGCCCTCTCGATCCGCAGCCGCGATCTGTTTCGGGAGGTCATGGGCACATCAATCACCAATACTCTTCTGCCGCGCGGACTACTGCGGGGTCTCGGCGGACGCCAGGGAGAGCCAGACGACAGCCTGATGGTGAAGGGCTACAGAGTGCTCAATAAAACCGGGGACATCGGGATCGCCTACGCCGATGCCGGCTTAATTGAGTTGCCGGATGGCAGCAGAGCGGTTGCCGCCTTCCTGGTGAAAGGGCCGTTCAACGATCCGCGCTCGACGGAGCTGATCCGCAAGTTGGCCGCAGCGATGGCGCCGGTTCTCAAACCCAAACCCGCCGTTGCCCGTTCCACGGCAAGTGGCACCAACATCGATCCATGACACGTCTCAATCGCCTGCAGGCGCTGGCCGCTCTGACCATGGCCGCAGCGTCCATCGCGACGGTGCTTGCTCCTGCGCAGCTTGCCGCAGACCAACAGAAACCGGCTAACCAGACACTGACTCGCCACAGCGATGTGCGAGCCCTTCCAGGCCAGCTGGATGACGTGCTGATGGTCAATGACAACAACCCGGAACTGATTACCGGGGAAGGCATCCTTGTTTCGACCTTTCCGCAGGCGCCGGGGCTGAATATCGCGCTGAACGGTCGCTTCGACCTATTCAGCCATCACGTTTACGCCGGTCAGCCCGATCAGCTCGACTCCACTCTCTGGCTCGCTGTTGTTGCTGAGCCAGCAGGAGATGCTCCAGTAACTCTGCGACTTCTGGGTGGCAGCACCTCCCTCTCACAGGCAACCCTGAAGGGCCAAACCGCGTCACCATTTCTGCCGTTGCCAACGCTGATGGCTGAATCAGGCACAGCGGTTGCTTCCGGTCCTGGCAGCAAGGTGGCCGGCGACCTTCTGCGTGGAGAGATCGCGAACGAACTCCAGCGGGAATGGCAGATTGCGCCTGGGTCGGTCAGCTCCCTGGTTGTTCTTCCAATCCCTGTTGCCGGACTGGACCCCCTTCTCAACGGTCGCAACCTGCAGCTGCGGCTTCAGAGCTCAGGTCCGGTCTATATCGCAACCATCGCCGCCTACGGAAACGGCGACAAGGTTCCTGGTCAAGACGGGTGGAAGAAGCTGCTGAGTGAGGGGCGGCAGAGTCCGAAGGAGCACCAACCAACCCCGCGTGGCGCCCGCGGCAGGATGGTGTACTCACGCGTAAGCGGTGTTCAGATCGGCAGCACCTGGAGGGCAACCCTGACCGATCCAGGGTCCAGCCACGTGAACATTGAGGATGCGCCCATCTCCTGGCCGATTAGCAGCTTGGAACGCGGTGAGCTAAAAACAGGACAAATTCAGACAGCAGAGCTGAAAGCCTTTGATGCAGGCACCGCCTGGGCAGCACACGGCAACTACGGCGTTGAGTACGACCTAACGCTTCCTCTCCGCAATCAGGGATCCCAGCAGCGAACGGTGGCGATCACCCTGGAATCCCCTGATAAGAACGGAAGCGGCAACGGCCAACTTGCGTTCAGCAGCAGTAACAGCGGTCCGGTGATGTTCCGTGGACCGATCGAAATAAGCGGGCTTGATGGACAAGGCGGTCGACCCAGCGGTCGACGACGGTTTCACCTGGTGTTGCGAAAGGGTCAAGAGGGCCCTCAACTTGGGCAAATCACACTTGCTCCTGGAGAACAACGCTCAGTGCGGGTACGCCTGGTCTATCCAGCCGATGCCACCCCACCCCAGGTGCTGTCGCTCCTACCTGTGAAACAATCCACAGGAACACCAGTCGATCGTCCGTGAGTTCACCGCGCAAGCGCAGAGTTTTTCCCTTTACGGCCGTGATCGGTCAGGAGGAAATGAAACTTGCTCTGCTGCTCAACGTGATCGATCCCCGCATCGGCGGAGTGATGATCATGGGCGACAGGGGCACAGGTAAATCGACCACGATCAGGGCACTAGCGGATCTCCTCCCTGGCATTGAGGTAGTAGCCGGAGACCCTTACAACAGTTCGCCAACTGATCCCGATCTGCAGAGCAGCGACGTGCGTCAGCGCCTCGAGCATGGGGAAACCCTCACGACAGAGGACCGTCAGGTGCCCATGGTGGATCTTCCACTTGGCGCGACCGAAGACCGTCTGTGCGGCACCATCGACATCGAGAAAGCCCTCAGCGAGGGCGTGCGGGCTTTTGAACCAGGATTGCTAGCCAAGGCAAACCGGGGGCTGCTCTACGTCGATGAAGTGAATCTGCTGGACGATCATCTCGTCGACGTCCTGCTTGATTCTGCTGCTTCAGGCTGGAACACGGTTGAACGTGAAGGAGTGTCCGTGCGACATCCTGCCCGCTTTGTGCTGATCGGTTCCGGTAACCCTGAAGAAGGGGAATTGCGCCCTCAGCTCCTCGACCGCTTCGGCATGAGTGTTGAGGTGCGAACAGTCAGAGATCCTGAGCTTCGTGTTCAGGTGGTGGACCAGCGCACAGCCTTCGACACCGACCCTGATACCTTCACCGCCTCGGTTGAAGCTGGACAGAAGGCACTGCAGGAACGGGTGGTCGAAGCCCAGAAGCGACTCGACCAAGTTGAAATCGACGATGATCTGAGATTGCGGATTTCCGCTGTGTGCGGCGAGCTGGATGTCGACGGACTGAGGGGAGACATCGTCACCAACAGGGCTGCACGAGCGCTCGCAGCCTTTGAAGGCCGCACTGAAGTTACTGAAGAGGATGTCGCCCGCGTGGCGTCATGCTGCCTACGCCACCGACTGCGCAAAGATCCGCTCGAGCAGATCGATTCCGGTGACCGAGTCGTAAAGGTGTTCTGCAAGGTGTTTGAGCGCAGCGAAAGTAGCGACAGAGCCGAATTCGAACTGGCCCTGGCCGCCTGATGCGCTCAAAGGGGTAGCCGAGCCGTGCGCATTCTCGGTATTGACCCCGGTCTCGCCCGGGTTGGTTACGGAGTGATTGAGACCTCGGGGGGTCAGCAGAGCATGCTTGATTGCGGCATTATCCGCACCGATCCGGGCCATTCAGAAGGGGCGCGGATGGTGGAGATCGCTAGAGACTTGCGGCAGCTAATCAGGGCCTGGCGACCGGATTTAGCATCCGTTGAAAAGTTTTTCTTTTATAGATCCAGCAACACCATCGCCGTTGTCCAGGCTCGCGGCGTAGTGATCATGACCCTCAGCCGATTTGGACTGCCAATCGTCGAGTTTCCGCCGATGCAGATCAAGCAAGCTCTAACCGGCCATGGCCATGCTGACAAAGATGAGGTTCTCGAAGCAGTGATGCGCGAGCTCAACCTTGAGTCTCCGCCCAGACCGGACGACGCCGCGGATGCACTAGCCGTTGCGTTAACGGGTTGGTTTCAGCGATAGAACCGTCAAGCCAAACGGAGAGCCCTTGCCATTGAAGTTCTCAAGAGAGAACACGCAAGAGAGCGCCTCTGCTCAGCTGGGGATTGATGGTCAGGCCATTCACGAAAAACAAGCGCACATAAAGGCCTGCACATCAATTATTGCCTCATTAAATCTTGGTGAGAGAAGACTGAAAGACCAGCACTTTTCCACAAGCCCCTATTGATAAACCAGCTGAAATGTGGAGAATCGGGTGAGAAAAGCTAATACCCTGACTATCTAGCCTTTGCCAACTCGCGCAGAATGGAACATCAGATTCAATATGGCAAAGTTTACACATTAGTGGAATGTCGACCAATTAGGCATACCTCTAACGCTCGGACAAAGAGGCATGAGTCGTTTAGCCTTATTGTGTCTTGGGCTCTTCAGCTGAGCCCATAGATAGGGAATAAATGCTATTCCGACCAGCCCCCGAATCCAACACACAACTACTGAAAGTCGATGGAATGCCGAACAATCTCTTAGTGATATTAGATCAATAATTGATCCGCAAAAATGTTGATCATTTCTCAGCAGTTCACACTAGCCTTGTCATTGAACTGTCCTTGCCTTCTTAACGATGGAGCAAGCTCAGTCTGAGCTCGACACCTGAACCGTTGGAGTCGTTTCCGACTCTTCTTCAGGACTGGCCGAAGGGAGCAGTCCTAATTGTGTTTCAACGGTTGCCCGGTACCGATTCAGATCCGTTTCCAATTCCTGGATGCGCACTTGCTGGGCATCGAAATCACTAGATTTTTGGAAACGTTCCACGTTGTTCAGCATCCCGCTCCATGCAGCGAACAGCCAGGCTGAAGATGCACCAATACCAGCAGACAGCAGCAGCAATGCCGCAAGAGGCGTGGTGTACTTCAGACCAGGGAGCACATGGACGGTTGTAGCAGCCGTATTTTCCAGCGTAAAGAACACCATGCTCAGACCGAAGACGAAGATCAGGGTGAAATTGATCTGACGCATGGTCGGAGTTGCTGGTGCACCAAAAACTACGTAATTAGTTCCTCGCTGAGAGCCAAAGCGAGTTGAAAGGATGAAGTTCGTTAACCAGCGAAAAGGTCGTTAACGAAACCAGTCAGCCTCATGCCGTCAGCCTGAAAGGCGCAGCTTCACTGGATTGGAGCAGACCCTGATCAGCTACAGGATCTGAATCGTTTGCAGCGATCAGCTGCTCAAGACCAGACCGACTCGGACGGCTGGCTTAAAAGATCGACATTGAGTGGGTCATTCCTTGAGGCGCTCCATAACAACCCGCGAGAAGGCTCGCTCCCTGGCTGCTGTGACAATCAGGGCTTTCGAAAGCTGCCTAAGAGTCTCCACGTCATTGCACTCATCGATCTTGCGGCAGGCACGTTCGACGCGGAACTGTTGTTCGATGGTCAGTTGAATCTCAGAGGACGACACGGCAGCCATGTCTTTCAGCTCAGGCGAATCTGGCGAGGGCGACCCCTCGGCCGTGGAAGCTGCACCCGAAGAAAAAACAAAAATTGGAAGGGCTTTTGAATAAAGATGCCAAAAATGACAGCCACCGGGAATGGTTGTTGTCAGCAAACAAAGGATCTTTCTGTTCCACCCAGCACCGGGAGGGAGGGCTGCGAAGGTTGAGAAAGATCAGCCAATGCCATAAGAGGCTCTGCAATGGGGGCCCAAGGAAGAAAGCCTTCACGGCGAGAAACAGCACAATTCATTCTTGGAAACAGTTCTGATGTTGCTCCATGCCAATAGCTGCTAGCTTTGAATTAACCAACGGAGACACGCATGAAGGCATTGATTCCTGTTTATGCAATTTCAATTCTTCTAGGAACGAATGCCTTCGCCAATACTCAATCAGCTACTGCAGAAGGTGTTGATCAAGAGATAACGATCAATCGACTGATGTCGAAAGTTCCTCAGGGAACAACCGTGACCGACACATCCTGCATAGAGATTGGAACCGCTGGCTTTAACATCCGTTATCGCTGCACCATCACCTGGCAGTAAATGAATATCTCCAACGAATCAATGGCCTTGAAAGCAAGAATACTCTGATCGGGATCAGAGTCGGCCAAAGCTGATTGATGCCAATTATCCCCTGACGCGGACATGATCCCAAAAAGTTGAGCACAAGACATCTTAAAGAGTCGATGCCGGATCTTTCACTCCGCTTTAACATCAACAACCGCATTTCCTGCATCGACATCTTCTTCGCTTTTAATCTCTTTCATGGAGGACATAAGCTTTTTCACCAGACGGCTCATGAAATAGACGGTTGCAAGCAGCCAAATAATCCTGATCATGGCTTCATTATGCACTGATCAAACAAGGATGGGCTGCCCATCAGAACCGAAGCTGGAGGGAGACGGAAGGAATGATCTGAAGAGCTGTGAGGATTAAACGACTCCCGAGAAAAACCTTTGATTCTGCCGCTATGAGGGAAGTACTGGCTTCGGTCTGTCGAAACGAACCACAAGAAGTTTTTCCTTAGTCATACTGCCATTTTGATCAAAAAGTTCTGGATGGGTGGTTTTGAGCCCAGTTCGGTCTTTTGTTTTAAAAGATAGACGCATCAAGCGGATCGCCTGAACAACCACAAAAGCAAGAAATGCTGTGTAGGCAAGCGCGTTAATAGCTGAGAACACTGGCTCAAAAGTGCGTGTCGCAAGATTAGTGAAACCAGGCTGCCAGCCTTGGCAGCAATGTTTTCAAGACCACCATGCAAATGACACGTACGGCTGTTTTTCTAACTCAGTGCAGGAGGCACCACACACTCTGATCACTGCCGAAAGTGCGATGCGAGGTTGGCTCGTCAAGCGGATTGCCTTCACCGCGGTCAATCCGATCTCGGCAAGTGGAGCAGAGCAGATGCCCTTTTCGCTTCCAGTAAGAGCGTTTGGAGCGTTCGATTGACTGCCCGCAAATCAGACATTGAAACAGAGGTGGCATGAAAGCCGAAGGCCTTTGACTGTGAAACCCAGACTGCGAGATGAAATGGCATCAATCTGTTCACAACAGACTTTCCTGGCAAAGCGGCAGCCTTTGCTTTGCGGCCTCAATTCAATGCCAAAAGGAGTCCGGCAACAGATTCAGCACTGGAACATCAATGAGAGCATTACGACTCATCAACCCAGAACTTTTGACAGGCCAGAACATTTTCAATGGTTTCAATGTTCTTCTCAAGGGAAAGAGAAGTACATCATCAACACTTTGCTGAAAAGCAATGAGTGCCCTTGCGCTTCCTTTGCTTATAAGCGACTGAACCCCTGTTCAACAGCTGAATCGGATCGTTGAGCACGACAACTGAGCACGACGACAATGCAGCCATCACGGAGACCTCCGTGAATGAGCGCTGCGATAACTAGAAGGAGAAATGGCGGGCAGGGTGCAGAATCAGAACGGTTGCAACGCCTGATGGGGCTGTGATGGACCGAACCGAAAGCACGATCGATCTCACCCTCAATGCCGCAGGGCTCCGCCTACTGCTAGCTGCCGTGAGTCATCAGCTCGATCGATGGTCGGGTGGGGATCCTGTTGAGCAGAACAATCTGCAGGACATGAAGACACTGCTAACGGCAGCACTTCTGGAATGCACCTTTCAGGACAATTAAAGCTCGGGGCTTGAAGCAGCTGTGCTGCGAAAGGATTCACAAACGGCAGGCGATCAAACGTTCCTGAAAATGAGCAGACAGTTTTGGTTCCCTCTGCCGGCTTGATCGATGCCGTTCATTTCCTGATGCCAGCGATGGACAAAGGCTGGTTTGATTCTGTAGCCAGCGACTATGCGCGTTGCAGACCCCGTTACCCGGATGCCTTCTTCGCCTGGATGGCAGACCAGTCCCCAGCACTGGATTGTTGTTGGGATGCAGCTTGCGGCAGTGGTCAGGCATCCGTTGGGCTGAGCCGCTGGTTCAAGCATGTTGAAGCCACAGACCTCAGCCCTCAGCAGATTGCTGCAGCGGAACAACACACACGCATTCACTACCAACAGGGAGCAGCGGAACATTCCGATTTGGGCAGCGACAGCGTTGATGCAGTGCTGGTTGCTGCAGCCATTCACTGGCTGGATTTGCAGCGCTTCAACCGAGAAGTCTGTCGGGTGCTGCGACCGGGGGGTCTATTGGTCTGGCTGGGCTATGAACCCATCCAGGGAGCACCGCAGGATTTACAGACGTGGCTCAACAGGCTCTATCACGAGCGACTCAATCGGTTCTGGCCACCTGAACGCATCCATGTGGACACCTGCTATTCCGATCTGGAGTTCCCGTTCTGCGATCAACCGCTGCCCAAAGGATTGAAGATCACCGAACACTGGACGCAGGACGACCTTCTGGGCTTTATCAGCACCTGGTCAGCACTCAGGCAGGCCAGCCAGCAAGTTGATAGCAAGGATCAGGGCCGCTCGCTGATCAACAACCTCTCTGAGGAGCTGAATCAGATCTGGCCTCAGGATTCAGAACAACTGACACTGCAATTACCGCTGATGGGGCGCTGGGGAGTATTGCCCTGATGCAGGCCTTTGATGCAGCGAATAAACCCACTCTGCGCAAGATTTTCAGAACACGAAGGCGCCTGACCCTCGAGGCTGAACCCAACTTGCAGAACAGGATCCGCGATCAGGCCAGGCAGGAACTGAGGCGACGCCACCGAGAGGGTGAATTGCACCAGTCCGTAGGGCTTTATTGGCCATTGCCTGGAGAAGTGGACCTGACACCTCTACGTCTTGAGCTGGTCAAGGAACTCGGCTTGAGCCCAGCGCTTCCTGTCGCTGATGGACAAGGCAACATGACCTATCGCAGTTGGACTGAGGCCCCCTTAGCCAGCGACGGCTGCGGGATTCCAGCTCCCTTGGATCAACAGGAGCTGAGTGCTGAGAAGCTATCTCTGTTGCTCGTTCCTGCGCTGGCTGTGGATCGAAGGGGCATCCGACTTGGCTACGGGGGTGGCTACTACGACCGCCTTCGCTGCCAGAAGAGCTGGAGCGAAGTACCCGCTCTCGTTGTACTCCCCGGAGCCTGCGTGAGTGTTCAACCTCTGCCATCAGACCCCTGGGACAGGCCTTTCCAAGGCTGGTTGAACGAAAACGGTTTTCAGCATTCGTTGCCTTGACGCAAAGGCAACCTGGCAAAAGGGGGGCAGTGGATTACCGACCAAGCCCGGGCTGGACTTCAGAACAGATCCAAATCCGCCTCAATCAGGACTGGTTGACTGCCGCAATCTCCCGCACCATGGGTGCACCGACAACTGGCACGCCATGGCCATTCCATCCTGTTTTGCACTGATGGCCACCACAGCACTGGGCTTGGCTTTGACGCAGCCCATGCAGGCTGAAGCCCATGGAGTGGAAAGCAGCCTTCGCTATCTCGACGGACAACTCCAACTGAGCAGCAGCTTCTCCACAGGAGAGCCAGTGGAAGGAGCAGTGGTAAGGCTCCTCAAGGCTGATGGAACACCCGGCGAGGAACTTGGACGCATCGATGCTGAAGGCACGCTGCAGATGACTCTTCCAGAACTTGGGGATGGACTGGTGGACCTGCAGGTGGATGGCGGACCTGGGCACCGCGACTACCTCACGCTTCCTCTTCAACAGGGGCGAGTCAACCTGGACGAAGTTGTAATGAGTCCAGGCAGTAGAAACGGTCTGGACTGGGCCATGGCACCAGCCCTGGTCGGCTTGGTGGGACTGATGGTTAGGGTTCGAAGTCTTCGACAACGCTGACCCAGCGATGGCTGAACAAGGCAGCTCCACAACTCGCTACGGCAGCCAAGCTCTTGATCAGCTCGCCGAACGACTCAACAGCACATCAGATCCGCGCAAGCGTTATGAGTATGTGCTCTGGCTCGCCAAAAAGCTGCCTTCCATGTCGCCCGAGCTGCAGACCGAAGAGCGCAAGGTCAAAGGATGTGTTTCCCAGGTCTTTATTGCATCGGAACTGATCGATGGACGTCTTCAGTGGCATGGGGATTCAGATGCCCTGATCACCAAGGGGCTGCTGGCCCTGCTGATCAAAGGACTGGCCGACCTCACCCCAGCACAGGTGATGTCTGTTGACCCAGGCTTCATCGCCGCTACAGGGCTTCAAGCCAGCCTCACACCCTCACGGGCCAATGGCTTCCTCAACATCCTGAGGATGATGCAGCAGCAGGCGAGTGTTCTGAATGAATCGGGTTGAACAAAACCAGCCGACCGACCGCTGCCTAAAGTCGACCCCACAGCGCAACTAACGGACCCGCTCCATGGCGACAAGGATCGGCATAGGCCTGCTTGGCCTCGGCACCGTCGGCGCAGGTGTGGCAAGCATTCTGAACAGTCCAGAAGGGCGCCATCCACTGATTGCCGACCTAGAGCTGGTTCGGGTGGCTGTTCGCGATCTGCAGCGCAACCGGCCCGTTTCAATCCCATCAGAGCGCCTCACCACGGATCCCAATGAGGTGGTGGACGACCCCGATGTGCATGTGGTTGTCGAAGTGATCGGGGGCATTGAACCGGCTCGCACGCTGATCATGCGAGCCATCACGGCCGGAAAATCAGTGGTCACCGCCAACAAGGCCGTGATCGCAAGACACGGTGAGGAAATTGCTGCTGCAGCTGCAGCAGCTGGTGTCTACGTGTTGATCGAAGCAGCCGTCGGAGGGGGCATTCCGATCATCGAACCGCTCAAGCAGTCGCTCGGAAGCAATCGCATCGATCGGGTGAGCGGCATCATCAACGGGACCACCAACTACATCCTCAGTCGGATGGCCGACGAAGGTGCCGATTATCATGGTGTTTTGATGGAAGCCCAAGAACTGGGCTATGCGGAAGCTGATCCAGCCGCGGATGTAGACGGTCATGACGCCGCGGACAAGATCGCCATCCTTGCCGGACTGGCCTTTGGCGGCCCGATCGAACGAAGCGCCGTTCCGACAACAGGTATCAGCAATCTGCAGGGGCGTGATGTGGACTACGCCACGCAACTGGGATATGGCGTGAAACTGCTTGCTATTGCCGAACGCTTGGAAAGCGATGGCGATCCTATGGGATCCCTGCCGCTGGGCGTTCGTGTGCAGCCAACACTGGTACCCAAAGACCATCCACTTGCCGGCGTTAACGGTGTGAACAATGCAATCCTTGTGGAAGGCGACCCGGTCGGCAGGGTGATGTTTTACGGCCCTGGCGCCGGATCAGGGCCAACAGCCTCCGCAGTGGTTGCAGACATTCTCAATATTGCCGGCATCCGACAGCTCAACAGCAGTGACGGCGGCCTTGACCCACTCCTGGCAGCAAGCAGCTGGCGCTCATGCCACCTTGTGGATTCCAGCCGCATCCGACAGCGCAACTACGTGCGTTTCAACACTGAAGATGCTCCCGGCGTCATCGGCAAGATTGGCAGCTGCTTTGGAGAACAAGGTGTCTCCATTCAATCCATCGTTCAATTCGACGCCTGCAATGAAGGGGCTGAGATCGTTGTGATCACTCACGAAGTCGGCAATGGAGCAATGCAGAACGCCCTTCAGTCCATTGCTTCTCTGCCTGGAGTCCGTTCTCTGGCTGCCCATTTCGGCTGTTTCTGAACCCAGCCGAAGGCCACTCGCAGACCCGCAGGTCTTCGCAGCCCCTGGCAAACACACCCTCGGATGAGGCAGAGTTGTAAGAACCATCACAGCTCCGGTTCGCATTCGCGGATTCATGCTGCAAAACGTTCATGCCGAACGAACTCTCTGTTCTTCAGGGGCAACGCTGCAATCAGTCGGAATCTCGGTCCGTCATGAGGCTCCATCAGGGGGACTGCATCACATTGCGCAGTGATGCCGGCCTGTTTCAGGTCATCGGCATCGACGGCGACCACGACCGCTGCTGGGTTCGCCAGTGGCCCCTGAAGCCCCAGGGCTCCCCGGTCTTCGAGGTCCCTCTCGACCAGATCACGCCGCCGTCTGCTCCCGATTAAGACGCGTGGCCTTTGAATGGCTGCGTCTGACTTCAGTAGCGTGATCGATCAATTCAGAGAGTCATGCCTGGCCTCCCTGAAAAGGCACGCAAAACAGTTGCTACCACTCAGCACAGTCTTGGCACTCTGCATCAGCCAGAGCGCCTGTCAGCCCATCAAACGCAGTGATCGGATCACGGTGGCCAGCGCCGGGCGCATCACCTCTTTGGACCCGGCTCAGGCCAGTACCTTCGGAGCTCTGCAGCTGCTCAGTGCTCTTGGAGACACTCTTTATAAAAGAACTGCAGAAGGGCAACTAACGCCAGCCCTGGCCTCAGCGCTGCCGGAGATCAGCGATGGCGGCCTCACCGTCACGATTCCCCTGCGTGAGGATGTGCTCTTCCATGACGGCACTCGCTTTGATGCAGAGGCGATGGCCTTCAGCCTGCGCCGTTTTCTGGAGATCGGAACTCTCAGTTATGTGGTCGGTGATCGCATCACCGCAGTTGAAGCTCCCGAGACTTATCGATTACGACTGCGCTTGAGCCGCCCCTCAAGCTCGCTTGAGAATCTGCTCACCGCCACCAACCTGACCCCTGTGTCACCAAGGGCTTACCAGGATCATCAGGATCGATTTCTCAACGACCGTTTCATCGGAACGGGTCCCTACAAGCTGACCAGCTTCCGAGCTGTTCAGCAGCGCCTGGAGCCCTTCAAGCAGTACTGGGGGCCCTCGCCCAGCAACGCAGGGCTGGACCTGATTTATCTCAGCAATTCCACCGCGCTGTTCGGTGCGATGCGCAGTGGCGAAGTGGATGTTCTTCTCTCTGACTCCATCGACGAGGATCAGCGCCTCGCGCTCAATCGCATGGCCGGTGAGGGACGTCTGCGGGAAGGACAGGGTCCGGCGCTGGTGATCGGTTACATCACCCTGCTGAGCAACACACCACCACTTCAGAATCCAGTCCTGCGTAGGGCTCTGGCACTGAGCCTCGACCGAGACCTAATCAATGAGAGGGTCAGCCACGGATTGCGCCCCCCGCTTCTTTCACTGGTGCCTCCTGGCCTACCAGGAGGTGATGTTGAGCCCTGGCCACGGCACGATGCCGCCCGGGCCAGAAACCTGTTCATTCAGGCGGGCTACTGCAACGGGAAAGTCTTCGATCTGCCGTTCACCTATCGATCGAATGTGCCCGCAGACCGTCTAATGGCACTGACCTGGCAAGCCCAGATCAAGCGTGACCTCGCTGATTGTCTCTCCCTCAAACTCGATGGCGTGGAATCAACGACTGTGTATCGACAGCTCGGTGAAGGGGCATTCCAGGCCGTGATGCTCGACTGGCGAGGCGCATACCCAGACCCTGAGGCTTACCTCGCACCTTTGCTGAGCTGCAGGGAATCGCAGGGATCCTTCTGCAAGCGTGGAGAAGCCGCCATCAGCGGCAGCTTCTGGACAGCACCAGGGCTAGAGAGAATCCTGCTGCAATCGGATCGCAGCTTGGGAGATGCTCGGCAACGCGATCTAGAGAGGGTGGAGCAGATGGCCGCTCAAGGCGCCGCCTACATCCCGGTCTGGCTCGTCACCCCCAGGGCCTGGGGAAGTACCGCCTTGGCCACCCCGGAGTTCGATGGCAACGGCCAGGTGGTTCTGGCCCGATTACAGGAGGTGCGCTGATGGGACGAAGTCGCGAGCTGCTTCGCTACACGGGAACGCGGCTGGCCCTGGCGCCAGTGATGCTCTGGCTGATCGCGACTCTGGTATTTCTGCTGCTGCGGGTGGCTCCTGGCGATCCCGTGGACGCTGTGCTCGGGAGCCGAGCTCCAGAAGCGGCTAAGGCCGCACTCAGAGCACGCTTGGGGTTGGACCAATCACTGGCTCAGCAATACCTCGATTTTCTTGGTGGACTGCTGCATGGCGACCTCGGCCAGGCGCTGATTAATCAGGAACCCGTGAGTCGAATTATCCGACAGGCGCTTCCTGCCAGCCTGGAATTGAGCGTCACAGCCTTGCTGATATCAGCGGTGACCGGTCTGGCGGTTGGCTTTACAGCGATTGCCCGATCAGAGGGAAAGCTTGATCTGGCCGGCCGTTTTTACGGCATCGGCACTTACGCCTTGCCTCCCTTTTGGGTGGCCATGCTGGCTCAGCTTCTGTTTGCTGTAACCCTTGGCTGGCTGCCTGTTGGAGGGCGTTTCCCACCAGGCATGATTGCTCCTGATGGCAGCGGCTTTCTGATCGCCGACAGTGTGATCAGCGGCAACTGGGCAGCGCTTCAGGGAGCTCTGCGCCATTTGGTGCTGCCGGCGTGCACACTCGGACTGCTGCTGAGCGGTGTCTTCACCAATGCCCTGCGCCTCAACCTCAATCGCAGTCTTCGCTCGGACTATGTGGAGGCAGCCCGAAGCAGGGGACTGAGCGAAACCCAGGTGGTTCTTCGGCATGCACTACCCAACGCACTTCTGCCGGTGCTGACGATTGCCGGAATTACTGTCGCCTCGCTGATTGGTGGCGCCCTGTTGATTGAGGTGACCTTCTCCTGGCCAGGCATTGCACTACGCCTGCAGGAAAGCATCAACCAGCGCGACTACCCAGTGGTGCAGGGCATTGTGGTGGTCGTTGCCGCCCTGGTTGTGCTCGTCAGTGTGACTGTGGATCTTCTCGTCGCCCTTCTGGATCCCAGGGTCCGGTATTGACCTAACTAAGCCCAAGATCACGAGGCTTCAATCCAGAAAACGAGCTGCACCGGTCTGATCCAGACGGTGCAGATGGAGATCCCCCACTTGTAGGTGTTCAACACCACCCTGCAGAGAACCCGACACACGACCACGCTCTAAATCAAGCAGGAAGCGCACGATTTCTCTCTGCAGCTGATCCTGAACCCTCAGAGGCTGAACTCCAACCAGTTCCTCGCCGAGCTGAAAGAGATCCTCGCCTTGACCGCCGCCGCTTTGACCCTCCACTCGCACAGGAGAAAAATGGCTGGCCCCTTCAACAAGCACCGCACGCGTTGCTGGGTTGGCGGGCAACGACCTGAGCAGTCCAAGCTGCTCACTCAGCGGAGGGGTGATCAGATCAAGAGTCCCGCCGCTTAAAAACACAGCGACGTCACCCTGCAGGGGAATGCGCCGAGGCCAGAGCAGGCTGCCGAAACTGTTGAGACCCACCACGCCGGCCAGCTCCTTAGGTGGCCGCACAGCAGGAAGAGGCACGTCCTCGATCTGACACTGAAGCAGTCGCGACAGATTGCTGATGGGGAGGTCATCTAGATCCTGGCCGCAACGTCTCCCGAGACCTGTCTCTGGACCGGCACCTGCAGCGAGCAAAGCTGTCAGTGCTCCAAGGGAATGCCCACCGAGCACCAAACGTGTCCCAGAGAGCTCGAACACTCCTCTTTGGTGTGCAGCCAGCACCGCATCAAGATCCTTCAGGCGATCGGGCAACACCTCAGCGCCCGGCGGCGGACGGCGCCCTTCCAACAGGGCCTGCACCGCCAGAACATCACTGCCTGGATGCTCAAGCACAAGAACCGGCCAACCCTGACGACTGAGGGCTCGTCCAAGCCAGCGGAAATGATCTGGGCTACCTCCCAGACCCGGCATGAGCACAAGCCAATGACTGCGCTTGGAACCGTCTGCCATGAGCGGGCGCCACAGCTGGATCTGCAGCGGCTGATCTCGATGCTCTACAGGCAGGATCAATCGCTGAGGCGCTCGATCGGAGGCATTGTCAGCCTCAGAAGCCGAATCAGCTTTTTGGGTAAGTGATGAGACCGGCAGTCGATTGAGGGTTTTGACCAGAGCCTGCTGACGTTGCAGCTGACGCCGCCAGCTGCTGGCAACGGGAAGCAGGGCATCAAGATCGAGGCGTACACGCTTCGCGGGAAGAGCCTCAAGCAAATCCAGGGTCGTGACCTGTGCGCGCTTGTTGAGTAGCGACTCGAGCGTCACCTGAACGGTTTGTCCTGTTGCGTCGTCGTCAACCAGCACCAGATCACTGACCTGATCCAACAAACGCCGGCCTGCCCAGCTGTTGAGAATCTGGCGGGCCATGCTGCGGTCATTGATCAACGGAGCCTTGAGCAGATCAATCACCCCCTGACGGCTTTCTTCCTCAAGCAAATTCAGCCACACACTCAGCTCCGAAGATCCGCGTTCTTCACCACGGAGCCATCCGCCCAGATCGTTGATCGACAAGGGCAGATCCATCCCATCCAGACGGACGACCAACTCGGCGGCTGTACGAGCTGGTCGCGGTGACAGGGCACCGAGCATCAGACTGCAAATCAGTCCTACGGCAAACCGTTGTCCTGTTGAGCGTCTTCGCAAGGCCTAGGCCAGTTCATTGGTGGAACCAGTTTCCCGCACCTTTGCAGGAAGTGGCTTCAATCAGGCTTCTGGCTTCGTTAGGAGCCGGTGGTGTCATTTACATGACGCCGATCGTGTTTCACCAAGCCAGCTTTAGCGCAACGCAAGTGGGGCAGGGCCTGGCCGCTGCCGCCCTGATTGGAACAGCTGCCCGTCTTCTGAGCGGCCTCCTGCTGGATCGAGGCCTTTGCTGCTCCTGGCCGGTGCGTGCCGCGGCAGTACTGGCCTTCATCGCCGATTTCGTCTTGCTACAGGCGCAAGGTTTTGCGGGTTACCTCACAGGACAACTGCTGATTGGTCTGGCAGCAGGGCTGTACTTCCCCGCCATTGAACTGGCTGTACCGCTCAGCTGTGCCGGCTTCAAATCCAGCCGCGGATATGCACTGGCTCGCAGCGCTGATGCGCTTGGTGTTGCCTTAGGCGCGCTGATCGGGGCAATTGTCACAGCTCTTGGACTGATTCGCGCGGTTTACCTGGTGGAAGCTGCGGCCGTCATTGTGATGTTGCTGGTGCTGAACTGGCGCCCCCTGCCCGATGGGCGGGCTGCACTCTTGCATCTCGACGAAGTCGGGGAAGAGCAATCCACCGCCAGGGACCCTGCTGCAGATGGATGGCGCTGGCTAACGCCACTGCTTCCTGTTTTGGCCATCAGCATTGTTGCCACAGGGATGATTGCACTGAGGCAGAGCGCCCTACCTCTTGACCTGGTGCGTGGAGGCTTATCGCGTCCAGCAGTGAGCGAAGCCGGAAGCGGAGCACTGATTGCACTGCAGCTTGGCCTATTGCTGGTTCTGCAGTGGCCTGTCGGCAACTGGGTCGCCAAGCGCAGCCTGCGCTTTGGTTTGGGAGTGGGACTGGCTGGCTTCGTGGCCGGCTGCCTGCTTCTGGCGAGCTCGGCACTCTGGAGCGGTGGGATGGTGCTGATCTCACTGGCCATGGTGCCCCTGGCATTCGGAGAAGCGGCGTTCCTTCCCAGTGCCGCCGAAGCCATGGTGGAAGAGACCCCTCTGAAACACAGGGGTTTGTCCATGGCGCTGTTCTCCCAATGTTTCGCCATCAGTGCCACCGGTGCACCCTTGCTGGCCGGAACCTTGCTTGACCAGCAGGGTCATGGCGTGCAGCTCTGGTTACTGATGGCTGTGATCTGCCTGGCCGTGATGCCGCTGCTCAAAACCGTGCGACCTCGCTATACAGCAGGTCTGGATGGAACCCCACTGGAGAACGACGAGGATGTCCCGAGCCCGCGAATTGCTTCGCTCCGTTAAAAACCTTTCCGTCTTGCGGGAACTGGCCAAGACCAATGGTGGCCTCGACAGCGTCGGCAATTTGATCGATAACTTCATCGACAGTGAGGCCATGGTGGTTTGCCTCCAACGTTTCAAAGCTCTGCCCGGTGGCAAGGAGATGGTGGAACAGCGTTACCCACCTTTCCAGCCTGATATCCCTGCTTTGGAGAAGTTGCCGGAGGGAACGCTGGGTCGGGCATACGCGGGAATGATCCGCCGACTGAACTACGACGCTGATTTTTTCCGACCAAGAGACACCAGCACTGAAGCGCTCTGGCTGACGCAGCGAATCGCCACAACCCACGATCTGCATCACGTAATCGGTGGATTCAACACCGAAACGGCTGGTGAGTCGGGAGTGCTGTCGATCACAGCAACCCAGATCGGTTTTCCTGCCTATGTGCTGTTGAACACGCTGGCAGGGTTTCGCGCATTTCGCTTCCAACCGGATGAGTTTGAAAAAATCAGCCGAGCGATCGCCGTGGGCAGCCGCATTGGCCTGGAAGCGACGCCTCTTGTACTGCAGCGCTGGGAGGAAGGCTGGGAGAAACCCCTCCATCAGTGGCGCGATGAGCTGGGAGTCAAAGCCGCTGTAGGAGAACAGTTTGGGGCGAAGTATTAACGCTCACCAGCCTTCAGGCGGTGGCGAATCTTCTTCTGCAGCACGAACGATGCTGGGATCAAGGTGAATCCGTTAGCCAGGATCACGGGCCCATTGCCACTGAGAAGACCAAACACCGCCCAGATAGCAACACCACTGGTAAACAGGCTGTACATCGACAGTGAGATGGAGCGCGTGTCGTCGGTGCGCAATGTCTTCATGGCCTGTGGAAAAAAGCTCAAGGTAGTCAGCGCTGCCGCTACATAGCCGATTGAATCCACATCCATTGCGAGAGTTACTGGAGCGAAAGCACTCCATAAACTGCCGCCAGTCTTGCTGCAGCCATGGCACTCGGACCGAACGTCAGCATTGAGGTCCTGCAGGGCCATTCACATAGTTGGCGACGCTGCTGGCGCTCAGCCTGGACACTATGCGCACTCCTGGGAGCACTGCAGACACCGCTCCAAGCGAGCGAAACAGAAACGCGTCATGCCATGGCAGCCATGGCTGCTTTTGCCGAATGCAAGATCCTGAACGCCGGTTACAGCCGAGACAGGGCCCAGAACATCCTGAACACCTGGATCAGCAACAAGGGGTTGAAGAAACAAGCTGAGTGGTTGCAATCAGCCCAGGCCATTCGCGTGGTTGCCCTCATCAGTGAAGCGATGAACAAGAGCTGCAATGGCTTTGATCAGAACAGTTCTCAATTCATCCCTGCAATGGAAGCGATTGATCAATTATGAAATGCAGGATTCACTCTAAAAACCCCTGAATCTCATGCCGGAGTTCAGCAGACACAATCAATTAACCATACAAACACTGATTCAGGAATAAAGTGGGTAAGGATTTCTTGAGCCATCAGAGTGATTCGCTTCAGCCCCAACCAAACGGCACTGGTACTGATCGGTTTCCAGAAAGACTATTTTGACCCACAAGGAGCCCTCTATTCTGTAGTAGAGGAATCACATCGTGTTTCAGGCACCCTCGAGCACACCATCGAGACAATCGACAACATCGCCGAATCTTCAATCACAATCGTGAACACGCCTATCGTATTCAGCGAGACGTACAAGGAGATTGAGAACCCAACTGGAATCCTCAAGGCAATCAAAGAGATCGAAGCCTTTAAAGTTGGTACCGAAGGAGCAGAGGTGATAACTGAAATTAAAAAATATGGAAGTCGGATTAAAACAGTTCCCGGCAAAAAAGGATTCAATGCTTTCTCTAATACTGATCTAGAGAAACTTCTTACTGATCATCACATCGAACAAATCGTAATTGCTGGATGCGTTTCATCCCTCTGTATCAATGCCACAGCCCTTTACGCAAGCGACCAAGGCTATGACGTAACGATCCTCTCAGACTGCACCTCAAGCCGAACGCCTATTGAACAAGAAATGTTTTGCGATGAAATCTTTCCACTATTTGCAGACGTAATAACTCACAACGAATTTATTAATGCAATAAAAAGCAGCTCCTGTTAACAGCCAGCTATGGATCGTTATAAATCACCTGACGCAGCAGCGATCGCACAATCAAAACTGATTGAACGGTTGGCGGAATCAGAACGGACAATGCGAGAAATTTTAGTTAATCTTCCTGTTATTGTCGCACGATTTGACAAGCACAACAAGGGAGAAATCCAATTTCTAAATATGGCCTGGAGCAGAATACTGGGATTCAATATTGATTCCTGCTTAGGAATGGAAATCAATTCCTTTGTAGTGGAAGAGGATCTACAAAGGTGGAACGAACTACTCGAAAAAAGCCATAATGAAAAGGAAAAAGCATCTGATCTAGACAGTCAAATACGATTCAAAGATTCCAATGAGCAAATTCGCTGGCTTCGAATCAAACTCGATCAGCGCAAGAACGGTGAAGTTATTGCATTGATGGAGGATTTCACTGAAAGGCGTCGCCTTGATGCTGAGTTAATTCAAGCCCAACGACTGGAAAGCATTGGTCATCTTGCTGGTGGCTTAGCTCATGATTTCAACAATCTTCTGCAGGTAATCATGGGATATATCAATTTAACCCAACGACTCGTCCAAAAAAAGGGAGTTGACTCTCATTACTTGGAAATTGCAAAACAAGCTTGCCTACGTGCAGCTGGACTATCAAAACAAATGCTGACCTTTAGCAAGGGAGGGGAACCAGTTCAGAAGGCTGGATCCTTGGAAAAGGTTGTGAAAGAGGCTGTAGACATGAGCCTGCATGGATCAAAACTTAAAGCATCCATCAAGCTTGAACCATACTTACCTCCGGTCAATATGGATCATGGACAAATTCATCAGGTGCTACATAACGTTATCCTCAACGCGGAACAAGCAACGCCCGAAGGCGGAAAACTCGATATTACAATACGAAGAGAATTACCATCAGGAAGCAATTCTTACCAACAAGAAATGGTTATCACTGAAATTCAAGACTCAGGGATTGGGATTCAAGCTACTAACCTAGGGAAAGTATATGATCCATATTTCACAACAAAAAAAACCGGAAACGGCCTTGGCTTGACCAGCGCTTATTGGATCATTAAGAAACACAATGGTAATTTGCAAATCAATAGTGAATACGGAAAAGGAACGACAGTTCAGATTGCATTGCCTGCCTTACCTCAATCAGAGGCCTTAGATCAATCACAGAGCACAAAACACATACAATTAACATCAATGAGCATCCTAATCATGGATGACGAAGAAATTGTTCGAACTTCAATCCAGCTTATGCTGGAGGATTGTGGTCATCAGGTGACTTCCGCAAAGCACGGCGAGGAATGCCTGAAAGCATATGCAAAAGGATTAAAAGAAAAAAAGCATTTTGACATGATCATTCTTGATTTGACCATATCAGGAGGCAAAGGAGGAATATGGACGCTTGAACAAATTCTCAAACTGAATCCGGCGGCAAGAGCTATTGCCGCGAGTGGCTATAGCCACGACAACACTTTGTCAAACTACAAACAAATAGGGTTTTATGCTGTACTGCAAAAGCCTTTTGGAATAGAAACTCTCAACAAATGCCTGGAGGACGTCATCAATATGTAGCTTACCGCAAGGTTTTAATCATGCCGCCAACTTACTTAATCACAAACCACAACAAATCCTCGTTCTTCAAGAATTCAAGATCAACTCTAAAGTGTTACAGTTCAGATTCAATTCGGTCGACGGGCCAATCACTTTGACGGACGCACAACATCAAAAATAACCATATAAGCAAAAATACTCATCCGTTGGTCTAAAGGAATGGTTAAAAAGATAATGTCAACATAGCCACAATCCTGCATTCATCCCGATCATGCCTCTCAACAATCAAGTTCCATTGGTTACGTTTCAGACTCGCGTCCGTGATGAAAGTGTGCCTGGCGATAATCCGTTCCGGTGGCAAGAGTTAAGCAGCAAGGAAATTTTTAGTGGCAAAAAAACTGTACTTTTTGCACTTCCTGGTGCTTTCACACCAACCTGCTCATCCAATCATCTTCCCCGCTACGATGAGCTCTTCGAGGAATTCAAAAGCCACGGTGTTGATCAGATCATCTGCTTGTCGGTCAATGACGCATTTGTAATGTTCCAGTGGAGCAAGCACCTGGGAACCAAGAACATTTTCATGCTGCCCGACGGCAATGGTGAATTCACCAGAAAGATGGGAATGCTTGTTGAGAAAGAAAACCTCGGCTTTGGAATGCGCTCCTGGCGTTATTCGATGCTTGTCAACGACATGGTCATTGAAAAAATGTTTGTTGAGCCTGATTTTGCAGACAACTGCCCGACAGATCCTTTCCAATCCTCTGACGCTGACACGATGATGGCATTTCTGAAAGGGAGTACATCATCAGGGATCGCTAAGCCGCATGCTTTCATCGGCTGATTGAAACGCCAATCACCCACATCCTGAGCTGCATTCAAAACCAAGGCCTGTTGATCGAAAACAGGCCTTGGTTACGTGAGGCTGATTGATCGAGCAAACCAAAGGGCATCAAGAGATAAGACATGAAGAGAGAGGGCATCGTCAGCAATCTTCTGGTCCTCTGCCTTGTCTGGGCTGTTGCACCGGCAGCAGCCATCCCATTACCACTGGTCTGCGAGTTAACCAGCGAAGAGTCTCCTTCCATAAAAATTCGACTCACTGAACGAACAACAGGATCGCTCAAAGGTGTGTTGATTCAGAACGACAGAGCACTCGGTGTTTTTCAATCGGGAAAACCAAAGCCAGGCAAGGATCCCTGGTGGTCTTTTCATCAAGACAACAACAGTTCCAAAGGCATCTCAGTTTTTTTCAAGGACACAAAAGTCTGGAACCCCCATCGACGGTTGCCACGCCCACAAGACACCAACCGAGTGCTTTTTGCCGGACTTGCACCTGCACTTTGGAACTGGACAACAAATCGAAAGCGGGGCGTTTTCCAAGACAAAAGCGATGTATTGAAAGCCGCGGGGGGGATCTGGTCAATTTCTAGCCAGTGCGTTGGCGGAAGAATTGTTGATGGATGATCGAAGCACTCAAGATCATCACTCTAGACTCTTTTGATGAAGTAACGCAGTGGGACCGTAGAACGGACACGAGTTACAAAGCAATCACCCTTCGTGACTCGCGAACGTCTCGGATATGAGCTGCAATCAGCAATCAAACCCAAATTTGAAAAATGAATACTTCACATAGCACACAATGGTCAACATGCGTGGCTATGGCTTCATCGTTATAGCCAAAAGATAGTCCATCAAAAGTCGCCATTATTAAACCTATAAGAAACAAAGGAAGAAAGGCATAAAGAAGTCCCCTGATTAACATCACCCAAGGAAGAGAAACCAACTTGTCGGAAAATTTGAGACCAAACCCACCCCCGCCAGCTCAATAACACTTGCGCAACAGTCATCTAAAAAACTATGGCCCCAAAAAGGTAGTCTCAGACAAGAGGCTGCATTGACATTGGCAACATAATTAGTTGAAGTAGGATCGTTGATACTAGACAACTCCCAGAAACATCTAACTACTCAAGTGAGACCTCAAACAATGCCGCCTTTATCGATGGGTTCCTAAGAATTTCAAGGTTATTTTGCAGCAGCTCTGGCTTTAAAAAGCTAGAATAGCTGTGCTACGTCTAAATCAATAAACCTTTTGCTGTCGCTGCCAACATGCAAGCGGTTTGAAGTTATCATCTTTACATCAGACGCAATAAACAAGCCAATAATTAATCACAAAATAAACAGGCAGTTACATCAGTTTTTCTGACAGGATTTCTAAACATTAAACAAAAATTCCATCACATCACCTTCCGCAACTTCATAGTCTTTGCCTTCACTGCGTAGCCAACCTTTGTTGCGAGCTTCCACCAGCGATCCTGCTTCTAGCAATTTCTCGCAACCGATGGTCTGAGCACGAATGAATCCTCGTTCGAAATCAGTATGGATCACTCCTGCCGCCTGAGGAGCAGTCATCCCAGCCCTGAAAGTCCAGGCTCGTGTTTCCTTTTCACCAGTCGTGAAATAGGTGCGCAATCCCAGTAAACGGTAAGTGGCACGAATCAGACTTTTCAGACCACCTTCGCTAACACCAAGTCCATCGAGATAGTCCTTGCACTCTTCAGCTCCAAGCTCAACCAGCTCTGCTTCCACCTGAGCAGAGATGCGCACGGTTTCAGCGCCCTCCTTTGCCGCCAGAGCAACCACGTCCTCACAGAATCCATTGCCTGCAGCGAGGTCGTCTTCACTCACATTGGTGGCGTAAATGATTGGCTTGGCCGTCAATAGCCCAAGTGGTTTGACCATCAACACTTCTTCGTCGCTCAGCTCAACATTGCGGGCAGCGCCGCCTTGCTCGAGCACAGCCTGAATCCGTTCAAGCGCCGCATCCTCTGTCTGGGCCTCCTTGCTTGTTCGCATCTGCTTCTTCAGCCGTTCACGACGCTTTTCAATCTGAGCCAGATCTGAAAGCCCGAGTTCAAGGTTGATCACCTCGGCATCGCGAACCGGGCCAACGGAGCCGGAGACGTGAATGACGTCGTCATCCTCAAAGCAACGAACCACATGAACGATGGCGTCCACTTCACGGATGTTGGCCAGAAACTTGTTACCGAGCCCTTCACCCTGACTCGCTCCCTTCACCAGACCGGCGATATCAACGAATTCCATCCTTGTGGGAATGGTTTCGGCACTGCTGCTCAGATCAGTCAGCTGCTCCAGCCGCGCATCCGGAACAGACACGGTCCCGACATTCGGTTCGATGGTGCAGAAGGGGAAATTGGCTGCCTGGGCCTGGGCATTGGCCACAAGGGCATTGAAGAGGGTGGATTTACCCACATTGGGTAAACCGACGATTCCGGCTTTGAGCATGGCTGGAAATCTATCGGCAGGGGCGACCTGGCTTCGGATCGTCGAAACACGATTTGAACGTTCACGGGCGAGAATGGTTATGAATAATGTTGAAGGGGCCATGGGCAGCCAAAAAAGCCAGTCCCCTGCTGGGGCCACACCCGAATCCCTGCGTGCGCTTACCCGCCTCAGTGGTCTGAAACGCAGGCGGCGTCGCTTAATCGGTGTCGGTGTTGCCAGCGTCCTGGTGGCGGCAAGTGGAGTCATCTGGAGCCGAGGTCCAGGGTCCGATCGTTCGCGTCAGTTGAGTGAGTACACCGTGGCGGCGGAACGGGGTTCTCTTCCCGGCGTGATCACGGCCAGTGGAGAGCTGGAAGCCATCCGACGGGTAAACGTGAGCCCAACGAATAGTGGTTTGGTGGAAGCGCTTTACGTCGATGAAGGCGATGTCGTGACAAAAGGTCAGGTTCTAGCCCGTATGGACGCTGGTGATCTCAATGCCCGAATGGGTGAATTTGCCGCACTCGAGCGGCAAGCCAAGGCGGACTATGAAGCCAAGCGGGCTGAATACTTACGCAACCGGCAGCTAGTGGATGTTGGTGCCATCAGCGAATCAGACCTGGATAGCTTCCGAGCTGCCTTCATCAGCAGCAAGGAAGCTCTGACCGCCGCTCGCGAGCGCATTGAACAACGCAACGTTGAAGGCAGTGACCTGCTGATTCGGGCTCCTTTCAGCGGAGTGATTACAGAACGCTTCGCCGAACCTGGATCCTTTGTCACCCCCACCACAGCGGCTTCAACCAATGCTGGCGCCACAAGCTCATCACTTGTTGAGCTGTCCGAGGGCATGGAAGCTGCGGCCAAGGTGCCTGAGAGCGACATCGGCCGTATTCGTATTGGTCAGGATGCCACGGTTCGCGTGGATGCCTTCCCTGATCAGCTCTTCCCTGCAAGGGTGCGCGACATCGCCCCGCGTTCGCTCAAAACCGACAACGTGACCTCGTTCGAAGTGGAACTCACGCTGATTGATCCGCCACCGACCCTGCGCTTCGGCATGACCGCGGATGTGAATTTCCAGACCGGACGCACCAGCGCGAACACGCTGGTGCCAACAGTGGCAATCGTGACTGAAAAAGGACAGTCAGGCGTTCTGCTGGTTGGCAAAGACGATGAGCCCACCTTCCAGCCTGTGCAGCTCGGTGCCAGCAGCGGCGACAAGAGTGCCATTCTCTCCGGTGTGAAGCCCGGCACACGCGTGTTCATTGACCTGCCGCCCTGGGCGAAACAGCGCGACTGACCGAGCTAGGACCTGCCTTCATCCATGCCCGAAACAAAGGAGAAACCCCTGCTGCTGCTGGTGGATGGCCATTCTCTAGCCTTCCGCAGTTTCTACGCCTTCAGCAAGGGAGGTGAGGGGGGACTGGCCACGAAGGATGGCCGTCCCACGAGCGTGACCTATGGATTTCTCAAGGCCCTGCTGGACAACTGCAAGGGACTGAAACCCGAGGGTGTGGCGATCGCCTTTGACACCGCAGAACCCACCTTCCGTCACAAGGCCGATCCCAACTACAAGGCGCACCGGGATGTAGCCCCGGACGTGTTTTTTCAGGACCTTGAGCAGCTACAGCTGATCTTGCGCAATCAATTGCAGCTGCCACTGTGCCTGGCCCCGGGTTACGAAGCCGACGATGTGCTCGGCACCCTGGCCAACAGGGCCGCTTCGTCTGGATGGCGGGTAAGAATCCTGAGTGGCGACCGCGACCTGTTCCAGCTGGTGGACGACAAGCGGGACATTGCCGTGATGTACATGGGCGGCGGTCCCTACGCCAAGAGCAGCGGCCCCACGCTGATCGATGAGGCCGGTGTTGAGGGCAAGCTCGGGGTGATGCCCGAGAAGGTGGTGGACCTGAAGGCCCTCACCGGCGACAGCTCAGACAACATTCCTGGAGTGAAAGGTGTCGGCCCGAAAACCGCCATCAATCTGCTGAAAGAAAACTTAGACCTTGATGGTGTTTACAAGGTTCTTGCCGAAGTCGAGGCGGAAGGACCCAAGGCAAGCAGAGGTGCTGTTAAAGGGGCTCTGAAAGGCAAACTCAGCGCCGACCGTGACAACGCCTATCTCTCAAGACGATTGGCCGAAATCCTGGTCGACATCCCCCTGCCTGAAGAACCCGCTCTCGAACTTGGCCCTGTGGACGGGGACGGGCTGGAGGCGCAACTCAAGGATCTGGAACTCAACAGCCTGGTGCGCCAGGTTCCAGGCTTCATCGCCACCTTTTCCCCAGGCGGTCTGACGGCGAACGCCCACCTGCTCGAGACCAAGGTTTCAAACGACTCAGGCCAAGCCGACAGGTCGAAGATTTCCACAGCAACGGAGATTGAATCCACTGATGCCTCAGACCGGAATGCCGCCTCCACCCAACCCGATTTAAAGCCCAAGCTGATCAACAGCGACAAGGATCTGCAAGACCTGATGCAACGCTTGCAGTCCTGCACCGATCCCACTGCTCCTGTCGCGCTCGACACGGAGACCAGTGACCTGAACCCCTTCAAGGCGCAGCTGGTTGGCATCGGTGTGTGCTGGGGTCCTGGCGATGCCGATCTCGCTTACATCCCTGTAGGTCATCGTGCAGCGGCTGAACCAACGTTGGAGCCCGAGCAGCCACTGGTGCAGCTCCCACTCGAGACGGTGTTGGAACAGATGGCTCCCTGGTTGGCAAGCCCGGAGCACCCCAAGGCCTTGCAGAACGCGAAATATGACCGCCTCATCCTGCTGCGCCATGGCTTGCCGTTGTCGGGAGTTGCGATGGACACCCTGCTGGCCGATTACCTCAGAGATGCAGCGGCCAAGCACGGCCTGGATGCCATGGCAACACGGATGTATGGAATCACTCCCACCCTGTTTAGTGATCTGGTGGGCAAGCCCAAGGACGGCAAGGTGAGCTGCTTCGCAGAAGTGGGGCTTGCCCAGGCCGCGTTGTATTGCGGCATGGACGTTCATCTGACGCGCCGACTGGCCATCGATCTGCGCCAGCAGCTGCAAGCAACGGGAGAAAAGCTCCCCAGCCTGCTGGACAATGTGGAACTGCCGCTGGAACCGGTTCTGGCTTTGATGGAAGCCACCGGCATTCGCATTGACCTGCCTTACCTCAGCGCACTGTCAACAGAGATGGGTGACATCCTGCAGCGCCTGGAAAAGCAAGCCAAAGAGGCTGCAGGAACCGACTTCAACCTCGCCTCGCCCAAGCAACTGGGCGAATTGCTGTTCAACACCCTCGGCCTCGACCGCAAGAAATCCCGCAGAACCAAAACCGGCTACAGCACGGATGCCACTGTGCTGGAAAAACTCGAAGCTGATCACCCTGTGGTGCCGCTGGTTCTCGAGCACCGCGTGCTGAGCAAGCTCAAGAGCACCTATGTGGATGCCCTGCCGCAATTGGTGGAACTGGAAACAGGCAGAGTTCACACCGATTTCAATCAAGCAGTGACGGCCACCGGTCGACTGAGCAGCAGTAATCCCAACCTCCAGAACATTCCCGTCCGCACGGACTACAGCCGCCGCATCCGCAAGGCCTTCCTGCCGCAGGAGAACTGGACGCTGCTTAGCGCGGATTATTCCCAAATTGAGTTACGCATCCTCACCCACCTCTCCGGTGAGAACGTGCTGCAACAGGCCTACCGGGATGGAGATGACGTGCATGCATTGACAGCACGACTGTTGCTCGACAAAAAGGAGGTTGACAGCGATGAACGGCGTCTGGGCAAGACAATCAATTTCGGTGTGATCTACGGAATGGGTGCCCAGCGCTTCGCGCGGGAAACCGGAGTTAACCAAGCAGAAGCCAAGGATTTTCTGCTGCGTTACCGAGAGCGCTATCCCAAAGTTTTTGCCTTTTTGGAACTGCAGGAACGGCTAGCCCTCAGTCGCGGTTACGTGGAAACGATCATGGGTCGACGTCGTCCCTTCCACTTTGATCGCAACGGTCTAGGGAGGCTGCTTGGCAAGGAACCCATGGAGATCGATTTAGATGTCGCTCGTCGAGGCGGAATGGAGGCTCAGCAGTTGCGAGCCGCCGCTAACGCACCAATTCAGGGATCCAGCGCCGACATCATCAAACTTGCCATGATTCAGCTCCAGGAAGCCATCGAGCAGCAGGCACTACCGGCACGTCTGCTTCTGCAAGTGCACGATGAACTGGTGCTTGAAGTGGATCCAGATGCTCTGGAGCCGATTCAAAAACTTGTCGTCAACACCATGGAAAACGCTGTCAGCCTGACTGTGCCATTAGTCGCCGAAACCGGACTCGGCACCAACTGGATGGACGCAAAGTGAGATTCGCTCAAATCAATTGCAGTCACTGACTTGAGTCTTGCTTTAAGTCATATCAATACCCCACATTTAGCCTCACACGATTGCCCACAGAGGCTTCTGGAGCAAGTGAATGTCGATACAAGTAGTTTTAAAGGACGTATTTAAGACATATCTACCTCTCTCTCATTCCACAACCATCATTTCTTTCATTTTCCAGATTCTCCCTTTACCATCAGAAAATGAAGGGCGGCATAGGTTTCCGGAGCTCAGCTTCAATTGTTTTGAATATTGATAACGTCATACTTATAGCTCTCACTACACAAAAAATTTAGCTGAGATTCCACACCTGATGTCTTGACTGGCTTTTTCCATTCCTCTTGATTCAGTGAGCGATGAATCTTATTCTTGCAGTCAACCTCGTATTCATAGATCGGAGCCCATCTGATTTCTCGTGATTCTGGGTGCAACGATGTACTGCTGTATTGAATAATATCGCCCTCCATCGTATTGATTCTGATCCAATTGCAGTTCATGTTGCATTCAACATGGCACCACCCTTGCCAACACCTCCCCTTCCCATCGTCTGAATCAGAGAACCTCACATCAACAGCAAGCCCTGGAGCTGTAATTAGAGAAATCAGAGCCGTAGCCAGTAGCGTTGGTTTAATTGCAATGTTCAGACAAGCCTGGCTAGAACCTAAATCACCAGATTTTACATCTTCAGAGTCGATCATTACGGCTTCGCTAGAACTCATCTTGGACAAGATTAATCTATCAAAGGGTTTGGTTCTAAAGGAGGCTGATGCGAGACGTTACTAGTGGACGAAATTGTTCGTTCTCCCTACCGTTCAAGCATCTGAAATCTGACTATGAAATCTCTTTTAGTCCTTGGTGCTCTACTTCTCTCAGCAACACCGACTTTGTCCAAAGCTGATGAAATGATTGGCGATTCCAGCTGGAAGAGTGGTAATGGCCAATTAAAAAGTGGAGCCATGGTGACCTGGAAAACGTTTGATGCAACTAGTGGAGATATCTTTTACGCATTTCTCATGCCAAGCAAGAATAATCTTTTTATTGACAATGTTCAACAATGGTCAATTGGAGTAGTGAATTGCAAGACTGGAGACATGAAGTTTGACTATATATTTGACACTGACAAGCCCTTTGACGTCGAGAAAAAAACGAAGAAGGCATACGACATGACGAATGGGTTTTGTGAGGAGTACTTCAATACATTCAAGGACAGTCCTTATTACAAGCAAGAAGCTATCTAGAAATCTCCGGACAGAGAGCCGGTACTGAGAGCTTTGTAGATCTGTACCAGAAGAGGGTTTCTCGATCCTCAGGAACGCTTCAGCGGCTTGGTAGGAGGTCATAGGCAACGATCTCCAGCAACTCATCAGGACTAAGCGTCTCGTCGCCTCTGTTCGCCTCTACGACCTCTCCCGGGCCAGCAAGAGCTTTTGGTTTGAGCAGATTCTTTAACTGTTGTTCCAGCTCTGCATGGACAGCTCCATAGCGCTTGAGTGCGTCGGAATGGCTGGTGGCCTTCAGGGAGCGAATCGGGGTGCCTTTACCTGCTGTCTTTCGATCCTTCTCAGCCACCCAAAGACGTTCGTACCAAGCGTCACCGCCATTCAGTTGAACAGGACACTTACGCCGACGCCCCAAGGATTGACCTCACATCAAACCGCATACGATTTGACCCCAGCACTAGCCGCTGCAAAAAATTTGACCAAATCTTGGCAGACCTGGATGGAGGCGAAATGACCGTGAGCTGATCACCTTCAAGAGGCCGGCGACGCTTAAGCGCGGCGCTTGAGTATCGAATGACCCTCGCGATATCCAATTACAGTGACTGAAATAATGATTGTCGATAGAGCAATTACGCCCATCCAGTCTGGATGCATCATCCACCTGAGCCCAGGGTCCAACAACGCCATTCTAGAGACAATCAAGCGATTGGCACAAGGACTGAATTGAAACTTTTTTTACGCTCGACATAGCTCCAGAAAAACAAAAACAACGACGGCCCCGCAAGCCCTTTTTGAGAGCGAGCAATGAACAAACAATTGAAGTCATTCACGAACACGCGTCAGGCCGGAGGGAAGCAGAAAGCACCTTGCACTGAAACCTGTCCCGATTCGCAAGCCAGGACTCAGCATCGAGCAAGCGATGAGCTGAACTCACGAGCCAGCAGAACGCCATGACCCGAAGAGCTTTTTACGGACTGCACCTTCAGCCAACTGGTGCACCTTCTTTTTTTTCATTCGTCACTTATACGCCTCAAAGCAAAGAACAGATGGTTGCCTGTGGAGATCTGGCTGAAGAAGAGGAATACATCAATCCAGTCGTCTGCGACTTCCTTCTGTTTGTTGCCGAATGGATCCTCAAAGTTCCACTCAATAATGACTTCCCCATTGGGTACGACGACGTAACAGTGGTCTGCTCAAGACAACGAGGAAATGGGAGCCAGCATGAATATCTGGTGCAAATTAGCGACCTTGCAGAGAATGAGCCGAAACGTTCAGTTCTTGAAAAGCTGCTGAAAATAGTGCATCGAAAATCGTGGAACGGTTTCAAACCAACCTAGGGATTAAAAGCAACAACAATCTCCAGCAAGAATTGATGAGACCGTTCACGCCGCAAGCAACAGAGCAGGGCAACCAGCAGGTCATCAACTTCCACTGGAACCAACCAGGGGCAGTGAAAACAACAGATCAGTAACAACAGATCAGAAACAAGGCAATTCAAGGGTGGTCCAGGAGTGGGCGGGCCGTAACCTCCTTGGAGAGCCTGATCAGACCTTTGCCACTCCGCCTCACAAACAGCCTCAGCAATCGCATCGAAGACTTCGAACCGCTGGAGGCCGGCAAGGCAACGATCTACTGCTGCGGGGTCACGGTTTACGACCTCTGCCACCTTGGGCATGCGCGCAGTTACATCAACTGGGACGTCTTACGGCGTTATCTCATCTGGCGTGATTACGACGTTACCTTCGTACAGAACTACACAGATATTGACGACAAAATATTAAACAAGGCCAACTCGGAAGGATCAACAATGGAGGAAGTTAGTGAAAAGAATATCAAAGCCTTTGAAATCGATATGGCTCGCCTACACATTCTGCCCGCCGACAAAATGCCACGCGCAACATGCTGCATCCCAGGAATTCAAATGCTGATTGGCGAACTTGAAACGAAGGGAGCAGCCTACAGTTCTGATGGTGATGTTTATTTCGACATTTCCAAAGCAAAGAATTATGGCCAGCTGAGTGGGCGAGACCCGAATGAGCAGCAACAAGGAGCCAGTGGCCGCACCAAGGAAGGAGAAGAAGAACGCAAGCGACATCCCTTTGATTTCGCGCTTTGGAAAAAAACCAAAGACGGAGAACCTGGCTGGGAATCACCCTGGGGACGAGGACGACCCGGCTGGCACATCGAATGTTCCGCCATGGTTCGCGAAGAATTCGGCACCACAATTGATATCCACCTCGGAGGCGGAGATCTTGTCTTTCCGCACCACGAAAATGAAATTGCGCAGTCAGAAACAGCCAATGAGGCTCAGCTAGCGCGCGTTTGGATGCATAACGGCATGGTGAATGTCGGCGGCACAAAAATGTCGAAGTCGCTGGGCAACTTCACAACCATCCGTGCGCTACTCGACAGTGGCGTTTCAGCCATGACCCTGAGGCTCTTTGTGCTTCAGGCGCACTACCGCAAGCCACTCGACTTCACAAAAGATGCCCTGGAGGCGGCAAGCACAGGATGGAAAGGGCTCAATGCTGCTCTTGGCCTTGGCAGTCAATATTCGGATCAGTTGCGCTGGCCCAGATCAGAAGCTCTGCCTTCCGGTGCCATGCATGCACAGAACTTGGCTGTGGATGAGGTCTTACTGGCTGCTCGTGACCGCTTTACCGAAGCCATGGATCAGGACCTGAACAGTTCTGGAGGACTTGCAGTGCTGTTTGAACTGGCCAAACCACTGAAGTCGCTGGCCAACCGACTGGAGCGTGGTGAACAAGTTGAAGACCTGGATGCGCTCAATGCCCCGCATCAACGCTGGTTGTTGCTAAGTGAGCTCGCTGCAGTGCTGGGACTGCGTCATGAGCCTCCTAACACCAAGGAAGACTCCAACACAACAACTGAAGACAGCACCGCCATCGACGCCGCGATCTCTGCCCGCAAGGCCGCTAAACAGGCCAAGGATTTTGCTGAAGCAGACCGAATTCGAGCAGAACTCTCTGCTCAGGGGATTGAACTGATCGACAAGCCTGGAGGCATCACCGAGTGGCGTCGCTGTTGATTAACGCTTTTTCGAGGCCATCATCGCTTCGATCTTGCGGATCCGAGCCAGAGTGGTGGTCCACACCTCCAGCCTGAAGCGCTGTTCGGCCAGTGTGGGTTCTGCTGGGTCGGCAGCATCGACCCAGTTCTGGAGTTGTTCAAGCTTCGCTTCAGGGTCCTGCTTGGCCTCAAAAGCATCCCAGAGCTCCCGTTCAAGCCTGGCCCTTTCGATGAAATTCCAGCGCTTGAGCCAGAGCATCGTGATGGAGTGCATTCAGGCACCTGTCTACCGGATTTCTGTGGCATGAGCCCTAGGGTTCGCCAGGACAGGTGTGATGCCCATGGAACCCGAGAGCCTGTCCAAAGCGATTCAGCTATCAGTCGCTCCGGTGTTTCTGCTGGCAGGCATTGGTGCGTTGATGAACGTGATCTCCGGTCGCCTCGCGAGGATTGTCGATAACGCACGCAAAACCAAAACAGCCCTCGATGCGGGCGAGACGATCGATGAACGGGAGCAGTGGACTTACCGCAGGCGCATGCAGCTCACGATCCGCGCCATCGAACTGCTAACTGCTGCAACCCTGCTGATCTCAGCCGTGGTCGCTGTGATGTTCTTCAGCGTGATCAGCCGCATCAACCTCACACTCGTGGTGGTTCCCCTGTTCATCTCGGCGATGCTGTTGGTGATGTTGGCTTCGATCTGTTTCCTGCGAGAGGTGCGCATAGCCTCCGCCCATATCAATCAACTGTTCTGACCAGGATTTACTTAACCAAGGCTGATGCTCAGCCCTGACCAGTCCAGTTGCGGATCAGATCCACCACGCTGATCAACAGGCCGACAGCGATCACAATGGGTGAGACCCAACGCAGAAAAAACAGGATTAGACCACTGGTGGAGGATTGGGTGACTGCGCTGTCCTTGAGGTCCTCGAGGAAGGTCTGAGGCACAACCCATCCCATCAGCACAGCAATTAGCAGGCCACCGGCAATCAGCAGCACACCACCGAATAGGGCATCCATCACCCCTAGTACCTGCAAATTCGTGGCAGCAGGAAGACCCAGCACAAAGATCACAGCAGAGCTGATCCAGGTCGCCTGGCTGCGGCTCAAGTTGCAGCGATCCATCAGCGACGCCACCGGGACCTCCAGCAGCGACACCGACGATGTAATCGCAGCGAGGTAGGCCAGAAAGAAAAAGGCCACAGCCACGATGCGTCCCGTCGCACCGATCGATGCCAGGCCTGTTGGCAGAGCGAGAAAGATTGTGCCGATTGTGGACTCACTCACGGCATCCCGGAGTCCAAAGCTGATCACCACTGGAA
>Ga0189292_10037_pt1 | contig 80214 bp, 94 predicted proteins | sample UW1oraminimetaG_FD_130317 | JGI IMG/M metagenome (GOLD analysis project Ga0189292, IMG submission 130317) | Marine microbial communities from the Costa Rica Dome - UW179A-orange mini metaG | ecosystem: Environmental > Aquatic > Marine > Oceanic > Photic zone | place: Costa Rica: the Eastern...
GAACTCATCGCCAATCGTCAGGGCATGGCCTATACGGTGTGGCGGGCAAGGATGGCTGAGAAACCTGTCTGTGACTGACGCCCCCTGATGGATTCGAACCATCGACCGACTGCTTAGAAGGCAGTTGCTCTATCCAGCTGAGCTAAGGGAGCATGGAGTTCATTCTTGCAGTCAAAGCAAGGAGAAGCATCTAAAGTTGAAGGCTGCTCAAATTGTCCGATGCCACCCAGCCGGCTTACTGACAGTCAGAAGCAGGAGCTTTTGGTCCATTATCGCGCCGGGGAGTCAACGGCCGCTCTCGCTGCGTTTTATGGATGCAGCGTGAATACGGTCAGCCGCACTGTTCGCACCCTGTTGAGTCCAGAGGATTACGACGCGCTCAAGGCGGCGCGTGCTCGCGCTTCCGTGTCCACGCCTCAGGCTGATTGCCTAGAAGCTCCTGAACTGTCCGAAGCACAAGAGGATCCTGAGCAGTTGGAGGCGGAAGAAACCGATGGCAGCGTCACCCTCGCCCTCGATGATGCGGACGATTTTGGTGATGACGATGCTGATGATGTCAGCGATGACGAGCCCTTCGATGCGCCATCGGATGGGGTCTTTCAGGAGATCGCTGTTTTGCCGGTTGATCTGCCGCAAGTCAGCAGGGAGCAGGTCAGCTGTCGTCCTTTCGTTACAGGCATCCTTCCCGACAGTGTGTACATGCTCGTCGATAAGACGGTTGAGCTAGACCCACGACCGCTGAGTGAATTCCCCGAACTGGGTGTGGTCAATCCCGAAGAGCTGGCACGTCAGGCCTTATGCCTCTACTCAAGCCCTCGCTCTGCCAAGCGTCAGTGCGGCCGAAGTCAGCGTGTGATCAAGGTTCCCGATACCGAGGTGTTTGAGCGCACTTCTCGCCATCTGCTGGCCAGGGGAATCACTCGCCTCGTGCTTGAAGGCGCCCTGTATTCACTGGACGACTGATTCATCGTTGTGAGTGAGGCATCAACACCACCGCGAGGCTGCCACCGCTGATCACTCCCAGAACAGTGCTGACTCCAACAATGAATCCTGCAGGCAGCGGTGCTGTCGTGCCTATACCCAGTTTCAACCTGTAGCGGTCGCTGAGGTTTTGCGCTCCAAGGCAAAGCACCACCAGCAATGCGGCACTACCCCCCAGCGTGATCAGCAGCAGTCTCAGGCGCAGCAACATGCCGCGGGTTTCGCAAAGCTCTGCTCAGTCTGCCTGTTTCTGATCCGCATGCAGCAGTGCATACAGTTCACGCCGTGATCGTCCAGCGCTTCTGGCTAAATCCCTCGCCGCGTCACTTGGCTTCATGCCCTGCTCGATCAGTGCAGCGAGTTGCTGGCGGCACTGATCGTCGTTCATGGTGGCTTGCTTCTGTTGCGGAGCACCGCCTAGCACCAGTGTGAACTCACCCTGGGGAGGATGCTCCTTGAAATGCGTCAGAGCAGCAATCACGGTCGGTCCCACCTGTTGTTCATGGCGTTTGGTCAGTTCGCGAGTCACCTGTAGAGCGCGTTGATCACCACAGAGTTCCCGGAGTTCTTCCAGCAACTTCACCAGTCGATGCGGAGCCTCATAAAGCACGGTGGTGCGTTGTTCGGCAACCACGGTTGCCAAGCTTTCGCGTCGTTCACGCCCTTTGGCAGGCAGAAACCCTTCAAAGCAGAAGCGACCGCTGGGAAGGCCACTGCTGACCAGTGCTGTGGTGGCGGCGCAGGGTCCGGGGATGCAGATCACGGCATGGCCAGCCTGATGTGCTGCAGACACGAGCTCTTCGCCTGGGTCACTAATCCCGGGTAGTCCGGCATCACTGATCACGGCAACGCTGTGGCCGCTGCTGAGTTCGTTGAGCAACTGAGGAATGCGGCCATTCGTGTTGTGCTGGTGAAAGCTGCAGCGGCGCGCTTTCGATCCCAGGGCTGTAAGTAGTTGGCCGCTATGGCGTGTGTCTTCGCAGGCAATGGTGTCCACGGCCACCAGCAGGGCCCGTGCTCTCGGTGAAAGGTCGCCTAGATGACCGATAGGAGTCCCCACCAGATAAAGAACTCCCGCTTCCGGTTCGGCGCGCTGCTTCACAATGGCTCCGCCCAGATCACTCCATGATGCCGACTTCGATGGACCTGCCTGCCGGCATCAGTCAGGACAGCCTGCTCGAGGCACTGCGCCCTCTCTGCTGGGGGGCCGCCGACATTCTGCGGGCCTATGCCCGCGGTGAGCAGCCTCCCCATGGTTTTTCCAGGGCCCTGAGTGTTGACAACGGTGGAGAGGGGCCCGTCTCTGCAGCTGACCTGGCGGTGAATCAATGGTTGCTGGATGGTCTGAGTTCAGCGTTCCCCGATGCTGGCTGGACCTTGCTCAGTGAGGAGACGGCCAAAGAGCAGCTCACCGATGGAGAGCCATTGCCTGCGGAATGGCTCTGGATTCTGGATCCTCTGGATGGCACCAAGGATTTTTTGCAAGGCACCGGTGAATACGCGGTTCATCTGGCGCTGGTGCAGGGTCAGCGTCCGGTTCTGGGTGTGGTGTTGCTTCCGGAAGCAGATGAGCTGTGGTTCGGCCTGGTGGGTGATGGCAGCTGGTGCGAAAATCGCAGCGGCATCCACAGTCCCGTTTGCTTCAGCGACCGCTCTGCTGAGGGCGAACTGATCATGGTGGCAAGCCGTAGTCATCGCGACGATCGCCTGGAACGACTGATTGCAGCTCTTCCTCTCGCCGGCTCCAAGGCTGTCGGCAGTGTGGGCTGCAAGGTGGCCACCATCCTTCGAGGAGAGACCGATCTCTACATCTCGCTCTCTGGCAAGAGCGCTCCAAAAGACTGGGATATGGCAGCCCCTGAGGCCGTGTTGCTGGCGGCTGGTGGTGCCTTTACCCATGCGGATGGTCGTTCGCTTGCCTACAACACTGGCGATGTGCGTCAGGCAGGTTGCCTGATCGCCAGCAATGGAAAAGCCCATGCCGAGCTTGAGCAGCGAGCGGCACGGGCTATGGAGACCATCGATCCTGGTTTTCAGGTCTGAATAGACCCCTCAGGAGAGGGGAGCAACAGGCGTGGGGGCAGGTTCGGGCTCAGTGTGTTCACCGCTCTGGGGCACACCGCGCAGGGTCAGATTGATGCGGCCGCGGTTGTCAATTTCGCGGACACGAACGGTGACCTCGTCGCCCACTTTCACCACGTCTTCCACCTTCTCGACCCGTGCTTCAGACAGCTGGGAGATGTGGATCATGCCTTCCTTGCCAGGGAGAATCTCCACAAAGGCGCCGATTGGAATGATCCGGGTAATCGAACCGCTGAACACCTCGCCCTCATTGACCTTGCGGGTGAGCCCTTCGATGATCTTCTGAGCTTCATCAGCCGCCGCTCCGTCATGGGACGCAATAGTGACAATGCCACTGTCTTCGATATCGATCTTGGTGTTGGTGCGTTCAGTGATCCCCTTGATGGTGCGGCCACCAGGACCAATCACAGTGCCGATGAGTTCCGGGTCAATGCGGAAGCTGAGCAAGCGAGGGGCATGGGGTGACATGCCATCACGGGGAGTATCAATTGCCTCCAGCATCTTTTCGAGGATGTGGAGACGGGCAGGACGCGCCTGATTGATGGCCTCTGCAACGGTTTTGATCTCCAGGCCGGTGATCTTCATGTCCATCTGCAGGGCGGTGATGCCCTTGTCGGTGCCCGCCACCTTGAAGTCCATGTCGCCGAGGAAGTCCTCAATGCCCTGGATATCGGTGAGGATTCGAACCTCTTTGCCCTCTTTGATCAAACCCATTGCGGCACCGCTGACGGGTGCTTTCAATGGCACACCGGCGTCCATCAGGGCGAGGGTACTGCCGCAGACTGAACCCATTGAGGTGGAGCCATTGGAGCTGAGAACCTCACTCACCACCCTCACCACGTAAGGGAAGGTGTCTTTCGCTGGCAGCACGGGCAAGATGGCTCGTTCTGCAAGGGCTCCATGGCCGATTTCACGCCTGCCAGGGGAGCGCATCGGTTTGGTCTCGCCCACTGAGTAGGGAGGGAAGTTGTAGTGATGGAGGTAGGTCTTCTCAGTGTTGGGGTTGAGATCGTCCATCTCCTGGGCATCGCTGGGTGTGCCAAGAGTTGCGGTCGACAGCACCTGCGTGAGGCCGCGTTGGAACAAACCTGAGCCATGAACTCGCTTGGGCAGCACGCCGGCCGCCGCGCTGATCGGACGCACCTGGTCGAGACTTCTGCCGTCAACACGCTTGCCGTCTTTCACGATCTGCTGACGCATCAGCTTCTTGGTCAGGGCTTTGAAGCTGGTCGGCAGTGCTTTGCCATTGCCTGAAACCAGCTGACGGACGGGGTCCGAGTCCTTGAGCCCCTCAATGGTTTCAGCGGTTTGATCACGGATGGCATCGAGCTTTTCGTCGCGTTCTGCCTTGCTCTGATCGAACTGGCTGAGCACATCGCCAATCGACTTGCTGCAAGCCTTTTCCAGATAAACCGGCAAGGTGGTGTCTTCGCTGGGAGCCTCTGGCTTGACCTGCTCGATTCCAGCCTCTTTGAGGATGGATTCCTGAGCCTTGATCAGCTCACAGACCGCTTCATATCCGAAGTCGATCGCTTCAATCACATCCCCTTCCGGCAGCTGATTCGCCCCTGCCTCAACCATCACAACACCATCGGGTGTGCCGGCCACGACCAGATCGAGATCTCCTCGTTCGATCTCTCGGAAGCTGGGGTTGAGCACGAAGTCGTCGCCCAGGAGGCCAACACGCACCGCAGCCATCGGTCCTTGGAAGGGAATGCCCGCCAAGAGTGTCGCCATTGAAGCGCCAGTCACCGACAGCACATCCGCAGGAACACGCTCGTCAAGCGACATGCAAGTGGCCACGATTTGGATGTCGTCTCTCATCCAGCTAGGGAAGAGAGGCCGCATCGGCCTGTCGATCAAACGGCAGATCAGTGTGGCTCGCTCGGGAGGTCTCCCCTCTCGGCGCATGAAACTTCCTGGAATGCGGCCTGCTGCGTAAAGGCGCTCTTCGTAGTCGCAGATGAGGGGAAGGAAATCGATGCCTTCGCGTCCCTTGGATCTGGTAGCTGTGACAAGCACCGAAGTGTCACCGCATTCGATCATCACCGAGCCACCGGCCTGGGGGGCGTACCGCCCCGTGGTCAACCGAATCTCCCGACCGTCAAAGGAGATCGACTGTGTCTGACCTTGCACTGTTGTTTATGTCTTTCTGTCAATGTTGATTCTGGCACTTCACAGGATTGAAACGTCAATCCCATTGAATCCAATTTGATTCGCTCCGTCACATCCATCAAAAAAGGAGGTGTTCAAACACCTCCTCAACTGCATCACTTTGAAGCGGACTCTCGACAAATCACCAGCTGGACTTGACCACACCAGGGAGTTCACCTTTGTGGGCACGTTCGCGAAGTTGATTGCGGCAGAGTCCAAAGTCGCGATAAACACCTCTTGGTTTGCCAGTAGCCCAGCAGCGGTTGCGCATGCGGGTGGGGGCGCTGTTGCGGGGGAGTGCCTGGATCTTTCGGTGGATCTCAAGCCGCTCCATAGGACCCTCCGCTGCATTGAGGGCGGCCATTAGGGCAGTCCGCTTGGCTGAGAAGCGCTCAACCATCTTCTTGCGCTTCGCATCGCGGGCGATCATCGACTTTTTGGCCATGCAGCGATTAAACAGGAGCAGTTCAATCAGCAACCATACAGTTTCATTGGCCGATTAATTGACGCACCACAGGAAGCTGGCTGGTGTCGCGCACGATCAGCAGCACGCTGAGGCCAAGCACCAACAGCAGACTGGACTGCATCACTGCCAACTGAAACCGCTCCGGCAGTGGGCGGCCGCGCAGCCCCTCCAGCAGCAGAAACACCAGTTGTCCGCCATCGAGCAGCGGCAGTGGCAAGGCGTTGAGAACCGCCAGGTTGATGGAGATCAGAGCCAGAAATAGGGCGAGACCCGACCCTCCCTGACTCGAGAGTTGCGCACCCATTTCCACAATTTTCACAGGGCCTGAGACCTGCTGAGCGGTGGCGCCGAAATTCGTGAACAATCCTGCATAGCCAGACACCGTTCTGCTGAAGAGCCCGCCGAACTGCTGGCTGGATACGCGGACCGCTTCCAGCAGTGAGCGCACGGGACGAGTGGAGCCGCTGACAACTTCCTGAAGTTGGGCGCCGATACGGCCGATACCCTGCTGGTCAGTAGGCGTGAGCTGGAGTGGCGTGACCACACCGTTTCTGAGCACTTGAAGCGTGAGCGGTTGCCCAGGGCTGTTGCGGATCGGATCCACTGCCGCCTGGACGGCCGGCTCTCCACGGCCAAGATCAACGGCATCGATTGACAAGATGCGGTCGCCAGCTTTCAGCCCGGAAAGAGCTGCCGGTTCACCTCCCTGCACGCTCATCACCATCACGCCTGGTCCAGGTTCCCCAGGGACTCCTGTGGTGGCAGTGTGTCCCACAAGAACTAACCAGGCCAGCAGCAGATTGGCCAGAACGCCAGCACTGATCACCAGCATCTGCTGGGGAATCGGTCGGTTGCGCAGAAGATCCGGATCGTCTTTGGGAATATCACTCTCTTCATCGTCTTCAGGGAAGGAAACAAATCCACCCAGTGGGAGTAATCGCAGGGCGTAGGTCACTCCTCCCTGCTCGGTTTTGAGCAGAGCCGGCCCAAATCCCACCGAAAAGCCGTTGACACGAATGCCTTGCAGACGGGCAGCCAGGAAATGCCCCGCTTCATGAATAACGATCAACAGCCCCAGAGCCAGGAGTGAGGCCAGAACGTTCATGGATACCGTTTCAATCCACTCATTCTGGCTGGATTCTGTTCCCACCGAAGTAAGGGACCAGTGCCTGAGGCAGCAGCACACTGCCGTCGGACTGCTGACCGTTTTCCAGCAGAGCGGCCATGGTGCGGCCGATCGCCAGGCCACTGCCATTCAGGGTGTGAACCAGCCGGGTCACTTTCCCTTCCTTGGTGCGAATCGAGGAACGTCGTGCCTGGAAATCGCCGCAAACGCTGCAACTTGAGATCTCCCGGTACGCACCGGCGCCTGCCAGCCAGACTTCGAGGTCGTAGGTGCGCGACGCGGAAAATCCCAGATCACCGGTGCAGAGTTCCAGCACCCGGTAAGGGAGTTCCAGGGCTTGCAGCACCGCCTCTGCATCGGCGGTGATTTGCGCGTGAGCTTCCGCTGAGTGTTCGGGGTGCACGAACCAGTACAGCTCCACTTTGTTGAATTGGTGCAGGCGGATCAGCCCTCGGGTGTCACGGCCATAGCTGCCGGCTTCTCTGCGAAAGCACGGGCTGTAGGCCACGTACTTCAGAGGCAGCTGATCCCCCGGAATGATTTCATCGCGATGCAGAGATGTAACAGGTACTTCCGCAGTGGGCGTCAGCCAGAGATCGTCGTCAGCGCAGCGGAAGCTCTCTTCGGCAAACTTCGGCAGCTGCCCTGATCCTGTGAGACTGGCGCTGTTCACCAGCACTGGGGGCAACACCTCTTTGTAGCCCTTGCTGCCATGCAGGTCGAGCATGAAGTTGATCAGAGCGCGCTCTAGTCGCGCGCCTTGGCCGAACAGGGTGACGAATCGGCTCTGGGCAATGCGCACTGATCGCTCACTGTCCAGCAGGCCAAGACGGTCAGCAATCGCCCAGTGCTCGTCAAGGCCCTCCTGTTGGCGCGGGACGCCCCAGCTGCGCACCTCAATGTTGTCGTTTTCATCTTTTCCATCGGGGCTGTCGGCCGATGGCAGGTTGGGAAATGTGAGCAGCTGATCCTTCAAGCGTGAGGCGATCTGCTTTTCTTCATCCTCGAGAGCTGACACCTTCTGCTTGATGGCGTTGCCCTGCTGACGCAGATCAGCGACTTCTGCTCCCTTCGGATCGGCTCCGGCTTTGATCTTCTGCCCCACGACCTTGCCGATGCGGTTTCCCTCCGCCTGAAGCGTGCTGCGCTCTTCTTCGAGATCCCTTTGATGCTGAGCGATCTGCTGAAGGGAGCTGAGATCCACATTCAGGCCCCTGCGTCCCAGCTGAGTAGCAATCAGCTCAGGGTTCTCTCGCACCAGACGCTGATCGAGCACAGGGGTTCGGATGATCGCGCCGGCAGCCTAGGCGTCCGCTGTCAGCGCTCTGTTTGCTGTCAGAAAACCTGCCCAACCATCACAGCCGCCACAGCAGAGAACAATGTGATTCCTAAGGCGGTGAGAGGGTTCTGCCCCTGAGCGACGGCCACCGTGGTGATCACCCCGGCTCCGAGGCAGGCAGCTGCCAATTGAGTGGTGATTTCGGGAGAACGGTTCAATTCCGGGCTTTCAGTGGTCACTGGAACTTACGGAGCTTGACTGGGTTCGTCCCAGGTTGAAGGGGCGGATCGTTACGCCGTGTCAGGGTTCGTTACGGCTCGCAATGATGCAGGTCTGGCTCGCCCGGCACTGGCCCATTGCTTAAGGCTTTCCATCTGCTCCCTTGCCGTGCGTGACAGGGGGACGAGCTGCGATGCCGCCAGGATCATGTCGCTTTCCGTGAGTTCACGGATTTCGGCGAATGCCAGGTGCATCGCTTCGATCACCACTTGCTCCAATTCAGCGCCGGAGTAGCCGTCCGTGCGATCGACCACGGTTGACAACGGCAGATTGAGACCAGGACGCCGCCTCTGCAGGTGAAGGCTGAGGATGCTCAGTCGCTCATCTCTCGAAGGCAGATCCAGCAGGAAGATTTCATCAAAACGTCCCTTGCGCAGCAGCTCCGCAGGTAAACGCTCCACACCGTTCGCCGTGGCCACCACAAACACCGCAGAGCGTTTCTCGGCCATCCAGGTGAGCACGGTGGCCAGAACTCGCTGACTGGTGCCGCCATCACTGCGGCTGTCGTTGCCGAATCCCTTGTCGATTTCATCGATCCAGAGAACGCAGGGCGCCATCGCTTCCGCCCGTTGAATCATGTCGCGGGTTCTGGCTTCACTGGCTCCGACTAGGCCGGAAAAGAGGCGGCCAACGTCAAGTCTCAGAAGAGGCATCGACCAGCTGTGGGCGATTGCTCTGGCTGTGAGTGACTTGCCGGTGCCCTGAGGCCCCACCAGGAGCACCCCTCGAGGCAGTGGAAGTCCAAAGCGGCGTGCATCATCGTTGAAGGCCCTGTGACGTTGATCAAGCCAATGCTTGAGCGTTTCCAACCCGCCGATGTCACCAGGCGTCGCATCCGTTCGGCAGAACTCCAGCACTTCGCTGCGGGCTAGGGAAAGCCGTTTCTCTTCCAGCACATCGACCAAGTCTTCGCGGCTGAGAGATCCACGTTGTGCGAGTGCTTTGGCGGCCACATGCCTCACCCTGGTTTCGCTAAGGCCGCAGCAGGCATGGGTGAGTTCCTCAAGCACTTCAGCCTCCAGGGCTCGTCCGCTGGCTTTAGCAATGTTGGCGAGCAGTGTTCGTAATTCCTGCTCCTGGGGCAAAGGCAGGTCCATCAGGGTGAGCGCCTCGTCCAGGTCGGCGGGGGGTGTCCACTGCCCGCAGGTCACGATCAAGGTGTGTGGAGTGGTTCGTAGCTGGCTGGCGAGGTTGCGCAGCATGCGGGCGATTCCAGGGTCCTCGCAGAACCTGTGCACATCCTTGAGCAGCAGAAGGGTCGGACTGGAAGGGGAGCGCTCCTGCAGCCACTGCAGCACCGCCATCGGCTGTCGAGCTCCCAGTTGTTCCTGGCCCAGGGCGCCGCTGAGACCTCCCACGAAATCCCAGCAGGTCAGGGTGCGATCGGGCAGCCGCTCCGATGTCTGGCGTAGCAGCGTTTCCACGCGTTCCTCCTCATGGCTACGGATCCAGATCAACGGTGTGCCCGATCGAATTAAGAGGTCCAGTTGTGCGATCCAGTTATCAGTCATGGTTCGTCTCTTTGCGGTGCATCGACGACTGCAGATCCTTCAGGGCCTGCCAGCGAGGATCAGGTGTTTGCCTCTTCTCTCCGCCAATGACGGAGATATCCGATGGTTGTTGTGGCATCCCCGGGCAGTGCTCTCCGCAGTGATTGACGACCGACATCTGCAGGCTCAGCTGTTCAAAAACCCAACGTTCCGGTTCGAAATCGCCGCGTGGGTTCAGGCACTCCATCAGGCCATCGGGTGAAGCCGGGTCCAGTCCCGCTTCGGCGAGATGACTATCGCTAGGTTCCTGGCCCAGCCAGATCAGTTCCTTGGAGATGGCGCTGAGCTGTTGGTTGAAGTGCCCGAGGCAACGGTCGCAGCGAAGGCAGACGATGGTCTGCAACGATCCTTCAACCTCGAGAAGATTGCCAAGATGCTCAGCCCTAAGAGTGCCTCGCACGGGAGTGAGGCTGGGCATCTCATCAAGTTGACCATCCACAGACCAGACCCTGGAGGTTCCCAGAGCTTGTAGCTCCCTGAGCGGTACCGGCTCAAGGCCGGGAATCATTTGTTGCCGCCCTTAGGCTCGAAAGGTAACCGGCTTCCTGGAACTCCACCGGCTGCGGCTGCGGCAGGTTGCTGCTTGAGCTGGTCGTCCAGGATGGCTTGCAGATTGTCTGGTAAAGCTTCACGGGTCAGCAAGAAGGTTTGCAGGGCCTGGAAGATGTTGGCGATCACCATGTAAAGCAGAACGCCGGCCGGCAGTGGGAAGAACAGGAACATTCCAGTGATCATCACCGGGGTGATCTTGTTGGCTGTGGATTGCTGCGGATTCGCTGGCATGCCCATACCCGACAGCAGCTGGGAAATGAACAGGCTCAGGCCAAAGGAGCCAACAAGGATGGCGATGTCCCAATTCACGGCACCGTCCGTGTAGAAGCCCACCTGTCCAAGAGCCTTGATGAACAGGAAACCACTGCGGGCGGCCAAACCGGGGATCTTGCCTTCAACGGTTGCATCACCGGGAGCCAGTGCTGTGATCTCTCCGGCTTCGGAGACGGAGACAATCGACTCCCCTTTGGTCACAGCCCAGGCAGGCAGGAAGGACTTACCGTTTGCAACACCGTTAAGGACCTCCGCGAAAGCCTCACCGCTTTTGGTCTGAAGCTGGATCTGAACGCTTTCACCGGTGCCGAGCTTGGTCCCACCGGGCAGGCTGGCGATCACGGGGACATGATCGGTCTCAGTGACAAAGATCGAGTGGCTTGCACTGGTAAATGGTTTGGGCTCAACCGCAGCGATCTGCTCGGCGGGCAGCACTTTCAGATTGAGGGTGTAAGGAACGTCTGCAAATGGTGATCCACGCAGCGTGGCGAACAACGCGAACAGGATCGGCATCTGCACCAACAATGGCAAGCATCCGGCTAGGGGGCTGCCGAACTCTTTCATCAATTTGCCCAGCTCTTCCTGCTGTTTCTGAGGGTTGCTGGCGAAGCGAGACTTGATCTCAGCCTGCCGCTTCTGCATCACAGGCTGGGCGATGCGCATGCGCCGTGCGCTGCGGATGGATCCCGCGCTTAGCGGGAACAGAGCCAGGCGGATCACCACCGTGAGAGCCACGATCGCGAGCCCGTAGCTGGGCACCAATCCATAGAAGAAATCCAGGATCGGCAGCAGCAGATTGTCGGAGATGTAACCGATCACGATGGCGTTCCGATGGGCGGTGAAGGGTGATGCCAGTGTGCAACAGCGTCGAGGCCGTTGCGTTGCTGCACAGGATTAGGCAGCGAAGCCTTTGCTTGGAATGCTGTCACTGCTTGAGCCATTGGATTCAGGCCTGCTCGTGATGCGTTCCTGGATGTAGGTCTCAACCTCACGGAAGCGCGGCATCGAACGGAGCTCAAGTCGTGATCCATCCGTAAGCACAAGAACCATGTCGCCCCATGCGCCAAAGCCACGGGGCACACAGCGCACCTCACGGATCTGGCTGTAGACCACCTGGCTGCGGTCCTTGCCCATCCATCCGCCGCTCACGGACACTCTCCGACTGGTGATGCGAAAGCGCAGCCAAAGAGCCCGCACGATGGCCCCCACGGTGAATGGCAGGGCAATCAGGGTGAAGCCCAGAAGGATGTTGAAGATGAGATCCCCTTTCGCAGGACCTCCTTCGTAAAAGGTGTTTTCCTTGATGGAGCTGGTCATGGCTTCAGGCCCGCCTGTTCAAGCAATCTGTCGCATTCTTCCAGCAAGTCGTGATCCTCTGTGGCTGCCCCGGGCTTCAAACTGACCAGTATCCAGACGCTGGCGTGTTCTGGAGCATGCTCGAACCTTGTACGCAGATGGTCGTGCAAGCGCCGCCGTAATCGATTCCTGATCACGGCCCGCTTGCTGACTTTGCTACTGATCACCACAGCCACACGGCATGTTCGAGCTGCGCAGGGTGTGTCTGATGACGACGTGGTTGCAGGGTATTTGAGCAGGGAATGGTGGGCTGAGGCCTTCCTCAGCACCATCAGGCTGCCGTGGAAGCGCTTGCCTTTCCGATGCAGATGATCAAAACAGCGATGGCCGCGCAGACGCATGGATGCCGGCAGGACCATCGCCGCAATCCGAAAGATTCACACGGAAAGGCGTGAACGACCGCGTTTGCGGCGGCTGCGGATCACACGACGACCCGTGTGAGTGCGCATCCGCACTCTGAAACCGGACACGCGTCTGCGCTTGCGACTTGTGCCTCCGAGGGTTCGTTTCGTCATGAGATTTTTCCGGCACCCGGCCTTTCGTCAAGAAGCGAGTTTATCAGCCGGGGTTAGTCGATATCCACAAGCCAGCTGCCGAGGTAGCCGGACACGGGAACGTCTCCGGGGGCCTGCGCCAGAGCATTGAACTGGAACATTCCCCCCTGGCTCGGATTGAAGACATTCATGACCACGGCATAAGTACCACCAGTTGGAATCGGAGTGTCGGGGAAGACCTCGATGGCTGTCTGTTTCTCATTCACTTCGAACACCGCCGGCAGCACCTCTTTGCACTTGCTTCTTGAGAGCATTCCGCCCATCGACATCTTGCAGAGAGAGAGATTCTTAGGACGGATGCGCGCGTTGAAATAGCTGGGCACCGTGATGCTCAATTTGAGGATCGCGGTCTTGCGATCCTTCTTTCGCAGCATGAAGAAGTACTCCGAGCGCTCACGCCGGCGTTGGCTGCTCTGAACGAAGTAGAGCTTCCGATATCCAGTTCCTGAATCCCAGCGGAATTCCAGCAGAGACGGTGTGTTCTGAGCAACGGCGGGGGGTGTTGAGAGGGGTAGCGCCGCCGCTGCGCCGATGACTCCGCAACCGACCAAGGCTGCCAGTCCTGCTCTGCGATGGGGTGTGAGAGAACAATGTCTTTTCATCGTGATTTGGGAGCAGTCGGCGCGGATGCCGTGAGTCGTAGGTGAATTGTCGTGAGAATCTCACGAACCCAGGTGCTTTGGGGGTCGGCCCCTGATCTGTCAGTTGTGACTAGATCGGTCCGGGCGCAGCCTTGATGCTCCCCTTAGGTAGGGATGGTGAAGCGATCGATCGTATGGAAGCCAGGCGTGTGCCAACAGACGGATGCAACGGGCAAGATCTCCCTGCACGGCCATCTGTTGGACATCCAGAAGGGCCACTTCTTCCCAGCCTGAGCGGTGGCGTGCCGTCGCTGCGGGAAAGCTGGCGTCCAGATCGGCTGTCACGGAGAACGTCACCGAGACCAGCTGATCTGGATCCAGGGCGTTCTGGTCCATCAGTGCATCCACCAGCTCGGTGACAGCCTCATGGATGGCATGGGTGCTGTTGTCAGCGCAGGTGGTGGCACCGCGCAGGCCTCGCAGCAGCCGAGGGGCTGTCATGGTCTGTGCATCCAGAGAGGCTGGCCGCTCAGCTCAAGTTCCGTGGTCAGCAACTGATCGAGTCGCAGCAGAAGGCTGGATCCAGGCAGGCTTTGCAGGAGGCGTTTGCGAGGTTTGCCGAGGGTCACAGGACGACAGCGCTCCTCATCAAGCTCAGCTAAGCGGGCTGCCACCAATCGAGCCTGTTCCTCATCCCCTAGCTCATCCACAAGGCCCAGATCCTTGGCTTGTGCACCACTGAACACCCGTCCATCAGCGAAGGTCCGAACCTTGTCTTTGTCCATTCCACGGCCGTCGGCAACGGCAGTGACGAATTGGTCGTAACTGCTGTCAATCAAGCTCTGGAGCAGTTCACGTTCCTCAGGACTCAGAGCCCGGTCGGGGGAAAGAATGTCCTTGTAGGCACCACTCTTAACGGTTTCGAAGCGCACACCGACTTTCGCCAGCAATTCCGAGAGGTTGTTGCCCCGCAGAATGACACCGATCGAACCAGTGATCGTGCCGGGATTGGCCACGATCGAATCAGCTGCCACGCCGACATAGACACCTCCTGAAGCGGAAATGTTCCCGAAGCTTGCCACTACCTTGCAGCCTTTTTCGCGCAGGCGCAGCAGCGCAGCATGGATTTCCTGGCTGTCGCCGACCGTTCCTCCTGGACTATCGATGCGCAGCAGGAGTGCCGGGAATTCCCGCTCCTGGACGTCTCGCAGAGCCTTCAGCACCCTGCGTCTTGTCGAGCCACTGATCGCGCCTTCAATCACGATGCGCGCCATGCGGCGTTTGGACTTGCGGCGCCAAAGCCACCCCATGATCCTCCGTTCAACTCGCCGGATCTTAAAAAGGACCCTATCGGCCTTCTTCCATGACGACGCTGCAGCGCGGGCTGCTGATGGTGTTGCCCTTCGCTCTATGGGGGACTGCAATGGCGGCCATGGCCCCTCTGGTGGAATCTGGTGGGGCTCCGCTGGTGGCCTGTCTTCGCCTGCTCCCTGCTGGGATCGTGCTGCTGATCGCCGTTCCCTTCCTGGGGAGGCCGCTGTCCATTAATCCTGCTGATCGCGGCTGGTTTCTGGTTTTCACCCTCGTCGATGCGATTCTTTTTCAGTTTTTTCTCGCCAAGGGACTGCAGGGCACTGGTGCAGGCCTTGGATCGGTTCTGATTGATTCGCAGCCCCTGATCGTGGCTCTGCTCGCACGCTGGCTGTTCGCCGAATCGATCAATCCGATCGGCTGGGTTGGTCTTGTGCTCGGACTGTCCGGAATCGTTTGTTTGGGGGTTCCGGCACCTCTACTTCAGCACTGGTGGTTGCAGGCTGATCTCTCCGATCTGCAGGCTGGATGGCAGGACGGCACGGGCTGGATGCTGCTGGCGGCCTTGGCGATGGCCCTGGGCACCGTGCTCTGTCGCTTTGCGTGCAGAAACAGTGATCCCGTGGCGGTCACTGGGTGGCACATGGTTCTGGGTGGATTACCTTTGCTCGCTTGGCATGGTCTCGATGCCAGCACTGAGCTGATCCCACCCTGGTCGGCCTTCGACTGGGCTCAGATGGCCTACGCCTCGCTTTTAGGCAGTGCTCTGGCCTATTCCCTCTTTTTCTGGTTCGCCAACCGGGAGGATCTCACCGGTTTCAGCACGCTTGGATTTCTCACACCGGTGTTTGCGCTTGCCTCCGGGGGAGTGTTGTTGGGGGAACGGCTTAACACCCTGCAATGGTTGGCGGTGCTGCTGGTGCTGATCTCAGTGCTGTTGGTGAGTCAACGACAGCGTCTCTGGGAGCCCTGGCTTTCAGCCTCGATCGCGCCTCCCGGAGACCTGAAGGCATGAATGATCGTCCTCTGACTCTGGTGCTAGTAAGCACACCCGTAGGACAACTCGGAACTGGCAGGGGCGGCGGGGTTGAGCTCACGCTTGCTTCGTTGCTGAAGGGCCTGGTCCAGCGTGGGCATCGCCTGCATCTTGTTGCCCCGGAGGGTTCCTGTTCACCGGTGACAGACGGCACAGTGACACTTCACACCGTCCCGGGGGTTGATCAGCCGAGTTGGCAGCATGCGGATCGGAACGCACCGATGCGGATTCCCAGAGATGCTGTGCTGCCTCGTCTCTGGGATCGCGCCTTGGGGCTGGGCAGCGATGCCGATGCTCTACTCAATTTCGGATACGACTGGCTGCCGCTATGGCTCACTCCCCACGTGGCCCCAAACATTTTTCACCTCGTGAGTATGGGGTCCGTGTCTGCGGTGATGGACGGTGCGGTGGCTGATTTGGCCCGATGGGATCAGCGCCGCCTTGCGTTTCACACCCGGCGTCAGGCCGACGACTTCGCCCTGGTTAGGCCCCCTGAGGTGGTCGGTAACGGTTTCGATCTCTCCCGTTATGAGCTGCAGCTCACAACGGGTGGTCCGTTGGGCTGGGCTGGACGTGTGGCCCCCGAAAAGGGGCTTGAGGATGCGGCGTCGGTTGCGGCCCAGCTTGGCGAGACACTGCGCGTTTGGGGGCTGGTGGAGGACGCTGCCTATGCGAAGCGGGTCGAGAGTGCCGTTCCAGCGGGCACGGTTGAATGGTGCGGCTTCAAGCCCACAGCTGAGCTGCAGCGCGAGCTTGGAGGTTGCAGAGCGCTGCTCAACACGCCCAAGTGGAATGAGGCCTACGGCAATGTTGTCGTTGAGGCTTTGGCTTGTGGTGTGCCAGTGATCGCCTACAACCGTGGCGGCCCTGGAGAGATCATTCAAGACGGTGAAACCGGTTGGCTGGTAGCCGCCGATGATCGTGAAGCCCTTGCAAAAGCAACACTTCAGGTGTCGGCCATCGACCGTCGTGCCTGCCGTCGTTGGGTGGAGCGTTGCGCGAGTCAAGAAGGATTGGCAGCTCGAGTTGAAGCCTGGATCCGCAGGGGGCTGACACCAGTGGATGGCACCATCTCCTGATGACAGCGGATTCATCAGCACCGACTCCTTCAGTCGTTCGTCCAACCGCTCGCCAGCGTCGGCGTGGAATGCTGCTCATCCTGGTGTTGGCACTGGCGATCTTCTGCTGGCAGCTCGGTAATACCGGTCTCGTTGACGAAACGCCTCCTTTATTCGCGGCGTCGGGCCGTGCCATGGCGGAGACCGGTGACTGGCTCACGCCAAGGGTCAACGGGCTGCCCCGGTTCGACAAACCACCACTGGTGTATTGGCTGATGGGGCTGGGATATGCCCTGCCGGCCGGAAACGTCTGGGACCCGCTCGGTACGTGGGCGGCTCGGCTGCCCTCTGCCCTGGCCTCGGTGTTGACCATGCTCGCTCTGGGGGACACCCTGCTGCGCCACCCATTGCAGGGCGATTCCTATCCCCGTCGGACGGCCATCGCCGCAGCGCTTGCGTTCGCCCTGTCCCCACTCGTGCTGATCTGGAGCAGGACCGCTGTTAGTGATTCGCTCCTGACGGGGACGCTCGCTCTCAGCCTGCTCTGCCAATGGCGCTGCTATGTGAGTGGATCGGGTCGACGTTGGTGGCTGGCCTGGATCGTTCTGGCTTTCGCCGTCTTGACGAAAGGCCCAGTGGCGGTGGTTCTCACAGGGATCACTTTGGTGCTGTTCGCTGTGATTCGCCGGGATCTGTTAGGTCTGTGGAGTTCTCTGAGGCCTTTGCAAGGACTCCTGATTACAGGCTTGATCAGTCTTCCCTGGTATGCAGCAGAGCTGCTGGTGGAGGGGCAGCCTTTTTGGGACAGCTTTTTCGGATATCACAATCTTCAGCGCCTTACCAGCGTGGTGAACGACCATCTGCAGCCCTGGTGGTTTTTCGGACCTGTGTTAGTGGTGGCGTCATTCCCCTTCACTCCGCTGCTCTTTTTCGGATTGGGGAGGGTGATTGCCGATTTCGTGGGAGGTGCTTCCTTCCAGCGCATTCCGGCTCGCGACAGCTTGGGCCCTTTCGCTGGCTGCTGGCTGTTGGCAGTGTTTCTGCTGTTCACCGCAGCGGCGACCAAGTTGCCCAGCTATTGGCTGCCAGCTACACCGGCCGCAGCCTTGCTGATTGCCTCTACAGCCCTTGCCCCGTCTCTACAGCGACGCAGAGGGTTGCTGATCGCCTGGGGTTCAACTGCGCTTCTCACAGCGATCCTGGCGGCTGGCCTGCTGGCCTCGCCCCTCTGGATTCCTCTGATTCAGGATCCGGAGATGCCGACCCTTCCGGCTGAGCTGATGGCCAGTGGTTTGGTGATCAGAGCTGCAGTGTGTTTCATCGTTGCTGTTCTGCTTGGAACTTGGAGTTTGTGGGGCTCTGTGCCCGGACGACTGCTGGCCTGGCAGGGACCGATGGTGCTGTTTCAGCTCATTGCCCTCGTGCCGATGATCCAGCTTGGCGATCGCGTCCGTCAGCTGCCGGTGCGGCAGGTCGCCAATCAGGTTGTGGCGCAACGCCGTCCAGGAGAACCCCTGGCGATGATCGGCGTGCTCAAGCCTTCACTTCACTTCTACACGGATCAGGTGGTGGTCTACGAAGGCCAGTCAAGGGCAGCTCTCGCCAACCTCGCTGATCGTCTCAGCTATGAGCAGCGACAAGGTTTCCAGGGTTTGCCCACTACCGAGGTCGACGCTTCCCCCTCGGTGCTTGTCGTCATTAATCGTGGAACGGCAGCCAAGCAGCACTGGCAGGGTCTCCAACCTCAGAAGCTGGCCAGCGCAGGCATTTACGAGTTGTGGCGGCTGGACAGATCACGGCTTGAGCAGCGTGCTGCTGATCTGCGCGATGAAGGTGTGGTTCTCACCTGGAAGAAACCGCGACCTGAGCGTTACTGATCGCGATCACCCTGCGTCGATAATTCACTCAGTTGGATGCGGCGGCAGAAGCTGCAATGCCCCCACTGCGCCATTTCTCCCAGGGGAGAGGGGCTTCCACAACGGGGACATGCCGCGATGCCATGCACATCAATGCGACTTGGGTGTTGTTTCCATTCCTCGAGGGGATCTGTGCCCACCTCCCGCGCTGATGGATGGTGTTGCTGAATCCGCAGATCGCGTACTGGATGGCCTGCCGCACGAATGGCTGCGAGCAGCTGTGGTTTGCTGTAAAGCAAGGCCTGGCGCCACTGGGGATATTTGGCCCCCACGATCAGCGTTCCGCTCCGCAGCGCCAGTGGTTGGCAATGGCTGGAGAGGGGATCGCCGGCCAGTTTCGGCCAGTCCTGCCAGAGCGCAGCCAGTGAACCCTCCTGTCTCCAATTGCGTTTAAGAGCCTCCAGACAATCGCTAATCGGTTGAACGGGTGCCGGTTCAGGAGGCAACAGCACTTCTCCTTTCCCGAAGCGGCGCCGCTGCGATTTCGGGGCCCGACCCATGCCAATTGCCGATTTTTGAATCGACCTTAGGCAAGTGCTCTTGATTTGCTCGCTACGCTCGAATTGCTGCTCGCCCCGATCCATGGGTTTCTTCGACAGGCTCAGCCGACTGCTGCGCGCCAACGTCAACGATCTCGTGAGCAAGGCCGAGGATCCCGTCAAGATTCTCGACCAATCCGTTGCGGATATGCAGGAGGATCTGGTGAAGCTTCGCCAGGCTGTCGCCATGGCGATCGCCAGTCAGAAGCGCCTTCGCAATCAGGCGGATCAAGCTGAATCCCAGGCGCGCACCTGGTACGAACGGGCGGAGCTCGCTCTCAAGAAGAACGAAGAGGATTTGGCCCGAGAGGCACTTACCCGGCGGAAAACATTCCAGGAGACCTCTGCCGCTCTGGCCAAGCAGGTGCAGGGTCAGGACGCCCAGGTGGAAACTCTTAAGAAGAGTCTTGTGGCACTCGAAGGCAAGATCGCCGAGGCGCGGACCAAGAAGGACATGCTCAAGGCCAGGGCCCAGGCGGCCAAGGCTCAGCAGCAGCTCCAGAGTGCAGTGGGAAATATGGGCAGCAATTCCGCCATGGCCGCTTTTGAGCGGATGGAGGACAAGGTTCAGGCGATGGAAGCCAGCAGTCAGGCAGCAGCTGAGTTGGCAGGCGCCGATCTGGAGAGCCAGTTTGCAGCCCTTGAGGGTGGTGATGATGTTGATGATGATCTCGCTGCCCTTCGTCAGCAACTGGCGGGTGGGCCGGAAGCCGTTGCACTTCCAGCAGCTGAACAAGGCAAGGCTGATGCTGTAAAGCCTGTCAATGTCTCGGAAGTCGACAATGACCTTGAAGAGCTCCGCCGCTCCATCGACAAGATCTGATCAGGGACCTTGATCACCCGCCTTCAACTGCAGACTTTTCTGGATGATCACCTCTGATCGCCTCGCAAGACTCGGCAGCGGCGTCTTCGATCGCAATGACAGGCGCAAATCGGCATACGTCGACAGTGAACGTCAGAAGCACCAGGCTCTGATCGATCTTTCTCTCGGCTCCACTGATTTGGCGCCACCAGTCGCTGCCGTGGAAGCCATGGCCGAGGTGCTTCAGCATTCCTCTAGCTCCTCGTACTGCCTTCATGCAGGGACGCAATCGTTCAGGAGTGCTGCTGCCTCATGGTGTCAGCAGCGCTTCGGGGTTCAAGTGGACGCCGAGACCGAAGTGCTGCTGCTGGTGGGATCGCAGGAAGGTACAGCTCATCTGCCTCTCGCAGTTCTTGATCCCGGCGATTCGGCTCTGATTCTTGACCCCTCCTACCCCTCTCACCGGGGTGGCCTAGAACTGGCGGATGCCGACATTCACACCCTTCCACTGACGGCTGAGCGGGACTGGGCTCCAGACTTCGACGCGCTCTCTTCAGACCAATGGCAGCAGTTGGGTTTGATGGTGCTCGGTTTTCCTCATAACCCCACCGCCCGCACTGGAGAGCAGGCCTGGCTGGATGAGGCCATGCACCGATCGGTTCAACACGATCTGGTGCTGGCCCACGACAACCCTTATGTGGATCTGGCGCTGGAGGGCGATGCCCCATCACTGCTGCGCTGTCCCCACTGGCGTGAGCGAGGAATCGAATTCTTCTCTTTGTCCAAGGGATGGTGTCTCGGAGGATTCCGATTGGCGTTTGCGGTGGGGGCTGCCCCGTTGATCCATGCGTTGCGCCAGCTCAAAGGTGTCGTTGACTTCAATCAGTGCCAGGCGCTTCAGCGGGGCGCGGTGGTGGCGCTGGATCAACATGCCGACTGGCCATCACGTCTCCTGCCTGTTTATCGCCAGCGCCGCGACCGCATGCGACAGGCCTTGGCTGATCTTGGCTGGACCGTGCCAATTCCATCCATGGCCCTCTACCTCTGGATGCCTATTCCGGAATGGGCGAGTGCCAGGGGCTGGAGCGATGAACAACTTGCGGCTGAGTTGTTGGATCACTGCGGCGTGGCGCTGACCCCCGGTTCCGGCTTTGGTGATGCGGGTCGCGGTTGGTTGCGGCTGGCTCTTGTCCGTCCTGTCAAGGATCTGGAGAACGCTGTCACCCGCCTACAGCCCTGGTGGGAGAAGCGCCATTGACCTTTGTGCGGACGGGCCGGGGGCTATTGCTGCATGATCTGCGGCGCCATGGTCATGACTCCTGGTGGCTGAGGCGGTTGGGCGTCTGTGCCAGCACTGAGACCGAGCTGTCTCAATGGCTTGTGCAACAGCCCTGGTGTGACCTCCATTCACGCGCTGTGTTGGCTGATCATCAGATCCGTGGCCATGGACAGTACGGACGCCGCTGGATGGCACCGATGGGTGGTGTCTGGTTGAGCGCGGCTCTTCCCTGGCCTCAGCAGCAATGCTCAACGGGCTTGTTTGGTCTCACAGTGGCTCTTGCTTTGGCGGAGCAGGTCGAGTCCACTGGCCTGCGGGTGTCTATCAAGTGGCCCAATGATCTGATGATTGATTCCCGCAAACTGGCCGGTGTGCTGCCCACCCTGGTCTTCCGCGGCAGCCGGGTCCGACTAGCCAGGATCGGGGTCGGGCTCAACGTGAATAATCCTGTGCCCCCAAGTGCGGTTTCCCTTCGGCAACTTCTTTCTTCAGGGCGATGTCGGCTGAGGATCTGGCAGGCAGCCGTGCTGCGAGCACTCGACCGCGCCCGCGAGTTGGCGCTTGAGCCTTGCATGGTGGTCCGTCAGGCCGAGCAGCGTCTCTGGGCTGAATCGGTTGCTGATCCAGCCACGGGAGAGGCCTGGCAAGTGCGAGGCATTGGCATGGACGGACGTCTGCTTTTGGAGCAGGGGACCCGGAGGACCAGCTGGACCCGTTGGACTGACAGTCCTGAACAGGATCTCTAAAGTCTCGTTCGATGAGACCGTCTTGATCCGTTGGTTCTGCGTTGGCTTGCCGCATCGGTTCTGCTGTCCATCCCTGCCCTGCAGGGGCCAGTGAATCCTCCTGAGCTCAAGCCGCTACCACCGCCGCTGACCTTCGATCGTTCGCTGGAGTCCCTCGAACGAAATCGCGTCATCACACCGCTCGAGCGTCGGCAGCTTGAAACGGGGGAACAGGCCCGACCCATCGATGTTCCGGCGTTCCAGAAGGCCTGCCGCAGCGGTGCGCTCTCGCAGCAAGAATGCAGCAGTGGTGTGGCGGTGCGCCGCCGTAGTTCCCGTCTGCAACCACGCGTTGTCTGGAAAGGTCGTGACGAAACGCTCACCGGGTTGTCCAGACGCGGCTTTGATGGCACACCGCTTCCTCCGATCTCAGTACCGGTGAAAGCTTTGCTGGCAGGCTCCTCTGCCACGTTCCGTCTGGAGACGGTGTTTGCGGTTTCACCCAGGCCCGCGTCGATCTCTGGCAACGGTGATCGCAAGCTGCTGTTCCCGATCATCGGTTCAGCCATCACCACCAGTGAATTCGGCTGGCGGATCCATCCGATCATCGGCAGATGGCTGATGCATGCCGGCAAGGACCTGGCTGCCCCTGAAGGGACCCCAGTGGTCGCTGCGTTGTCTGGCACGGTCCTGAGCAGCGGTCTCGCGGGTGGTTATGGCATTGCTGTGGAGCTGGATCATGCCCAGCCCACACGTCGGACCCTGTATGGACATCTTTCAGAGATTTACGTGAAGTCCGGCCAGAAGGTTCGTCAGGGTGAAGTGATCGGCCGTGTTGGCAGTACGGGGCTTAGTACAGGACCGCATCTGCATTTTGAACTGCGTAAGCCTGAGGCCGGTGGCTGGGTGGCTGTCGATCCTGGCGATCTTGACCTCAACCCGCTCACTGCTTCCGGTGCAGACGCCGTGTCGCTGCTTGTGGGGCAGCTGATGACCAGTCTCGAGCGTTCACAGGACTCATGAGGTCTCAAGCTGACGCTCTTCTCGCAAGATGAAACCCACACCTCTCACGGTGTGGATTAATGCAGGACGCTCACTTGATTCGATCTTCTGACGTAGGTAGCGGATGTAAACATCGAGCAGATTGTCATCACCGTAAAAGTTCTCACCCCAGACTCCGTGCATGATTTCGGAACGTTCAAGCACTTTCCCCTGACCACGCATCAGGAAATTGAGCAATTCGTATTCCTTTACGGATAACTGAATCAACTGGCCTGACCGGCTCACATCTCTTGTGCTCGTGTTCATCACCAGATCTCCGACCTGGAGCGTTTCAGGATGTTGTCCATCGCCAGCTGCACCAGAGAATGTGCTGGCACGTCTCTGCATAGCCCGCAGTCGTGCCATCAGTTCTTCGATTGAAAAAGGCTTCACCAGATAGTCGTCAACTCCAGCATCCAGAGCCGTCACACGATCAGCGACGTCGTCGTGGCCGGTGAGCATCAGGATCGGTGTGGTGATGGCGCTACTGCGGATTCTCTGGCAGATGTCCACGCCACTGAAATCAGGAAGATTCCAATCCAGAACAATGAGGTCTGGGGATGGATCCGTGCGGGCTCGGATCAGACCAGTCGCACCATCCGCGGCCACATCAACTTCATACCCTTCAACCTCCAGTTCCATCTTCAGGAGTTCCGTGAGGCGAGCCTCGTCGTCTACCAGTAGGAGCCTCGTCTTCGGAGTGGCGGAGGAGACCATGTAATCCAGTTCACCCACGGACCACCCTAATCAGCTATCTCAGAACGGCTAGGAGTCGTGGGTGCGTCCATCCCAGCGTTCGACACGGCCGTCGCGGAAATGAGCCACCCGTTCAGCACGCGCCGCTACGTCATCTTCATGGGTGACCAGCACCAGCGTGATGCCCTGGTCGTGCAAGGCATCGAACAGATTCAACACGTCATCCGTGGTGCGTGAGTCGAGGGCACCGGTGGGTTCATCAGCCAGGAGAAGAGCAGGCTGGTTGATGATGGCCCTGGCAATGGCGACTCTTTGCTGTTGACCGCCGGAAAGCTGATTCGGCTTGTTCTGCATCCTTTCCCCAAGCCCTACGCGGTCCAGTGCATCTCTGGCCTTGTCCCGTCTCTGCTGGGGTGAGAGCCCTGCATAGATCATCGGCAGCATCACGTTCTCGAGAGCCGTCGCGTGGGGCAGCAGATGGAATTGCTGAAACACAAAACCCAGCTGCTGGTTGCGTAGATCGGCCAGGGCATCGTCATCAAGCTCTTCCACGGCACTTCCATTGAGGTGATAGGAGCCGCTGCTGGGGCGGTCGAGGCAGCCCAGAATGTTCATTGCAGTGCTTTTGCCAGAGCCGCTTGCACCCATGACGGCGAGGTAATCGCCTTTCCGCACGGTCAGATCAAGTTGATCGAGCGCCCTAACAAGGCCAGCGCCAGTTCCATAGATCTTGTCGACTCCGCGCAATTCAGCGACGGGTGAGCGTTGACACGTCACTTGGTCAGCCAAGGGTGGCTCCGGAGGCGTTCGCGATCGCCTGTTGCAGGATCGGGGTTCCAGCTACCGCATCACTGGCCCACTGGAAGAGGGGATTGGAGAGGATTCCACCAACAGCTGTAACCACCACGCAGGTCACCAGGGCAACGCGGAGTGGAGGGAGTCCCAGGGTATTCCACTGGATCGGCGGATAGGACTTCACTGCATCGGAGGCTTCCTGAGGCTCCTTGACCACCATCATCTTGATTACGCCGATGTAGTAGTAGATCGACACCACTGAAGTGATCAGTCCCACCACCACCAGCAGATACTGGTGATCGGCCCAGCCCGCAAAGAAGAGATAGATCTTGCCGAAGAACCCAAGCATTGGTGGAATGCCACCAAGTGACAGCAAGCAGAGACTGAGCCCAAGTGTGATTAGGGGATCCTTCTGATAAAGACCGGCGTAATCGGAGATGCGATCACTGCCGGTGCGAATCGAGAACAGGATGATGCAGGCAAACGCCCCCAGGTTCATGAACAGGTAGGCGGCCATGTAGAGGACCATGGCCGCGAAACCGTCCTCGGTGCCGCACACCAGGCCGATCATCACGAAGCCGGCCTGACCGATGGAGCTATAGGCCAGCATCCGTTTCATCGAGGTCTGGGCGAGCGCAACGACATTGCCGAGGGTCATACTGAGCACCGCGAGAACGGTGAACAGCAGCTTCCACTGTGTGTCGAAACTGCCGAAACAGCCCACCAGGATGCGTAGAGCTAGGGCGAAACCGGCGGCTTTCGAACCCACTGACAGGAAGGCAACCACCGGGGTTGGAGATCCTTCATAAACGTCTGGCGTCCACTGGTGAAAGGGCACTGCAGCGATCTTGAACGCCACTGTTGCCAGCACAAATACCAGTGCCAAAGCAGCAAGAGGTGTGGGACTAGTCAGCAGTGACTGCCCGATCGCCTCAAGGCTGGTGGAGCCGCTAAGTCCATACAGCAGTGATGAGCCGTAAAGAAAAACCGCAGCTGCGGCGGAACCCACCAGCAAATATTTCAGAGCTGCTTCCGAACTACGCGCATCGCGTTTCATGTAGCCGGAGAGCAGGTAACTCGCGACTGACAGGGTTTCCAGGGACACAAAAATGCTCACCAGATCGGTGGCACCGCAGAGCAGCATGCCTCCAAGCGTTGCTGCCAGAAGGATTGCGGCATATTCACCCACAGGGGTTCCTCCCTGTTCGGCATACCTCCAGCTGATCAGCAAAGACAGAAGCGTTGAGCAGGCGACGACGGCCCGGAAGGCAATCGCTAGATGATCAGAGAGAAATGCGCCCAGGAAGGATGGCTCTAGTGGAGCGTTCCACTGCAGGGCAAGCAACACCAGGGCTGTTCCCAGACCTGCGTAACAAATGGGTGGAACCCAGCGCACAGAGACTTTTTCGCCGGCCAAATCCACCAGCAGGGTGGCCAGCATCGCCAGCAGAACTGCGCCTTCCGGGGCAATCGCACCGGCGTTCAGCGCAAGATTGAGAAGATCACCCGGCGCTGCCAATGGCTGGGTGTCGAGAAGTAAGGCACCCATTTCGGGCATGGCGCGCGCAGGGCAAAGCGATTCGGGCGACTTTAGCCGCGCTCCCGTTCCTCCTTGTGGCATCGCGCGTATTAGCTGCAACTGGTTCGGCGGTGCGATAAAGAAGGGAACGGTTATTTGCCCTCCTTTGGCGCACACCCTGGTCATCGTTGAGAGCCCCACCAAGGCCCGCACCATCCGTGGATTCCTTCCCAAGGACTTCCGGGTGGAAGCCTCCATGGGGCATGTGCGTGATCTCCCGAACAACGCCAGTGAGATTCCCGCGGCGCAAAAGGGCCAGAAGTGGGCCAACCTTGGAGTGAACACTGAGTCCGACTTCGAGCCCCTTTATGTGGTGCCAAAGGACAAGAAAAAAACGGTCAAAGAGCTGAAGGACGCCCTCAAAGGTGCTGACCAACTTTTGTTGGCGACTGATGAAGACCGAGAAGGTGAAAGCATCAGCTGGCATTTGTTGCAGCTCCTGGCGCCAAAGGTTCCTGTGAAACGAATGGTGTTTCACGAGATCACCAAGGAAGCGATTGGGCGGGCTCTTGACCAGACCCGTGAGCTGGACATGGAACTGGTGCATGCCCAGGAGACCAGGCGAATCCTGGATCGTCTGGTGGGATATACCTTGTCGCCGCTGTTGTGGAAGAAAGTGGCCTGGGGCCTGTCCGCAGGTCGCGTGCAGTCTGTGGCTGTGCGTTTGCTGGTGCAACGGGAACGCGCTCGTCGGGCATTCCGCAGCGGCAGCTACTGGGACCTCAAGGCCGCTCTAGAGCAGACCGGCAGTTGTTTTGACGCCAAGCTCACTCACCTTGAGGGGCAGCGCATTGCCACAGGCAATGACTTTGATGAAAACACTGGCGAGCTCAAGGCCGGGAGCAAGGTCCGCCTTCTGAGTGAAAGCGATGCCCTGACCCTCTCAGAAACGGTTAAGTCGGTGGCATGGAGCGTCACGTCCGTGGAGGAAAAACCCACGGTGCGCCGGCCCGTTCCGCCGTTCACCACCAGCACCCTGCAGCAGGAGTCGAACCGCAAGCTTCGGCTTTCTGCCAGGGAAACCATGCGTTGCGCTCAGGGTCTTTATGAGCGTGGTTTCATCACCTACATGCGCACCGATTCGGTGCATCTCTCTGATCAGGCGATTAGCGCTGCCCGCAGCTGTGTGGAATCGCGTTACGGCAAGGACTATCTGAGCAAGGGAGCCAGGCAGTTCAGCACCAAGGCCCGAAATGCACAGGAGGCCCATGAAGCGATTCGTCCTGCCGGGGAGAGTTTTCGTGCTCCACAGGAGACAGGTCTCGACGGTAGGGACCTTGCTCTCTATGAGCTGATCTGGAAGCGCACCGTCGCCAGCCAAATGGCTGAGGCCCGCCTCACCATGCTGTCCGTTGATCTGAGTGCGGCTGATGCAGTGTTCCGTGCTAGTGGAAAGCGCATTGATTTTCCTGGCTTCTTCCGTGCCTACGTGGAGGGCAGTGATGATCCAGATGCGGCCCTGGAAGGCCAGGAAGTGTTGCTGCCAGCCCTCAAGCAGGGAGATTCTCCCAAGCTGAAAGACATTGAGGCTCTTGGTCACCAGACCCAGCCCCCAGCACGTTTCTCGGAAGCCTCCCTGGTCAAGATGCTCGAGAAGGAGGGGATCGGCAGGCCCTCCACCTATGCCTCGATCATTGGAACGATCGTTGATCGCGGCTATGCCGCGCTCCAAAACAATTCACTCACGCCCAGTTTCACAGCCTTTGCGGTGACTGCTCTGCTCGAGGAGCACTTCCCCGACCTGGTTGACACCTCCTTTACCGCCAGGATGGAGAACACCCTTGATGAGATCTCTCACGGGAAGGTTCAGTGGTTGCCTTACCTGGAAAGCTTCTACAAGGGCAACGAGGGGCTGGAGTCCCAGGTGCACCTGAGGGAGGGCGACATCGACCCCGGTGCCTCGCGCACGATCGACCTCGAGGGCCTTCCCTGTGTGGTCAGAATCGGCCGCTTTGGTGCCTATCTCGAAGCCAAACGTGTCGGTGACGACGGTGAGGAGGAGCTGATCAAGGCCACTCTTCCACGTGAGATCACCCCCGCCGATCTTGATCACGACCAGGCCGAGCTCATTCTCAAGCAAAAGGCTGATGGGCCTGAGGCTTTAGGTGAAGATCCGGAAACTGGGGATCTCGTCTATCTGTTGTTCGGTCAATACGGGCCCTACGTGCAGCGTGGACAGGTCAGTGATGAGAACCCCAAGCCCAAGCGCGCATCACTGCCCAAGGGAGTGAAGCCCGAAGACCTCAGCCTTGATGATGCGCTGGGACTGCTGCGCCTGCCCAGGCTGCTGGGAGAGCACCCTGACGGTGGCAGGGTCCAGGCAGGACTAGGTCGTTTTGGCCCCTATGTGGTTTGGGACAAGGGCAAGAGTGAGAAGGACTACCGCTCGCTGAAGGGCGATGACGATGTCCTGGCTGTGGGACTCACCCGTGCTCTTGAGCTGCTGGCCATGCCCAAACGTGGTCGAGGCGGTCGGACCGCGCTCAAGGATCTCGGCAAGCCCGAGGGCAGTGATGAGTCCGTGCAGGTCTATGACGGCCCCTACGGTCTTTATGTGAAGCAGGGCAAGGTCAATGCTTCGCTTCCGGAGGGAAAGGGAGCGGATGACATCACCCTTGAGCAAGCTGTGGAGCTGCTGGATGCTAAGGCCGCTAGCAAAAAGGGAGGCCGAAAGGCTTCCACCACGAAAAAACCTGCAGCCAAAAAAGCTGCAGCCAAAAAGCCCGCAACCAAGAAGCCTCCTGCCACGACGAAGTCAGGTCGCTTGCGTGCCAGTGCAGTGCGCGTGATTCGCCCCGCCGACTCCTGATGGGCATCAGGCTATTTGTTCGGTTGTTGCTGCCCTTTCTGATGCTGCTGCAGGCCTGTGATGGCACACCATTCGGCCAGCGGCTGTCAGAAAGCTTTGACTCTCAGGCAGGGGAGGTCAGTCCAGCAGTCACCCAGGCGGATCCAGACGACGACGTTTCGGACGACAACGATGCAGATGCACGCACTGCAGATTCCAGCGTTTCAGATTCCAGCGTGGTTGCTGAAAAGGAGGAGGACCAGGCCAACGACAACGACAACGACAACGACAACAAAAAGCCCAAAGCCAGAGTCAACGAAGTTGAGGACTCGACCGATAACTCTGAGCCGAGATCCACTCCGGAGCGTACCTTGCCTTATCGCATCATGATTCGCCTCTCAGCAGCGGATCCAGCGGCTCCTGCGGAGGGGGTCACCGAGGCTCTCAGACGTGCTGGCATCGGCTTCGAGGTGGAGACCATCGAAAAGGTGCCTGTCAGCGATCTGAATCAGCCTTCCAACCTTGAGGCGAAGCCTGCTTCCTGATGCGACCAGTTCTCAGCCATCGCCAGGCCTTGCGCATGATGGAATCCTCCTATCTAGCGGCTGCGGCTGCCTTGATCTGGCTGGCTCTTTACTACCTCCCAGTCGGTGGAGCTCTGTTCCGTCTTGCCCTGCCTCTGCCACTCGCCTTGTTGGCGGTTCGTCGGGGTGCGCGTGCCGGGGTCGAGGGACTGGCGGTGGCGATTCTTCTGCTGATCGCCTTGATGGGGCCGGTCCGCGGACCCTTGATGCTGTTCCCTTATGGATTGCTGTCCGTATGGCTCGGCTGGTGCTGGCTGCATCGCTGCAGCTGGTGGCTGAGCTGGGGGATTGGCTTGCTGATCGGCGCTGCTGGTTTTCTTGTCAGGGTTGTTGCTCTCTCGCTGTTGGTGGGTGAAAACCTCTGGGTGATCATCACCCGTGCCGGTGCAGGCCTTCTGGACAGGTTGCTGGAACTGCTGCAATTGCCACTTGCGCCTGATCTGCTGCTGGTTCAGATGATGGCGCTGGCTCTTGTGCTCATCCAGCAGCTGGTTTACGTGCTTGCTCTCCATGCGCTGGCTTACTGGATTTTCCCCCGACTGCAGGCCCCCGTCCCGGACCCTCCCCCGCTGCTTCATGGACTGGTCGCACTCGACCCTCTCTGATCCTCCATTCGGGGTGTGTCGTCTGACCGGTTCGCCGGCGACGGCAGATGGAACACGCTTTGCTGGCATCTGGTCTGACCCTCTTCAACCGCTTCCCGATCTGCTGCTGGTGCTCGGGTCCACAAGGACCGCTGAACAACAGGGAATCTCTGCGGCGGGCTGCACACCAGCTGCACGCCGCACCACGGCTCTCGCAGATGCGGAACTGCTGCTCAACGGTCCATCCGTTCCTCCGCTTTGGTGCCTGCCACCTTTGCCGGCAGGGGTTTCACCAGCCTTGATCAGCTGGGTGGTGTGCGACCAGCTCGGCCTGGTTCCTCAGGTCGCTGCCCTGGGATTGCCGCTGCCACCGCAGTTCCCTCATCTCCGCTTTGAAGATCCATGTTCCGGAGCTGCTGAGTGCGTCTCCAGTGGCTGTGCGATGGAGACCAAACGAGTGCAGAAGCTGTTGGATCGCGGACGGCGTCTGGGGCGACGACTGCGTCGGCCGCTGGTGCTGGCGGAATGTGTGCCTGGTGGCACCACCACAGCCCTGGCCGTGTTGACGGGGCTGGGATTGCATGTGCAGAAACTGGTTAGTGGCAGTGCTCTGCATCCCCCCATGGCGCTTAAGCAGCAGCTGGTCAGCGAGGGGCTGTCTCACTTGTCTGGCCAATCAAAAATCGATGCACAGGCGTTGCTCGCGGCCGTGGGTGATCCTTTTCAGGTCCTCGCCACAGGGCTGTTGATCGGGGTGCTCGATACGGATCAGCCCGTACTGCTCGCCGGTGGTAGTCAGATGGCTGCGGTGCTTGCGCTGGCACTTCACGCGGTTTCAGCAGACCGTCGTCAGCAGCTCTGCGATCGGGTTGTGATCGGCACCACCGCTTGGCTTGCCACGGAGCGTTTGCAGGCTGCAACGCCTGCTTCTTCCCTGGTGACACTGCTCTGCAACCTCGAGCAGCACTACTCCGTTTCACTGCAGGCTTATGCCTCTGGTCTGCGGTTCTCTGCAAGCCGCCACTCCCGACTCCGCGACTTCGAGCTGGGCTATGTAAAAGAAGGAGTCGGTGCTGGTGGCCTGGCCCTTCTGGCTCAGTGGAGAGGTGTTTCCGTCGACACTCTGGTGCAGTGCTGCGATCGGGCGGTCGATCAGCTATTCGCGGCGGGCCATGCGAACACTGTCGCCCCGTAGGTTCGGACCATGAAGCCTGTTACTGATCCGGCGCCATTGTTGAACCGTCGTCGGTTTCTCCATTTCGCCGCTGTGACAGCGGCGGCCGGACTGAGCGGCTGTGGTCGGCGAGGATCGGTTCCCACCCTGCGTGCAACGGCGGACTGTCTGCCCTCTCTGTGGCGTCGTGATCTGCCCGCGCCCTGGCGTTTCGATGCTTTGTCAGGGAAAAACCCACTCGAGAGTTCTTGGCCGCGGCCAACCGACCTGCTGGCTCTCACTGACGGCTGGTTGTCGGTGATCAGCCCCGAACGTTTGCAGGCAGTAGCTGCTGATGCTCTTCTGTCGAGGATGGGGCCTTCTGGACAACGCTTCCTCAGCGAGGCTCCCTTGGCTTGGAGGACCCTGCTGTTGCCGGTGGCCTTCAGTCCATGGGTGATAGTGATCCGGCGAGATGGGACGAATGCTCCTGCGCCGGATGCTGGCTGGAATGTTCTGCTCGAACCTGCAGCCCAGGGCAAGCTGCTACTGCCCTCCAGTCCAAGGCTGCTGATCTCACTCGCCGAGAGAATGCAAGATGGCGATGCCTTGCGTCGCCTGCGTGCGGCGGCCCTCAGTTTTGATGACCGTTTCGGCATGAACTGGCTGCTGCAGGGTGATGTCAGGGTTGCTGTGCTGCCTCTCCAGCGCTGCATGGCATCCCTACAGCGTGATCCCAGGCTTACCGCTTTGTTGCCGGAGCAGGGTGCACCACTGCACTGGACATTGCTGGCTCGGCCTTCCCAGACGGTTGAACCCATTCCGCAGGACTGGGTGCTGAAAGCATGGAACCAACCGTTGCTGTCTCGATTGTTGGCTCAGGGTTGGATTCCGCCGTTGCCTAGGGATGAGCTTGTCGGGGCGGAGGATCGAATTCCGCTCAGACTGCGCCCTCTCGTGCTCCCTAAGCAATCGGTCTGGGCAAAGAGCTGGATGTTGTTGCCCCCCGATGCTGCAGAAGCGCAACGTTTGCAGCAGCTCTGGGAAGCATCAGCCCCATAGGCGCCGGCGCGGTGACGCTGCCAGTAGTTGATGGGTCTCCGTTAGTAGGTCGGGGATTGGCAGCTGGTGCGGGCAGCGCGGCAAGCAATCACCGCAGCTGTCGCATTGGCTCGCATCGACCGCTTCCCACCAGTGCCCTGCCCGGCCGATCAGGTTGTAGCGCTCCCCGGCGAATTCCATCAGGTCATGGCCGTGGGCAAGATTGCGCAACCTCAGCAGCTCGGGGATCGGGACGTCGTTGGGGCATGGAAGGCAGGCACGGCACTGGCTACAGAGCTCATTCCCTAATCGACGCTCACGCTGCTGCTCAAGGTGAGCGAGCGCCCTTTGCTCTTCTAGATCCAATGGACCCTCGCTGGCAGCAAGCGATCGAGCCAGTTTGAGGTCTGCGGCGCTCTGGGCCCCCACGGTGAGTGTGCTGATGCCGGCTGCCAGCAGAAAGCGATAAGCCAGCTGCAGGGGCTGGAAGGGACTGCAGTCAACTTTCAGCTGCTCACTTGGCGCTTGCAGTCGCCCGCCCTTGTCTGCCGGTGAAATCGCAAGAACACCCATGGATCGCTCTAGAGCCCGCTGTGCCAGCGGCATGCGCGTGGGGTCCAGCAGATGCAGATGTAGGCAACAGAATCTGAAGCGGTCACTGGCGATTGCACGCTCGATCAGGGCGTTGGACCCGTGGCTGCTGAAACCCACCTGTCGCACCTTGCCGCTTGTTAAGGCCCAGTCGATCAGCCGGGCACCCTCACCGGAGAGAACCCAGTCGAGATGGCTGTCCAGGTTCAGGCCATGGATGGCCAGATTGTCCAGTGTGTTGATTCCGAGTCTGCGAAGGCTGGCCTCGAGAGCCTCACGCCCAGAAAGAAAACTCTGCCCGGGAAGCAGCTTGCTTGTGATCACCCAGCCACCATCTGCCGGGGCGACGCCCTCCTTGTCCAGCTGAGCCAGCGCCTTGCCCAGAAAGGCTTCAGCTGGTCCATAGGCCGGTGCTGTCTCAAGATGGTTGATGCCAGCCGCAAGAGCTGCGCGTAACACCTGCAGCATCTGCTCTGGAGATTGGAGAGCGCGCATGGTGCCCAGCGTGAAAAGGCTCACATCGGCCCCGTCACCGAATGAGCGGCGCAGCACAGGACGGGGGAGTGTGCTGCTCAAGGGTCTTGGGTGTCGCCCTGGGCATCCCTGGGATCTCCAGGCTGGCGTGATTTCAGGTGTCGTCCCAGGGCGGCGGGACTGATCCCATCGAGGAATCGACGGAATTCATCACGATCCTCCGCATCCGCTTCGGCATCCACGGCAATCGAGGCTTCCGCAACAACCTCCTCCAGCATCCAGATCCTGCTGCCAGTGCGGATGGCTAGTGCGATCGCATCACTGGGTCGTGCATCGACCTCCAGCAGGTTGTCGTCGTCGTCGACAGCGGCCTCAAGCTCATCTGTTCTGGAAGTCTCGCTGTCATGGCCTCTCTCGCATAGTCGCAATACGGCCCTGAAGGTGCTGTCTTCGATCGCATGAATGATCACGCGCTCTAGCTGCAATCCTCCTGCCTCCAGCAATGCCGCCATCAGGTCATGGCTAAGGGGCCTGGGCTGAGGCGTGTCATTGAGGCCGGCCATGATGTTGTGCGCTTGAGCCTGATCAATCCAGATCGGCACCTGACGGCTTCGGGATGGGTCCCGCAGCAGCACGATCGGACTGCGGCTGCTGGCATCCAGGGCGATTCCCGCCACGCTCATCTCGATCAAGTACGGCTCCGCCGCTATCTCGATTATGACCATTGCAGAGGGGATGGAGATGGGCAATGTTCACCGGGTTGGTCCAGGCGGTGGGTCAGGTCGAACGACGTGGCCGCGCTCTGCTCGTCGAAGGCTGCAGTGCTTTCGCTCCACTGCAGCTTGGTGACAGCGTTGCTGTGGACGGTGTCTGCCTCACGGTGGCTTCACTGGTGGGTGACGGCTTTCTGGCGGATGTGAGTGAAGAGACGCTTCAACGCACCACTCTCGGGGCGAAGGCCGCAGGAGGAGGGTCTGTGAACCTCGAGCCCGCTCTACGTCTGTCGGACCGTTTGGGAGGACACCTTGTGAGCGGACATGTGGACGGCATCGGGGAGGTGGTCGCCGTGGAGTCTTTGCCCCAGTCATGGCATCTGGAGCTGCGCTGGCGGGATGCGGACTTCGGCCGCTACATCTGCGATAAGGCCAGTGTTGCGGTGAATGGCATCAGCCTCACTGTGGCGGGTTGCGCTGATGCCGGGTCAAGGTTTTGGCTGGCGGTGATTCCGCACACCTGGTCGGTCACAGCTCTTCGTGATCTGCAGGTGGGAGATGAGGTGAACCTCGAGATTGATCTGCTGGCTCGCTATACGGAACGGCTCATCAGTGCCAGCGGCTCTCAGGAGGGAACTCCGCCAATCAGCGCCGCCTGGCTGGCAGAGCATGGCTGGGGCTGAATGACTACCGCAATTCATGGCGGGATTTGTGAGGTCTAAATACCTTTCGGATGTTGTTCACTCTGAACTGTTCATGAATTCCGAGGACCGCTCCGAATCCCTGGGCACCTTCAAAGCTTTCTCGATTGCAGAGGGCATTCTTCTCATCATTCTGGGCGTCCTGGCCCTGATCTTCCCAGTCATTGCTTCGTTTTGGACCACAGGCGTGATTGCGGTGCTGTTTCTGGTTGGCGGTGTGGTCGGCTGGATCAGCAACCTTGCCCGTTCCCGCAGGATGGGCCGTTGGATCTGCTTCTGGCGTTTGGTGGTCTCCACGCTGTTCATCGTGGCCGGCGGTTCGATGATCAGTAACTTTCGCGATCCTGGTGAAGCCGCAGAGCAGGTTGCTGCGTTTGCCTTGGCCATTGGCATCGTCTTCCTTGTGGAGGGCGTCGTGGCCTTCTTCAATGGACTGGCCAACAGCAGTCAGCCCGGCTCTGGCTGGGCCATCGCCAACGGAGTGATCACTTTCATTCTGGGACTGTTAATCGTCACCCTCAAGTTCTGGGGTTTGCTCTGGGTGCTGGGAACGCTAGTGGGCATTAGCTTCCTGTTCAGCGGAATCGAGCTGATCGCGTTCAGCTCGAGCATCGATGACGGCCAGGATCCTCCTGCCGTCGCCTAAAGAGACAGCCTGCAAAAAAGAATCCCAAGGAGCAGCAGACAGTTGTCTCCTTGGGTGAACACTGAGAGTGATCGAGGCCCTGCGTGTGGTGTCAGGTGGATTCAGCGAGTGGCAGAAGCGTGATCGTGCCGGAATCCTTGTTCAGTTCAATCTTGAATTCCTGGCCTGGAACAAGCTCAAGGCGTTTTGTGTAGGCATGGCCGATCAGAAGATTGCCGTTGCCATGAACGCGTGTGCGGAATTCGGCCTGACGTCCTCTGCTACCTCCTCCTGAACCGCCGTTACTGGAAGGAAGTTTGTACCCCTTGGCTTCCACCAGAGCTCTGTAAAAACTTTTGCGCATCAGACGGCCACTGGGACCGACGTAACCGCAGCCCCGGGCGATTTCATCTTCAGGGCGGTTGCTGAGAGCTCGCGCCTTGTTCAGTAATTCATCTCCAACCAGCATGTCTATCGGAAAAGACACATCAATTCTGACTCCAGACTGCAACCCGGGCAAGGATTTCGTCGAAGTTCTGTCAATTGAACCGATCTCGATGCTCGTTAGATCAGGTAGAGAATCACAAAGAGAATGACCCAGATTCCGTCCACGAAATGCCAGTAGAGCTCTGCGGCCTCCAGCGGAAAATGATTGCTGGCACTGATACGACCTGAAGGTGTTCGGCATTGCCACCACACAATCAGGATCATCAGTGTCCCCAGTGTCACGTGCAGCCCATGGAACCCCGTGAGGGCATAAAAAGTGCTGGCGTAGAGATTGTCGGCGAGACCAAAGGGCAAAGTGAAGTACTCCACCATCTGGCTGGCGAGAAAGCCCAGACCCAGAATTGCGGTCAATATCAGCCAGAGGCGGCAGCGTTCGTTGTGCTGTCTGCGCAGGTTCACGCCCGCGCGGTGAAAGGTTGCGCTACTCACCAGCAGCAGAATGGTGTTGAGCGTTGGCAGCGGCAGTTCGAGCTCATAAATCGCACCCGGCATTAATGGATTGACTGCCTTGAAGGTGAGATAAGCGGCGAAGAAACCAGCGAACGTCATGGCGTCAGCCACCAGGAAGGTGGCCAGTCCGAACATGCGGTGATCCGGATGTTCGGTCCCGTGGTCAGCCCCGTGATCATCCATGTGATCAAGCTGAGTGTTTTGAGGAGTAAGTGATGTCATTGACCGCTTCTCCAAAGATCACTACCGCTGGCGGAGTTCAGATCGATCTCGTCTGCCGGGGTGCCATAGCCATATGGATGGGTGACAAGAGGGGGATCTCCTTTCCAGTTCTCAACCGGTGGTGGCGATGACGTCAGCCACTCAGGAGTGAGTGCTCGCCATGGGTTGTCGCCTGCAATGGCTCCGTGAAATGCACTGGCAATCACATTCCAGAGAAAAGGCAGAGTGCTGATGGCCATCAGCAGCGCTCCTGCACTGCTGATCTGATTGACGAGCTCAAACTGCGGGTCGTATTCGGCCACCCGGCGAGGCATGCCGTTCAGGCCAAGCCAGTGTTGCGGAGCAAAGCAGAGGTTGAAGCCAACGAAGGTCAGCAGGAAATGCAAACGTCCGAGATGCTCATCAAGCATGCGTCCGGTGATTTTGGGATACCAGTGATAAACCGAAGCGAAAATCACAAACACCGACCCCCCGTAGACGATGTAGTGGAAATGGGCAACGACGAAGTAGGTGTCATGAACATGAACATCAAACGGAACCTGTGCGAGGGCCACACCAGTGATTCCTCCGAGCACGAAATTCACAATGAAGCCACAAGAAAACAGCACAGCACTGTTCAGACTGATTCGGCCTCCCCAAAGCGTTGCAAGCCAATTGAAGAATTTGATTCCGGTAGGAACCGCAATGAAAGCTGTCGCAATGGTGAAGAACAGACGCATCCAGGGTGGAGTGCCACTGGTGAACATGTGATGAGCCCACACCACTAATCCAAGAACAACGATGGCCATAATCGAATACACCATGGTTGTGTATCCAAAGAGGGGTTTACGGCAGTGAACCGGAAGAATTTCGCTAACTAAGCCAAAAGCTGGCAGCACCATGATGTAAACCGCGGGATGAGAATAGAACCAGAAAAGATGTTGGTAAACAACAACATTTCCACCCATGCCTGGATTGAAAAAACCCGTGTGAGCAACAATATCGAAGCTCAGCATAATGAGTGTTCCCGCCAGAACTGGAGTAGAGAGAACCACGAGAATGCTTGTGCCAAGCATCGCCCAGCAGTACATCGGAAGCTGCATCAATTTCAAGCCAGGGCGGCGGAGCTTGAGAATCGTCGCAATGAAATTAATGCCGCCGAAGATTGAACTTCCTCCGAGAAGAAGAACACTCAGAATCCATATTATTTGACCAGTTGCTGGCGTTGTGATGCTGAGAGGTGGATACGCTGTCCAGCCAGACTGTGCTGCTCCCGTGATGAAGTAACTGCTAATAAGCATCAGCCCTGCTGGAGGAATGAGCCAAAAAGCAACCGCATTCAGTCTTGGATAGGCCATATCTCTGGCGCCCACATAGAAGGGAATCAGGTAATTACCGAAGGCCCCGTTGACCACTGGAACGATCCAGAGAAAGATCATCACTGTCCCGTGCAGGGTGAGGATCTGGTTGTAAACATCTCTGGCCATGAAGTCTGAAACCGGACTCAGCAGTTCGGTTCTGATCGCGCCCGCCATGGCGCCTCCGATCAGATAGAAGGCAAATCCGCAAACGAGATACTGAATGCCGATCACCTTGTGGTCGACGCTGAAGCTCAAATAGCGAAGCCAGCCTTGCGGTTGCAGTGAGGGTGAAGCTGGCGCTGTTTTTTGGGGAGCTGTAATCGTCATGCTTCAGCAGCGGGGAGCTTTCTGTTGGACTGGAGCCAGGTGTCAAAGTCATCGGCGCTGTCGACCACGACGCTCGAGCGCATACCTCCGTGATAAGGACCGCAGAGTTCTGCGCACACGATCGAGTAACTGCCCGTGCGGGTTGGGGTGAAGTCGAGAACCGTCGGCTGACCGGGGATCACGTCCTGCTTCAGCCGGAATTCAGGAATCCAAAACGCATGAATCACATCTTTGGCTTCCATCCGTAGTGAAACTGGTCGGTCGACAGGCACATGCATTTCTCCGGAAATGATGTCTCCGTCGGGGTAATGGAAGAGGAATGCAAACTGCATTGCTGTCACCTCAATGGGCAGTGGCGGTATGCCTGTCGTTGTGGCTATCTGGGAATCCTGCGTCGAGCCGATGCCACCCCAAATGCGCTGATCAACCACGGTCTCAGTGCCGTGGTTGCCATGGCCGAGTGGGACCATCCCACCCATGCGTTCGTAGATGTCGTAGCTGTAGAGCCCAACGAACAGAACAACGATTGCCGGAACAGCAGTCCAGAACACTTCGAGTGGAAGATTGCCCTCAAGCGCCAATCCATCACCGAGCTGTCCTGGACGGCGACGAAAACGCACAAGGCTGAAAAGAATTAATCCGACTATTCCTACAAAAAGGATTGTGCCAATGCTGAACAAAACACGAAACAACTCGTCGTAAATCGGCGCATTGGCACTGGCATCAATTGGAAGAAGGTTGATGTTCTGGCCAATCCAGAGCCCCCCGAGCACGAGGAGCATTCCTATGACCAGCGTCAGAATTGCTGAGGGGATGGGCACCCCGGACCTCAATCTGTTTGTCTTCAGGCTATGGAGGTTGGTTAATAATCACCACGCGTTGATTGTTAAGCAAGCCTGAAAATCCTTCGGCTTTTCTGAGCTAAAGAGCTCTCTTGTCAGCAAAGTCTCATCAAGTCTGAGATTGCAGATGTTGCACTCGGCTACACATCGTGCCGTTCTGATTCAAACGGCTACGTTCCGTGGATAACCATCTCCATTTAGGAGTTTGTGTTGACTGCATCGTCTCTCAATCCGATTCGTCTCCGCCTGGCTCAGTTGGCTGCCCATCTCGTGGTGGCCCTCGTGGCTCTGGTGGTGATCGGAGGAGCGACGAGGGTCATGGAGGCAGGCCTGGCCTGTCCTGATTGGCCTCTTTGTTACGGCAGCCTGTTGCCTGGTCGTCAGATGAACGTCCAGGTCTTCCTCGAGTGGTTTCATCGTCTCGATGCCTTTGTCGTAGGCGTGGCACTTCTGGTGCAGATGGCGGTCGTCTGGTGGTATCGCCGTGATCTGCCTGGATGGTTGCTGCCTCTTAGCGCCCTTCTGGTGCTGATGGTTGCACTGCAGGGAGGCCTCGGAGCGCTCACGGTTTTGAAACTGTTGCCTTCGGGTGTGGTCACGGCTCATCTGGCTCTAGCGCTCACCCTGGTGATCACGGTCAGTGGTCTTACCCAGACACTTTTGGCAGGCCCCCAGTCCGTCGCGCCGCCTCGCTGGTGGACCGTTTTCGGCTCATTGAGCGTGTTGGCGGTTTCTGGCCAGTGCCTCCTCGGTGCTGGCATGGCTACGTCTTGGGCCTCTCAGCGCTGTCTTGAAGCAGGTCAGTCTTGCCAATGGTTGCATTGGCATCGTGCCGCAGCCACGCCAGCAGCTTTAAGTGTGCTGCTTTTCGTCCTGGTGGCCCTGCTCAGTGGGCGCTGGGGGCGAGAGCAATGGCCGCTTCTGCTGATGGCTCCTCTGCTCGTCGTCACACAGATCGGCCTTGGTGTCACCACTCTGCGTCTTGGCCTTTCACAGCCCGCAGTGACCGTGGCTCATCAGCTCGTGGCTTGTCTTCTTGTCGCGGTTCTTGCAGGACTGACCTGCAGGCGTCAACCCCCTTCATCTAATCCACTCCCCGTCGTTCTCGACTCTTCTGCCCTGGAGGCCTGTCATGGCTAGTTCCGCCACAGCTGCAGCCTCGGCTCCGCTCACGCGCGAACAGGTTGTTCCTTCGCGCAAACGCATCAAACTTCCTCCCTGGCTTGAGGTGGCCAAACCGCGACTAATCCCTCTGCTGCTGGCCACGACACTCGGTGGCATGGCCTTGACCGAGGGCTGGCCACTCTCCTCTCCGAGACTGGTCTGCACACTCGGCGGGGGAGCTCTCGCCGCAGCCGCCGCAGGAGTCCTCAATTGTTTATGGGAGCAGGAGCTTGATGGCCGCATGCAGCGCACAAGCGGCCGTGCTCTGCCTTCGGGTCGATTGTCTCCAACAGCCGCTTTCGCCGGTGCTGTCTCCTGCACACTTGCGGCGGCAATGCTGCTCGTTAGTGGTGTGAATTGTCTCGCCGCAGGGCTTTCGCTGCTGGGGCTCTGCAGTTATGTCCTGCTTTATACGGCACTGCTCAAGCCAAGGACCCCTCAGAACATCGTGGTTGGAGGTGTCGCTGGTGCCATCCCTCCTCTGGTAGGTGCAGCCGCAGCCACCGGCCATGTGGGGCTGAGTGGCTGGTGGCTGTTTGCTCTAGTGATGGTGTGGACGCCGGCGCATTTCTGGGCTCTGGCCCTGCTTCTGCGCGATGACTACCGGGCGGTCGGCATTCCCATGCTTCCTGTCGTGAAAGGGTCTGTCGTTACAGCGCGCGCCATTCGCCGTTATGGCTGGGCAACGGTTCTAATCAGCATGCTTGGGATCTGGGCACTGCCTGAGGGTGGGCTTTTCTATGGCCTTTTAGTGCTTCCCTTCAATGGACGCCTGCTGCAGATGATCGGCAAACTCGCTGAAGACCCTGACAGCACTGATCGCGCTAAAGGACTGTTCCGCTGGTCGATTCTTTATCTCTTCGGGATCTGTCTGTTGCTGATCATCAGCCGTCTCTCCGCGGCTTCCCTGTTTGATCTTCAGCTCAGGGGATTTCTAATGACGCTGACTGCAGGGTTCCCTGGGATTGCTTCCTAGATTTCAAACGATTGTTTCTGTGGGCGGGATGTCACTGCTTGAGCTGGATCAACTGGAAAAGTCCTATGGGACCGTTTCGGCTCTGAGCGGACTCAGTTTGTCGGTTCCTTCCGGCTGCCTCTACGGATTGCTTGGACCGAATGGAGCCGGAAAAACCACTGCATTGCGCATCTTGGCCACACTGCTTGCCCCTGATCAAGGCCGCGTCGTTGTTGCAGGGGTGGACGCACTTCAGGAGCCTCGAACGGTTCGCCAACTGATGGGCTACGTGGCTCAGGAGGTGGCGATTGACAAGATCCTCACCGGCCGCGAGCTTCTGGCACTCCAGGGAGATCTCTACCATCTGCCACGGCAGGACAGGAATAATCGGATTGATCAACTGGTGGATCGGATGTCGATGGGCGATTGGATCGATCGTCGCTGCGGTACCTATTCCGGAGGGATGCGACGGCGTCTGGATCTTGCTTCTGGTCTATTGCACCAACCGCAGCTGCTTGTTCTGGATGAGCCGACAGTCGGACTCGATATCGAAAGTCGCGCTGTGATCTGGGAGGTGCTTCGGGACCTGCGCGATCAGGGAACCACGATCCTGCTGAGCAGTCATTACCTCGAGGAAGTGGAGGCTCTTGCTGATCGGATGGCGATCATCGATGCCGGTCGTGTGATTGCAGAGGGTCCCCCGGAAGCCCTGAAACGTGAGCTCGGTGGAGATCGGGTGACTCTGAGAGTCCGCGAATTCAGTGATCAGCTAGAAGCGGAACGCGTTCGTCAACTTCTCGAAGTGGTGGACGGCGTCAGGCGGATCGTGATTAATCGCGCTCAGGGTTATTCACTCAATCTCGTTGTCGATGGTGAGCATGTGCTTGCAGCGCTGAAGCAACGGTTGGCGAGTGAGGCTTTCGACGTGTTCTCCCTTTCACAGAGTCGTCCCAGCCTCGACGATGTGTATCTGCAGGCCACGGGCCGCACGCTGATGGATGCCGAGCTTGCCGTTGCAGGTCAGCGCGATCCCAAACAAGAGCGACGCCAGTCGATGCGTTGAGGCCTGTCCTGATGTTCTTTCAGTTTTCGTCTTGTCAATGACCAGTCCTGCCCTCGGTACAAATTCCTCAAACTCCGACAACGGATCGGCGTTTGCTGAGCTTCTCCAGGAAACCTTCGCTCTGACGCGACGTCTGTTCCTTCAGCTGCAACGGCGTCCATCCACATTGGTGGCCGGTGTGCTCCAACCATTGATCTGGTTGGTTCTGTTTGGTGCTTTGTTCTCACGCGCACCAGAGGGGTTGCTGCCAGGTGGCATGAGCTATGGCCGTTTTCTGGGAGCCGGGGTGATTGTGTTCACCGCCTTCAGTGCTGCGCTCAATGCAGGGCTTCCAGTGATGTTCGACCGTGAATTCGGTTTCCTAAACCGTCTTTTGGTCGCTCCGCTACGCAGTCGCAGTTCAATTGTTCTGGCCTCGGTCATCTACATCACGACGTTGAGTCTTGTGCAGAGCCTGGCGATCATGCTCACCGCATCTTTGCTCGGTTATGGCTGGCCAGGCGCTGCTGGTCTTCTGCTGGTGGTGCTCACGTTGCTGCTGCTGGTGTTCGCAGTCACAGCTCTGAGCCTTGGATTGGCGTTCGCCCTGCCAGGACACATCGAATTGATTGCAGTGATCTTTGTGGCCAACCTGCCTCTGCTGTTCGCAAGCACGGCGCTGGCCCCTCTGAGTTTCATGCCTCCCTGGCTGGGCTGGCTTGCATCGCTAAATCCCCTTACCTTCGCGATTGAACCCATTCGTGCCGCTTATGCCGGCCCGCTTGATCTGTCATCGGTTCTGCTGGAAGCGCCCTATGGCTCCGTCACCGGCACCACCTGCCTTCTGGTGTTGACGCTGTTGACGGCCGCGTTGTTCCTGTTGATCCGCCCGTTGCTCAATCGCAAGCTTGCCTGATTCCGTGAACCATTCCCCTTACCAGCATCAGGACCCTCGTCAGATCAGCCTTCAGCACCTGATCGAACAGGCTCTGCAACAGGACGACCAACAGCTGTTGACAAGGCTCGAACTGCAGTGGGTTCACCGCTTCGGTGTCGACTCCCTGCCGATGGGTTTGCTGGCTTCTGAAGACTGTTCTCCATCACCCATGGCACAGCCAGTGGCTGAGGTTTCTCCGATCGCTTCGCCTGAATCGAGTGCAGCGCCTGCTGCTAAACCCGAAGCAACATCAGTTGTGGGATCTGAGACCCTGAGTCCTGGACTGAATCGTTTCAGCACGTTGTTGAAAACCTGTCTGGATGACGTGGGTCGCGTGGTGGATCCTGAGATCAGTACCGATATGCCGGCCCCGAGTCTTCGTCCGGTTCCAGCAGCCGGTCCTCAACGATTGCGCCGCTGGCTGACACCTGTCAGCGAGCATGATTTGCCTAAAGCGTCCTGAGAGGTCATGGTCGTCTCGTCCAGGAATCGCTTGTCTCGCGATCATCTCCAGGGAGGCCTGATTGTTTCTGTTCAGGCCCCCGAGGGGTCTCCAATGCGTCATCCTGATGTGATCGCCGCTATGGCCGAAGCCAGTCTTCGCAACGGTGCTATCGGTGTCAGGCTGGAGAGTCCTGAGCATATCGGAGCTGTTCGGGAGCGTTGTCCGGATGCTCTGATCGTTGGTCTGTGGAAACGCTCTTTCCCCGATAGTTCGGTCTACATCACTCCTCGTTGGGAGGAGCTGAGAGCTGTCTGGGGGGCTGGTGCTGATGTGATTGCGCTGGATGCAACCGCCCGCAAGCGGCCCTCAGGCCAAGCGCTTGAGACGCTGATCCAATTAGCGAGAACAGAGCTCGGTGCAACCTTGATGGCGGATGTCGACAGTGTTGAAAACGGCCTGAGGGCTGCGGCTCTGGGATGTGATTGGGTTGGGACGACCCTGTTTGGATACACAGAAGACACTGCACAGCTCTCTCCGCCGGCCATGAACCTGTTACATCCTTTGAGAGAGCAGCTTCCCTCCTCAATCCTGCTGGTTTGCGAGGGAGGCATCGCTTCGGCTGTAAACGCAGCTGATGCCATCGAGGGCGGGGCGGACGTGGTCGTTGTCGGAACAGCCATCACTGGTGTTGATCTTCAGGTGGCGGCCTATTGCAGGCACTTGGAAAGGCAGACTGTCTAAGTCTCGCGAGACTCAGTCATGTTGCGCCTGATTTCCCTCCCGGCGATGGTCGGCGGACTTGTTCTGGCTCTGCCTGTTGCAGGTCTGCCGATGGGTGAGCTCCAGGCTCTGAACAGAGAATTGGGCCATCTCTGCAGCAAGCCCCCGCGTGAAGCACTGGCCGTCTGTCGGATTCACGCGCGCCTGGTTCGGGCTCTTTGAGCTGAACTAGGCGCGCGTTGGCGGCACTACATCATCCCGGGCATTCCCATGCCACCCATGCCACCCATACCGCCCATGCCACCCATGGGATCACCGCCGGCTGCTGGCGGTGCAGGAGGCTCAGGTTTGTCGGCCACAACCACTTCAGTTGTGATTAGCAGTGATGCAATCGAAACAGCGTCCTGAAGTCCAAGGCGAACCACCTTGGCGGCATCAAGAATACCTGCCTGCAGTAAATCCTCGTAATTGCCGGTCACGGCATTGAAGCCCTGGCCGGAGCGTTGCACCTGCTCCACCACGATGTCCCCGTTGGCACCTGCGTTGATGGCGATTTGCTTGAGGGGAGCGTTCAAGGCGCGCTGAACAATCTCCACGCCTGTTCGCCGATCTCCCTGCAGCTCAGCAGCGACGGAATCAAGGGTTCCTGCCAGTTGCAACAGTGTGGAACCACCACCGGCAACAATGCCTTCCTCAACAGCTGCCCGCGTTGCATTAAGGGCATCCTCGATGCGCAACTTGCGGTTTTTGAGCTCAGTTTCGGTGGGTGCTCCAACCTTGATCACGGCAACGCCACCAGCAAGTTTGGCAATGCGTTCGCTGAGCTTCTCCCGGTCGTATTCCGATTCGGTGTTGTCGAGTTCACGTCGAATGGAGGCCACCCGCTCAGCTACTGCGTTACGGCTTTCCTCGCCGGCAACGATCGTGGTGCTTTCTTTGCTGATCGTGATTCTGCGGACGCGGCCGAGATCGGCGAGTGTGACCTTCTCCAGCGTCATCGCCCTGTCTTCACTGATCACTGTGCCGCCGGTGAGGATGGCGATGTCTGCTAGAGCAGCTTTGCGGCGCTCACCAAACGATGGAGCGCGAACAGCAGCAACCTGTAGAACGCCGCGGTTCTTGTTCACCACGAGGGTGGCCAGAGCTTCCCCATCCACCTCTTCGGCCAAAACCACCAGGGGAGAGCCGGACTGCTGAACGGCTTCTAGTACTGGCACCAGGTCGGCCACCGCGCTCACTTTGCGGTCAGTTAGCAGCAACAGTGCGTTATCGAATTCACAGATCTGACGGTCACCGTCGGTGACGAAATAAGGGGAGCTGTAGCCACGGTCGAAGGCCATGCCTTCGGTGACATCAAGCTCAGTGGCCAGCGATTTGGATTCCTCGACGGTGATCACTCCGTCGACGCTGACCTTGTCCATCGCTTCTTTCACCATCTGGCCCACCTCCTCATCGCCGCCGGCGCTGACTGTCGCCACCTGACGGATGGCATCTCCACTGACGGCCTGGCTGCGCTCAGACAGGCCTTTAACCACGTGCTCAACAGCAGCTTCCATGCCGCGGCGAAGTTCGATCGGGCTGGCGCCAGCTGCCGTATTGCGGAGACCTTCCTCCACCATGGCCTGCGCCAGAACGGTTGCTGTGGTGGTGCCGTCTCCAGCTTTGTCCTTGGTTTTCGAAGCCACCTGCTGAATCAGTTTGGCGCCGATGTTTTCGAAGGGATCCTCGAGCTCGATCTCCTTCGCGATCGTGTCGCCGTCATTGATGATGTCGGGTGCTCCGAATGACTTCTCAAGCACCACATTGCGACCGCGCGGGCCGATGGTGACACGCACGGCATCGGCGAGAGCATTCATGCCTCGCTCCAGCGAAGCGCGGGATTCATCCGAAAAACTGAGAAGCTTGGCCATGGTCGACACTTACCCGCTCGTCAATGTCCCACAACGGCTGGACGTTTGACTCGTTGCTGGAAGTGGGGAAAGCCGAATCATCGCTCCCTGATATCTGCTGGAGGCCGCTGCGCTCGTTAGCGTTAATCCATGGCCAATTCAGGGGCACTGTTCTTTGTTCTACTGACCGGCCTGGCCGGGATCATGGCCTTGGTCTACGTGCCGCTGCGCATCTTTCTCACCGCGACAGAGCGCAGTCGCAGATTCAGATTGCTGCAGCGAATCCGCAAACTCAGGGATGAACTGGGGCAACCGCTTGAGCCGTGATGCATGAGGCCGCCGCAGACCCTGATCAGCCCATCACCATGCCGCCATCAACCTGCAGAACCTGACCGGTGATGTAGGCCGCAGCAGGGTCGGCTGCCAGAAACCGCACAGCCCCGGCAACCTGTTCTGGAGTTCCGAATCGCCCCAGGGGGATGGCGGCGAGGATCCCTTCTGCATCAAGGTCCTTGGTCATATCGGTTGCGATGAAACCTGGAGCTACTGCATTCACGGTGATGCCACGGCTGGCCATCTCCTTGGCGGTGCTTCTGGTGAATCCCACGACGCCGGCCTTGGCTGCGGCGTAATTGGACTGGCCGGCGTTGCCCATCAGGCCCACAACAGAGGTGATGTTGATGATCCTTCCGCTTTTCTGCTTGAGCATTGGGCGGGTCACGGCCCTGGTGCAGAGGAAGACACCACTCAGATTCAGGTTGATGACGGCCTGCCAGTCTTCGGTCTTCATCCGCATCAGCAGCCCATCGCGGGTGATGCCGGCGTTGTTGACTAAAACGTCGACTCTTCCACTTCGCTCGATCACGGTCTTGATCAGACCGTTCACAGCTTCCTCGTCGGCCACATTCGCTTGAAGGGCGTAGGCCTCACCTCCAGAATCTTTGATTTCACTGACCACCACTTCGGCCGCATCGGGTGAGCTGGAATAGTTCACAACCACCTCAGCACCGGCCTCAGCCAGGGCGAGGGCAACGGCTCGACCAATTCCACGGCTGGCTCCTGTCACCAGAGCGATCTGGCCATCGAGGGTGCGGATGCTGCTCATGCAAGAACCTGTGACCGGCTGATCGTACGGACCTGCAGAACCAGCTTTCATTCAGTCGCCTGCATGCCTCGCATGGTTTCCACTGCGTCAATGGCGTCACCAAGAATCCGACGCAGGTCCTCCAGTTGCTGCTTGCTACCCATCACCACGAGCATTTGGCCCGGTTCCAGGGTCACCTCTCCATTGGGATTGGCCGACAGGGTGTTGTTGTCACGGATGGCGAGCACCATGGCACCGGTGCGCCGTGCCAGGTCAAGTTCCTGCAGGCTGCGGTGGGCGATCTGACTCATCAGCAGAGGATCTTCACTGAGGCGGAATTCCTCGATTTCGCAGTCGGACCCCGCCAGCAGATCCGTGAAGTCGACCGCAAGGGGGCGCAAGGCCGTCGTCGCCATCAGTCGACCACCTGCGACGTAAGGGCTCACCACCACACTGGCGCCAGCTAGTTCAAGTTTTGCCGCCGCCTCCTCGCTGTCAGCGCGGGCGATGAGGCGACATCGCTGTTCAAGTCCGCGGGCGCTCAGGATTACGTAGAGATTGGCTGCGTTGCTGGGCAATGCGGTCACTAGGCTTCGGCAACGATCGAGGCCGGCCTCCATCAGTGTTTCGTCCAGGGTGGCGTCGGCCTGGAGCACCTTCAGTCCGCGTTCTTCAGCAGCTTTTTTGCGTAAAGGGTCGAGTTCGACCACTAGCACTGGTGCCTTTTCGAGCAGCAGCTGCTCGCTGATCTCACGACCGATCCTGCCGTAGCCGCAGAGAATGACGTGGTCTTTCATGCGCCGCAACATCCGGCGAAACCTCAGCTCCCGTACTTGACGGAAGTATCCGGATTCTGACAAGCCCAGCACGCGTTGAATCGAGAGCTGAACAACCAGAAGTCCTCCGGCAATGATCAAAACCGTGACCAATCTCCCCGGCTGGGACAGAGGCTCCACTTCCCCATAGCCAATCGTGCTGATCGTGATCAGCACCATCCACAGGCAATCTCCCCAGTCCCATCCTTCAGTAATTCGGTAACCGATGGCTCCTCCGAGGACCAACGCGGTCAGTGCCAGTCCCGGCAGCATCCAAGGGCGTGCGAGGTGTCTCAGTTGATGTGGACGGCCTCTGAGCAGATCGTCTCGTCTGCTCCGCCGGGGGCGCATCATCAGAAGCCGAGAGCTTGCATCACATCCTGGACCGAGAGTGAAGTCAGATCCTCGTTGTCGAGCCTGCGAATCATGTCCCTCTGGGGAAGCTGGTCTGTTTTCGCACCCAGTGCAACTAGTGGTAGTCCGCAGTAGGTGGCAATCAGCTGGGTCAGGGAACAACTGCTGAGCACCACATCAGCGCAGGCAACGGCAGCGGCACGTTCGGCGATGGGCATGTCAGTCGGTAATACAAGGCTGCGTAACTGGGGCAGCTTGCTGCGGATGGTCTCCGGGAGTGATGTCCAGCGTTCCTGAGGCCAGTCACCAGGGAATGTGTTTGGCGCTAGCAGCAGTAGAGGCCCATCCCCTGCGGGCTGAGCATTACGGGCTTTCTCCATGGCATCCGCAGGCAGGCTGAGGCGAAAGGCATCGGCATTCAGAGAAACCCCCATCGGGGACAGAAAGGCTTCAAGTTTCTGCGGCGTCCAGCCTGCTTCCACCGTGGCGGAGGCCGTACTGGCAAAGCCTTCCGTGGCCACCCGCATCGGGATATGACTCATCGACAGCATTAAATTCACCTGCTTCCCTGTGGCGAAATTGAGGCATGCCTGGAAGTCAGGTTCCCTGACTAGCCCCAGAAGGTTGGCCCAATCCGAGAGGTTCGGAGTCGCTTCAAAAGGGAAGGGAATCACTTTCTTCACCGCTGGCAGCATCGTCCACAACGCGCGATGGGATGGATCGCAGGCCACCTGGAGGCTGGCCTCAAGCTGATCAGCGGCAGCCGCAAGAGCCGGCAGGCGCTCGAGCTGCTGTTGAAGGCTTCCGGGGCTGAGAGCGAGAACGCGCATGAACCAGCAGCACAGGGGGTGCGAGCTGATTGTATGGAGGCCGTTTCAGACTGCTGGCAGCAGGAGTCGCTTGTGCATCTGTTGATTGCCGCAGCTGGCAGCGGCCGGCGAATGGGAGCTGATCGCAACAAACTCCTGCTCGAGCTTCGGGGCAAGCCCCTACTTTCCTGGACGTTGGAGTCGGCTTTTGCGGCTGAAGAGATCGGTTGGATCGGGGTCATCGGTCAGCCTGGAGATGAACACGAGATTGCCTCCCTTCTGCAGGCCGCGCCCAAGCCTGTTGCCTGGATCGAAGGTGGCAGCACACGCCAGGAATCGGTGGAGCGAGGTTTGGTCGCACTCCCGGGGGATGCGGAGCATGTCTTGATCCATGACGGTGCACGTTGTCTCGTCGATCCAAGCCTGTTCAACCGCTGCGCTGCAGAGGTCCTTGGCGGGGATGCCGTGATCGCTGCGACTCCTGTGACCGACACGATCAAGCGTGTAAAAGGAGGGGGACTTATCGCTGAAACACCAGATCGAGCAGAGCTCTGGGCAGCGCAAACCCCCCAGGGTTTTGCTGTTGCTGCTCTGCGTGAAGGCCATGCAAAGGCCAAGGCCCTTGGTTGGTCGGTTACCGACGATGCCTCCCTGTTTGAACGCCTGGGATGGCCAGTCAGGGTGCTGGATGCGGGACCCGCCAACATCAAGGTCACCACTCCGTTCGATCTCACTGTGGCGGAAGCTGTGCTTGGTCAGCGATGAGTCGGTAGCTCCAGGCTTAGGGTGCCGCTGTTGCCATCCAGTTGAGCGAGAACGCCCATCGGCAGAGCCGCATTGCCTCCGTTGCCGTGACCCACGGGCAAATCTGCAACCACAGGACAACCCAGGTCCTGAGTGCGTTCACGCAGAACTTGCTCCAAGCTGAATGTGTGTTCAGACTCGCTCTGCTCAGCGTCATCGCAACCGCTGAATCGCCCGAATCCAATGCCTTCCAGATCCTGCAGTGCGCCCACCAACCGCCAATGGGTGAGCATCCGATCAAGGCGATAGGGAGCTTCACCCACGTCTTCGATCACCAGGATCGCTCCTCGTAGATCCGGTAAGTGACGGCTGCCGAGCAGGTGCGATGCCACCGTCAGATTCACCGTGAGCAACGGGCCTATCCCAACGCCGCCTGCCCAGCAGGTCCCTTGGAGAGACGCAACTGGATGTCCGAACAGGAGATCGTGAAGACGCTGTTGGCTCCAGTTCGGTTCGCTCGCCAGCGTTGTCACCAGTGGTCCATGGATGCCTCCCCCAAAGCCGCTCGCCATGCGGCTGCAGAGCAAGGCTGTGACATCAGAGAAGCCAAGAAACCATCCCTTTCTCCAGGGGACGGCCTGTTCAAGAAGACGGGCTGCTCCCCAGCCACCTCGGGCACAGGCCAGCAGTGCGACCCCAGCGTCAGCAGACAAATCACTTGATCGTTCACTGTCGCGCCCTGCTAAGTAGCCCCAGTGCCGTCCATGGCAGGTCGGAGTGTTCACTGTCAGCCCCCATGACTTGAGCACGGCGATTCCTGCAAGCAGGCTGGTTTCATCGCAGATCGCCGAGCTTGGTGCAGCGATGTTGACTCTGTCGCCCACCTTTAAGGGACTGGGCAATGACCAAAGATGTTCGGATTGCGGCATCAGCTCATAGGTGAAAGCACCAGGCCGATGAGCAGCAAGGCTCCGATTTGGACCTGACGTCCGAAATGACGGGCATAGACAGCTGCTGGTTGTTGCTCACTGGCTCGCAGGGTATGTGTGGAGCGCCACAGCCCAATGGTTGCGATGACCCAGAAGGGCCAGAAGAGCACTCCCACATCGGCGGCTGCGGCCGCGATGGCCAGGGATGCCGACGTGAGCCCATATCCAGCTCGAACGGTCCTAATGGCATTGCGGCCGAGAGTCAATGCGCTGCTGCGCAGGCCGAGCTTCGCATCATCAGGCCGGTCGGCCATTGCGTAGACCGTGTCAAAGCTGAAGGTCCAGCACAGGGTGGAGAACCAGCAGCCAATCAGGGGGATGGATGGGGTGATGCTTCCTGTGAACGCCGCCCAGGGGATCAACACCGCGAAGCCCCAGCAGACTCCCAGCACCGCCTGAGGGAAAGGGAACCAGCGTTTGGCGGAGGGGTAGATCAGGATCGGAGGGAGGGCTAGGACTGCCAGTTGCAGGCAGAGCAGCATTTGGGTCGAAAGGCTGAGCACGACCGCCAGGGCCAGAGCCAGCAGCAGCACCAGCCCAGCAGTTGCTTGTCTACGGCTGAGCGCACCGCTGGCGAGGGGACGCTGGCGGGTGCGTTCTACCTCACTGTCGATCGTCTGGTCCCAGAGATCATTGGCGATGCAGCCGGCCCCGCTCACAGCCAATCCGCCGATCAGGATCTGCATCACCAATAACGCAGGGGGAGGAGCGTCCGGAGCGAGCCAGAGACTCCACCCTGCTGGCACAAGAAGAATCAGGCGCCCGCTTGGTTTGTTCCATCGCAGCAGAGCCACCCAGGGCGACATGACGCGAGAAAAGGTCGTGCCAGTCACAGTGCGCAGAACCCGAAACTTGAATTTTCGGAACCTTAATCAGCGGCGACTCGGCCCGGAGCACCGATGGCAGAGTGGGCTCGTCTCCATCACGGTGCGCCATGCCAGGTGCCGAGTCTTCCCCAGCACCCGCGGTGGATCCCAGCAATCAGAGGGCCAAGCAGTCATCGAACAGTGATCTGAGTGGATCGCCAAAAGTCAGGACTTTGGCAGCCATTGACGTGGGTACCAATTCCACCCACATGCTCGTCGCTTCGGTGGATGTGGCCCTTGGGACCTTCAGCATCGATCTGGCCGAAAAGTCCAATACCCGTCTGGGGGAAAGAGACCCTGAAACAGGCGAACTGACACCCGAAGCGATGACAAGAGGGTTGGAGAGCCTTCGCCGTTTTCGTGAGTTGGCCGTGAGCCATCAGGTTGAGCAGATTGTTGTTGCTGCGACAAGTGCTGTACGGGAGGCTCCAAATGGCAGGGACTTTCTGCAAACAATCAAAGATGAACTCGATCTTGATGTGGATTTGGTCAGTGGCCCAGAAGAGGCACGGCTGATCTACCTGGGCGTGCTGTCAGGCATGCCCTTCGGTGATCGTCCACATCTGGTGCTGGATATCGGCGGAGGTTCCACGGAACTGATCCTTGCGGATGGTCGGGATGCCCGCGCTCTCACCAGCACACGAGTCGGTGCGGTGAGGCTGCAGCGGGATTTCGTCAAGGACGATCCGATCCCTCCCCAGCGACGCTCATTTCTGCAGGCTTTCATCCAGGGCTCGCTTGAACCAGCTGTGGACAAGGTTCATCGACGCATCAAGCCAGGAGAGACACCAGTCCTTGTCGCGACCAGCGGCACGGCAATGGCCATTGGTGCTCTAGCGGCCAGCGAAGACGACCGGCCACCTCTAAAGCTTCATGGTTACAAGGTTTCAAGGCAACGTCTGAACCGTGTCGTGGATCGTCTGGCCGTCATGACACCTGAGCAGCGCCGTGGCTTAGCGGCCATCAACGATCGCCGTGCAGAAATCATCGTGCCCGGTTCGCTCATCCTGCAAACCACCATGCAGATGCTGGCAGTTGATGAACTGGTTCTAAGCGAGAGGGCGCTGCGCGAGGGTCTGATCGTGGATTGGATGCTGCGTCATGGTCTCCTGGAAGACCGCTTCAGTTTTCAGAGCAGCATCCGCCAGCGCACCGTGATCCATCAGGTGCAACGTTTTGCGGTCAATCAGGCCCGTGCCGAGCGAGTTGCCAGCCACGCCCTCAACCTTTATGACAGCACCCACAAGACCTTGCACCGAGATAGTGGATCCGGCAGGGATCTTCTCTGGGCTGCGGCCATGCTTCATGCCTGTGGTCAGCACATCAATCTCAGTGCCTATCACAAGCATTCCTGGTATCTCATCCGCCATGGCGAGCTGCTGGGTTACTCCGAATCTGAACATTTGATGATTGCGGCCATCGCCCGTTATCACCGTCGCAGTCTTCCCAAGAAGCGTCATGAGTCTTGGCAGGCCCTTCAGACCCGGGATAACCGCAGGACAGTGTCTGAGATGGCTCTGTTACTACGTCTGGCCGCAGCGCTTGATCGACGTCCCGATCCCGTTGTTCAGACCTTGAGAGCGGATGTGAAAGGCAATGATCTGATTCTGGAGCTGGTGCCGGAGCGTCTGAATCAGAACCTCAGTCTTGAACAGTGGAGTCTTGAAAGCTGTTCAGCACTGGTGAGGGATGTCACCGGTTTGCACCTCAAGGTCAGAGTTCAGGATTGAGCTTGTACCAGCGCACCTGATCAATGGGCCCTAGGGGCCTGGGTACTTCGTCTCCATGACTGATCAAGACCAGGTCGGGCCGTCCGGCATAGATCTCCAGATTGGATCCTGCAGGCAGGGATTTGCTGTCAGAGAGGGTTCCCTCGTAAACAACCTTGCCTTCGCCATTGCGGATTGAGAGCCAGCTGGGTTCTTTGCTGCTGATGGAGATCGATCCCGCAGATTTCTGCTGAGGTGAAGTGGGTTGGGTTTTGGTTGTTTCAGTGGGTTGTTCCAACATCGTTGCAGCCTTGATCGGTGCAGGCTCAATGGAGCGACGCTGACTGGCCACTACCATCGCTCCACCAGTCACAGCCCCGACCGCCAGAGCAGCCAAGGCCAGGCGCTGCCATGGCAAGACAACGGTGTCGCTACTTTTAGACCGTGTTGCCGCACCAGCCTTTGCGACACCGCCGTTGGCAGCACCACTGCCAGCAAGAGAGCCAGACAAGTTATTAGCGGCTTTGGGAGCCGGCAGAACCTCTTGAAGTCTTTTGATCAGGGAGTCGCTATCGAGGCTGAGCTTGGAGGCGACCCTGCGGGTCATCGCCTTGATGAAAACCGGTTCAGGAAGCCTCTCCAGATCACCATTTTCAAGAGCCTGCAATTGTTCGCTGCCCATTTTTAGAGACTGAGCCAGTTGATCGCAGCTCAAACCCTGTTTAACCCGAGCCTGACGGAGCAGTTCACCGATCTCCTGCAGGGTTGAGACGGTTGTTCCATCCTTCGCCTGCTCGGAATCCGACAACCACATCCGACCCTCACTGAACAATTGCCGTGAAATTAAGCTTGATTTGCTGTTCTGTCAGTGCCAGGAGGCACACACAGAGAGTTGCCACATCCGAATTCGGCCTTCCCTAATTGCGGCTAGGCATGACTGAGCCTTGTTTTTTGCATGGCATCAGCTTTTTGGTGATTGTGAGGGAGTGAGCACAGCTTGATGAAATCAACCCGGATTACTCAGTTGCTTCTGGCGGCTCTGGTTGTGACTCAGGTTCCCAACCTCATTAGCTTCATTCAGGCCCTCAGTCGATATGAGTCGTCGGAGTCAGCCTTACGGGCATGCAATCGGTGGGCGGAATCTGCTGGTCGTTACAGCGTGCGCAGAGCAGGATTATGGACCAGCTATTCACAAGATCCAGTGCGTTCTTGCAAAAAAGAAGGTGACCAATTTGTGGGCTATGAGTTGCCAATGCAAGATGCTGTCGAGGTCAGCGGCAATCCTGGAGACCCGAAAGGGTTCAATGCAGGGGAAGTCCCAAAAGTGGAAGACACGGGCAAGCGATGGCGATACAGACGCAAACGTTGGTCGCTTGTGATTCCCTTCTGAACGATGGACCCTGAAGTTCGCAATCTGGTGATCGCCCAGCTTTTTGTGATCGTGGTTCCGGTTGGGACACTGTTCGCAATCTGGCTTTGGTTACTCACGCTCCGTCAGCGCTGATCGGTGTTTTAGGTGGAAACTTCAAGCGATGCCGATCATCGGTGCCAGCCATTCAGCATGCATTGCTGTGAGAGCCGTCATATTGAAGGAATGCACTGCCGGATTGGTTTTATCAGCAACCCAGAGCAATGCAAACGGAGCATTGAGGGCGATTTGCATGCGCCATCTCCAGGTGATGACTGACCAAATTCTTTGAAGAATCGGGTTGTTCATTCGAAGCATCGCGTGATCCGAAAAGTGTTGGGATCTTGGCGCATCGGCTTACAGAACGGCGGATTGGCTGTAGTCGTCATGCCCAGCGGCGCGTATCAGCCAAAAAAAAGGAGGGTCCCACCCCCCCTTGGTTCGACGCATCTCCGGTGTTGACCCGAAGACTGTGTGATCTTGCACGAAAATCGTCAAAATATCCGTAGTGATCAACACCCCGAAGATCTAGGCAACCAGCTCTTCCGAGATCGATAGGGTGAGATCAGAGTGGGGTGTGCGCAGCTCAATCAAGGATTGATAGTCCGTTGACTCATAGGCGGATACGGCTGACTCCAAAGATGGGAACTCGATAATCACATTCAAGGAACCAGGGGAGCCTTCACGAACATCACACTGGACATCACGCACAAGAAATTTTGCCCCGACAGTGGGTAGCCATTCAGTGAGTCGGCTGATGTAAGGGACCATGGCCAGCGGAGTGTGAATCGTGCCAGTGCTTATCCAGTAGCCCTTTGCCATGACAAATGAAATCTGCTGTGTTGAATGTAGTTGGAACTGGTCTTCTTGGAGCCCTCCATGGAGCAATCTATGGATGGATGAAGCGTGATCATGGCTTCATCGCAAAGATGACTCAGGAGACCTGACAAGACCACTTCATTGGAGTGAATCGCGGATTAAGTTTTTAAGATTAAAATTATAAAGATCAATTCCGCTAATTAGTCTCTCGCTTGTGGTTTTTGTTGACTTGTTTGAGGCTGTTCCCGAACGGCATCCGAGCTTGTGAATCAGATGAAACCCTTGTAAAGCGAGGGTTTAACAAGATGGGCGATACTGGATTCGAACCAGTGACCCCTTCCGTGTGAAGGAAGTGCGCTACCACTGTGCTAATCGCCCTATAAGGCAATCTTAAAACACCATCTGTCCCAATTTTTCACTGCCTGGGCCGGAACAAGTGGTCATGATCAGGCGAATACAGTTTTGATCGCTGATTGGTTGAATGAAAGGCTGGACTGATCACATACAGCGTGGTGCGAATCAGATTGCGATCGTGCGTGATCTTTGCCATCTGATCGAGAGGAACCAAGTCCAGTGATTCATCAGGCCAACTGACCCGATAGCCGATTGCGACCGGGGTGTCTGCTGGGTAATGCTCAAGCAGCGTGGATTGGACCTCATCCACATGGCGGGCGCTCAGGTAAAGACAGAGCGAGGCTCGTAGGTTTGCCAGGTGTCTCAGATCTTCTCGTTCAGGAACGCCGGTTCGGCCTCCGCTACGACTCAGCACGATGGTTTGAACCAGGCCTGGGATCGTCAGTTCCGCCTTGAGCGCAGCAGCGGTTGCCTGATAGGCGCTGATGCCAGGAACAACTTCCACCTCGATTCCTGCATCGGCAAGTCCGCAGACCTGTTCACTGAGAGCTCCATACAGACAGGGGTCGCCATCGTGAAGACGCACCACTCTCTTTCCACTGCTGGCACGTTCGATCATCAGGGGAAGAACCTGTTCCAGAGTGAGAGTGCTGGTCCGGACCCGTTCACACCCGGCGGGCGCAAGATCGGCGATCTGGGGAGATACCAGTGAGTCGGTCCAGATCAGAACATCAGCGTTGACAATGCGGTCTTCGGCACGGCGTGTCAGTAGATCAGGTGCTCCCGGGCCAGCACCCACGATCGAGATCATGGTCATGAAGGGTCTGCCTGTTTCAGGCCTGGATCCGGAAGAGGCGACTTGCGTCCATACAGCCAGAACAACCCGAAGCCGGCGATGGCCATCAAGCTGAGGCTCATCAGCTGAGCGATGCGCAGGCCCCCATCACAGAAGGGAGGTTGTCCGCCAAGGCAGAGCGGGTCGATCCTCAAGCCTTCGATCCAGATGCGACCAAGGCTGTAACTGAGCAGATAAACACAACTGAGAGCTCCTGAGGGCAGTGAGATCTTCCTTTCGCGTCCAAGTCTGAAAAGAACCATTAACAACACAAAAATTCCGATGTTCCAGAGGGATTCGTAGAGAAATGTGGGGTGGAAGTATTCAGAAGTTTTGAATACACCTGGCCGGTTTCCTTCGGGAATAAAAAGTTTCCAAGGCAGATCGGTGGGGACCCCAAATGCTTCCGAATTGAAGAAGTTTCCCCAGCGCCCGATGGCCTGTCCCAGTACTACTGAGGGCACCAACACGTCCAAAACATCCCAGAAGGGCACCCGTCGCCAGCGGCAGAACAGAATCACCGCCAGTGAGCCTCCTAGGAGTGCTCCATGAATAGCAATACCTCCTTTCCAGATCGCGAATACATCCCACCATGAGCGTTGGTAGGAACTCCACTCGAAGGCGACGTAGTAGGTTCTCGCGCCGATCACTGCGGCAAGCACAAGGATCGGCAGCAGATCGCTGATCAGATTGGCGTCAAGGCCACGCTCTCGCGCCAGCCAGCTTGAGAGATTGAGTCCGATCAGAACGGCAACTGCAATCAGAAGTCCGTACCAACGCAGTACGAAAGGCCCGAGCTGAAACAGCTCGGGCCCAGGGGACGTAAAAATTGCAGGGACCAACACTGATCTCAGACACCCTCAGCGGCTTGCACCTTCTCAATCTGCTTCTTCTTCAGAACCAACATGATCTGGGCAAGCGAAACAGCTGCGAAGAACGCCAATAGACCATAAATGCGTACGGGGTTCTGAAGCACAACTTCAGCATCAACCTGACCGAAACCACCCACATTCGGGTCGTCGGTTAGGGAAGTACCGGCTTCAATGGCATCACCGACTCCGACAATCAGAGCAGGACCCACGGGAATGGTTTCTGTGCTGCTCTCGCCATCAGCGGTGTCGATGGTGATGACCTTGGCTCCATTGTCCCCGTCCTCAATGGCTGAGACAGTGCCACTGGCGGGAGAGGTGTAGACAGTGTTGTTGCTCTTCTCTCCGGTGGGATAGACCTGACCGCGGCCTCGGTTACCTCCCACGAAAATTTGGTATTTGCCGAAGTGAATGTTGCTGTCGGTGGCAGGATCAGGGGAGAGGACAGGGAAAACGATTTCCTGGTGCTGATCGCCTGGAATCGGACCTACCAGAAGAATGTTGGGTTGATCGTCGCTGTATTGAGTGAAATAAACACCTTCCGTTTCCTCTTTGATCTCATCAGTCCAGCGATCCTGGGGGGCCAGGGTGAAGCCGTCGGGCAGCTGGATCACAGCTCCGACCTGTAAACCAACATCACTGCCGTCTGCACCGATTTCCTGGAGCCCTTGCTCGTAAGGGATTTTCACTGCCGCCTTGAACACCGTGTCGGGAAGAACGGATTGAGGAACCTCTGCCTGGGTGATTTTCTTGGCCAGGTGGCAGTTTGCGCAGACGATCTTGCCTGTGGCTTCTCTTGGAGATGCATAGTTCTGCTGAGCCCAGAAGGGGTAAGCCCAGCTGCTTGAAGGAGCCGTGAACACGGCAAAGCCCAGGATCAGGGCTGCGAAAAGTGGGGAAAGAATTCGGCGCATCGGAGGCGTGTTTGAGAGAGCGGTGGGAAAAGGTTGTTGATCAGCCCCACCAGGGCTTCTCACCTGTTCGGAAGTCGGTTTCGGTCCACTGGCTCACGAAAACGTTGTCGTCCTCAACGCTCACGTTGGCGAGGGCCAGAGAGAGGGGCGCAGGGCCCCTTACCACCTTGCCGGTGGCGTCGTATTGGCTGCCATGGCAGGGGCACATGAACTTGTTGGCACCACTGTTCCAGGGGACGACACAGCCAAGGTGGGTGCAGATGGCATTGATGCCATAACTGCCGATGGCGTCTTCACCTTCAACAATTAAATAAGTGGGATCTCCCTTAAGTCCCTGGACAAGGCTGCGATCACCTGTGGGGTGATCACTCAGCCAGCCTGTCAGCGTCACAGGGTTACCGAGTTCATCCTTGGCACTAGTGCCCCCACCGCTTCCTGCAGCTCGCGGAGGAATGAAGTAATTCACCACCGGATAGAGCGCTCCGAGCGCGACACCGGTCACGGACCCGAAAGTCAACAGATTCATGAACTGCCTGCGGCCCATTCCGGGCACATCAGCGGCTGGCATCTGAGTCATGGCTGACGTTCGTTGGGCACTGGATGGGGCCCATTATGGGCGCTATAGGGGCGTGTCACACTTTGCGGACACTGGATTTTCATTGATGTTTAAGGTCTTCACCAGTGCTCGCTGATCACTCCTCCTCGGGGGAGTCACGCCCTCTGTCTGTCGATGAAGTGATCGACCTGCTGCGATCTCGCTGGCAAGCCAGTTATGACCTGCAGCTCGTCACCAGACGGAGGCGGATGTACATCCAGGTGATGTGGGCTTACCTCGAGCAACAGTCCTTCCCTTTGGATGAGCCCGATTACCGGGCTCATCTTGCGGAAGTCTTGGAAATCGTTAACAGACTCGGAGAAGCGGAGACTGTTCGTGACTGGTTGCTCACGACCCGAGACAAGCCGCGACTTGGAAAGGCGCTCAGTCTGCAGCTGCAGGGGGAGGGGACTCTGGAGGAGTTTCTGCTCTGAACCGCTGAACTGCTGCAACAAGCAGCACTCCGATCAGATAGAGAGCTGTGATCGCCCCAGCCAGCAACAACATGGTGACCGGGTCCGTGGACGGAGTCAGGACGGCACCGGCCAGGGCTGAGATCAATACAACCCAGCGCCAGGCCGAGAGCATGCGTTGCCAGTTGACCAGGCCGAAGACTCCTAGAAGAAGCTGAAGAACAGGAAGCTGAAAGGCCAATCCGGTCGACAACATGAGCAGCAGAACGAAGTCCAGATAGCGCTCAATCGACCAGATGGGCTCAACGACATCAGCGCCATAACTGACAAGAAAATTCAGGGCCGCTGGCACCAGTGCCCACCATGCAAAGGCAAGCCCTGCCATGAATAGAACCGCTGATCCCGCCACCGACGGCGCAATCAGTCGGCGCTCTCTACGGGTGAGGCCTGGCAGAACAAAGGCAAGCCCCTGATACAGCACGTAGGGAAGTGCCAGCGTGAGCCCTGCATAGCCGGCCACTTTGAAGGACACGAACAAAAACTCCCCAGGAGCCAGTTGCAGGAAACGGATCGAACCAGCGGGCTCTTCAAGAATTCTCACCAGAGGCCGCACGGCCAGAAGGCAGGCCAAGGCACAGACAACGACTGCAACAAGACTGCGCAGCACTCTCTGACGCAGCTCCTCCAGATGATCAACCAGAGGCATCTCCACGTCGTTGGGAGGACCGTCCTGAACTCCGATCCGAATCGGCGGCGGCGGTGACAGCTTCGGGGACTCTTCAGGCGAGATCGGCGTCAGAGGTGAGTGAGCAGTGAACTGAAGTCAGGCTAGGGGGTCCCAAGCTTGAAGGGTTTTGTGTGCACGGTCAGGTTCCGCCCAGACCAGCTCGGCCTGACGATGTCTCACGGTTCCTGGTGCAGTGCCAGGGATTCTCTGCAGATGTTCTACGCCAGTCATCACCACCGGCACCCTTCGATTTCTCTTCGCACGGCTGAACCAGGCCGCAAGGTCTGCCGCAAGCTGCAGGTCCAGTTCCGAAGCAGCTGCTGCCGAGGCCTTGAGCACGACATGGCTTCCCGGACACTCCTGTGCATGAAACCAGAGGTCCCCTGCCCGAGCCTGGCGCAGGCTGATCCACTCGTTCTGGCGGTGATTGCGCCCCACCTGAATCACCAACCCATGCTCGGAGCGGATCTCCAATGGCTGGGGGTGCCGCGGGGGAGGACCGCTATGGCGACGGCGGCGGCGAGGGGTTAGCAGATCCTCCAGTTCGGCCCTCAGCTCACGCAGTTGTCGGTTGCGATCGTCAGCATCGTCCCAATCCGCCTGCATCAGATCTGCCAGGAAGCTTTCGCTGCCTTCAATCAGCTCAAGGCGTTGATCGTGATGGACCAGTCGTTCTTCGATCAGGGGAATGGATCGTCGCAGTCGTCTCGCGCGCTGGTAAAGCTTCTGGGCCTGGTCAATGCTGTCTCTGTCAGGAGCGGCCTGACAGAGAATGGCATCGGCCTGGTGTTGAAGATCATCGGCTCCATCACTGGCATGCAGTCGCTCGACCTGTTCGAGACGTTGTGCCTGTTCCCGTTGTCGGCTCTGTTCTAAAAGCTGTTGCAGCTCCTGGCTCTCTCTCATCAGTTGTCGCTGGTTGAGATGGTTCCGGTAATACAGCCCTAAACGAAGGCTGAGAGATTCGCCTTCACTTGCTGAGTCGGCCGGATCATTCCAAACGCGGTAGCCACCGGACTCATCGAAGTGAAGGATGAAATCGCCACAATTGAGATAATTCAGCCATCGCGTCCAGCGTTGATGCAGCAGCAGCCATTGGTTGTCGCTGATTTCTGCCACAGGAGTGCTGGCTGAGAGCGGTAACGGCGCCTCATGTTTTGAGGGAAAGTTGATGAGTTGCCTTGTCAGAGCGGGGCTAATGCCCTGATAGGTGTCGCGCAGCGCTTTGCCCAGCTCGACCGGGACCAGACTCAGTCTGCGCTTCCACTGTTCGAACGGTTCCTCGAGGCTTGGTGGCAGGCTCTGAAGTGATGGTGGCGGGACGTAGGCATCCCCACTGCTCAGCGGCCGTACCCGTGACTGGTGCTGTCTCACCTGTCTGGCAATGGCGGTGATCCGCTTCTGTTTATCCAGCAGCAGCACATTGCTGTGGCGACTCATCATCTCGAGAACCAACGTGCGCACGCTTTCCTCGCCTGGGCGTGGAGCGAAATGCAACAGCACAACCCGCTCAAAGTCACTCTGCTCTAGTTCAACCAGGGCCAGCTGTTTCAAGCCGTGCTGAACCTGCTGAGCAAGCGTGCTGCCACTCCCAATCTTGCTGGGAGAGGGGATCTGAACCAGTCTGGCGGCGTCTGCCTGCCAGCTGAGTTCCAGCCAGACCATCCCTTTGAGGGTTCGTAAGCCCAGCTGCAGACTCTGCTGATTCGGTTGTTGAGCTTTTTCAAAGCGACTTGGAATGATCTGTGTTCGCAGATCCCCCAGCACCGCTCGAAGGCTGGTGAGGTCCATCACCTGAAGCGTGCTGTTCGCCATCGCTATCCGGTGGCCTTTCGACTGGGGTGCCTTCCTACCGTGCTGCCTGACTGCACACAAGCCATGGCAACGATCGATCGCCACGCCAGGCTCACTTTGCTAACAGGCCCCAGCGGCGTTGGCAAAGGGACTTTGGTGACACGCCTACTTGAGCGTCATCCGCAGCTCTGGCTTTCTGTTTCGGCTACCACCAGGGCTCCTCGGGAGGGTGAACAGGATGGGATTCACTACTTCTTTCATTCGCGTAAATCATTTGACCAACTGGTCAGCGAGGGAGGATTACTGGAGTGGGCTGAATTCGCCGGCAACTGCTACGGAACCCCCAAGCAACCAGTCTTGGGCAGGCTTGAGTCGGGAACTCCCGTTTTGCTGGAAATTGAACTTGAGGGTGCCCGTCAGGTGCGCCGAAGCTTTCCTCAAGCCCTACAAATCTTTCTTGCACCACCGAGTTTTGAAGAACTCGAACAACGGATACGCGGCCGCGGCACGGAGGCAGAGGCCGCGATTGCCAAACGACTGGATCGCGCTCGGACTGAGCTAAAAGCTCAGCAAGAATTCGATGCTGTTGTCGTTAACGATGACCTCCAAACCGCTCTCAACAATCTTGAGCGGTTGATGGGGCTGTACGAAACTTGAATTTTCAGAGCGGGTGGAACAGTAGATCGGGGAAGAATCTGTTCCACTCGATCAGGATGCCTGCAGTCAACGTGAACCAAATGGCTGCAACTACAGGTGCAGTGGAGAGAAATTTTTTCATCGTTTGGCAGTTAGGGAGAGGAGCTTTTGTAATCAGCGTGGTGAAACTGTGATTTTCGAATCACTTTCTGTGAGCTTGCCACTATTGAACTCTGCAATGGCAGCAACAGGCCATGTCGCTGCTTTGACAACGGAGTTCAACGCCAGTTTCATGTCCAGCTGGATCTCGAGCATGTTCTGGTCCTTGCGACCGCGAATGGCCTTGAGATAATCACGTCCGGCCCAGCCAATGGTTCCGGTGATGTAGAGAAACATCAGTCCGGGGAGTACGAAATCACCAGCATGGTTCCAGCGACCGTCAACGATCAGATGAGGAAGACCGTCCTCACCACAGGAGGCTTTGCTGTACATCTTGAAGCGGGCTACGGCCTGTGGAGTTGAAGCTGCACTGGCACGTTGCTGGAAGCGTGCACTTTCAGAACAGGGGGTCAATCCTGCTACATCAGCTTTGGCGACTGGCGCAAAACCGAAGACTAGTAAGGCCGAAAGCGCGAGGGCGAAGAAACGACGCATCGGAACGGTGCCTCTTGAGCCTGCCCTGGAGAGGCAGGATGTATCAAATGGACAGTAATGGAGCCTGTTGACCTGCATGGCCAAGGTCCTAGCCCTCGAAACAAGTTGTGACGAGTCTGCCGCAGCTGTGGTGGAGCAGAGCGATGGTCGCTTGCAGGTGCTGTCGCATCAGATTGCATCCCAGATTGAGGAGCATGCCCAGTGGGGCGGCGTGGTGCCAGAGATCGCCTCACGCAGGCATGTGGAAGCCTTACCTCATTTGATCGATCAGGCGCTCAATGAAGCGGGACTGCCGATCAGTGATCTGGATGCCATTGCTGCCACTGTGACACCAGGTCTTGTTGGGGCCCTGATGGTGGGTTCCGTGACGGGACGCACCCTGGCGGCACTGCACAACCGACCTTTCATCGCCATTCACCATCTTGAAGCTCATTTGGCCTCTGTTCGGCTGGCGTTGTCTCCACCAGCACCGCCTTATCTCGTTCTGCTGGTGAGCGGTGGACACACGGAACTGATTCGCGTCGATGCAACAGGAGTGCTGGAGCGGCTTGGGCGCAGTCATGATGACGCCGCTGGTGAAGCCTTTGACAAGGTGGCTCGTCTGCTGGGACTGGAGTACCCGGGAGGTCCGGCGATCCAGGCTGCTGCCGTTGAGGGTGATACCACCCGTTTTACCCTTCCGAAAGGCCGCGTCTCAAAACCCGGAGGGGGCTACTACCCCTACGACTTTTCCTTCAGTGGACTCAAAACGGCGATGCTTCGTCAGGTGGAGGCTTGTCGGACTTGGGACCAGCCATTGCCCCTGGCTGATTTGGCTGCAAGCTTCCAGCAGGTCGTTGTGGATGTACTGGTCGATCGCAGCCTCCGATGCTGTTCCGATCTCCGCCTGACGACACTGGTGATGGTGGGCGGCGTGGCTGCCAATCAACGGTTGCGTGAATGCATGCATGCCAGAGGCGCTGATCAGGGGGTTGAGGTGCACTTGGCACCACTCAGCTATTGCACTGATAACGCAGCGATGGTTGGCGCCGCGGCGCTTGGACGTTTGCAATCCGAGGCCATCTCCAGTTCCTTGGCTCTCGGTGTTTCAGCACGCTGGGCTCTTGAAAACTGCGCTCCTCTGTATCAATCGAATCCGCCTTTTTGAGATTCAGTGCATAAGGTGTCCCGAAATGCAACAGGGTGATGTCGATCAAGGCCGAGACGTGCCAACAAAACAATGTTGAAGAGGTTGATTCCGGTGAATTGAATGCCTGGCGTAGGGGTTTTACTCCTCAAGCAGAAATCTGGAACGGACGCCTGGCAATGCTGGGTTTGTCTGTGTCGCTCGGAATTCTGTTTGTGATCAGAGTTTCCGCTTCCAGTGCCCCAGCCGCCTGAGCATCGAACCCCGCTCTTAACCCCTCCCCCTCAAGGCCTGAGCCAGTTCATTCGGTTTCAGGCTCTGAGCCACAGCGAGGTCCGCTTCGACTCTCGCCTGCTCCACAAGACTCTGCAGGCATTGATTAGTGGTCACCATTCCGTCGAAACCGCTCCGCTCCATGATTTCTTCAACTTCATCCAGTGCTCCACGTTGGATGTAGTCCTTGCATGCCTCCGTGTTGATCAGGATGTCGTGGAACGCGGCCCGCTTGCCATCTGTGGTGCGGATGAGGCCCTGTGAGATCACTCCGAGTAGTGACTCCGACAGAGAGCGGCGCACGCTCTCCTGTTCTTCTGGAGGGAACATGCCGAGCACTCTCTCCACAGTCTTGACAGCTGAATTTGTGTGCAGTGTTCCAAACACCAGATGACCCGTCTGAGAGGCTTCCAGCGCTGTGCTTAGGGTTTCCTGATCGCGAATCTCCCCCACAAGAATGACGTCGGGATCTTCCCTGAGTGCTGCTTTCAGAGCATTGTGAAATTTCAGGGTGTGCAATCCGACTTCCCGGTGGCGGATCAGTGAGCGTTGGCTCGTATGAACGAACTCGACAGGGTCCTCAATGGTGAGGATGTGGCGAGTCTGGTTTCGATTGATCCAGTCGATCATCGCTGCCAGTGTTGTGCTCTTCCCGGATCCGGTTGGGCCAGTGATTAGGACGAGCCCCTTGGGTCGTGCCGACAGCTCACGCAGAACATCGGGCAGCTTCAGCTGCTCAAGGGTCAGGATTGTCTGGGGAATCAGTCGCAGAACCATCGCTGGCCCACGCAGGGAATCCAGGAGATTGATGCGCACGCGCACAAAAGCAAATGCGTGGGCCCCATCGAATTCCTTGATCTGATGGAAATCATCGATCTGCTGGGGAGTCAGGATTTCTCTCAGCCAGCGCTGGAAGGTTTGCTGAGTTGTGCAGGGCCACTCCGTCGTCAGCATCTCGCCACGGGCCCGGTATCGGGGAACTTCACCGACGCCAAGATGAACGTCTGAATGCCCCTTTTCATGGGCGATGCGCACGATCTGTTCCAAGCTGGGGGACTCCTCCTGTCCTTCGCTGCTTGCAGCGGCGGTTGGTGATGGATGTCCTGGTGAGGAGACGGCCCCGGTGGGAAAGCCCGGTGGAAAGATCGGCTGGCTCACGCAAGTTTCGGACGTCTTTGCTCAGCTTCGCCACAACTGTGCTGTTGGCAAGTGAACGCTTCAAGAGAGCTGAGTGAAGCGCGCTTAGGATCTCGCAATCAATTCTCGGTTTATGGCTGCCAGGCCCCGCGTCACCATTGTCCTTGGCACCCGCCCGGAAGCCATCAAGCTTGCACCCGTCATCCAGGAATTCCAGGCTTGTTCAGCGCTCGAAACAAGGGTTGTTCTGACTGGACAGCATCGAGAGATGGTCACTCAGGTGATGGATCTCTTTGCGTTAAAGGCTGATCACGATCTTGATCTGATGGCGCCGCGCCAGACCCTCACCCATGTCACCTGCGCAGCGCTTCAGGGCTTGCGCGATGACTTCCAGGCTTTTCCCCCCGGCTTAGTGCTGGTGCAGGGAGACACCACCACGGCCTTCGCCGCTGCCCTGGCTGCCTTTTATGAGCAGATTCCCGTTGGCCATGTGGAGGCCGGTCTGCGAACGGACAATCTTCTAGACCCATTCCCAGAAGAGGCCAACCGCCGTCTGATCTCCCAGGTTTCCCAGCTGCATTTCGCTCCCACCAAGCGCTCTGAAGCCAACCTGAACGCCTCTGGTGTGGTCGGCCGTGTGATGGTCACTGGCAACACTGTTATCGATGCGCTCCTGCATATGGCTGAGCAGGCCCCTGCTCTTTCTGATCTGCCCGTCGATTGGACCAACCAGCGTGTGATTTTGGCCACGGTCCACCGGCGTGAAAATTGGGGAGAGCGACTGAACAGCATCGCGGCGGGCATGCTTCAGGTTCTTGAAGGCCATCCTGAAGTCGTGCTGCTGCTGCCTCTGCATCGCAATCCAACAGTTCGGGAGCCTCTTCGTGCTTTGCTCGGCGACCATCCCAGGGTCGTCCTCACCGAGCCCCTTGACTATGACCGACTGGTCGCTGCGATGAAAGGGTGCACCCTGCTGCTCACGGATTCCGGAGGTCTTCAAGAGGAAGCTCCCGCGCTGGGGAAGCCAGTCTTGGTGCTGCGTCGCACGACTGAACGACCTGAGGCTGTGGAATCCGGTACTGCCTTGTTGGTTGGAACGGATAGTGATTCAATCTCCCGTGAGGCCTCACGCCTCCTCGACGATCCGATGGCCTATGAGCAGATGGCCAGGGCTGTGAACCCCTTTGGAGATGGTCGCGCCAGCGGCAGGATTCTTGAAGCTGCCCTTGCCTTACTCAACGGCTGATGCCGCCTTCAGTCCCTGCGGGCGTTATCGCTGGATGCTGCGTCGTCCAATTCTCAGGCCGTCTCCGCATCATCCCTTCAAGGTTCTCCTGTTTGTCGGCCTCAATCCTTCTCTGGCCGATGGTTGTCGTGACGACCCCACGCTGAAACGTCTGCAGGGTTTCGCGCGCGATTGGAGCTACCACCAGCTGGTGGTCCTCAATTTGTTCGGGAAGATCTCTCCATCTCCAAAGGCTTTGCGTCATTGCGTTGATCCTGTGGGGCCAAACTCCAATCGAGTACTGAATAGCTGGTTTGAGACATGGTCCCGCTCACCGGCCTGCGACCTGTGGTTGGGCTGGGGTGCGCTGGGCTCCCTGCATCTCCGCGACCAGCAAGTGGTCCAGATGCTCACCAGGGCTCTGGCTGTGAGATGTCATGGGGCTCCTCCACTGGTGATCGGTACCACCCGCAGCGGTCAACCGCGTCACCCGCTTTATGTGGCTGCTGGGAGGGCGCTTTCCCCCTGGGCCTGTACGGTTCGCTGATGACACGCAGTCCGCGCCGCTACAAGATTTCGCTTCACCTCTCGGGAGGTCAAATTGAGGTCGTGTATTTCCCTACTCTCGAGTCCTTTCAGGAGTGGTACCAGGCACTGGCCAGCGGCGGGAGTGGTCAGGCTTTTGTGAATGTCCCCCTTGGGGATCTCGAAGGGGAATATCTGGTGATTCGCCCCGAAGCGGTCATCGGTTTGCGTGTGGAACCGCAATTCGCATCCATCGATGACGCCTGAGAGGCTCGGACTGCTCTGGGGCATCACGGTGTTCGCCGGGGCCGGGGCTCGATTGCTCGCCGCTCTGTCAGGACTGCCAGGGGTGGTGCTGTTGCTGTTGTCAGGATTGCTGATCGGACGATCCGGTCTTGGCTTGGTGGAGCCTCTGGACCTGGGCGAGGGCCTGGAGACCACCGTTGGCCTGCTCGTGAGTCTTGTTCTATTTGATGGTGGGCTGAATCTGCGCTTGCCCGGAGACACCATCAAGGCGACCGTGCTGCGGATTTCAGTGCTGCGTTTGCTGCTGTCGCTGGGAGCGGGAATCTTGGCCGCGCACTGGCTGGCCGGATTGGGTTGGTCCGTGTCTGCGGTCTACAGCGCCATTGTTTTGGGTACGGGCCCCACGGTGGTCACGCCGATCGTGCAACAGATTCGCCTGGCTCCTCCCCTCGGGGATGTTCTCGAAGCGGAGGGATTGGTGCTCGAGCCCGTGGGAGCCGTGCTTGCACTGTTGCTGCTTGAGCTGCTGCTTGGTGATCTCTACGGTTGGCGAGGTCTTGCGATTGGTCTGCTGTTCCGCCTGGGTGGTGGGGTGCTGATCGGAGTCGCAGTTGGATGGCTGCTTGCCGAGCTGTTGAAACGTTTGCCTTCAGACCATGCCGTGGGCTTACGCCTGCAGTTGACCCTTGGTGTTCTTTTTCTGATGTTTGCCATTTGCGAATGGTTGCTACCCGAGTCCGGTCTGCCGGCATCAGTCGCTGCAGGTGTTGTGGTGGGCCGTCGTCCATCAACGCAGGCCGCTCAGCTGGATGAGCTGATTCGCGAACTGGCCCGACTGGCCATCACGATGCTGTTCCCGCTGCTGGCGGCTGATGTGTCGTGGGCTGAACTCAGTCCTCTCGGCTGGGGTGGCGTCAGTTGTGTTTTGGTGCTGATGCTGCTGGTGCGTCCCGCGGCAGTGGGCGTTGCCACGATCGGATTGCCACTTGACTGGCGTCAACGTCTGTTCATGGGGTGGCTAGCGCCGAGAGGAATTGTGACGGCCGCCGTGGCATCTCTGTTTTCTATTCGTCTTGAGCAGGCCGGGATCCTCGGGGCAGGCCGACTTCAGGGTCTTGTGTTTCTCACGATTCTGATGACTGTGGGATTGCAGGGTCTGACGGCCCAGCCCTTGGCACGAGTTTTAGGTCTGATTCAATCCAAGCCTGAAGAGTCAGGTGAAGCAGCGCTTCAGACGGGGCAGGTCCTGCCCGACCCTGGCCAGCAATGACCAGGTTGTGATCAGATCTGGTCCCTGGAGACGGCCGAGCAGAGCAGCACGCAACGATTTCATCAGAACACCCTTTTTGACTCCGGCTTTGCTTGCGGCATTGGTCAGCAGTTCCTGTGCCTTTGAGGTGTCATGACCGTCCCATGGATCATTCTCGAGCGACTGCACAAGCTCACCGATCGCCTGCTTGGCTCTATCGGCTTCTAGTTGCTTGAGCCCATCGTCTTCAAGCTCAGGGCAGGTAAAAAAGGGTTCTGCCTGGTCAATGCCGTCCTTCAGCAGGGTGAGAGACGGGCCGAGCAGTTCGCATAAGGCCAGGCTCCAGTTCACGTCCTCAGGGAGGCTCCACCCCTGCTCGAGCCAGAGCGGCGAGAGGTCATTCAGCAGTTGCTGCGATGTAAGTCCGTGCAGAACCTGTGCATTAAGCCAGTTGAGCTTGTCCCAGTCGAACCGCGCCCCAGCTTTGTTCACCCGATCGAAGCTGAAGACTTCGGCTGCCTGCATGAGGGTGAAGCGTTCGTCCATTCCTTCGGGAACGGACCAGCCCAGCAGAGTCATGTAGTTGGCGATCGCCTCCGCCGTGTACCCCATCGACCGGAACTCATTGATCGATGTGACGCCGTCCCGCTTGGAGAGTTTGCGCCCCTCGGCATTGAGGATCAGCGGGGTGTGGGCAAAGGTCGGCGCGGTCAGCTCCAGAGCCTGATACAGCAGAAGCTGCTTGGCTGTGTTGGCGATGTGGTCCTCGCCTCGGATGACATGCGTGATTGCCATGGCCGCGTCATCGACCACAACCACAAGGTTGTAAAGAGGGTCTCCGATCTGGTCGGCGGGAGCGCGACGGGCAATGACCATGTCACCTCCGAGATCAGCTCCACGCCAATGCATCGGTCCACGGACAAGATCACGCCAGTGGATGTCTTCACCGTCATCGATCAGGAAGCGGATCACCGCTTCACGGCCCTCAGCCTGAAATGACGCTTCTTGCTCCGTTGTGAGCTGTCTGTGTCGGTTGTCGTAGCGAGGGGCTCTGTTCTCCGCTTTCTGGACCTCTCGCATGGTTGCGAGTTCCTCTTCGCTGGCGTAGCAGCGGTAGGCGAGGCCTCTGTCGAGCAGCGTCTGGATGGCAGCACGATGCTCGTTGACCCGCTTGCTCTGGATCGTGGGATCTTCATCCCAGTCGATTCCCAGCCATGACAGTCCTTCGAGGATATTGGCGGTGAATTCGGGCTTGGAGCGCTCCTTGTCAGTGTCCTCAATTCTCAGCAGAAACTGACCTTTCTGGTTTCGAGCGAACAACCAGTTGAAGACCGCTGTTCTTGCCGTCCCAATGTGGAGAGTGCCCGTTGGACTCGGGGCCAGACGAACACGCACCATGGTGTGGCTCGGGATGAAGAACGGGACCGACGGGATTCGAACCCGCAACTTCCGCCGTGACAGGGCGGTGCTCTAACCGGTTGAACTACGGTCCCAGATCGGATTCAGATCGACGGTGCTAGTGCGTTGGAATCTGATCTGTGTCGCTCACGCGACATCGAAAGTATCGACTGTTGCCCTGCCCTCCGTCAATACACGCGTGGTTTTAAAGCAAGACATGGGTTCTGCTTCAAGATGCGCCATTTGCCAATCAGGGTTGAACCCCTGTGCAAACACAAAAGTTTGTGCTCCCCGACAGCATTCTCGGAAGGCATAAAAAACCGGTGGCCACAGCCACCGGTCTCGGTGATCCCGTGCAGGGATGGGTTCGCCTTGGTCAAGGGCGGAAACCTGCAGGCTCAATCAAACGGACTTGATTGCCACGGGCAGTGAACTCACGGCCCTGATCGCTTTGAACGACCACACGTCCTCCGGATTTGACGCGAATGACACGGGCACGAACCCAGCCGAGGGCGGCTGATTCGAGGACCTTGACCACATCACCAGGTTGAAGATCCAACTCCATGCTCGAAACTAGGAAACTGCAGAAGGGGCCATCGGACGCGCCGTGGAGGACTTGAACCCCCGACATCAGGTTTTGGAGACCTGCGTTCTACCAACTGAACTAACGGCGCAAGGCGATGGGCCCCTCGACCATCACAAACGCGATGGCATTGGATTGAACGAGGCCTAAGCCTCAGCGATCGAAGCGCTGCTTCACGCGGGTGGCCTTGCCCACCCGTTCCCGCAGATAGAAAAGCTTCGCCCGTCGTACCTTACCTCGGCGCTCCACCTTGATGGAGGCAACTTGAGGACTATGCAGCATAAAAACTCTTTCAACGCCGATGCCCTGAAAAATCCGACGGACCGTGATGGTTTGATTCACCCCGCCATGACGCTTGGCAATCACCACTCCCTCGTAGGGCTGGACGCGTTCCTTGTTGCCTTCACTGATGCGAACGCCGACTCGAACGGTATCGCCGACATAGATCTCGGGTAGGTCGGTTTTCTGCTGCGCCTGCTCAAACTGTCTGATCAGCTCGGCAGGGTTGAGGCGTTCAGCCTTGGCAGCTGGAGCAGCAGTCTTCGGGGACTCGTTCTCAATACTTGTGACGTCTGCGCTGTCGTCTGCAGATGTGTCTTTTTGGTCCGCTGCCATCCCAGCTCCGAGTAATCACGCCAAACAACCAGCTTACCCTGCCGGGCCGCTATCCACTGAGCGTTTCTTCCATGCGTTTCTCCAGGACTGCAACATCATTCCTCCACCGGTGATCAACATCCAGAGCACGCCCAGTGCATTGAGCACCACCACCACCGGTTCAAGCTGCGGCCCAAGCCATTCACCTTCATGAATGCTCATCAGCCAGTGGGCGCTGTCGCGGCTCACTCCGAACCAATCGCGTGCGACTCGGTAGCTCAGGCCCGTGATGACTGTGGTCATCAACGGCAGAAGAACCAAAGGCGCCACTTTGCTGTGCCAGCGCCGTAGTCGTGCCATCCAGAGAGCCACCGGCATTAGCTCGTCACCATTGATAGCGTGACAGCAGGACGTCGGGACTGCCCGAAGGAATTACCGATGAACTTGTTCGCTGACCTGCTTTCCTCGACCAAAACCGGCAGCGTGACTGCTACAGGCCCGCGCATTCAGCAGCGTCGGGGCGTGGAGATCAAATCGGCGAGAGAGCTAAAAATCATGGCCAAGGCCAGTCGCATCGTGGCAACTGTGCTTCGGGAGATCATGGAAATGGTCGAGCCCGGACAGACCACCGCTGATCTGGATGCCCATGCCGAGCGGCGTATCAGAGAAATGGGGGCAACCCCGAGCTTCAAGGGGTATCACGGTTTTCCCGCCAGCATCTGCTCGAGCATCAATAACGAGGTGGTGCACGGCATCCCCAACAACAAAAAGGTGATTCATGCCGGAGATCTGCTCAAGGTGGATACGGGAGCATTTTTCGAGGGCTATCACGGCGATAGTTGCGTCACCATCTGTGTCGGTGAGGTCAGTGATCAGGCGGCCACCCTCAGCAGGGTGGCTCAGGAGTCACTGATGGCAGGACTGGCGCAGATCCGCTCAGGTAACACGTTGCTTGATATCGCTGGAGCCGTTGAGGATCGTGTCCATGAAGGGGGATTCAGTGTGGTGGAGGACTACACGGGGCATGGTGTAGGCCGCAATCTCCACGAAGAACCCTCCGTATTCAACTTCCGAACGGATGTTCTCCCGAACGTCAAATTGCGTCCTGGCATGACCCTCGCGGTGGAACCAATCCTCAATGCCGGCAGCAAAGCCTGTCGCACGCTCAGGGACCGCTGGACTGTGGTCACTCGCGATGGCAGCCTGTCCGCGCAGTGGGAGCACACGATTGTCGTGACATCCGACGGCTGCGAAATCCTCACGGATCGCGGCGATTAGTCCACAAAAATCTGTTGTAGGTCAACCGCCCCAGCTCAATCAAAGGCATCGCCAGCAGAGTGATTGGATTGGGGGTGACGATGATCAGCGGCAGTCCCAAGTCGGCTTGCCAAAGAATCTGACCTGCCACGAAATCAGCTGACATCACACCAATCGGATTGAGGTCCGAACGGAACGGACCGAGCACCAGTTTGCGTAGTTTTGGCAGTTTGTTCCTCTCCTGGCGAGGAGCACTCCAGCGCAGACTCACGAGCTGGCCGATCAAGCGCTTGCTGAGCTCATAAGCAGGGCTCAGCGCCGGTTGGATCTCGGCTTCCGATGTGTTCACCCACAGTTCCGGTGGACATCTGTCTGGCGGCAGGTTTCTCTCCAACTGTTCAAAGCGCTGCAGAAGTCTCCATTGGCTGAGGGCATTGACCTCAAGGGCCTTGTTGAGGCTCTCGGGGCTCTGATCGCCTCCTGGGTTGATGCCGTGGTTGAGCACAAGCAGATCAAGACCCCTCAGGGTGGAATCAAGTTGCTCCTCCTTTCCGCAGCTCCAGCAGATCCACTCCTGAGGTCCAGTCAAGCTGTTGAGTTCGGTTGGCTTGTGGCGGTGACTCAGAGCGACGACCCAGGCGCCCCTCTGTCTGAGCCGGCGCGTGAGTGCACGACCCAGTTCACCCCCTGCGCCAGTGATTCCGACCCTGCGATCTGCCCAGGTCTCTGCAATGGAGCTCGAATCAGATGTCCTAGGCACAGGCTGGGCCATGGGTGTGAACTGGTGCATGCTTGGAACAGCTCGACGGTATGACGTTGTCCAGTCCGTCCGGAGACGCTCAATTGGCGTTGTTCGCTCCTTACTGCGGTGGACTTCGCAGAGAGCAGGCCCTGCGACAAGGACTTGAACGATTGCCGTTGGGCCATTTCGAAGGCCAGCGTGCCCGCAGTGACGCTCAGCCCCATCGGTACGAGCTGAGCTGGAGCCCTGCCAATGCTCCGCTGCAGGCGTGTCGCTGTGAATTGCGCTTTCAGGATTGGGCTGATCAGCACTATTCGTTTAGATGCCCCGCGCATCAACTGCTCGATTGGCTGATGCAAACCGTTGAAGCTGGCCGTCAGGATTTGCCGGACAGCTTCTGGCAGTGGTTGTTGCTCGAGCAGATCGGGGAGGAAGGTTCCCCCTAAATTGATGGCATCAACCTCAGACTTCCCGGATGGGCTCAACGCTGCTGATTGGATCCTGTGAACCCTTCAGCGGCAAGTCCGCCCTAGTGCTCGGGATCGCAAGACATCTGCGCTCGGTTGGTATTCGGGTCCTTTTCGGTAAACCACTTGCCACAAGTTTGGACTGGGAATCTGATCAAGGTGTTCTGCCCTCACCGTTGATCGATGACGATGTCCGTTTTGTCGGAGAGACCCTTGGGTTGCCTCCTCAGGACCTGATCCCTTCCCTGCATCTTCTTTCCCCTAATACCGCACAGCGAAGGCTTGCAAACGGAACCTTGGCGGCTGGTGAGGGGCTTGAACAACTCCGGACCAGCCTTCAGCAGTCAGAGAACGGCGTTACCCTGCTTGAAGCTGCAGGTAATCTCCATGAAGGTTTGCTCTACGGACTGAGTCTGGTGCAACTGGCCCGCGATCTCGATGCACCGGTGGTGCTCGTGCATCTCTGGGAAGACAGTCGCAGCGTCGATGCGTTGCTGGCCGCCAGTCAGCAGCTCGGTGACCGACTGCGCGGTGTGGTTCTGAATGCAGTCACTCCTGATGATGTGGAAAGCCTTGAACGTGATGTTGTTCCGTCTCTGCAGGCCCTTGGTATCAAGGTGTTCGGTGTGATGCCCCGGTCGCCTCTGCTGCGCAGCGTCACAGTGGGCGAGCTCGTGCGTCGGCTTGATGCGCGCGTGATCTGCTGCAGGGAGAAACTCGACCTCTTGGTCGAGACTCTCAGTATTGGGGCGATGAATGTGAACTCAGCGATGGAGTTCTTCCGCAGACGCCGCAACATGGCCGTCGTCACTGGAGCAGATCGCACCGATATCCAGTTGGCAGCCCTGGAGGCTTCTACGCAGTGTTTGATTTTGACGGGTGCCGGAGATCCGCTTCCCCAGCTCATCAGTCGAGCGGATGAACTGGAGGTGCCCCTGCTCAAAGTTGAGAGGGACACACTCGGGACCGTTGAAGTGATCGAACAGGCGTTCGGTCACGTGCGTCTGCACGAGGCGGTGAAAGCGACTTACGCCTTCCGTCTTGTGGAAGAACACTGCCGTCTTGCGGACTTGCTTAGCGCCGTGGGACTGGAGCACCTTGCGATCGGCTCAAAGTGATGGTCCCGACAGGGTTCACCGCTGCTAGCTTCTAGGAACGCTCGCAGGTAGTCATTGAGCCGATCCCTTGATCTTCCTGCAATGGACAGGGTGGACACCCTTGCGCAGGAATTGGCCTTGCTCCAGGACAAGGGAGCGCGGAGGATTGCCATCCTCGGCAGCCGCCATGTTCCTGTGGTCGCCATCCATCTGATCGAGCTGATCGCCCGATCGCTTGCTCAGGAAGGCCACTCTTTGGTCACCTCAGGCGCGCAGGGGGTCAATGCTGCAGTAATTAGAGGCGTTCTAGCCGTCGATGCCTCCAAGCTCACTGTTCTTTTGCCTCAGAGTCTCAGTCGTCAGGCGCCTGAGATCCGCGATCAGTTGGAGAGTGTTCTACATCTGATCGAAAAGCCTGAGCACGACGATCTGCCTTTGCCAATGGCAAGCAGCCTCTGTAATCAGGACATCATTAGCCGTTGTGATCAACTGATCTGCCTGGCCTTCCATGACAGCGAAACACTTCTTGCCAGCTGTCGGAATGCCGAGGATATGGGGAAGGTCGTCAGTCTGCTGTTTTTCGATTGAAGCTCAGGGCGAAGGCGGGGTCGGCAGAACCTTGAGCCGGGTGCCCTCCCTGCTGATCACAAGCACGCGATCTCCAGCCTGAAGGGGAGTCTCCACATCCAGTGAGCTGGCCGCCCAGCTTTGACCATGCCAGCGAACCCTGCCTTCTCCTCCGGGCTGAATCGTGGCAAGCACCTCGGCTGTGTCGTCCTTTAAGCGTCGACGTCCCGGTCTTGGATTGCGTTGGGCAGACCAGCGGCTCAGCCAAAGCGTTCCCAGCAAGGTGATGAGACTGAACAGCATGATCTGAATCCAGACCTGCAGCGGCAGCAAGGCCGTCAGCACAGACACGACAAGACCTGCCAGGACGGCGAACATCAGCCCGTCGAAACTGGGTTGCATGAGCTCCACGATCAGCAGCACGCCTGCCACCAGCAACCAGATCAAAGGACTCCAAACAGGTGGCATGACAGGTGGCTTGTTCGTCTCACTTTGGGGACTAGCGTCGCCTCAGACATCGAATCGTCATGGAAGCGCTGCTGAGCCTGCCTGCACTGATCCTGATCGCACTTCTTGGCAGTGGCAGCGTCAAGGTCACCAGCGGGGGGCGTTCGCGTCTCGTTGAGCGGCTCGGCAAGTACGACCGTGAGCTGCAACCTGGGCTTTCTGTCGTGATTCCAGTGGTCGAACGCGTGGTGAGTCACGAGTCACTGAAAGAACGGGTGCTAGATATTCCCCCCCAGCTCTGCATCACCCGAGACAATGTTTCTATCGAGGTCGATGCGGTGGTGTATTGGCAGTTGCTTGAGCATTCCCAGGCGTATTACGCCGTTGACAATCTGCAGGCAGCGATGGTGAACCTGGTGTTGACCCAGATTCGTGCCGAGATGGGCAAGCTGGATCTTGACCAGACCTTTACAACCCGCAGTGAAGTCAATGAGCTTCTGCTGAAGGAACTTGATGAAGCAACCGATCCCTGGGGAGTGAAAGTAACCCGCGTTGAAATGCGCGACATCAACCCATCTCCGGGAGTCAAGCAGGCCATGGAGGCTCAGATGACTGCCGAACGGGAAAAGCGAGCTGCGATTCTGCGTTCCGAGGGAGAAAAGGAAGCCCAATTGAATGAGGCGCGAGGCCGTGCGGAGGCTCTCGTTCTTGATGCCCGTGCCCAGAAGGAGGCAATCCTGCTTGAGGCTGAAGCTCAGGCCAAGCAGCAAGGTGTAATGGCTGAAGCGAAGTCCGAAGCGGCACGCGTCATGGCCAGGGCACTGTCCGAGAGCCCGGAAGCGGAAGAGGCTGTTCGGCTGATGCTTGCTGAGACCTGGATGGCCATGGGGCAGCGTATGGCCGACTCGCCAGCCGGCAGCGTGCTGATGGTGGATCCCCAGTCGCCTGCATCACTGCTTGCAGCCCTGAAGCAATTTCAGCAGGGCAAGAGTTAAGTGATCAGCAGAGCTTTGACTCCCTCGATGTAGAGGATGCCGGTGCAAACTAGGGCGCCGGCCCAGCACAGTCCTCTCAGGGGCGGAACATTGGCCACATAGGCCGGCAGATAAATCAGACGCAGTACGGGCTGGAGCAACGCTGCGGGAATGGCAAGCCCTTGAAGTGGTCCGCTCTGAAGCACGGCGATCAGGGCTAGAAGTGCTGCTGGAGCATGCAGGCTGAACGCTTCAAAGCTGTTCTGATGCGCCCAGCTAGCCCGTTTCCCCCACTCGGGAAGACGGTCGAACATGGCCCTGGGAGCCTTCATGTCGTCGAGGGTGAAATCAGCCTGTGAACGGGCAGCACCCAGGGGAATGATGCTGGCGATCACTACAGCTCCCGAGAACACGAGCGACAAGGCATAGGGCGCCGAGGGTGTCTGGGTGAGAAGGTCCGTGATGAACACAATCAAGGCAATCGCGGTTGAAACGATAGTGATCGACTTTCGATCGACGCGGTTAATCCGACTGGATCACTAAGTCGTCTGCGTCCGTCTTCCTTCTGGCTGCCTGAAGCGGGGTTTGGAACGGGGTTGCTGATTGAAGATGACGCTTCTCTGGCTATCCGTCTGTTGTCAGATCTCCTGTTGAGAGTGGCTTCAAGAGCATTGCTAACCTTCAACCACTAACGATTGTTCAATGGCTTCGTATTCATTTGATGTGGTCTCTGATTTTGACCGTCAGGAGTTGGTGAATACGCTTGATCAAGTTCGTAGGGACGTTTCTCAGCGTTATGACCTTAAGGATTCTGGTACAGAGATCGATCTTGAAGACACCGCGATTGTGATCACTACGGCCAGTGATATGACCCTTCAAGCTGTTGAAGATATTCTGCGAGCCAAGGCGACAAAAAGAAATCTCTCTTTGAAGATCTTTGATTTCCAGCCGGCGGAGTCGGTGGGTGGTAATCGTGTGCAGCAGACTGTTCAATTGAAGAAGGGACTCAGTCAGGAACTTGCCAAGAAAATGAGCAAGATGGTGCGTGACGAGCTCAAGAAAGTCACCGTGGCCATTCAAGGTGACAGTCTCAGAGTGACAGGTAAGAGCAAGGATGATCTCCAGCAGGTGATTCAGTTATTACGTTCAAGAGAAGACGAGCTGGATGTGCCGCTTCAGTTTGAGAACTATCGCTGACTTTTAAAGACTCAAATTGATTTGCACGCCTCCGGCCCAGATGCCTGGAACTTTGCCCTCTCCACCTGGATTGATAATCCATTGCATCACTGGCTGAATTTGCAAAATCTCTGAAACATAAAACGAATAATTCAATTCGATTGTGCCCTCATAACTCAGCCCAGGGTTGATGGTCGGGCTGAAACTGGTTCGACCAAGACCGAGTGCAAGCACATCAAGTGGTCTGCTAGGAATGATTCCTTGGCTTAGCCACCCACCTGCGATAAAGGTCGGGTAAGGATTATTGGCAGGGTCGAAGCTGACGGTGCCACCAGCCCAGACTCGATTGTCGAGCCCGACTGGCAGATCAAAAGGCCAAGTGAGCGATCCGTAAATGCCGCGGTTGATTCCTTCTCCCAACTCATTTGCATTGTCGACTAAGAGGCGAGTTGATGAGAAATAGCCACCGAGCTGAACTTCAGGCAGTGGTAACTGTCTGATCACAGTATCTTTCGTATTGGGAATATTGATCTCTGCCGAAAGATCAGTTCTGGATCGCAGAGGATTGGTTGTCCATTGCAGAGCCTGTGCGCCGCCCTGCACATTGGGGATTCCTGGATCAACACCAAGGCTTGCCGCAATACTGGTCTGAGGATTCAGGTAGAAGTAGGCATACTCCAGTGAACCAAGAGATTCTGAATAAGCCTGAAATTTAACTCCAGGTGCTACGAAGGGATCAATCGGTACTCCCACAATCAGCAGGTTTAAGGTGTTGTTGAGGACTGAGCTGATGTAACTGCCCATGGCAGGAGCAGAAATAAAGCCTGGTTCTCCAGCCATAACTGGATCCAGCGACATCACCCCAAGCTCTGCTTGCCACCAGCTTTCACCGCGATTTCTGACAACCGAGGCTTCGGTGATCCAGGTCCCTACAGGATTCACCAGGGTCTGCAGTGTGAAAGCGGATCCCAAATCCGTATTCAGATCGGGGTTGCCGGCATCATTGGTCAGCTGCACATTGAGCTGCCAGTGGTCCAGTTCATCCCAATCCTGCTGGCTCTTGCCAAAACCGCTGCTCAGGGATAAATCGAGCACCACAGCCTGATACCAGCTCGCGGCTGAAGGATTGGCACCACCGGTGATGCCTGCCATTGGCTCTGCCGTGTAGTCGATGCTGAGATCGATCCATTCAGGCAGCTCCAACCATGTCTGCAGTGGGCCTGCGCGGCTGGGAGACCCCTGCAGTGAAGCGACCACGAGGGTCAGTCCGATTAACGCCTTTCTGAGCTGGGTCGCCACGCCGATGCTGGGATGTGGCATAGAGACGAGCCTGATTCAGAATTCAGGCGACAGCAGCGAAGCTTTCACGGAACGCCTTAATCGTGGCTTCGATGTCCGCATCCGAATGGGCTAGAGAGGTGAAACCGGCTTCGAAGGCTGATGGAGCCAGGTAAACGCCTCGTTCAAGCATGGCGCGATGCAATTTTCCAAAGCGTTCAGCATCCGTTGCCTTCGCCTCTTCGAAGTTGCGCACAGGCCCCTCGCACAAGAAAAAGCCGAACATGGCACTCACGCTCCCGGTCGTGATCGGAAGGCCGGCAGAGGTTGCTGCCTCCTGGATGCCAGCTACCAGTTTCTC